>Ga0111538_10012752_pt1 | contig 11105 bp, 5 predicted proteins | sample SoiMethybrSBSTD1_FD_79669 | JGI IMG/M metagenome (GOLD analysis project Ga0111538, IMG submission 79669) | Bulk soil microbial communities from a Populus tree surrounding site in Tennessee, USA - Soil MetaG P. TD hybrid SBSTD1 (version 2)... | ecosystem: Environmental > Terrestrial > Soil > Tree... | reverse complement strand
TGAGGCTTTGCGGCTCGGTCACATTGAAAGTTTTCCGCGCATAGACGCTGAAGTACCCCGGTTCCCCGCCGCCGGCGCGCATGTCGTCCAACGTGGTGGCATCGTCCCCGTCGCCGTACCCGATCCCCGAGGGCCCTCGCGCCCAGGCGCTGTCGTTGAAAGTCCCGCGGGTCCAACCGAGGGGTGCGGCCGAAGGCTCCCGCCGGCCTTTGAAGTAGGCCCAGGAGTCGCCTTCGCTGATGAGCGGCGTGCCCTGCGCTGAAACCGTCTTGATGGCCGCCTCGATCCCCGTGCGGATCTGCGTGCTGGCGACCTCCGCCCTGCGAAGAACGTAGGCGTCGAGAGCGCCGCGGAGATTCGCCCCCGCCGCGGCGGGGTAGATGCTTTCGACGTAGCTGTAGCGAGGCTCGATTTGCGGCGGCGAAGCGGCGCCCTTCACAATCTCCGTCCAGTGCGCCAGGTAGCGCGGCGCGAACGCCGGATTCCGGATGAACCTGCGAGCCGCGTCCACCGCGGGGAGGAAGAAGCCCGCGTTGGGGTCGGAGAACGTCTCCTCGAGGTCCCACGGCAGGATGAGCCAGAGCCCCGCGTCAGGGCGAGCGGCGCCCGCCGGCACTCGATAGAGAAAGTAGTCCTCGCCGCTGTTCGTCCAGATGCCGCCATCGATGTTCGAGATGTAGTCCTGGATCGCGAAGAACCTCGCCCACTCCTCGACGTCGATGAGGCGGCGCATTTCGTCTTCGAACGCAGCGTCGGGAGTTTCGCCGCGGTCGAAGGCCGCCGTCAGCTCGACGAGGTCGGAGTAGTCGCTCTCGTTGCGGTTCGAGCGTTTCTCGTAGACCGGTGCGTACGAGCCCGGATCGGGGCCTCGGTAGGAGAGGTCTCCGCTGCCTCCCCCGGGGTCGATGGGCCGATAGAGATTGCCCCCGTCCGCAGCTCCGAAGAACCGCGCGAGGAAGTCACGGCCGAAGTGCTCTTTGGCAATGAAGAACGGGTCGTCGTCGGGGCGGCCTTGCAAGTTGCCGTTCACGCCCCCCGCGAAGTGGAGGTTGACTGGCCAGACCATGGGATACGGCAAGCCCGCCCTGCGGAAGAGGTCCGACGCGAGGAAGTCGCGCACGGACGTTGTCGGCTCACCGCCGCCGCCATTCGAGGCATTCAGGTTCAAGTGCTCGACGCCCTGGAAGGTCCTTTCCGGAGGGAACTCCAGCCGGTAGCTCTTCCGCGCAAGGTTGCGGGAGTTCTCGCCGCGGTAGCGCAGGCCGGCGAGGTGGCGGACGGTCCCGTTGCCGATGAAAGTGCACGGCAGAAGGACGTTGCTCTGGGGCGAGCGAGACTTCAACGCCTCGAGGTCCGCGGAAGCCAGGATGACACGAAAATCCGGGCTGCCGTTGGCGAGCGGCGCAGCGTCGTCCACTTCGTAGAGGTAGTAGGGCTTGCGTTGGCTGGCCGGCGGCATCAGCGGGTACGTATCGCTCCCGCCTTGCGCCGTCGTGGCGACGATCTGGAACGCGACGATGCTGCCGTCGGCCTGCGCGGGGATGACTCCACCGTACACGCCGTCGCCCGCGTCGCCATCCCCGCTCGCGCCGTCGTCCAGCAGAGGGACATTGTGGACCGTGGCCTGATCGTCGAGCTTCCAGTGGACCTCGACCGAATCGATCGACTGAGCAGCGGACACATTGCACGTGACGCTGACGGACGAGAGCGAGTCCGGCACCGCGGGAGAATGCGTGACGGACGCGACGACGGGTGGCGGGTCATCCTCGTGCTTCGCGTTCGTCGCGCCCGGAGTTCCCCCGACCGGCCCGAGTCTCCACGCGCGGCCGGACGAGCCTCGAAGGTGCTCGTGGATGAGCTCGATCGACCGCCCGCTGTCTTCTGCCTCCGCCGGCCAATCGCTCGAGATGAAGTTGCGATCGTCGTTGCCGTCATCGTCGGTGTCATTGAAGGGATCGCCGTTGCCGTAGTGCACGCTGTCGGCGAGGTTCCCCAGCGCATCGCGGAGCTGGATGGTGTCCTCGTGGCTGGCCAGCTTCCCGCTCCATTCGCCCGCGACGGCCGCGACGCCGGGATGGTCTTTCGCGAAAGTTGCCTGGGACGCGACGCAGACGATGTAGCCCCCCGGCGGGATCTGGGTGCCGGCGGGCAGATTCATCCGCACCCCCTTGTCAAGGCTCCAGCCGGAGACGTCGACGGGCAGTGCCGTTCGGTTCCGTAGCTCGATCCACTGGTGGCGGTCGCTGCAGTCTTCGGGACATGCGGCGGATGGCGCCTCGTACCGTGCGGCGAAAAGGATCTCGTGGATGATCACGCGCTCGTCTGGCGTGTGGAGATTGCGCGCGCCCGGCGAGGGCGAAAGCACGAAGCCGTCGCTGCCGCCGTCGGGGAAGCGGCCCGCCGAATACCCGCGCGCCACGGCGGGAGCCTCGAAAACATCGACGAGGCTGCGGCCGTCCGCGCGGACGAAGAGGTATTCGACTTCCGCCCCCGTCGGCGCGAATCCCAGCGTCGCGCCGGAGAGGACGAGGTAGGCCCCTGCGCCGATGGTGGAGCCCTGCGGCAGCGTGAACGACTCGCCCCGGCTCGAGAGGATCCGCCAGCGGGAGACGTCGGCCGCCGCGCCGCCAGAGTTCTTGAGCTCGATGAAACCGGCTTCGTTCGGAGCTACCGCCGGCCGCACCTCGTTGATGCGCACCGCCGGCGCCTCGCCGTCGCCCGTGTAGGGGTAGAGCTCCGCGCCGCGGCTGTTCGGAGCACCGGGAGTCCCGTCAAGAGTGAGGCTCGGCGCCCAGGCCTGCGGGTCGTCCGGATCGCCGTCGAGCACAATGCGCTCGAGCGATGCGCCTCGGCCGTCGGCTCGGCCCGGCCAGGGGCCGCCGTCGCGGAAGTGGACCTGGAGAATCGTCTCGCCCGAGGCGTTCACGAGCTGGACGATCTCTCCGGAGTTGTCGAGGCGGCCCGCGAAGTCTCCCACGACGTTCGTCCCGGGGTAAGTCGAGAGGAACGAGGAAGCATCGGACGTCACCGCGAGGTAGGACCCCGGATCGATGAACAACCCTGCCGGGAACGTGAAGCCGATGCCTTGGCGGAAGGACCAGCCCCCGAGATTCACCGGCGACGAGCCGCGGTTGTGCAGCTCGATGAACTCGAACGTCGGCTCGTGGACTCCGAACGGATGGTAATTCACTTCGGAGACGACGACGTCGAGGTCGCTCGCAGCGGCGAGCGAAGCCGCAGATAAAAGTGCCACAGCCAAGATGGCCACGACCATCCTGGGCGCAATGACAGCGGCGGCGGCGGGCGTCCATCGGCGTGCGCCCACGACGGCTCGCCGTGAACGGAGGCGCCCCCCCGCAGCATGCATCCCCTGGCTCTCCGAGCGACCTGTACCCATTACCTTGTTCGCTGCGCAGTCCCCCCGGCCATCTCAGGGCAAGGCGCAGGTCTCCGCCCCGGCCCGTGACCCGTCGCTCTCCGCTCTCCCGTTCGATCCCCCACTGCCCCGGCGCGCTGGCGTTCCGGGGAACGCAGGGGGCTACGGAAGCCGAGTGGCCCGACGCCCTAGCATCCTTTCGGCGCAGGAGGACCCTGCGTGACAACTGATTGTAACCCCGCCCAAAAGAAAAACCCTGCCGACTTCCAATGTTTGGCCAGTCCGCGGGCTGCTTGCGGCGCGCAGAACCCTCTGCGAGAATCTCGCCCTGGAAGGGAGACCCTCATGCCTGCATCCGCGCCCAGAACACCCGACCCCCACTCGCCGTTGCGAAGCCTCGACGAATGGGAGGACTTCCTCGTCGAAAGATATCCCGACCCGCGCTCTCCAGCGCCCACGGCTTCTCAAGGGCCCGAGCCCACCCACAAGGCCAAGGACGACTACAGGAACTACGAGAACCCGGGGCGCGACACGGTGCGCGAGTTCTACCGCCTCAACCACCGGTACCAGACGCGCGCATTCGTCCAGGCGAAGAAAGCCGAGTTTCTCGGGCTCAACCGGCGGCAGATGAGCGTGTGGGAGGCGGCGGAGTTTCTCAACCATCTGGTCGACGACTCCGACCCCGACACAAGCCTTTCGCAGCTGCAGCACCTGATGCAGACCTCGGAGGCGATCCGTGCCGACGGCCACCCGGACTGGTTCGTGCTGACGGGCTTCCTCCACGACCTCGGCAAGATCCTCTGCCTTTTCGGGGAGTCACAGTGGGCCGTCGTGGGCGACACTTTCCCCGTCGGGTGCCGCTACTCAGACAAAATCGTCTACCCCGAGTTCTTCGAGGAGAACACCGACTGGAACGAGCCGAGGTATCAGACGCTCACCGGCGTCTACAGCGAGGGCTGCGGCCTCAGCAAGGTCGACCTCTCCTGGGGGCACGACGAGTACCTCTATCATGTCGTCAAGCACTACCTGCCCGAGCCCGCGCTCTACATGATCCGCTACCACTCGTTCTACGCGGCGCACCGGGAGCGCGCGTACGAGCACATCATGGACGCGCAAGACCGGGAGATGTTCCAGTGGGTCCGGGCGTTCAACCCGTACGACCTGTACTCGAAGAGCCCGACCCCGCCGGACGTCGACAAGCTGCGACCCTACTACGACGAGCTCTTCCGGAAGTACCTGCCCGAAAAGCTGCGCTGGTAACCGACCGGAGTCGTGCGCTCGATCGCTCAGCGGATTGGATCGGAAGCCGAGCCGGGGCGAGGTGCGGTGGGGGTGGACGGAACGGTGGACGAAGGCGGCGTGGCAGGCGAGGCGGGCGGCGGTCGAGTGCCCCCGGCGCTCCGCGACGACTGAAGCTCCCGCTCGGGCAAAAAGTACAGCGACAGGGCATCCGCGCGGCAGGGCAAGTCCCGAGCCCCTCGGGACCAGTCCGACGAGACTTTCTCTTCGTCCACGTAGAAGTGCTCTCCCTGGCGGAGGGAGATCGACGAGACGACCCGGGAGGAGCGCCGGTCGAAAAGGAATGCGATGCCCGGCTCCGGCGCCGCAAAGTTGATCGTCTCACCGCCGCCGACGAGGCGAGCCTCGACCGGGACAGCGGTCGCCGCGGGCGGGTCGCTGCTCGGCGGCGTCCTGCATCCCGGAGCAAGGGCGACGGCAGCCGCCGCAAAAGCCGCGAGCCAAGCCGCCCCGCGGCGCCCCGAGGCTCCCCGTTTCCCTCGCACCGACGAAAATACCGACGAAAACACCCACGCGAAGCTCTCGACCCTCATGCGATCTCCCATCCCTTGCGATATGTGGAGTGGATCCTGGCGTCGGATGCCGCGTCGTTCTTGACTCGAAGCGCTTTCGCGTCCCACTCGACCTTGCCGCCGGCGCGGAGGGCGACGTTGCCGAGCAGCACCATCTCGGTGAAGGGGCCCGACCGCTCGGGAAAGCTCGACGACGGGGGCGGGCCGCCCTTGCAGGCGTCGATCCACTCGAGGTGGTGCGCGAGGTCGTTGTCCTCGCCTTCGGGCCGCCGGGGAAGCCGCATCGGGACCTCTTTGAAATCATCCATCCGCGCGCCCGACAGGAAACCTCCGCCGCCCCAGTAGCTGGGCACGTAGAGCGTGTCTTTGTCGCCGATCAGGATCACGCCGTTGGCTCCGAGCTCCTGCGCTTTCACGAGGTGCCGTGAAGGTTTCAGGCCTCCGTCGTACCAGACGAGGCGCGTGGCTTTGCGATCCCCGAGCGCCCCGAACTCGTACGTAATCATCGAGCGCGTGGGAGCAGTCTCCGCGTTGACCGGCGACGAGACCGCTTCGACGGTCAGCGGGTCGCGCAGGTCGAGCGCCCAGAAAGGCAGGCCCATATTGTGGCAGCCCATGTCTCCGAGCGCCCCCGTGCCGAAGTCCCAGAAGCCGCGCCATTTGAATGGCACGTAGGCGGGGTTGTACGGCCGCTGCGGGGCCGGCCCGAGCCAGAGGTCCCACGCGAGCGTATCGGGCACGGCGGGGCTGTCGCCGGGACGGTCGACCCCCTGCGGCCAGATCGGCCGATCCGTCCAGACGTGGACTTCGTGGACCGTGCCGAGGACGCCGGCCTGGATCAGCTCGACGAGCCGGCGCGTCCGCGGGTGCGAGAAGCCCTGGTTGCCCATCTGCGTCGTCACTTTCGCCGCGCGAGCTGCGTCGGCCATCCGGCGAGCCTCCGCCACGGAGTGTGTGAGAGGCTTCTGGCAGTACACGTGCTTGCCGAGGCGCATCGCGAGCAGCGCAGCCGGGGCGTGGTGGTGGTCGGGCGTCGAGACGGTCACGGCGTCGATACGCGCGCCTTCCTCGTCGAGCATCTTGCGGTAGTCCTTGTACCGCTTCGCCTGCGGGAAGCGCTTGTACGACTCCGCAGCGTTCGCATCGTCGACGTCGCAGAGCGCGACGACGTTCTCGCCGGCGCAGTAGCCGATATCGATCGCCCCTTTCCCCCCGACGCCGATGCCGGCGACGTTGAGCTTCTTGTCGCTCCCGAGAGCTCCCGGGCGCAGCACGGCGGGGAAGGCGGCAAGGCCCACGGGCAGTGCGGCGGCGGCGCGAAGGAATTGACGGCGGTGAATGGGGCTCGACATGAGGTTCCTCCGAAAAGAGCGGGGTGACGCCCCAGTTTCTTCAACAGGCGGGGGCAGGGTCAAGCGCCGTCAGGGCGGATGTCAGGGCGGAGGGACAAATTCGCGAGGTTTCAGGGTCTCGCCCGGCGCCCCACCAGCAGCGCGAGCTCCCGCCATTTCCAGTGGCAGTCGACGTCCGTGAAGCCGATCTCGCGCAACCAGGCGAGCTGCGTCTCCATGTCGAGCAGAATGTTCGACTTGTCCTCGTCCGCGACCGATAGACCCAGCGCCGCGAAGAACTCCTCGTGGAGCGCGGCCGTCGGCGACGCGACGTGCTCGAGGTTCGCGAACACGCCCCCTTCCCGGAGCAGCGCGAAGACCTCCGCGTAGAGGCTGCGCTTCCGCTCGTGCGGCAGGTGGTGGATCGCGAAGCACGAGCACACCACGTCGAATTCGCCCACGTCCGGAAGCGGACGGGCCAGGTCGTGCTCGAAGATCCGCACGTCGCCCTTCTCGATCCGCGGCGCGAACCGCTTGCGTGCGTTCTCGAGCATAAGCGGTGAGAAGTCGAGCCCGACTCCGGCCGCGTCCGGGCACTTGAGCAGCACGAGGGAGAGGAGCCGGCCGTCGCCCGTCCCGACGTCGAGAACGCGGCGCACGCCGGCAGGGACATACTCGAGCAGCGCGGCCTCGCCCTCGACGCGGTGCGGGATTTTGTCGGCGCGGGATAGGTACGCGAGAGCGTGCTCGACCGATTTGTACTCCTCGGAGTGAGGCGCGGTGTGATCCTCGGCGCCGCGCTGCGTCACCGGCAGGCTCCTTCGGCTGCGCAGCCGAGCGAGTCCGGGGTCGCGTCCAGGCCGCACGCCGGGAAAGGCTCGGGCATCGCGGTGCCCCCGAGGAAGAGGAAGTCGAGCTCGTAGATGACGTCGGTCACGTTGAGCAAGCCGTCATCGTTCGTGTCGAGGCTCTTCTCGCAGATGGGGCTCCGCCCGTCGATAAAAAGCGCGATGAGAGTGCGGATCGGGTCGGCCACGTCGATCGAGCCGTCGATATTGGCGTCGCCGCGGCGGAAGAGGCCGGGGCAGTCCCCCAGGCAGGGGCCGTCGAGGATCCCGTCCGCATCGGCGGGCCCGAGGGCGGCGACCTCCGCTTCGGTGAGGGCGCGGTCGATGAAAGCGATGCTCGAGACGTAAGCGACAGTCGTCTCGGCGTTGTCGTCCGTGAAAAGGAGCGCGAAAGGATCGGTGTCGTTCTGGGGCCGGAGCGACCAGCGCCCGTCGACTCCGTCGAGTGTCTGCGTGCCCACTTTTTCGCCGTCGATGTACTTGTCGAGCGTGACGGCGCCACCGTCGACTCGGAAGACGAGCGCAAGGCGCTGCCACGCATTGCCCAGTACTTTGCCGTCGTACTTGCCCGAGATGCCGACGCCCCCGTTTTCGAGGTCGACGAAAATGTCGGAGTCGTCGGCGTTCGAGGGGCTCGTATTGAGCAGGGCAAGCCAGCGGTCGGCGAGAAACGAGCTGGTGGGCACGTACAGGTCGACGAGGAGGGAATAGGCGTTGATGTAGGTGCCGCCGCCGTTGGCCGGAGCGTCCGGAGACATGCGGTAGCCCATCGAGGAGCTCGCTTTGGGGAAGCGGAGCACGCGCGCCTCGATGCCGGCGATTCCGGGGATGCCGAGCTGCGAAGTCGTGCCGAACTGGGTGAGCCGGGCCGTGTCGCCGGCCTCCCGATCGGCGTACTCGAGCTCGCCAGGGCCAAACGTCGGCGCAAAGTCGCCGCGCTCGAAATCCCACTGCGTGATCGCCTTCCCGGCCTCGGCCGGCGGCGGAGGCGGCGGTGGAGGCTCCCCGTCGCGGGGCAGCTGAGTGATCGTGAAGCTGTCGATGACGCGGCCGTCCGGGTCGATGGCGCGCAGCGTGAGCTCCTCGCCCCGGATCGTCACCTCGCAGAAGTGGTAGACGTACTGGACGACTTTCGTGATCTGCTCCCAGTCGCCGCCGAACTCGTCATCCCACAGCCGGCCTCCGCCTCCCGAGGTCTGCACATACACGATCCTCCGGCCAGTGTCCGGCGGTGTGTAGATGCCCCGCTCGTAGTCATGGATGTGCCCCGTGAAGTTCATGTCGACGCCCGCCGCCTCATAAAGCGGCACGAGGTGCTTCCGCAGGCGGTCGTAAATCACCTCTTCATAGATCTCCGAGTACGGCGGGTGATGGTGGAACGTGAGAAGCCACTTGGCGGCTTTCGCTTCCGGCGAGAAGAGATCATCCACCAGCCACTCGTACTGCGGGCTGCCGGGGCCGAAAGCAAAGTTGCTGTCGATGATCACGAAGTGGCAGCCCGCGTAGTCGAACGAGAACCAGTGCTCGTTCCCCGGCTGCGCCAAGTAGTCGTAGAACCAGTGCGAGTTCTGTTCGTGGTTCCCGATCGCGACGTAGAACGGCACCGCTTTCGCCAGAGGCTGGATCGGCGTCAGAAGCTCCGCGCCCCAGCGGTAGTAGTCGCTCCCGACGTCGACGACGTCTCCACAGGCCACGGCGAGGTCGGGATCGAGCGGCACCATACCTCGGACGAGCGAGGTGAAGACAGGCGGGTTGGCCTGGTTGTCCCCCCAGACGACGAAACGGAAATCCGGCGCGCCCGGCGGGTTCGTGCGGAACGTGGACTTGGGGCTCTCCGCGATGGCGCCGTCCTTCCGCGAGCGGACGTAGTACTCGACCTCCTCACCCGACAGAAAGCCATCGACGCGCACCTCGTGGATCGACGCGAGCGTCGCGCCGGCCTTCTCCATCCAGCTCCCCCCCGCCCTGCGATAGAAGAGCGTGGTGTCGGCGCCGCGGTTCGTCTCCCACATCACGGTGATCTCGCTCTCCGTGGCCCATTGGAGGTAGGGCCCCTCTTTCAGCTCGAGGTCCGAGGATGGAGCGCAGTCGTGCTGCGCAACCGGCGTGGGAGCGAGCGGGCCGTCGTCGATGCCTCCCAGCGCGGCGACGTCCTCCGCGCAGAGAACGGAGTCCCGGACCTGGAGCGCGTCGATGTATCCCTCGGCGTTCTCGGAGGTGTCGTCGGCGAAGAGCAGGAAGCCCTCGAGTGGGCCGTCGGCGGTGGAGTAGAGCGAGAAGCGGCCGTCGAGCGCCTGGCCCCCGACTCTCCCCGCCGCGAGCCCGTCGACGTAGCTCGCGAGAGATCCTTCGACGAGGTCCACCACGAATGCAATGCGATGCCACTCGCCTTCGGGGACGGAGCCGTGGTAGCTGCCGGCCGCTCCGAGCGCACCCTGCGGGTCGATGAACCAGTCGGCGTCGTTCGCATTGGCCTCGTTCGTCTGGAGGAGCGCCGCCCAGCCGCCCGAGGGGGAGCGATCGGGAAAGAGCGCGTCGAGGACGAGAGTGAACTGATTGACGTACTGCCCGCCGCCGTTGGGTCCGAGCTGTGGATGGACGCGAAACATCGTGCCGCGCGTGAAGTGCGCAGCTTGCGAGCTGCGGCCGTGGACAGTGACGGGCTCGAACGTCACGCCCGGCGCGCTCGCCGGCGCGGAAGCCTCCGGCACGAGAGCGGGCTGGCCCGTCTCCGAGGCCAGACTGCCATCGAAATCCCACTGCGCAATCGTCTCGGCGCTCGCGGGCGGCGCGGCGACGGCGCCAGCGAGCAACAGGGCCATTCCTAGGACACGGCGAAAGGCGGGGAGTGTCATCGTTTCATTCCAGCTCGACCTTGGCGAGGCCCTCGACGAAGGCCGATGCTCTCAGATACGAAGGAGCCACGGCGATGCGGCCCTTCGCATCGAGGAACCCCATCTTCTCACCGCGAGCGATCGGCGCAAGGCCTTCCCGGAAGCCGAAAGCCCAGTCGCAGTCCGCGCGGATCACCGTCCGACCCTCCGCGTCGATGTACGACCATCGCCCGCCGGACTGAACCGCCGCCAAACCCTCCGAGAAGCCGTAGGCGGCGTCGTACCGCGCCGGGATCGCCATCTTGCCATCGCGGTCAATGAACCCCCACGCGGTCTTGATGCGCACGACGGCGCGGCCGCCGTGGAAATCCCCGGCCTCTCCCACTCCATCGAGCGGACCTGCGGCGACGCCCCCGCTCTTGTCGATGAAAGCGAGCCGCCCCCCCTCGAGCCGGACCCGAGCTCGCCCTTCGCTGAACTCGGCGCCACTCGAGAAAGTCGCCGGGATCACAAGCTTGCCGGCAGGGTCGATGTAGCCCGTCTTGCCGCCGGCGACGACGCGCGCGAGCTTTTCGCGGAACGGCCCGGCGTCGTCGAAAACCGGCGCGATGGCGGTGCCGCCTTTCGGATCGACGTATCCGAAGCGAGTCTCCCACCGGACGGCCGCCAGCCCTTCCGAAAAGGCCCGCCCTTCCTCTGCAGCGAGCGGGATCACGAGCTTCCCGGTTTTGTCGATGTAGCCGCTCGACCGCTCTGCGCGGAGCTGGACGAACGCGAGGCCTTCGGAGAACGGCGTGGCAAAGTCGAAGCCCGGCTCGATGGCGAACCGCCCGTCCTTGTCGACGTAGCCGTACTTGAGCACCCCCGCTCGGTGCACGCGCGCGAGAGCGAGGCCTCCCGAGAGG
>Ga0111538_10012750_pt1 | contig 11107 bp, 14 predicted proteins | sample SoiMethybrSBSTD1_FD_79669 | JGI IMG/M metagenome (GOLD analysis project Ga0111538, IMG submission 79669) | Bulk soil microbial communities from a Populus tree surrounding site in Tennessee, USA - Soil MetaG P. TD hybrid SBSTD1 (version 2)... | ecosystem: Environmental > Terrestrial > Soil >... | reverse complement strand
TGATGTGTGTCCGTGCCGGAGCATGGCCAGCCAACGGATCAAGGATCAGCTCCCGGGACGCCGCGAGCACCTCGTCGGCCTTGCCAACGGTGAATAACGTTCCGATCCGGCGGCCCTCCCGACCCTCGCGCGCGATCTCGAGTGCGAGCTCCAAGACCGACTCGAGAACCGCGGGCTCGCACCAGGGAATTTGCGAGCACAAGGCCTTGAGCGCAGCGATGGTCATCGCGTGTCGTCCTCCTCAGTGATCGGCTTGTTAATGCGTGCCGCGACAGTAGGTCTTCGATTGCGGAGCGGCGGGATGCACTGAACGTGGCGGCTGATGCGTCGCGACTGCCGACGCCTCGACAGACTCAGGAGTGCTGAGCCTGTCGAGTGTGCCGTGAGGAGGTGGCAGCCAAGACGTCGGCGACTGACGACTGACGACGTATCAACCTACGATTCTACGAGCTCGAAGCCCGCCGCTGACCGCGTGATTACCGCACCCCCGACAGTTGCTTCTGGTTTTCGACCTGGGTCTCAATCTGGACACGGCGCGGCTTGACGCTTTCCTTCAGCGGCAGCGTCAGACGCAGCATCCCGTGCCGATGCGAGGCGGTCAGTTTCTCAAGGTCGAGAAATTGCGGAATCATCAAAGTCTGCTCGTACCGCGAGACGTTCTTGTCTCCTCCTTCGCTCGGACCCTCCGCGCGAATGGTGAGATTGTTGCTCGCGACCTCAAGGGACACGTCCTTCGGATCGATGCCCGGCAGCGGCACGTCCACGCGCCATCCGTCCTCCGTCTGGTTCACGTGGAGCGACGGCGACTGACCAGTAGCAGTGCGGGTCGGCAGATCGCTCCAGAACTGGTTGAAGAGACGATCCACCTCGCGCTGGAAATTGAACACGTCATCGAACGAATTCCAACGGGTGAGACCAAACATCGCGAACCTCCTTGCTTGAGAAGACCTCCGAGAGGTTCTATACGGCATGCTTGTTTACATGTCAAGTATCTTGAGTGTTAGACTATCAATATATAGCCAACGATGCGTGTTGATAAGAAGTGCCTCTACATCAATACTTACAGACGTTCTTGTTGGGGTTATGAGGCTCGAAGCCAGCGGCTCTCGGTTACGATCGTCGCGGTGGGCGAAACCAGCCGTCGTCGAAACACACGAAGAGGTCTTCGACCAACTGGTCGAAGACTGATGACCGCGTCGAGGTCACCCAGGTTCTGGGAGCACCGAATGAAGACCGACGCGGACTCAGTAGCGGTTCTGCAAACGGCCGCGAGACGATCACCTCTCGAAGCACGACGGGTCGGGCGCGAGCGTCTCGTAGTTGCCGGTCATATCTGCGGCGGCGTTCGGGATCGGCGAGCGTCTCATATGCTTCGCGAGCGCGCTGGAATTCAACAGACGAAGAGCCAACGCCAACATCCGGGTGGTAGCGCCGCGCCAAGGCTCGAAAGGCGCTCCGGATCATCTCCTCGTCAGCATCCTCGGCGATACCGAGCACAACGTAGTAATTCATCGTGCTCCTCGACGATCACGGTGGTCCGACTCGATCAACGTTTACCACTCCGCCCGAGATCCTCGCAACTGGGCGTAGTCGGCCACAACTCTACAAGAGGAGTCCAAGGCCTCCTGACCCACGAGGAAGCACGTCGTGAAAGCGGCCACGTTCGTCCGCGACGTCCTCGGTCTTACGGCTTTCCGAAAAGCCCGATCCGAAATGGACGTCCCTTCTTCGCCGACTCATACAGCGCCTCAACGATGCGCACATCCTGCAACCCCTCTTCACCCCATGGTTCCGGCTGGGTGGTCGAGGGCCTTTCGTCAGCCACCGCACAGGCTCGAACGGTGTGGCACGATCGCGCAGCGACCACCGCCTGGAACAAAGGCGGCCTCCCCCGACTAAAAGCCAGGCATCGCAAATCACTCCTTTGGTCCCGGCTTGTCCTCAGGCGCGCCGGGTCGCCGACCGAATACCTTCAATTGTGCGGCATTGGTTTCTGGTCGGTAGTCGGACAGGAAGAAATCGACGAGGTCGCCCGACTCGAGTCGAAGCGTCAGCGATGTTTTCTCTTGCCACAACCGTTGAGCAGTCTCCGGATCGAAGGCGATGGCGACGAGCGTTGAGTGCTTCTCGCCACCGGCCCACTCGACTTCTTCGAGTGTGTAGCGGAATTCGCCCACGACCTCGTCGCTGCGTCCGACAAAAACGCTGCCGCGTCCAGTCACCGTCACGTGAGAATTCCTTTCGTGCCGCGACACTAAAGCCGGTCGCGAAGAAAGCGTGACGTCCGCGTTTCTCCGAAGGTGAACACGTATGACAGCAAACGCCCGGCTGCCATCTATGACCCCTTCCTCTTACTTCAAGATCGTTACCGTCCGCTCGAGAGACATTTCGAAGTCAATCGGACTCACGTTAGGCCGCCGAACGGCACACGACGCAGTACGTCGAGATTGTCAACAACCGCGCCATTGGATCACGACCAGTGGACCACGGTGACGAAGCACAACGACCTATGGATCAGCGGAGCGGGCAATGGCGGCTCTTCTCACGATACGTGCCAGCCAAAGCGACACGCATCGGGCCCAAGCGACGGATCTCTAGCCATAGTCAGCGTGACAATTGAAAGAGCGCGAGGAGCCATCCCACAAAGGACAATGCGGGGGCCCAAGCCATCAGTGCGCAAGACCGCAGAGACCGCCACCGGCCTAGGATGCTCCATCGGCGCTCGCCTACCGGCAGGAATCGCGCGCGGATGGCGAATTCTTTTTCCCAGTCCTCGAGGCGTTCTTCGTGGAGGGTGAGAGTATTCAACGCCCGGCTCTGTAGTTCTGCCCACCCGACGACCAGCGCCATCGCCGCGAAACACAGGACGATGCGTTTGGTCTCATCGACTATTTGCATGAGACCCACGAAAGCCACCATGGCCGAGACAAAGATGGCGAAGATCGTGCGGCACCACGTGTTCGCGTGCGCCCGGGACTTAAGTTGCTTCTTAATGAGCTGGCGGAGGGGCTTGTCCCGGTCGTCGTCGGCCATGCGCGCATGCTAGGTAAGGCGGTGAACCGCGTCCGTCAATATAACTCCCATGCCATCGTCTCTGTGCAATAGTCGATAACTGGACCACGACGGCGTACGGATCTCGCGTTTCCCCGCAGCCAAGTCGTTTGTCGTTCTGACCAACATCGATTGTCGCCAGCAACAGACAAGTTGAGTTAGGTAGAAGCTAGCCGGGTCCCCCAAAGCGATTGGCCGCGTTGGAGGGCGCCCCTCCCGGTGGAACAAATGGCTGCCTCTCGTGCGGGAATGGATTGTTCGACGTGCACCTTGAACGATAGATGTGCGACGACGACCGCCCTTTTGGTCTTTTTCTTAGAAAGAGAAGGAGAAAAAAGAGAAATAGATGAGTAGAACATCAGGCCATCAGATACCGCAACAGCGGAATCTACCGACTACTCCGTTGCGGCCAACTTCAGCGCTGCACCAATCTGAGTTGAAGCGAACAGACCGTTGCAGCTGTTCTCATGTGGTAGCCCCGAGAACTTTTCGACCCGGGGCATGCCACTGCGTCGCAATTCTTCTTAGGGGCGATAGTCGGGCGTGGCTTCGGATGTCTTAACGATGTCACGACCACCGGTGGCTTCGAGAATCTCCTCCGCTCGTTTGGCCCACGTGTTGTCGTCGCAGTGCACCGAGATCAAGTAGCCGCCTTCCCGAATCCGGCCAGCAAAACGCTTAGCTTCAACCTCCGGAATCCCGGCGCCAATCAGGCCACCCACCAGACCACCGGTCGCTCCGGCGACTCCAGCCCCGGCGATGGCAGCAACGACCGGCCCCGCCGCCAGAAGCGGTCCAACTCCTGGAATCGCGATCGCTCCAATTCCGACCAGCCAACCCAACACGCCACCGACCGCTGCACCCGTACCAGCGCCGGTGGCAATACCTTCCGGTGCCTTCGTGTTGATCTCGTGCGCGAGATCCTTGGTAGTGCGCTCTCGCTCGGGGAAGATCGCGGAGATGTCGCTGTTCCGGAAATTGGCCGCGCGGAGCGCTTCAAGTGCACTTTCAAAAGAGAGGCGATCTGAGTAGATGCCATATGCAACGATGTCGGTGGCCATACGTTACCTCCTTGACGAGCTGGTCGAGCCTTACGACAACTCACGAGGATCTCTGCGCTCTCCAGCCTCCGTGACTCTCGACGAACGCCAGCACTAAGCGTGCCGACTCGGTACACCTGAGTTGAAAACTGAGCGAGATTCGAGGACGGTGCCAGGTGAGGAGCGTCGACAAGGTGGGCTGCTTGCTCCGCTCCATAGGAACTGGAACCAACTCGAAGGCAATTGGAAACAGCTCAAGGGCAAGGCAACGGCACAGTGGGGCCGCCTGACGGACGACGAACTAGATCAGGCGGCGGGCCGGCGCGAACAACTGATCGGGAAAGTCCAGAAACGTTACGGATATGCCCGAGATCGTGTTGCTGCTCAGGCCCGCGGAGAAGGCGCGGCAAGCCGCTGGGATCCACTCGCTCGAGCCCGAAGGTGGCCATGCGGGAATAAGCACAAAAACGGCCGCCGCGTTCGGAGCGCGTTTTGCTGAAGAGTCAAAAAGATGAATATTGGGGCTGACCTCGTGCGCGCGAGACACTTTCGCGGCCTCTCGATTGAAGAGATCTCGAACCGTACGAAAATCCGCAAGGAGACTCTCTCGGCGATCGAGGCCAATCGCGTTGATGAGCTGTCCCCTCTGGATTTGCGGGGCGCTTTGCGCGCTTACGCGGCAGAGGTCCAGCTCGATCCCGATGCCGTGATTGAACGGTATGTTGCACAGTTCGAAGCGCAGCCACGCGTCAAGGAGCTCGCGGACTCCAACTGGGGCATCGATGTGTTTCCGTCGGAGGTGACATTGGCGCCACATGCGGTGGTTGCGCCTCCGCTATCGAGCACGACATCAACCAATATCGCACTCCCACCTGTCGCGGATGCGGCAATGGGAGAGCCCGGCCAGATCGAAAACACCGACCAAACCCAGCTGCTCCATCGCCGTGAAACCTTCGATTTTCTGACGACTGCCTCTGCAGACAACACGCTATTCGACCGTACCGATGTGCCGCCCGCGTTGGCCGCGCGGGTAGGGTATCGGTCCCGTGATGGGCATCGGTACGGTGCCCTGGCGTACGGTGCCCTGGGTGTCGTCGGGTTGATTGGAGGCGCGGCCGGATTCCTTCTGGCCGAGCACTTCTATCGATGGAGGCCAGCATCTGAAACGCCACCTGTCGCGTCGATCCAGAGGAGGTCTCCTCAGGAGTCGAATCAACGGCAGAACGCCGCCACCGAGCGCCGCGGCGAAACAAAGGGCGATGTGATGGCGCGTCGCGGTTTCCCAGAGCCCGCGAGCGAGCCGGAGCGCCCCGTTGGCCGTAACGAGCCGCACGCTTCACCGGCCCCCACCATTCACTTCATCGTCGATGCAGCCGAAGGGATACTGTTCGGCGCGGTCGACAATCGGCAGTGGCTTCGGGCCGGAAACGCGGCGCCGCTCATTCGCGATGGGATGAAGTACCGTCTCTACCGCTTGACCGGCCGCTTGGATGAACGTCTAGGGGGTGCGGCCAGACCGCCGCCTGAGACCTGCTCGAATCCGACTGTGCGGATTGCCGATGCCCAACCGGCCGATGAGGATGTGATCGCTGTCAGCGGCGACGCGAATGCTTTGCCGCGCGCGCCCTCCGTTCAGAGCACCCGCCAACTGGCTTATCGTGATCGCGTTGCCCAGTGGCTCCGGGCGCGAGGGATCGCCGATCCGTCGCCGAATATCACGCAACTCCTGCGCGTAGACCTAGAAGGGGACAACGTTGACGAGGTCCTGATCGCCGCAAACCGGCTTCGGGGCGCCGGAACGTCTGCGCAGCCTGGTGACTACGCCGTGGTGCTGATGCGCAAGATCACGGCGGGTGCGGTGCAAACCATCCCTCTCGCAGAGGAATACTACCCGACAGGCTGCATCGCCGATTGCGCACCGGCAGCCCATCGCGTCGCCGCGGTGCTCGACGTAAGCGGCGATGGAGTGATGGAGGTCGTTCTGAGCTGGCGGAACTATGAGGCCCGAGGCAAGTCGATCTATCGTGCAGAAGAGGGCGGTATGGTCAGGACGCTCGCTTGGGAGTGTGCCCGGTAACCTCGGGGTGTCGCCAGTGGACCGTCCCCAGTTCTTATGGCCACCTCGAGCCAAACAGGCCAAGGTTCACGTGGTCGAAGATGTCCGCTAAGAAGAAGAGGCTAGCGGCAAGCGGTTCAGAATGCTGATCAGGCTCGTCCTCTTTCAGCATCCTCTTTTTCGAGCCAGGCTTTGCCGGCACCATAGACGCCAGCCTTTGCCTGGAGAACCTCTCAACCGCGGGCGCGGTTAACTGGGTTCCCACTGTGGAAATCTGAAGGTCTGCTCCAGACACCAGCACAACTCCCGGGAGGGCGGCCTCATGTCGCACCGCCTTTGTGAATTCGCCTTCAGAAGTCCGCCAAGACAACCCTTGAATCGCACCATTTGAATGAGCCGAACCGCATAGGTGGGTGCCGGCCAAGGTTGTTCGCCGCGACCCGCCATTTGGACACGACGTTTGGCGGCCAACCACGATTTCTCGTCGCGGCGGCCGACCCGTCAACCCAGTGCGTATCACAAGTTCACACGTTCGACCGAACAGCAGTGCGCTCGGTTGGCTGCCGGTCCTTGCGGCTAACCGAGTTGAGCATTTCTTAGAGACGCCGGAGTGCTTTCCGTTTCCACTGACCACGGCCAAAGACGTTGGCAGGGTCCACCTTAAAACACCAGCTTCTACTACCGGCCGCTTGGGGGAGTGAGAGGCCTGGGAAAAGCCGATTCCCGCGACCTTCAACTAGAGCGCCTGGTCCTCGCTGTTACGACGTTGATAACCTGGTGACGGGAACACTTACCGGGTTCGCGCTCCCCGACTTGCCCTCGTCGTCGGTAAACGTCAGGGTAATCGTGACGCTTGATTCCGGTGCGCTGGGTTCGACGGTGATTTCATACCTCACAGCCAGCGTCGTCCCTGGCGCTACTCTCGGCGCTCGTGCTGCCCCTTCCAAGCTGCGGGTATCCGTCTCAGCGACCACCCCGCTGGGAAATGTATGCCGTAAGACGATCAGCGTTACCCCGCTCAGGCCACTCGTCTCTCGAACGTCATACTGAAGGTGGTAGCGCGCTCCGGTTGGAATGGTCTCGGCTGTCGCGCTCACAACGTTGATCGAGACCGCCGCACGGCTGAATGGGGAGGAAGCCGCCGGAGACGTGCCGCAGCCCAGTGTCAAAATCGCCACGAGAAAGAGCGCCAGTCTGACCAGGGATTGAACCATGGAAATCCCCACACCACACCACTGGCAGCGGCGTTTGACATCGACCGACGTCCAGCCTGTGCAAACCGAACGCATCATGTAGAATCCCGCTGTTCACCTTCGAGGTGATGGCCCGTGGCCGGAATACGAGGAGGGCGCAATGAACTTGCTAGTTGTGCTGATAATCCTTCTGTTGCTGTTCGGCGGAGGCGGATTTTACCTCGGTGGACCAAGAGTAGGGGGTAGTCTCGGCGGGCTCATTCTTCTCATCCTGCTCATCTTGTTATTGACTGGCAGACTGTAGAAGAGATTTAGGCGCCGCGGCAACGCCCTTTGTCCCGACTCGGTGCCGTCCTGCTAAGGCTTAACAACACAGACGATATCCCATCGCTGCATGTTTACGACGTGCGGAGGGTTATCCATGCCTTGAAGCGGATCTCAGCCAGCTGCTCAGCCGCGCGCTTCGTTTTTCCGATCGAGTCCGGGGATCATGACGCTATCCATCTCTCCAGCAGATGTCGTATCCATCGCGTGTCTCCGACCTTCGTTATCGCCTATATCCAGCCGGCTAAATCCACGGCCGGTCCTTCCCGAGTCTTTGCCCGGTCGCGCTCGTTATCGCCCAGTTCGCCGTTTGGATTGGTCGGCGCGCCTGCTCTGCGGCAGACATCGAGACTGCGCGGACCGTCAAGGCTGCGGCGTCAGTCACGAGTAATCGAGCGGGACGCCTCGGGGAGTTCCCTGACAACCATCAAGATCTCCTGATTGCAGGGACGTTTGGCGTTGTCCCACTATCCGATGTGAAGTCGCCGATGCCAGCTGTTGGCACAGCACACCGTTCCAACACAGACGAGCTATGCCCGCGACGCAGTTCGGCCTCGGGCGGCGTGTCTACATCTAGGGCACGGACGTGACGCGCAAAGAGTACCTCTTCTGCATGCCCTGGCTGATCATCGTCGGCGCATCGCTCGCGTATCTGGCGATCTACAATGCAGGCAACCTGTGGCCGGTGATTATCGGCGTCATCAGCGGGCTTCTCATTGCTGCGCACCAATTGGTCCGGAACTCTCGCCGGAAGACATGAAGGCCGGCCGACCCGATGCCGCGCCTGGGACCTTGCAACTCTCCCTTGGCGGGTGGCATTGGATGCCCTCAAGACCTACACAAATACCGGTCCTGCTTGTCTGACCGAAGTCACCGGAATTCACCTAGCGCTGCGGGTTGGCGGCATGCGCGGACCACAGACCCTCTCGCGCCCATCATTCGTCTAGTGCAACGCAGGAGAGGGTATGCATCTCACTAAGGCGTTTGTGTCGATCATGGCGTTCGCTTTGGCGACCACGATCTTTTCCCAAGCGCAGGTTCAGTCCCCAAGCGGGCCACTCACAATTGCCGGCGAATCCTTCCGGGTGGGTATGCCACGCTTTGAAGCGACCGAACGGCTTGAACGTTGCTGTCGGACCGACGGGTCTGCTGAAGCACTGTTCATTCGGCCCAAAAACGACGATTCGATTATCGGAGCGATTTTCTTTCAAGACGATCGCGTGGTGGGGCTGCGGCTCTACCAATTACAGTCCCGCGATCGTCAGGTCGCCGACTTTGTTCAGACACTGTATCGGGTGTTGAACGAGAACGCCGCGTCGTCGCGAAACCCAATCGCGGTGTCACTCCGACAAACCGAGGGCGCCAACTTCTCGGGACATGAGCTGCAGTTTGACTATGCAGACAGTCGCATCGTGCGGCTTGAGGAATCACGACTTGACGACGGCAGCGTCGTCGTTAATCTCTACGACGAACGGTAACGCTGTTTGCCGATCGAATTCATCGTCGCAAGGCGTCCCGTGGGCAACCAACGGATGAGGCGACGGATGGGCAGCCGCGTCGCTTCAATGGCGAGCCATGATGATTTATCCTCTGCTGCTATGTCACAGACGTCACCCGGCTCCGTTCTGGGGCCGCACCTCTGGGAGCTCCGCGCTCACTTTGAGGCGCAACTTCGGCGCCTTACGGATGTGCAGCATGCCGTCGATCTCTACCGCACGCTAATGGACGGGAAGGAACGCACCCGCACCAAAGCGCAGATTCTGGACGATCTCCGCACGCTGGCCACTAAGGGCGAAACAATCGCGGCGCTTCTCGCGATCGTGCTCCGCGACGCGAGCAACGACCTGGGACCATAGGGGTCCATGACTGATTTTTGGACCAGATTCGCAGTGGGTTGGGCAGTGGGCGCGATCGTTGCGTCGCTCGCGCCACGATTCTTCTACTGGCAAACCAGACGATATCACGCCCTTCGCGGCCGGCGCCGCGATCTGGATGCCCCCGAACGCGGCGGGAACCAAAATGAGTCTTGAGGCGACGTTTCCCGCTCACCACTGTGCGCTGATGGCCATCTTCCGAATGAAGCGGCGGCAGGGCCCGCGCGTTTCGATCCAACGCGCCGCGCTCGCCCCGCTGTTGAGGCCGCGGTGCGGCAAGCGCGCTTGCCTAAACTCCCTCAGTGCAGTCAGGTAGATTGCGCGTTCGAGTTGTCCGGCAGCAGAACACTTCTGAGTCGAAACGCAGTGACGATGCCCACGAAGCCGCCGGTGATCGCAAGGACAGAGGTACTCTGGACGATCGCGATGGCAGAAACGAGCGGTGACGCCAGGAACAGCAGGCCGAGAAGGATCGATAGCACGCCGAGCACGATGATCGAAGCGTCACCGTGAGCGTCGCGGCGCACGCGTATCCCCCATGCCACGCTGAAGATCCCGCTGACAATGGCGCCCGACGCGGCGTTGGTGACGACTGCCAGCGAGGTCGCCACGAACCCCACCATCGGCCCGGCCAACAGGAGCAGGCCGACCCACACACCCAGCACAGCGGCGGCGTACGCCAGGACTGCGTGCGGGTCCATGTCCCGTCGCAATACCGCCCCCAGCGCGTCGAAGATGCCGCTGGCGAGCCAGTAGGCGCCCAGAACGATCGTCAGGGCCCTCAGCGTCGGCGACGGAGTCATCAGCAGAGACAAGCCGACCAGCAGCGCCGCAATTCCCTGCAGCAGCTGAACCCACCAGGTTCTGCGAATCCCCTCTTGGAGGGCCTCGTCGGAGCCGTTCACTTCAGTCGTGACCTGCACCATTCAGGTCAGCTCGCGATCACGGCCACGATTCGACTCGGCGTGACGAGGAGGGACAGTCACCGGTGCTGCGTCACATCTGCGGGACTGGACGTGGCCTCACCTGGTGCAGCCACCGATTGAGAGCGCTCTCGTCTGAACTGGACACAGCGCCGTCGTAAGCGCGTGAGCATATGGATCATGTCATTTCGCACGCAACAGCCGTACCGCTAGGCGGTCGCATGAATGGCGGGCTGTCGCCTCTCGTTGACGGATGTTCGTCGATTTCGTACTCGTCGAGGTCCTGCGCCAAACACTGTGCGTGTTTTACTTCGGGCCCATCACCATGACCGGCCTGAACTGCAACAGTTAACCTGGCGTCGCCGGCAGTACCGACGTCAACACGACCGGCCTGGATCCCGTCGGAGAGCAAGATTGAGCGGGCCGTAGATGGGCGAGGCTGACTCGCACGGTGGTTAACGGTTTAGGGGGCGCGCTATCACGTACGTTTGTCGCCGTAGAAGAAGACTTCGCCAAGAGCAGCGAGAGTCTTTTGGCGCTGACCTCTCCGGCCATCTGTGGAGATCATTCCGGTGGTCATGCTCTTCGTTCTTGCTCGACGGCGCTCACAACCATAGAATTCGGCTCCTTCACCATCGGCGGTCAC
>Ga0111538_10012749_pt1 | contig 11108 bp, 8 predicted proteins | sample SoiMethybrSBSTD1_FD_79669 | JGI IMG/M metagenome (GOLD analysis project Ga0111538, IMG submission 79669) | Bulk soil microbial communities from a Populus tree surrounding site in Tennessee, USA - Soil MetaG P. TD hybrid SBSTD1 (version 2)... | ecosystem: Environmental > Terrestrial > Soil > Tree... | reverse complement strand
TGGAAACCGGTGAGATCGGGCTCCACGCCACGCCGACCGTCGCCAAGGATGTCGTGCTCGTCGGTTCGTCGTTCAAAGAAGGCACGCAGATCGTCACGCACAACAACACCAAGGGACTCGTGCGCGCCTTCGACGTCCGCACCGGCAAGAAGCTGTGGCAGTTCGACACGATTCCCCGTCCCGGACAGTTCGGCAACGACACCTGGGAGGAGAACTCGTGGGCGTTCAACGGCAACACCGGCGTCTGGACGCAGATCACGGTGGATGAAGAAGCCGGACTGGTCTATCTCCCGGTCGAAGATCCCAGCTCCGATCAGTATGGCGGCCATCGGCCCGGCAACAATCTCTTCGGCGACAGCATCGTCTGCGTGGATTTGAAGACCGGCCAGCGGAAGTGGCACTTCCAGATGGTGCACCATCCCATCTGGGACTACGACGCCTCGTCGGCGGCGCTGCTGATGGACATCAACGTCGACGGCAAGCCGATCAAGGCAGTCGCCGTGCCGGGGAAGGAAGCGTTCCTGTACGTGTTCGATCGCATCACCGGCCAGCCGGTGTGGCCAATCGAAGAACGGCCTGTGCCGCAGTCGGACGTGCCTGGCGAGAAAACCTCGCCGACGCAGCCGTTCCCGACCAAGCCGCCGGCATACGCACGTCAATCCGTGACGCTCGAGGAGCTTGCGGACTTCACGCCCGAGATCAACGCCATGGCCCGCGACGCGGTGAAGCTGTACAGGCTGGGGCCGATGTTCCTGCCCGCGGTCGTCAGCAAAGCTGGTGGACCGCTGGCGGCGATCACACTGGGCACGCTGGGTGGGGGCACCAACTGGCCGGGCGCCGGCTTCGATCCCGAGACGCACACCTTCTACTCGCAGGCGGCCAACGCCGGCGTTTCGCCGCTCGGCCTGGTGGAGCCGCCTCCGGGATTCTCCGACGTCCGCTACCTGCCGGGCCGCGCCGGCCAGGAGTTCCGGATCAACGAGGGACCGGGGTTTGGCAGCGCCGCCGATGCGCCGAACGTCAGCACCGGGCAGGCCAAGCTCAATCAGTTGCTCGGCCGTCCGGCCAACGCGGCACCACCGCCTCCTCAGGGCGGAGGCGGCGGCGCGTTGAGCGTTCAGGGCCTGCCGATCGTGAAGCCGCCGTACGGCGTGCTGTCGGCGATCAACGTGGACAAGGGCGAACTGCTCTTCAAAGTGCCGCACGGTGACACGCCGGACGTCGTGCGCAACCATCCGATGCTCAAGGGCATCAACGTGCCGAAGACCGGCCAGCAGGGCGTCGTCGGTGTGCTCATTACGAAGACGCTGGTCATCGCCGGCGATCCAATCGTGACGACGACACCGGACCATCCGCGTGGGGCGATGTTCCGTGCCTACAACAAGCAGACCGGCGAGGAAGTGGGCCGCGTCTGGATGCCGGCGGCACAGAGCGGATCGCCGATGACGTACTCCGTCGACGGCAAGCAGTACATCATCGTCGCCGTCAGCGGCGGAAACTATTCGGGAGAATATCTCGCGTTCAGTCTTCCTAACCAATGAGGGAATCAGGGAATGAGGGAATGAGGGAATGCCAATACCGGAATGGGGAACAGTTAACCTGTTCCCCGATTCGCCTATTTCCTCATTTCCATTCCCTCATTCCCGCGTTCCGCCGTTTGCTCATTGTTCAAAGACTGTCTTGCCGCCAACGATTGTGCGGACGACACGTGTCGTGAGGATGTCGTCCTCGGGAATCGCCATAATGTCCCTCGACAGGACTGTGATGTCGGCGAGCTTGCCGGGCTCGAGTGAACCCTTCTGTCCTTCTTCGAACGCGGCGTAGGCGGCGTTCAGCGTGTACGACTTCAGGGCCTCGGCACGGGACATCTTCTGGTCACCGTAGAAGACCGATCCATCTTTCGTCTTCCTCGTGACGCTCGCGTAGAAGTTGGGGATGGGGTTCGTGTCTTCCACCGGCGCGTCGGTGCCGTTCGAGACGACCACGCCCGATTTCATCAGCTTCTGCCAGACGTAGGCACCCTCGTCAGCCCGCTCGGGCCCCAGCCGCGCCAGCACGAATGGCGCATCAGAGGTCGCGTGGATGCCCTGCATCGAGGCGATGACGCCGAGGCGCGAGAACCTCGGGATGTCGGCGGCGTTCAGATGCTGGGCATGCTCGATACGCCAGCGGACATTCTGTTTGTCCGGCCGGCTTCTCATCGCCTGCTCGAAGATGTCGAGCGTCTCGCGATTGGCGCGGTCGCCGATCGCGTGCACGCACAGCTGGTAATCGTGCTCGAGCGCCAGCCGTGCGGTTTCGCGGATCGTCTCGACAGTCGTGGTGTTGAGCCCGGTGCTCCCCGGAAGGTCGCTGTACGGCTCGAGCAGCCACGCGCCACGCGACCCGAGCGCGCCGTCGATCTGATGCTTGATGCCGCGAACGGTCAGATGACGTCCGTAGCCATCGATCACCCGATACTGGGCGAGCTTCGCCGCCATCTCTTCGTTGGTGTCGCGCACCATCGACCAGAGACGGACCGTCATCTGCCCTTCGTCGGCGACCTTCTTGAAGACATCGATGGTGCGGAAGGGTGATCCGGCGTCTTGCCAGCTCGTGATGCCCTTGCTGACGGCTTCGCGGTTCGCGAGATCGATGAACTTGCGTGTTTCCGCTTCGATGGCCTGGGCGTCCATGTTCGCGCGGTCCCTCTGACGGGCCGCGCCGATGAGATCCGATGCCTTCTCACGGAAAAGGCCGGTTGGATTGCCGCGGCCATCGCGCAGAATCTCTCCGCCCTCCGGATTTCGCGTCGTGCGCGTCACGTTGGCGAGCGCCATCGCCTTGGCGTTCGCAAACGACGCATGACCGCTGGCGTGGGTGAGCCAGACGGGGTTGTTCGGCGAGACCTTGCTGAGCGCGTCGTGCACCGGGAAGCCTTCAACCGCCGGCGTCGGCGGACGGCTCCATTTCTCCTGGTGCCAGCCGCGGCCGAGAATCCACTCGCCCGGCTGCGCCCGCGACGCCGCGTCGGCAACCATGGCGATGATGGCGTCCCAGGTTTGCGCCTCCGCCAGCTTCAGTTGGGTCGCCGCCTGACCGACGCCGGTGAAGTGTCCATGTCCTTCGATGAAGCCTGGGACGGCCAGCTGCCCCTCGAGTTCGACGATCTCGGTTTGAGGGCCGATGTAGGCGGCGATCTCCTCATTCGTGCCGATGACGGCGATCGTGTCGCCTTGCACGGCGATGGCCTGCACTTCGGGTTTCGCGTCGCTGACGGTCACGATCTTGCCGTTCCTGAGCACGAGCGACGCTGGCGATGGGGCAGGGCTCGAGCACGCCGCCACGATTCCGGCGAGAGCGGCCAACACGACAGCTTTGATGCGCATGCGGGGATTCTATCGAAGGCGGGTAGGGCAGCGCCTGCGGCCACACTCGAGCGAGGACAGGGGATCCGAGCGAGAGTGTCTGCGTCCAGGTCGCGGTGTGGGTGGGGCCCCACCGCCATTGGAAGAAAAAGATGGGCAGGGCAGGGTGCGCGCTGCGCGTTCAGAACGCGAGTCGGCCGCCGACTCGAACCGTTCGCGGGTCGCTCCATGCCATGGGCTCGCCGAAACTCGAACCCGATACGCCATAGACCGACTTGGCGACGCCGCGGTTCATGAAGTTGAGGGCATCCACATAGATCGCGACGCGGCCAAGCGCCGTGACCGGCCACGCCTGTTCAATCCGGAGGTCCAGCATGCTCTCGGGATCGAGCCGGCGGCTTCCTGTGGGCTCGACGCGGATGCGTGGCCGCGGTGACAGGTCGCGCACGACGACCAGGCGCTCCCATGTCTGGCCGCTGATAAACCGATAGACGGCGCTCGCGCTCAAGCCCGCAGGCCGAGCCGGACGAACGGTGCCGAGGATCTTCAGTTCGTGGGTCGGGTCGTACGGGCTGTGGCCGTAGGCATTGATCAGGCGATTGGGATTGACCCAGTTGCCCTCCACGCCCAGATCCCAGAAGCCGGCGTTCGCGTTGGACCCGGTTGCTGACGTTGCCCATCGCCGGGGACCAGGTGTACGAAGCCTGCGCTTGCCACCAGGCCCGCGTGTTGCGTTTCTTCAGAATCATCTGAACCGCATCGTAGCGGCGCACCTACCGCCTCGCTGTTCCGGTTCGCACTTCTGCCAGGCGCCGAATTCGTCGCCATGGCCAGCATGCCTTTCAGCATGACGTTCGTGAGGCAGTAACCGCCTGAAAAAGGAAGAGCTAGCGGTCTCCCACCCCTTCCTGCCTGCGCCCGTTCTGACCTCGGCCGGCTCGAGACGGGCTCCGCCCCGCCCACTTTGGCATTGAACAGAAGTCACTGCCAGGCAAGAGCTTGTACAGTTCGTACAACTGAGATATGGTGCAGCTCGGGCGGAAAAATGCCAAGAAAACCGTTGAGATGGTCACGCAACGGTCGGTAAAATCCGGCTCTTTGACCGTGTTTGCCGGGCCGGCCCGGCCGGAGCGGGTGTGAACCTATGATCAACGTGGCTGCGATCCGGATGCAGCAGTTTGGCGTCCAGTTCTATCAGGCGTCGCTGACTGCTGGCGACATCGACAAGCTGGTTCGATTCGAGGTTCTGAACTATGCCGACGGCTCCCAGGCCGGCGTCCGCGGCAACCGGCCGCGACCCGGAGCGCTCCCCTCGAAGGTCAACTGGGACCTTCTCGAGCGCCGGATTGCGTCGAGCGAGAAGGCGTACCAGCGGCAGATCATCCGGCGCAAGATCGATGAACTGGTCCAGTACTACGAGCAGTGCCGCCAGGCCCGCGACCTGCCGTCCATTCCCGGCGCCGTCATCATCAGCTGCGACGAGAAGCTGACGTTCTCGCCGTCCGAGGGAAACGCCCGCGTGGGCACGCTCAAGGTGCCCGAACGTGAAGGGATCCTGCGCGCCATCGACGGCCAGCACCGGCTGCTGGCCCTGCACGCTGACATCGACCGGTTCGAGGGCGAGGACTTCAGCGTGCCGGCGATCATCTTCGATCGCCTGCCCGAGGACCACGTCGTCCAGATGTTCGTCACCATCAACGCGAAGCACACCCGGTTGAACGCGTCGCACCTCGTCAGCCTCTCGGGCCGCCAGCTCTATCGAGACGACGCCCTGGCCACGGCGCACGATGTCGTGCGCGCGCTCAACGACCGCGAGGACAGCCCGCTGTACGCGGAGATCAAGCTGCTCGGCGTCGGGCACGGGCGCGTCGCGCAGGCGCCGCTGGCTCAGGAATTCAAGAAGCTCTTCGCGGCCGGACTCTTCAATGGCCCGCGAAAAAGCGGCGAGGCGCACGAAGACGCCAAGAAATTCTTCGTCAACTACTTCAAGCAGATCGCGCTGGTCTTCAACGGGGCGTGGAACGGCCGTAAGTACAGCATCCGGACGGCTGCGGCGCTCCGCGCCTTCATCCGGGTCGCGCCCGATGTCATCCGCCGTCTCGATCAGGAGCATGCCGACCGCTCCGACTTCCGTGCCATCGGTCGCGTCATCGCGCCGTGGGGCCGGCGCATCGGCGACCTGCGATTCGAAACCGAAGGCCAGTGGAAGCGCGGCGCCACGACCGTCGAATCGCTGACCAAAGAGCTGAAGCTCGCCCTGCAGTATCCCGAAGGCGCTGCGGTCTGACGGCCTAGCCTACAATTGAGCGCAATGGCCCTTGTCGTTACGGGCGGTGCCGGGTTCATCGGTTGCAACCTGGTGCGGCACCTTCTCGCGCACACAACCGATCGTCTGATCATCGTCGATAAGCTGTCCTATGCGGGCAGCCTGCTCAACCTCGAAGGCGTGCTCGACGCGCCGCGGGTCCGCTTCGTCAACTCCGATATCGCCAACGAGCCGGCGATGCGGGAGCTCTTCGAGATCGAACGGCCGCGCGGCGTGCTCAATCTCGCCGCGGAAACACACGTTGACCGCTCGATTGATGATCCTCGCGCGTTCGTCGACACGAACGTCGTCGGCACCTTCGTACTGCTCGACACCGCACGCCGCTACTGGCGCGCGATGGATTCGGCCGGCCAGAGCACGTTCCGCTTCGTGCACGTGTCGACCGACGAGGTATTCGGCGCGCTCGGGCCGGACGGCCACTTCACAGAGGACAGCCCTTACGCGCCCAACTCACCGTACGCCGCCAGCAAGGCGGCCGCGGATCATCTCGCGCGCGCCTACTTTCACACCTACGGGCTCCCGGTCATCCTGACGAACTGCTCCAACAATTACGGGCCGTATCAGTATCCCGAGAAGCTGATTCCGCTGATGATCCTGAATGCCCTCGAGGGCCGGCCGCTGCCCATCTACGGCGACGGCGGACAGATTCGCGACTGGCTGCACGTGGACGATCACTGCGCCGGCCTCGCGCTGGTGCTCGAGAAGGGGCGCGCCGGCCAGAGCTACAACATCGGCGCCGGCAACGAGCGCAAGAACGTGCAGGTCGTGGACACCATCTGTGACGCTCTCGAGTCGTATGCGCCGGCCGCTGGCAACCCCGCGCTCAACGGGGTTGGCAGTTATCGCGATCTCCGCAAGTTCGTCGAAGACCGTCCCGGCCACGATCGGCGCTACGCGATCGACGCGACAAAGCTTCGACGCGAACTGGGGTGGTCGCCCAAGCAGGCGTTCGATGATGGGCTACGTGAGACGGTCCGCTGGTACGTCTCCCATCGCGAATGGTGCACCCGTGTGCAAGCGGGACGATACGATCGTGAGCGCCTTGGTGTGATTCAGTCCTCTCGCTGATGCACAGATCTGTAAGTTCAATCACGAAGTTGTGTGTCGATCTGACGATACAGGTGAGCGAACCTCAATTTTTTGCCCAACTCGCACTGGGCACGCGCCTTGCGATTATGATTGGTGCGTCATCGGTCTGATTACGGCAGGGCGCCGTGAATGCTGGGGGAGCCAGGCCGATGGAGCAGGAGGGTACCGCAATCACGTGGTGCCCTCTTGTTTTGTACAATCACGACGCTTTCGCGAGACCAAGGCCAGCGCGCCGGCTCGACCTTAGCGCTTTAGCGCCGTGTCCATCGACCTCAACGCCGACCTCGGCGAATCGTTCGGAATTTACGTCATTGGTGATGACGAGGCGCTGATGCCCGCCATCACTTCAGCCAACATCGCTGCGGGCTTTCACGGCGGCGATCCCACCGTTCTTCGTCGAACAATTCGACTGGCCGCTCGCCATGGCGTCGCGATCGGCGCGCATCCGTCCTTCCCCGATCTCGCGGGCTTCGGCCGCAGAGAGATGCACCTTCCCGAGTGGGAAGTAGAAGATGCCGTGTTGTATCAAATCGCGTCAGTAGCTGGGGTTGCGAAGGCGGAGGGTGCTTCTTTGCGACATGTGAAACCGCATGGCGCGCTGTACAACATGGCGGCTCGCGACGCTGTACTTGCGGCCGCGATTGCACGCGCCATCGTTGCCTACGATCGTTCGCTCGCGCTCTTCGCGCCGCCGAATTCGGCGCTCGCGACAGCCGGCACCAGCGCTGGCTTGCGCATCGTGCGCGAGGGCTTCGCCGACCGAGCTTACGAGTCGAGTGGATGGCTGGTGCCGCGCTCGGTTCACGGCGCGGTGCTGGACGACGATGACGCAGCGGCGCGCCAGGCCGTGCAACTCGCGGTCAATGGCGAGGTCGTGAGCCTCGACGGGTCCGCCATCCCGATGCCCGTCGAGACGATCTGCATCCACGGTGATGCGCCGGGTGCCGCTCGCAGGGCTGCACGGATCCGCGCTGCTCTCGAGGCGGCCAGCGTCATAGTGGCCGCTCCGTTCGTCAGCTAGTCAGCGGCATTCGCGCCGCTCGTCCCCTCGAGAAACCGCCGCAGCGCGTCCAGCGTTCGCGTGACCGACTCGCGCGCCACATTTGAGATGATCGGTCCCGCAATCGGCTTGATCACCAGCGGCACGCTTCGGCTGAGTGAAAGCGAAACGAGCTCGATGCGGACGTCCCGCCCCTGCTGCGTGTAGGTCCAGTAGGAATTCAGCCGCCACAGGAACCCGTGATCGCCGCCGTCGGATTGAACGATGCGCGTCGCGACGCTGCGGCTCGAGGCCGCCTGCGCCGAGCGCCGGTGAAAGACCATCTCGTGTTCCGTGTCGTAGGTGACCGTGACGATCGTCCGACGAACGAGCTTCAGATACACCTGAAGGTGATCGTCGTGCCTTGATAGGAGCCGCGCCTCGAGGACGTCTTCCTGCGGCGGCGGGGTCCCGGCGCGTACAAGGCTGTCGACGAGCGTGTTGACGGTGGTGTCTCGCACGATGGTGCACCCGGTCCACCGGTGAATCGTGCCTCCGGACACGCCAACCGACTCGCCTTCCGGTTCGGCACCTTTCTCACATGTGCCGCGGCGGGCAAGCGAGTCCGTGGACTCAAAGGCCTTGACGTACGCGTCCCACGCTTCGAGCGTGGCGCGGGACGGTGCGGCAGCGGCGTCAGGCGCGGCTACTACAATCATCGCGAGCACGGTGGCGCTCGCCCGTGCGAAGACCCAACGATCGGCGGCGATGAAGTTGGCGATGGCCGCCGCTCCGACCGCAATGGCATTCGCCGGCACCGGTGGCAACCGCAGCGCGTGAGCGAGAAGCGACGTGAGCAGGACGTTCGTGACGAGGGAGATGAAGCCGTTTGCGGCGTGGAACCGGACGAGCCGGACCAACCAGCGCTCCGCGTGCTGCCGATCGCTCCACGTCCAGCGCTCGTGCCAGCAGAAGTTCTGCAGGACGGCGAGCTCGACGGCCATCGCGGTGGCCGGCACGAGCGGCCACCCTGCGGATGTGAGCAGTTTCAGCGCGCTGATCTGCAGAACGAATCCAACTGCGCCGACGATGACGAATGCCGCGGGCCGGCCGATCATGCGATCCTCTCGATCCGCACCGGCGCAGGCAGCGGCTCCGCGGCATAGAGCAGCATGGTCTGGCGAATGGCGGATGCCAGGAACGCTCCCGTCAATCCAACGAGCGCGATGACGCCGCCGAGATCGAAGAGACGAACAGATCCCATCAGTGGCGCGGTAATGTGTGGTGACACCGCCACCTTCAATGCGCCCGCAATGAGAACCAGGCGCAGCTCGGTCGGACCGAAGCCCATGAACGACATCCTGAAGACGCCCGAGGCGTGGGCGCCCAGATAGGACTCCGCGCACAGCAGCAAGTAGGCGCACAACAAGGCCAGCGCCAGCAGAGGACTCATGATGGTCGAGCAGGCCAGGCCGGCCATCAGCACCGCGGTGCCGGCGATGTCGATGACGTGATCCACGTAGTAGCCGTAGCGTGGCCGCTGCTGCCCGCGGACGCGGGCCAGCGTGCCGTCCAGGCTGTCTCCGAACCAGTTCACGGCGAGCATCACCGGCACAGCGTAGGCCGCCAGCGGCGTGACGGCCATCAGGGCGAAGCTCGCGCCCGTGAGGATGATGCCTGCGAGACCGAGCACGGACAGGTGATCCGAGCCAATCCAGGCCGGCAGGCGTCCGGCAATCGCCACCAGCAGGCGCTTCTCAACGGCGGCGAGCACACTGCGGTGCTCGCGGATATGGGCGGCAGCGGTTGAAGCCGATATCTGTGACATTGGTGACCCTCACCAACCAATGCGCAATTGACGGGGAGAGGGGCTCACGGCCTCAAGTGACTATGGGCCAGAGACTTATCGGAAGGCTGGCGGCATACGGCTTCACCCTCGCGCTGGCCGGCTCGACGCGCGCTCAGGCCGCTGACGCGGTCTCGATAGAGCTTTTTTCCGACGGCCGCTGCGCGGTCTCGGCGAAGGGAGAAGGCTTCCGCTCGACAGCGACCTACAAGCCTCAGGTCACCCCGGATCCACATGAGCTGCGTTGCGCGATGCCGCCCGTTCCGGCGGGTCGGACCATCGCGTTGACTGTCACACTCCCGCCGGGCACTCGACAGCCCGCGGGCAGCCTTCCGTCGCTCGCGTGGAGTCAGGCGGCGGACCGTTGGACGGGAACTGCGGAACTCGCGGACTGGCCTGACACGGTCACTATCTCTACGTCGTCGCGTCTGCAGACGCTGTGGGCGCCAGGGGCCGGACTCGTCGGCGTCGTCGCCGCTCTGGTGGTCCGCCGCCGGCGGCGCCGCCAGTCGAACACGCCGGGTGAGATTACGATCCCGGACCGCTGACGGCGGCTTCGGCTTCCTCTCGAAGTGCGCGGCGAAGCACCTTTCCGACCATGGTCTTGGGTAGCTCGGTGCGCAGCTCGATCTTCGACGGCACCTTGTAAGGCGCCAGCCGCTCTTTGCAGAAGCTGCGCAGGTCGGTTTCGGTGGCGCGTTCGCCGCTGCGCAGGACCACCCAGGCTCGAACCGCCTCGCCTTTCATGTCATCAGGAACCCCGGCGACACCGACCTCCGCGACTGCCGGATGCGACGCCAGCGTTTCTTCGATCTCACGCGGCCACACCTGATACCCGCTGGTCTTGATGAGGTCCTTCTTACGGTCGACGATGAACAGATAGCCGTCGTCGTCGAGATAACCGAGGTCGCCGGTATGCACCCATCGTCTCGGCCCGGCGTCGTCCACGTGATCGCGCAGGACGGTGGCGGTCTCGGTCGGCCGATGCCAGAACCCGACCATCAATTGCGCACCCGCAAGGCAGATCTCGCCGATCTCGTTCCGAGGCATTTCTGTCGCGCCTTCGTCAGCGTCGTAGATGCGGACCTGAACATCCGGCAGCGGCATGCCGACCGATCCGGTCTTGTTCGTCCCGCTCACCGGATTCACGACCAGCGCCATCATCGCTTCCGTCAGCGAATAGCCTTCGACGATGCGTCCGCCAGTCATCGACTCGAAGCGCTGCTTCGTGTCCGCCATCAGCGCCGCCGCCCCGCAGACGCAGACGCGGATTGATTTGAAATCGACTTTGCCCTGCTGGACGTCGGGGTGATTGAGCAGGGCGACGTACAACGTCGGCACACCGTTGAAGAACGCGGGCTTCACCGCCTTGATCGTCGCCAGCAGGTCCTTGATGTCGCGCGGGTTGGGGACCAGCGACAGCGGGTTGCCGGTGAGGAGGGCCAGGGCCTGGACGCCGACGTTGCCGTAGACGTGGAAGAGGGGCAGCGGCAGCATGATCACGCTGTCGCCGTTTCCCAG
>Ga0111538_10012748_pt1 | contig 11108 bp, 6 predicted proteins | sample SoiMethybrSBSTD1_FD_79669 | JGI IMG/M metagenome (GOLD analysis project Ga0111538, IMG submission 79669) | Bulk soil microbial communities from a Populus tree surrounding site in Tennessee, USA - Soil MetaG P. TD hybrid SBSTD1 (version 2)... | ecosystem: Environmental > Terrestrial > Soil > Tree... | reverse complement strand
GATGTAGCGCGACTGGTCGCGCAGCACGGAGAGCTCGAGGTCGCCCGCCAGAGTCGCCTGCAGCGGCGCGAGCTTGGCCTTGACGCCCTCGATGACCTCGACCGTGTTCGCGCCCGACTGCCGGCGCACCTCGAGCGTCACGCACGGCCTGCCGTCGAGGCGCGCGAGCGAGCGCACCTCCTTCGTGCCGTCCTCGACGCGGCCGAGGTCGCGCACGCGGATCACCTGACCGTCCACCTCGGCCACGGCGAGGTCGGCGAATCCGGCCGGCGTCTCGACACGCCCGGCGGTGCGCACGACGCGCTCGCGGCGCTCGTCGGTGAGGTTCCCGCCGGGCGTCTCCGAGTTCCCGCGCACGAGCGCCTCGCGTACGGCCTGGATCGGGATGCCGTAGGCCCGCAGCCGCTCGGACTCGATCCACACGTTGATCGCGCGCTCGGCGCCGCCGACGACACGCACCTCGCCGACGCCGTTCGAGCGCTCGAGCTCGGGCTTGAGGCGGCGCTCGGCGAGCTCGGTGAGCTCGCGCTGCGAGCGCGGGCCGGCGAGCGCGAGCGTCAGCACGGGCGTCTGGTCGTTGTCGAACTTGCTGACGATGGGCGGATCGGCCTCGGGCGGCAGGTCGCGCAGGACGCCGGCCACGCGCTCGCGCACGTCCTGCGCCGCGGCCTCGATGTCGCGCTCGAGCCGGAACGTCGCCACGACGATGCCGGCGCCGTTCGAGGAGATCGAGCGCAGCTGGTCGATGCCCTCGACCGTGTTCACGGCCTCCTCGATGCGGTCGCTGACGAGCGACTCGATCTCCTCGGCCGTCGCCCCGGGCACGACCGTGCGCACGCTGATCGTCGGCAGGTCGACGGACGGGAAGCGGTCGATCGGCAGGCGCAGGTAGCTCGCGACGCCGATCACGACGGGCGTCGCGATCAGCATGGACGCGAACACCGGGCGGCGGATGCAGACGTCGACGAGGGCGCGCATGGCGGCTCTCTCTAGCTCGTTCGCGCGCTCATGGCAGCGGGCGCACCGGCGTCCCGGCGGAGAGATCGCCCGGCGTCAGCACGACGGGCTCGCCCGGCTCGAGCCCTTTCAAGACCTCGGCCCGTCCCGGCGCGCGCCGGCCGAGGAGCACGACGCGCTCCGCCGCGCGCCCGTCGGCAACCACGAACACCTTGTCGATGCCCGCGAAGGCGAAGAGCGCCTCCTCGGGAACGGTCAACGCCTGCTCGGCGTCGTCGACGACGATGCGCGCGCGCGCGAAGGCGCCGGGCCGCAGCAGTCCGTCCGGATTGGCGAACTCGGCCTCCACGGGCAGCGTGCGGTTCCGCTCGACGAGCGCCGGCGCGACGCGCACGAGCACGCCTTCGAGCTCGTCCGGGCGTCCCTCGAGGGCCATGCGCACGCGCTGACCGGTGCGAACGAGGCTCGACGCGCGCTCGGGCACGGAAAGTGCCAGCCGGACCGGATCGGTCCGCACCAGCTCGAGCACGGCGTCGCCTTGCGCCAGGTAGGCCCCGGTCCCGGTGCGGCGGGCGACCACCGCTCCGTCGAAGGGCGCCACGATCGCCGTCTCGGCGAGCTGCGCGCGCGCGATCTCGAGCTCCGCGAGACGTTGCGCCAGCGTCGCGCGGCGGTTCTCGACGAGCTCGCGCGACTCCTGCACTCCGCTCTCGGCGGCGCGCAGGCGCGCTTCGGCCGCATCCATCTGGGCGCGCGTGTCGAGCCCCTCGGCGGCCAGCGTGCGGATGCGGTCGTGCGCCAGGCGTGCCTCGTCGAGCTCGGCCAGCGCGCGCTTCACGACCGCGGTCTGCTCGGCATCCACCTCGACACCATCCTGCTCCTCGGGAAGCCCGAGCAGCGCGCGCGCCGCCTTGACCGCCGCCTCGGCCAGCTCGACGCGCAGCTGGAAGTCGCGCGACTCGAGGCGCGCGAGCACGTCGCCGCGCCGCACGGTCGAGCCCAGGTCCACGGCCAGCGACTCCACGCGGCCGGCGACCTTGGCCGCGAGCACGACGCGCTCGTCGCCGGCGAGCTCGCCCGTCGCCGCGACGCTGCGTTCCCAGGGCTCGAGGTGCGCGGGCACGAGGTGCACCTCGCGCACGGCCAGCGTGGCGTCCGCGCGGTCGCCGGGCATCGGCGCGCCGCCCGCGGGATCGCAGCCCGGAGCGGCGAGCGCCACCAGGGCGGCGACGATCGCGACCGTCGGGTTCCGGTGGCGACGCGCAGGTTCGAGCGAAGGACCCATCGATCTCGACCTGTATCATGTCGGACGCGGGCACCGGCGAGAAAAGGTCCATGGCAGTGATCCGGGTCCGAGCAGCGAGGCCGCTCTCGACGGAGCGACGGCGCCGCCCGCGGTTGGGGAGCGCGTGCCTGGGTCTTCTCGTCCTGCCCGTCGCGCTGCGCGACCTCGACGTGGCACTGCCACCCGGCTCTCCCCTGGAGTGGGGTCGTTCGCTCCAGGCCTTCACGCCGCCGGAGAAGCCGCTCTTCGCCGTGACGGGCGAGAAGCCCGACGACGAGCCGCACACGGTCACCGCGGGCCGCGCGGCCGACACGGACGTGCGCTTCGCCGACTCGTTCGGCCTCGTCCGCGTCCTGACCTGGGACATCGCCGGTCACCTGGAGTGGATCCGACGGACGCCGCCCGGGCCCGAGACCGCGCAGGGGCTGCGTCCGCCGCAGCCCCGTCCCGGCGATCCGCTGCACTGGATCTGTCTCGCGCCGCTCCTGCGCCTCCTCTTGCACCCGGATGCGCAGTGCCCGTCGGAGACGCTCGCGCACCTCGTCGAGATCGGCGAGCCGGTGCGCGGTGTGCTGGGCGCGGCCGAGACCGAGGAGAGCCTGAAGCAGGCCTGCGCGACGCTGCGCCGGCTCATCCCGCCCGACGACCACGTGCCGACGCCGATCCTCGACGGCACGCCGCGCGAGCGCATGCTGTCGCGCTTCGTGTTCGAGGAGTGCCTGCGCGCGTTCCCCCACGATCCGCGCGGCGAGTTCGGCAAGCGCCTCCTGCTCTTCCCGGACGAGGTCGAGCGCTGGCTCCTGCGCTATGCGGCCCATCCCTCGCTCGACGTGCGGCGCGGCGCCGTCGCGGCGCTCGGACGTCTGAGCACGCCGGGAGCGAGCGCGGGACTGATCGCCGTCGCGGCGCGCACCGACGACCCCGTGACCTGCGTGCGAGCGCTCGCCGCGCTCGGCCGCTACCACGCGCGCATGGACGTCCAGCCCCTGATCTCGCGCCTCGTCGACACGGACGAGCCCGTCCTGCGCGCGGCGCTCGTCGGCGCGCTCGGGCGCATCGGCGCGTACCAGGCCCTGCAGCCGCTGCTCGCGCTGGGCGAGCGGGCGCTCGAGCAGCGCGACAGCGACCTCATGATCTCGGTCCTCTCGGCCCTGGCGCGCTTCTGGCCGCCGGAACGCGATCGGCCCGCCGTGCGCGCCTTCGCCGAGCGCGTGCTGCTCGATGCGGAACACGAGGGCCTGGCCTGGGCGCCGCGCACGCGCGCCGCCGTGGAGGCCGACGCGCCTGACCTGCCGACGACGCGGGCCGACATCGTGCGGCAGCTCGCGTGGTGCGTCCTCGCCGCCGCCGGGCCGCTCGAGGAGAAGCGCCTCGACGCGTTCCTCGATCTGGCCGCGGATGGCCCCGCCGATCCGCGGCTCGTGCCGGGAGCCGCCGGTACTCACGATCCGCTCTTCACGCTCCTGCCGCCCGTGCGCTTCCTCTATCTGAACGCCCTCACGCTCGTGGGCGAGCGCGGCGCGAAACGCCTCGCCCAGCTCGCCGACGAGCGCGGCCTCGAGGTCGCGCTGCGCGGGCGTGCGCTCGCGCTCGCGCCCTGGGACCAGCGGGGCGAGATCGCGGCGCGCCTGCTGCTCGATGCCGCGCAGCCGACGGAGCTGCGCATCCACGCGCTGGAGGTCCTGCTCGTCGACAGGAATGCGCGCGCCACCGAGCTCTGCCGCGGACTCGTGAAGCAGCTCGCCGAGAGCCCCGCGGGCTCGCTGGCCGCGGTCGATCGCTACCTGTACCTCTGCGCGCTGCGCCACCTGAGCGCGAACGGGCTCCTCCGCGTCGACGACCTCTTCGCGCTGTACCCGCACGTGCGCGCCGCTCCCGCCGCGCGCGCGGCGCAGATGCGCGAGCTGCGCGGGCTGCTCGCGGAGCTCCTGGCGGCCGCGCTCGACGAGCGACCTTCCGAGGAGCTCGCGCGCAAGGCCGACGAGATCCTGGCCTTCGCCTTCTCGCGCGGGCTCGCGTCACCGGCCGTGGCGGGCCAGTCGACGAAGCTGCGCCGCGAGCTGCTCGACCTCATGGAAGCGGCCGTCGCACAGCGCACGAACTCCGCGTTCGCGCGGACGTCCGTCGAGCAGTGGCTGCTGGCCCTGACCAGCCGCCCGTCGCCGTCGGCCGACCCGAACGTCGCCGTGTTCGAGCCCGTCGTGCCGCTCGAGGAGGAGCTCGTGCTCGCGCTGGGCCGCACGCGCGACGGCCGCGCGGCGGAGCTGCTCCTGCAGCTCGTGCGCGACACGGACAACGGCCTGCGCGCCTGGGGCTGCCTCGCGCTCGGCATGAGCCGTCAGACGGATCTCGCGCGCCAGCTCCTGCCGGCGCTGCTCGACCCCGATCCGTTCGTGCGCTTCTGTGCGCACGAAGGCCTGCGGCACCTCACGGGCCGCGAGCTCGACGTCGACTGGATGTACGGCCCGAGCGACCTGCGCACGACCGCCGCCGAGGAGTACCGCCGTTGGTTCGACATGCAGAAGCGCTGAGGTCCGTCGCGTTCCTCGCCCTGGTCGCCGCCGCCGTCGCAGCGCGTGCTCCGGTGGACGTCGAGCGGGACGAGCGTCCGCCCTACGAGCGCATCGACCGGCCCTCGGCCGAGGCCTGTGGGGAATGCCACGCGACGGTACTCGCGGAATGGACGGCGAGCCTGCACGGCCGCGCGTGGACCAACGCGAACGCGCGCGCGGCGACGAAGGACTTCACCAAGGTCGAGTGCCGCGCGTGCCACAGCCCGCTCCCCGTGCTCGCGACCGGCCTCACCGAGCCGCCGGACTACCGCGACTTCAACCAGGACGACGGCGTGCACTGCCTCGCGTGCCACGGTCTCCCCGAGGGAGTCGCGGCGGCGCGCACGATCGCGGACGCTCCGTGCCGCCCGCGCGCCGAGCCGCGGCTCCTCTCCACCGACCTGTGCTACCCCTGCCACCAGCCGACGCACCAGGCCTTCGACGAGTACCGCATCTCGCGCGCGGCGGCCGAGGGCAAGCGCTGCCAGGACTGCCACATGCGCGAGCGCGCGGACGGCTCGGGACGCTCGCACGGTCCGCACGGCGGCTTCGACGAGGCACAGGTGAAGAGCGCCATCACCTGGGAAGCGCGTCTGGAAGGGCGCGAGCTCGCGCTCACCGTCACGAACCGCACGGGCCACAAGTTCCCGGGCGAGATCCCCTCGCGCTCGTTCCTCGTGAAGGTCGAGTTCCCGGGCGCCGAGCCGGCGACGGAGCTCTTGCGCAAGCCCAACAAGGGCGAGCAGCGCGCCGACAACCGGCTGACGCCGGACGAGACGCGCGTGCTGCGCTTCCCGCTTCCGGAGGGAGTCGAGAGCGCGCACGTGGCGCTGTACTTCCTGCCGCTGCCGCTGATCCCGCCCGAGGACGGCTTCCTGCTCGGCGAATGGTCGAGCAACGTGCGCTGAGCGCGGAGAACGCGGAGGAAACGAACAAGAGAATGGGGCCACCGGGGCTTCAGCCGCCCGGGAACTCGCCGATCCGGAGGCCCAATTCTGCTTCTTCCTCTTCTGCTTGTTTCTCCGCGCCCTCCGCGCTCTCCGCGGTTTGCTCTCTTTCTCCCTTGCGCAGAGAACGAGATCCTCAGGGCCGAGACGCAGGCGCCACGAGCACCTCGTCCCAGTCGATCGGCGCACCCGTGCGGCTGTGGAGCTCGAAGATCTGCTCGCCGGCCTCGAGCTCGAACGCGCCGAACGAGCTCCGGCTCTCCGGCACGCCCGGCGGCACGACCTGACGGTAGGGCTCGGGCCCGAGCCGCACGAAGTACGCGCCGGAGTGCGCGCGCGACTCGCGATCGATCAGGACGAGCTCGTAGGTGCCCGCGCGCTCGATCGCGAAGCGCGCGTAGGCGTCGAGCAGCTTGCCCCCGGGCCCGAAACCGAGCGCGGCGGCGAGCGGCTGCGGCACGCCGGTCGGGAGCGTCGGCGCGGTCGCCGGCGGCGCGTGCCCGAAGATCGCCGCGCGCTGCGCGCGCGAGGGCGTGCCGAGCCAGGCCTCGGGCGTCGGCCGCGCGCCGGAGTAGAGCTTTCCGAGGAGCTCGCCCAGCGCCTCCGAGCCCGCACCGTTGAGGTGACGCGAGTCGAAGAAGTACGGCTCGTGGTCCGAGATCTCCTGGCAATAGTGCAGGTCGAGCACCGGGAGCTCGAGCTCGCGGCCGAGCCGTTCGAGCCACGCGGAGTAGTCGGCCTGACCCCCGAGCAGCAGCGCCTGCGCGTACTTCGAGTGGCGCGCGAAGACGGCGCGGTAGTACGGCGTGAGCAGGAACCAGCCGCGGATGCCCGCGTCGCGCAGGCTGCGCAACGTGGCCTCGACGTGCTCCTCCGCGGGAGCGAGCTCGATCGCGTAGTCCTCGGCGAGGAAGCCGCCGCCGGTCGCTTCCTCTTCGCGCCGATCGTCCGCGGGCTCGTTCCCCGACGCACCATCGGCCCCGGCGTCACCCGCGTCCTCGCGCTCGGCCTGCCGCTCCTGCCGCGTCGCGGTCGCGAGCACCGTGCGGCCCTGCGCGTCGACGACTTCCTCGTCGGCGGCTGGGAACAGCTCTCCCCACCAGTCGGTGATGCGGCGGCGGTGGTAGTGCGGCAGGTACTGGCCGAGCACGGGACCGAACCGTCCGAGCGGTCCGCGCGCCCATGCGAGCGCCGGCGCCGCGAGGTACTGGCGATTGATGTTCGAGCGCGAGAGCACCTCGTCGCGCAGGCCCCACAGCACGGCCTCGGGCGTGCGCCCCGGCAGGACGAGCTCGCGCACGAGCAGCGACTGGAAGTACATGTCCGTGCCCGAGACGCCCAGGTTGAAGCAGCGCTTGCCGGTCACGGCGGTGAAGCGCGCGGCGTCGAAACCCTGGTCCACGAACGACGGGCCGACGACGAACACGTCGACGGGTCCCGTGCGCTCGAAGGCCTCGAGCGCCACGACCTTCTGCGCCAGCTTGCGTCCGCCCCAGAAGGCCGTGCGCGGGAAGCGCGCGAGCTCGAGCGCGGCCCAGACGGCCGCGAACAGCGCGCAACCGAGCGCGAGCGAGCGTCTAAAACTGGAAGTAGATGAACGGAACGACATGGTTCTCGCCCACGAACACGACGAGCACGATCAGGAACGCGACGAAGGCCGTCTCCAGGGCCCAGTGGCGCGAGACGAGGTGCGAGAGCCGGCCCCGGCCGCGGCGCTCGAGCAAGAAATCGAGCCCCAGCGCGGCCGCCATGTAGAGCGGCACCTCCCACGGGATCGGCCCCGCTCCGCGCGCGGGCGCGAAGATGCCCGTGAGGAAGGCGCGCGCGTCCGCGAAGCTCTCCGCGCGGAAGAAGATCCACGCCAGGCACACGAGGTGGAAGGTGACGAGCGCGCCGAGCAGGCCGCCCGCGCGCGTGGTCGGCGCGCGCCGGTCGAGCCAGGCCTTGTGCACCGCGAGACAGACGCCGTGCAGCCCGCCCCACACGACGAACGTCCAGCTGGCGCCGTGCCACAGGCCGCCGAGCAGCATCGTCAGCATCAGGTTGACGTACGTGCGCGCGCGTCCCTTCCGGTTGCCGCCCAGCGGGATGTAGAGGTAGTCGCGCAGCCACGTGGAGAGCGAGATGTGCCAGCGCCGCCAGAAGTCCGTGATGTTCGTGGCCAGGTAGGGCTGCGCGAAGTTGCGCATCAGCTCGAAGCCCAGGAGGCGCGCCAGCCCGCGCGCGATGTTGCTGTAGCCCGAGAAGTCGCAGTAGATCTGGAACGCGAAGGCGTAGAGCCCGAAGAGGAGCGGCCAGCCGCCGCGCGTGTGCGCGTGGGCGAAGGCGTCGTCGGCGATGGGCGCGAGGACGTCCGCGAACGCCACCTTCTGCGTGTAGCCGACGGCGAGCAGCTTCACGCCCTCGACGCAGCGCCCGAGGTTGAGCGGCGGGCGCGGGCGCTGGACCTGCGGCAGGAGCCGTGCGGCCCGCTCGATCGGCCCGGCGACGAGCTGCGGAAAGAACGAGATGTACAGCAGGTAGTCGGGGTAGTGCCGGACCGCGGGGAGCTCGCGCCGGTACACGTCCACGGCGTACGACATCGCCTGGAACGTGTGGAAGGAGATGCCGACGGGCAAGAGGATGTGCAGCGCCGGTCGCACGGCCTCGACCCCGAAGAGGCGCAGCACGTCGACGAAGTTGTCGAGGAAGAAGTTCGCGTACTTGAAGAAGCACAGGACCGCCAGGCTCGAGACCAGGCTGACGGTGAGGAGCGTGCGCCGCGTGCGCTCCGACTGCGCGCGATCCATGGCCAGCGCGCACACGTAGTCGATGCTGGCCGCCGCCATCAGCACCAGCAGGATCTTCGAGTTCCAGTAGCCGTAGAAGAACAGGCTCGCGACCAGGAGCATCCAGTTCTGCCCGCGGTGCGGCAGGCGCTGGTACAGCACGAAGACCAGCGCGAAGAAGACCAGGAACTCGAGCGAGTGGAAGAGCATCCCGCAGGGCGCGAGAGTGTCCCCTGGGCCCGGCGGCTTGGCAATCGAGCGTGCGCAACCCAACCGACCGCGGAGTCGCGGAGAGCGCGGAGGAGCGCGGAGAGAAAGAGAGCGAGGGGCCTCCGGATCGTCGGCCCCCGAGGAGCTGAAGCCCCGGAGGCACCTCTGTTCTTCTCCGCGCTCCTCCGCGCTCTCCGCGCCTCCGCGGTCGGTTGGAAACCGTCGCGCCCCGCGCGGACTTCAGGATCGCGTTGCTCCGCCCGACGTCATGCGCTCGAGCGCGCGCCGCTCGGCGACGCTGAGCGCGCGCGTGGCACCGCTCGCGAGCTCGCCCAGCTCGACCGGCCCGATCGCGAGGCGCCGCAGCTCGCGCACGCGGTGCCCCAGCGCGCGGAACATGCGCCGCACCTGGCGGTTCCGGCCCTCGCAGAGCTCGATGTCGACGACGCTCGTCGGTCCGCGGTGCGCGACGAGGCGCGCCGGAGCCGGCAGCGTCGGTCCGTCGTCGAGCACGAGGCCCGCGGCGAGCGGCGCGAGCCCGGCCGCCTCGATGCGCGGCGCGATCACGGCGCGGTAGAGCTTCGGGACGCCGAAGGCCGGGCTGGTCACGCGCTCGGCGAAGTCGCTGTCGTTCGTCAGGAGCAGGAGCCCGCTCGTGTCGCGATCGAGCCGCCCGACGGGGAACACCCACGCGGGCACGTCCGCGAGCAGGTCGTACACCGTGCGCCGTCCGCGCGGATCGCCGAAGCTCGTGAGGAACCCCTTGGGCTTGTTCAGGCACAGGTAGAGCGGTCGCGCCGAGCGCAGCGGCCGCCCGTCGATCGCCACCGCATCGAGCTCGGGATCGACCCACGTCTCGACCGCGCGCACGACGCGCCCGTTCACGCGCACGCGTCCTTCCCGGACGAGCTGCGCCGCCACCGTGCGCGAACACGCCCCCGAGCGCGAGAGCAGCCGGTCGAGGGTGCGGCGCGCGGGCATGACGCCGCCGATTCGAGCGCGCCCGTCCTCCGCGGGCAAGGGCGCCGGCACCGGCCGCGCACGACGCTTGCTCGGCCCGGGGCGGGGTCCGAGAATCGCCGCCGTCGCATGCTGCCCCGCCCCGCGCTGCTCTTCATGACCGCGGCGCTGGTCCTCGTCACGGCGCTCGCGGCGCAGCAACCGGGCGTGCCTGCGTCCGGACCCGACCAGGCCTTCGCGCAGGACCTGCACGAGAAGATGCGGCGCCTGCCGTTCTTCGGCCGCCACGCCTTCGACACCGTGGACGAGATCCCCGGCTACTGGATCCTCGTGCAGCGCAGGGACGGACCGCTGCCCGACGCCGCCGCTCTCGCGAAGAGCGCGGTCGACCTCCTCGAACCGACGCGCGAGCGCTTCGAGCGCGAGCGCGCGGCTCCCCTGCAGCTCAGGCGACGAGCGGACCCGGCGCGCCTCGTCGTCGTGCTCCTCGCCTCGCGCGCCGACTACGAGGAGTGCTACCGCGACACGAGCGCCGCCTGGCACTTCGAGGCCCAGGCGACGTTCGAGCGCGACCTCGGAGCGGCGGTGCTGTACGAGGTCGACGGCCGGCTGGACGACGATCCCGAGCGCGTGCGCAGCGCGCGGCACATGTTCGTCCACACGCTGCAGCAGGCCTGGTACGGCGGCGACGGCCCGGCGCCCGTGCGCAGCTGGCTGTTCGAGGGCATGGCCGACTACCTGTCCTTCGATCCGGGCGACGTGCACGCGCTCCCCGGCCGGCTGCGGCAGTTCGTGGCCGACACCGTCGATGCGCGCACCCGCTGGACGAACGTGCGCACGCTCGAGGAGCTGTGCACGGTCGACGAGCCGCTGCAGCTCGGCGAGTTCTTCGCCGCGCGCACGCCCGGCCTGCAGCCGGGCCCCGAGAGCGATCCGTGGATCGCGTTCTACCGCCAGGGAGCGCTGCTCTACCAGTTCCTGCACGAGTCCGACGACGGGCGCTACCAGAAGAACCTGCTCGCCTTCGAGAAGGGCGCGTTCGACGGCGAGCACGACGCCAAGGACTTCGCCGCGAGCCTCGCGCCGCGCAAGCTGCCGGACGTCGAGCGCTCGTTCCTCGACTGGGTGCGCGAGCAGCACCGCGCCGCCTTCCCGGACGTCGCGCTCGATCGCGACACGCTGCGCGCGGCGACGGCGCGCGGCGCTGACGGCAAGCCGCTCGGCCTGCCGGCGCCGGCGCCCGCGACGCCGTCCAAGGCACCGCCCGAGCCCGCGCGCGAGAAGCCGGCCGCCGCCGTCGAGCCGCCGAAGCCCGCTCCCACGAGCAGCGCCGGAACGGCGCCCGCGCCCACGCCGCTCGTTCCCCTGCGCTACGACGACGCGACGCCCGAGGAGAGCTATGCCGCCGCGCTCGCCGACATGGCCGCCG
>Ga0111538_10012745_pt1 | contig 11111 bp, 9 predicted proteins | sample SoiMethybrSBSTD1_FD_79669 | JGI IMG/M metagenome (GOLD analysis project Ga0111538, IMG submission 79669) | Bulk soil microbial communities from a Populus tree surrounding site in Tennessee, USA - Soil MetaG P. TD hybrid SBSTD1 (version 2)... | ecosystem: Environmental > Terrestrial > Soil > Tree... | reverse complement strand
TGATCGGCGACCGCGTCGGCGAGCTCGCCCGCGTGCTGCCGTCGGCCGCGCCGGCCGGCGCCGGCGGCCTGCAGGACGAGCGCTTCCACGCGTACCGGGCCGTGCGCGCGCTGCTGCAGCGCATGGCGATGGGCCAGCCGGTGGTGCTGATCCTCGACGACGTGCACTGGGCCGACGACGCCTCGCTCGAGCTGATCGCCCATCTCCTGCGGCGCCCGCCGCCGGCCCCGCTGCTGTTCGCGCTCGCGTTCCGCGCCGGTCAGGTTCCGAACAGCCTGCTGGCCGCCCTCGAGGCAGCGGGCCGCGACGGGCTGGTCAGCACGATCGAGCTCGGCCCGCTCACGCAGGCCGAGGCCGACGCGCTGCTCGGCGGGACCGCGCAGCCGCACCTGTACGCCCAGAGCGGCGGCAACCCCTTCTACCTCGAGGAGCTGGCGCGCACCGGCGTGACGTCGGAGGCCGGCGGGGTGCCGTCCGCGGTCGCCGCCGCGCTCGGGCAGGAGATCGGCGGCCTGAGCGAGCCGACGCGGTACCTGGCCTGGGGCGCGGCCGTCGCCGGCGAGCCGTTCGACCTCGATCTCGCGGCCGCCTCTGCGGGCCTCGGCGACGACGCGGCGCTGACCGCGATCGACGAGCTGCTCGGATCGCGCGTCGCCGTCGGCACCGACATCCCGCGCCGCTACCGCTTCCGCCACCCGCTCGTGCGCCGCGCCGTGTACGACGGCGCCGACGAGTCGTGGCGGCTGCAGGCGCACGCGCGCGCCGCCGAGGCGCTCTCGGCCCGGCCGGGCGCGCTGGCCGCGCGCGCCCACCACGTCGAGCACTCGGCCCGGGTGGGCGACGACGAGGCGGCCGCCGTGCTCGAGCAGGCCGGCCACCAGGCCTCGGCCCGCGCGCCGGCGATCGCCGCCCGCTGGTTCGACGCTGCGCTGCGGCTGCTCGGCACGCAGGGCGGCGACGACCCGTTCCGCCGCCTCGGCCTGCTCGTGCCGCTTGCGGGCGCGCTCGCCGCGACGGGCCGCCTCGAACGTGCGCTCGAAACGCTCGACGAGGCGCTGGCGCTCGTCGAGATGGCCGACCTGCGCGTGCGGCTGATCGCCGCCTGCGCGGCCTGCGAGAACCTGCTCGGCCGCCATGACGCCGCGCACGCCCGGCTGCTCGCGGCGCTCGACGCGCTCGACGACCCGAAGGGCTCGGCCGCCGCGGCGCTGCACGCCGAGCTCGCGGCCGACGCGCTCTACGACAGCGACTTCGACGCGATGCGCAGCTGGGCCGTGCGCGCGGTCGAGACCGCACGCGCGCTCGAGGATCGCGGGCTGGAGGCGCTCGCGACCGCGCTGCTGTGCTTCGCCGAATACAACCTCGGCAACGCGGAGGCGTCGAACGCCGCCCGGATCGAGAGCGCCACGCTGATCGACGCGCTGCCCGACGACCAGCTCGCACTGCGGCTCGACGCGCCGTACTACCTCGGATTCGCCGAGTACTTCTGCGAGCGCTATGACGACGCGATCCGCCACCTGCGGCGCGGCATCAACCTGTCGCGCGCGATCGGGCAGGGCCAGTTCGTCGTGCCGATGCAGGTCGGTCTCGCCCACGCGCTGGAGGTCCGCGGGAGGCTGCCGGAGGCGGCGGAGACCGCGGACGCCGCGCTCGAGGGCGCGCGGCTCGCCGGCAACCCGCAGATGATCGCCTTCGCGCTCGTCGCCAACGCCTGGACGGCCGCCTCACTCGGCGACATCGATCACGCGCGGACCTTCGGCGACGAGGCGATCGCGGCACTGGACGGCCTCGACGACAGCGTGCTGACGCGCGGCACGCACGCCCACCTCAGCGTGATGTGGATGGACATCGGCGAGATCGACCGCTGCCTGGACTCGTTCCGCGCGGTCGGGATGCCCGACTTCCCGTCGATCGAGCCCGGCCGGCGCGGCTGGATGTACGCGGCGCTCGCGCGAGTCGAGCTTGCCCGCGGCGACCGCGCGGCAGCGCGCGGCTGGGTGGAGCGCGCTGAGACCACGCTTGCCGGCCTCGGCCTGCCGCTCGCCGACGCCTGGACCCGCCACGCGAGCGCCGCGATCGCGCTCGCCGGCGGCGACGCCGCGGAGGCCGCGACGCTGGCACTGGAGGCGGGCGAGTGCGCCGAGTCGATCGACGCGCCGCTGGCCGCCGCCCGCTGCCGCACGCTCGCCGGCGAGGCACTGGCCGCCGCCGGCAAGCGCGACGACGCCGTGCGCGAGCTCCAGCGCGCGGAGACCGAGCTGTCCGGGCTCGGCGCCGCGCGCTACCGCGACGAGGCCGCGCGCGAGCTGCGCCGCCTCGGCGAGCGTGTCGCGGCCCGCCAGCGCCGCTCGACCGGCGAGGGGCTGGACGCGCTGTCCGGCCGCGAGCGCGAGATCGCCGACCTCGTGGCCGAGGGCCGCACGAACCGCGAGATCGGCGGCGAGCTGTTCCTCTCCGAGAAGACCGTCGAGGGCCACCTGACGCGCATCTTCGCCAAGCTCGGCGTGACCTCCCGCGCCGAGGTGGCCGAAGTCATCGGCCGCGCCCGCGCCGCGCTCTAGGGATCAGACCCCTTACGGGGTAAGTACACCGCGGTGATGTAAGGAGGGTCAGACCCCCTTACTTGCGCTGAGGGGTAGGTCCAGGGGGTCCCCCCGTAGTTCGAGGGGAATAGCGCTGGGACTGTGGCGGGCATGACGACGCTCGCCTTCTCCGCTCCCTTCGGCGCCTCCGCCCGGCGCCGCTCGGATGCCGTCGCCGCGCCGCACGTCCTTGACGCTAATCGCCTCGGTGACCATCTCGACCGCCTCTACCGCGCCGCGCTGGGCCTGACCGGCTCGCCCGCCGACGCCGAAGACCTCGTGCAGGACGTCTGCGTCCGCGTGCTGGCCAAGCCCCGCATCGTCAGCGGCGGCGACGACCTCGGCTATCTGCTGCGCGTTCTGCGTAATACGTTCATCTCGAACCGCCGAACCGCCGCCCGCCGCCCCGCGACCGCCACCGCGCCCGAGGATCTCGAGCGCCACGAGGCGAACTCGCAGGCTGACCCCGTGCGCGCGTTCGAGGCCCGTCAGCTGTACGCGAAGATCGCCGAGCTGCCGGACCATCAGCGCGACGTGCTGGTCGCCGTCGACCTCCTCGGGCTCTCCTACAAGGAGACCGCCGAGAGCCTCGGCGTCCCGACCGGGACGATCATGAGCCGCCTGTTCCGCGCGCGCCAGGCCCTGGTCGACTAGACGCCCAGGTCTTCCCAAACTCGCCCCAAGGTGTGACCAAGGGGCCGTCTCCAAGGTGGCGCTCCCCCAACCCCTGGAGACCGCATGAACCGCATCACCGCGTCCGCCCTGATCGGGGCGGGCGCCCTCCTGCTGGCGACCGGAACCGCGCAGGCGGCCGAGACCGCCCCGGTGTTCCACGTCAAGCAGGAGGGCCTCACGGCCGACCAAGGCGCCAAGCTCGCGGACGCGTTCGGGATCACCAACGCACTGCAGGACGACGGCGCGTTCTCCTACGTCAGCGACAGCTTCGCGCAGGTGCCGCTGCTGAAGATCGGGACCGGCAAGGACGAAGCCGGGCGCCCGACCGTCTCGCAGTCGATCGACCGCCGGGCGCTGGCGGCGCTGCGGCCGGTGTCGGACGCCGAGGCGCGCGAGCGGGCGGCCAAGCTGCTCGACCTCGCCGAGCTCAGCCCCGACCTGAAGGCCATCCCGAGCGTGTCGAACGCCAAGCTCACGCTCGCCGATCGCGCCGGTAAGCCGACCAGCGAGACGCCGATCGACACATCGGTCTCCTTCCGCTTCGAGCTCGGCGGCCTGCCCGCGGCCGGCCAGGGCGCGAAGCTGCGGATCACGTTCGCGCCCGACGGCAGCGTGACCCAGCTGTCCGACTCGCTCCGGCAACTCGAGCGCGGCGACGACGTGCCGATCATCTCGCCCGCCGAGGCCCAGAAGGCGTGCGCGGCGCTGTACGACCGCGGCGTCCGCCAGGGCGCGCCGACGCTCGGCTACCTGCTGCCCGCGCTCGGCGCCGTGCAGGAGATCTACCCGCACTACACGTGCAACCCGTCGACCGAGGACGGCACGCAGGCGCACCGGCAGATCCCGGCCGTCGAGGGCGCCGGGCCGAAGGCCGTGATCAAGGCCTCGCGCAGCGGCGACAAGATCTTCGCGACCGCGGACGCGTCCGGCGGCGCGGGCCCGTACCGCTTCGACTGGTCGTCCTCCACGACGACGCTCGACGCGACCGAGGGTAGCGAGATCGCCTATGAGCGCTCCTCGCGCTTCAAGACCTCCGCCGAGACCCTGACGCTCGAGGTGGTCGACGCGAACGGCCTCGCGAGCACCGCGTCGGTGTCGCTGCCGGGCGACGGCGACGTCGAGGGCGGCGGCGTCCCCGGCGGCGGCGGCTTCGGCACGCTGGCGATCGGGCCGACCGACGTCGGCATCGAGCAGACCGTCGACGAGTGGCAGTGCGCGCAGGACAGCGCGATCGGCTTCAAGGCCGTGATGGGCTCGCACGCGGTCCCGACCGCGTTCGACTGGCGCGGCTGGGCCGCCTTCGAGAAGGACTTCAAGGACGTCTCGCTGGGCGGCTGGGACACCACCTACGTCGACAACGTCGACGCCCAGTGGTACACCGGCCACGGCTCGCCGAGCAGCTTCACGTTCAAGAGCAGCGTCGACGACAAGTGGGTCACGCCGGCCGACGCCCGCTGGGGCGACTGGGACCTCGAGTGGCTGCAGCTGGAGTCCTGCCAGGTGCTCGCCGACACGTCCGGCACGCACGACTACTTCAGCCGCTGGGGCGGGACCATGGACGGCCTGCACATCCTCAACGGCTTCCACACGAACGCCTACTGCATCGGAGGCGGCACGGGCCGGCGCTTCGCCGAGTACCTGTTCCCCGCCTGGTATCGCGGCGCGCTGACCGTCCGGCAGGCGTGGGCGCAGATGGCGATCGACAAGGAGCCGTCGGGCGTCGTCTACCGCTCGATGGGCAACATCGCCTCCAACGGAGCCACCAACATCGGTGACTTCTTCTGGGGCCAGGGCCCGACCGGGCCGGACATCCGGCTCTCCGGCCGCTCCGGCATGTGGTCGATCACCGGAACGGTCTGAGACACTCGGCCGGTGCGAGAGCGGATTGCACGCACCGAGCCGGAGCTGACTGAGGAACGGCCGCCGGCGTCAGCGCCGGCGGCCGCTTCCACGATCGTGCAACTGCAGCAGACCGCGGGCAACGCCGCAGTGAGCGCGATGCTCGCCCGGGCGCCGACGGCGACGGCGACCGAGACGCCGACGGACAAGCTCCGAAAGCTGCTGCGCGACAAGGACGCCGCGGGAGCGATCGCGCAGTTCGGCGCGCTGAGCGCGACCGAGGCCGGCGCCGCGCTCGCCGACCAGAGCCTGCGCAACCTCGCCGTCAAGGCGTTCGACGACGACGAGATGGCGCGCGCGATGCGGGCGATCGTGCCCGGGGTCCGGCTCGCCCAGAAGCTCAACTGGATGTGGGCCGAGGAGACGAACTGGAAGGCGGTCAAGGCGCTGATCAGCGACCCCAAGGTCCCGGCCGGCGAGAAGACCGAGCTCTACGACATGGGCTGGCCGCGCGACCTGTTCGTCGACGTCTGCGGCAACGCCGAGATGGCCGAGGCGGTCATCATCCTCGGCGGCCGGCTCGACCAGCAGCTGCGCTGGATGATCGCCGAGGGCACCGACGAGCAGCTCGTCTACAAGCTCGCGTGGGCCACGCCGACGGCCAACCTGCTGACCGGCGGCCTGCCGCGCGACATCCAGGTCGGCTTGCGCAAGGAGCTCGGCGGCAAGGAGTACCAGCGCGCGGTCCAGATGCTCACGCAGGGGCTCCTCACCTGGGACGAGATCGACTCCAGCCGGACCGAGCAGCACTACGAGCTCAAGGACGCGAGCGACCCGACGAAGGGCTACGAGCTCGTCGACTTCAAGGTCGAGAGCAAGTACGAGATCAACTACACGCGCACCGAGCTGCGCGTGAAGGTGCGGATCAAGCTGACCGGCGAACAGGCCACGGCCGCCCACAAGGCGATCTGGGAGAACGGCATCGCGGCCAAGTGGCACAACGCCTTCCACGTCGAGAACGGCCGGCGGATGCCGATCGTGTTCGAACCCGTCTGGGTGCCGAACCAGGCGCACCACGAGATCGAGCTGCACAAGCCGCCGGTCGTGCGCGAGGACGCCGGCAACTGGTACGCCGGCCCGAACGCGAACCCCGGCCCGGGCACCACGCAGGACACCACCGACGCCAACACCGCCGCGCACGAGTTCGGCCACCTGATCGGCCTCGCGGACGAGTACAACCTCACTGCCGCCGACTACCAGAAGATGACCAGCACGGCCCCGCCGCCGGGCCCGATGCCGGCCGGCGGCTACGACACCACAAGCGTCATGGCCGTGATCACCGGCCCCGTCGAGGGCCGCCACATGCGCCCGTTCGTGAACTGGCTCAACCGCCATCGGCTGCCCGGCGAGAAGCCGTACAAGGTGGTGGCGGGGGCGTGAGCGCGCTGCTCGCGGCGTACGGCGCGGCCGGAGGAGCGCCGCCGGCGACGATGGAGTCGCTGCGCGTGCTCGAGGACGGGACCGCGCGCGCGATCGTCGGCTCGCCGTGGCCGGACGGCGCGCCGCTCGACGAGGCGGGCGTGTACGAGACCACGCTGGCGCCTGGCGACCTCGAGGCGCTGCGCGCCCTCGCCCAGGACCAGGACCTGCGCGCCGCCGCGGGCGAGCACGGGCCGATCCGCGGGGACTCCGGCGCCCGCTCGATCAGCGTCGGCGAGGAGCTGACGATCCGCTGGGGCGCGTTCGCCGATCCGCCGCCCGCGGTCAAAGCCGCCGAGGCCCGGCTCCGCGAGCTGCTCGCGCGCGTGCGCGAGCATCCCGTCGCCGTACTGCGGCTGCGCGACGGCGAGCTCTCGAACCCCGGGAGCGAGCCGGTGACCTACCGCGTCGAGCTGCGCACGGGCGACGGCGACAACCTGTCCGCGTACCACGCCGCGACGCCGGTCCCGGCCGGCCCGAGCCACGGTGAGCTCGGGCCGGGCGAGACGCGACGGATCGCGCTCGGTCAGGGTCTGAACGCGTTCGCGCGCGGAGCGCTCGAGGTCGCGGTCGACGACCGGCCGCTGGCGCTCGACGTGTTCGTCGTCTCCCAGTCCGCGGTCGTGACCGACCCAAAAACGGTGGGTTGAAGCGCGGGATGCGACCGGAGTAGGGTCGGCACGTGGCCAACGTCGAGGGCAGGGCGACCGCGATCACGGTCCTGACACCGGTCAAGCCGCTTGGCCGCTTCGTGCTGCCGATCGTGTTCTGGATCGGCCGCCACGTGAGCGCGACGCTGAAGAAGCTGCAGATGCTCTCCTTCATCCACTTCGCGCGCTGGATCGTGATCCCGTCGTTCCCCGGCGGCGAGAAGCCCCGCTACCGCTACCTGTTCTTCGAGAGCAACTTCAACGGCCTCTGGGACCAGTACATCGATGCGTTCAGCGAGGTCGTGCCGGAGCGCATGAGGGGCATCTGGGGCACGTCGTACGGCTTCCCGGGCCCGATCCCGGTCGAGCCGTTCAAGCGCTACATCCGCGCGAACGAGTACGTCGCCAACCACTACTGGTCCGCCTATCCCGGGGCGACGACGACCGAGATCATCGCCTCCCAGCGCGTGGTCGCCGCGCTCGAGGACCTGCGCAACCGCGCCGACGGCATGAGCCCGGAGGAGTTCCACCGCGAGTACCAGCGGATGCTCTGGTCGGTGCAGGGGGACCTGTGAGCCGCAACGTCTCCGGCCAGGCCTACGCGCTCACGGTGCTCACGCCGATCACGGACGGCCACCAGCAGGCGCTGACCGACCACCTGAACGCGCTCGGCGAGGGCGACGCCAGCCCGCTCGCGCGCGTCCCGGGCACGCACATCGCCCGCTGGGTCGTGATCGACGACCTCAAGTTCCAAGGTCACGGCCAGCGCCACCACGACAAGCTCAGCGCCCCGCGGCTTCTGTTCTCGAGCAACTTCGACGGCGATCTCGACGGCTACCTCGAGGGCCTGCGCACCGGCATGGCGGAGGACGCCGACGCGATCTGGGGTCACTGCCGTGACTACCCCGGCCACGAGAACTCCGGCGCGTTCCGCGCGTACATGCGCGCCTACCAGCTCGAAGCGGCGCTGTTCTTCGCCGCCTACGGCGACCAGACCGTCGGCGAGGTGAAGGCCAACGTCGCGCAGCGGCGGCGGCTGATCGACTTCGCGCTCGAAGGCCAAGGGCTCGACGCCGCGACCCTGAAGTCCCGCTTCCTGGAGACGTTTTGATCGACCGCCCGAACATCCAGGGCTTCGTCGTGCGCGGCTACCGGCTGCCGTACGCCGGCTACGTGTTCCTGAAGGTCACCGACGCCGCGAAGGCGCGCGCCACGCTCACGGAGTTCATCCCGCACGTGATCACCGCCGAGCACTGGACCGACAAGCCGGCCTCGGGCATCAACCTCGCGTTCAGCTTCGCCGGCCTGCGGGCGATGGGCCTGCCGGAGGCGTCGCTCGCCGAGTTCCCCGCCGAGTTCAAGGACGGCATGGCGTCACGGGCGACCGTGCTCGGCGACATCGGTGACGCGGCGCCGGAGAACTGGGAGGCGCCGTTCCGCGACGGCGAGGCCCACGTGCTGGTGATGATCAGCGCCAAGGACGAGGCGTCGCTCGAGGAACGCAACAACCAGATCCGCAGCGGGGTGGAGCGCGCCGGCGGCGCGTCGGTCGTGTGCTTCCAGCTCGGCGCGGCGCTCGAGGGCGGCCGCGAGCACTTCGGCTACGCCGACGGGTTCGCGCAGCCCGCGATCGAGGGCAGCGGCTTCGACGACGGGCCGGGAGCCGGCGCGGTCGACGGCGACGGCTGGCGGCCGATCAAGCCCGGCGAGCTGCTCCTCGGCTACCCCGACGAGCAGGGCGCGACGACGCCCGCCCCGCCGCCGGACAGCTTCGGCAAGAACGGCTCGTTCCTCGTCTACCGCAAGCTGCACCAGGACGTGGCGACGTTCCGGCGCCAGCTGCGCGAGGCGGCCGCCGTGTACGCCGGGGGCGAGGAGATGCTGGCGGCGAAGATCGTCGGGCGCTGGCGCGACGGCACGCCGCTCGACGTCTCGCCCGACCATCCGAACCCGGACGTCGTCGCCGACAAGGCGCGCAACAACGCGTTCGACTACGGCGAGGATCCGGCGGGCCTGCGGTGCCCGATCGGGGCCCACGTGCGGCGCATGAACCCGCGCCGCAGCCTGCCGTTCGACGGCAAGCTCGTGGACCGCCACCGCATCATGCGGCGCGGGATCACCTACGGCGACCTGCTCCCGGAGGGCGCCGAGGACGACGGCGAAGATCGCGGCGTGATCTTCATGTGCCTGCAGGCGAGCCTCGCCCGCGGCTTCGAGTTCGTCCAGTCGCAGTGGGCGAACGGCGGCAACGCGTTCCGCCTCGGCCAGGACCAGGACGTCATGCTCGGTCCGCAGGACACGCAGGGCACGGCCAAGATGACGATCCCGAGCAAGTCCGGGCCGTTCTTCCTCGGCCCGCTGTCGCGCGTCGTGACGATGCGCGGCGGCGAGTACTACTTCACGCCCGGCATCAACGGGCTACACCACTTGGCTCAGGGGTCCTGAGGCGTCGGCCACGTCGGCCCGTCGATCAGCTCGATCCGGTAGCCGTCGGGATCCTGCACGAAGCAGATCGTGCCGACCTCCTCGCGCCCGCCGGGGTGGTACGGCGGCTTCTCGGGCTCGATGCCCTGCTCGGCGAGCTGCGCGACCGTCGCGTGGATGTCGTCGACGGTCATCGCGAGGTGGTTGTAGCCCTCGCCGAGGTCGTACGGCTCGTCGCGGTCCATGTTGACGGTCAGCTCGAGCGTGTCGCCGTCGCCCGGGAGGCCCATGTAGATGTTGTACGCGGTCTGGAACTGCAGCTTCCCTCGCCGCTCGAACCCGAGCGCCTCGTAGAAGCGCACGGAGGCGTCGATGTCGCGCACGCGCACGCAGGTGTGGACAACCTTGCTCATGCGGCGATCCTACGCCTCAGCTGGTCCGCGAACTCGCGTCCCGCGCCGATGCCGCGCTTGCTGGTGTGGACCACGAGCACGTCGTCGCCGGCGGCGATCTCCAGACGGACCTCGAGCCAGCGGTCGGTCGCCCGCACGTCGCGGATCTGCGCGTACGGGATCGCACGGATCAGCCCCACGGCACGAGTGCCGAGCCAGCTCAGCCGGTAGAGCTCCAGCCGGTCGGCCGTGAGCACCAGCGCCATCCCGAGCGCGAGGTCGCTGCCGCGCAGGCTGATCCAGAGGATCGTGTAGGCGACGAGGACGCCGATGCCTCCGCCGATGCCGGCCGCGAGCGCCGAGCCGCCGCCGAAGGACCCGATGCCCGCACCGAGGCCGGCCCCGACCCCCGTGGCCCAGATCGTCGCCGGCGAGCGCGCCGAGCACGCGGCCTCGATCGGGTGGTCGACGGAGCCGGCGATGCGGTCACGGAAGGACTTGGCCATGGGACTAGGAGGTTCCCCGATGCCGGAAAGACATGCGCAGACGACGATCGCGCCATGTCCTCCCCCACCCTCCGCAAACTGCTCGCGGGCGGCGCCGCGCTGATCGCGCTGGCCGTCGCCGCTCCGGCCGCGAGCGCCGACTCGATCGCCTACGTCAAGAACGGCGACATCTGGCTGTCGACGTCCGACGGCTCGCGCCAGTACCGCGTGACCACCACCGGCGGCTACTCCGACGTCTCGCAGGCGGACAACGGCACGATGATCGGGCTCCACGGCGTGCGGCTGCATCGCCTCGACCGCCAGGGCCGCGTGCTCGCCGACTTCGACACGCCGGTCAGCGACACCCGCCCCGCTCCCGCCAAGCAGTTCTACGGCCCGTTCGACCCGGCGATCTCGCCCGACGGCAAGAAGGTCGCCTACTCGTTCTTCTGGATGACGCAAAGCCAGAGCCCGACGTGCTTCCCGCCCCAGTGCGTGATCGGCATCAACGAGGGCGGCACCGGCTACTCGTGGGCCGACCGCCAGACCGGCTGGGACGACCCGGCGCTCGGCAAGCACACCGGC
>Ga0111538_10012744_pt1 | contig 11111 bp, 8 predicted proteins | sample SoiMethybrSBSTD1_FD_79669 | JGI IMG/M metagenome (GOLD analysis project Ga0111538, IMG submission 79669) | Bulk soil microbial communities from a Populus tree surrounding site in Tennessee, USA - Soil MetaG P. TD hybrid SBSTD1 (version 2)... | ecosystem: Environmental > Terrestrial > Soil > Tree... | reverse complement strand
GACGGTCGGCGACGAGCTCGTTCAGGCGTTCGAGCGGGGGGGGCGAAGCCGGGCGGCCGAAGCGCTGCGGGCGAAGCTGATCGTCGTGCCGAACGGAATTTCGATTCCACCGCCCCGTGAGGGAATGGGTCAGGGCGTGCTCTACGTCGGACGGCTCATCAAGTCCAAAGGTGTTGACCTCCTTCTCGACGCGATGCGCGACTGTCCCGGCGAGCGTCTGACGATTGTGGGCGATGGACCGGAGCGGCGCGCCCTCGAGGAACACGCGCGTGGAAACCCGAACGTGACCTTCACCGGCATGGTCGACACCGCTGAGGTCGATCGCTATCTGGCGGGCGCGGGAGTTCTCGTCCTTCCATCGCTGGAGGAAGGCCTGCCCAATGTGGTCCTGGAGGCGATGGCGTTGGGAGTGCCCGTCATCGCGACCAGGATCGGCGGCATTCCCGACTTGATCGCGCACGGTGAAACCGGATGGCTGATCGAGCCGGGAAAGGCCACCACTATCGCGGACGGCATCCGGCGCCTCATGGCAGACGCGCCGCTGCGAGCGCGCATCGCGTCGAACGGCCGGGCGGCGGTGCGGCCGTACGAGTGGCCGAGGGCCGTCGAAACCATCGAATCGAGACTGCTCGAATTGAAAAGCATCGGGCATCCGTAAATGGTGCCAGCTGCCTCCCAGAATCAACCTTAAGTCTGCGTAGGATTGACCTTTATCGCGAAGCTGTGCAGTTTTCCTAAGGTCAGCAGTGGTACCGCTTTTGCGCACGGACGCCGAAATCGGCGCTCCTTCCGGCGATCGATACGCACCGTGAGGTCCAATCGAGTGAGAACGCTGGCCATTGTCCTCGGGTGTTGTCTCTCGATCGTCGCCGCCGCGCGGCAGGCCAGCGCCACGCCGATCCTGACCACCAACCCCGCCGATCTCGCCGGGGCCACCCTCATCGACTTCGAGGACATTGTCGTTCCGCCCGGTGGAACGGTGCCGATCACAAATCAGTACGCGGCGCTAGGCCTGACGTTCTCGGCCGGTTTGCACACGGACACGAGCTTTCCCGCTCTCAAACCGTTGATCCTCGGGCAAGTGGCTGCGACGAACGGCGACCCTGGTTGCTGTCCGGCGATCACCATCACTTCTTCGAACCCGCTCCAAGCATTCGGGGCACAGTTCATCAGCCTCGATGCGGCGGTGACGACGCTCGACGTCTTCACGGTGCTCGGTGGCGTGTCGACATTCGCCGGCCAGTTCGTGCTCGACACCGCGCTGGAGATCAGGTTCTTCGGGATCCTGGCGAATCCCGCCGACGCAAACCCGAATTTCGACAGCATCGTTGTCACGACCCTGCTCGGACCGAATCAGCCTGCCGGCTTCATCATGGACAACGTGCGGTTCGACGCGGTGCCCGCGGCGGTACCCGAGCCGGCGACGCTCACGTTGGTCGGCGCCGGCGCGCTCGGGCTGATCGGTCGCGCGCGACGCCGCTCGGCGAAGCGCTCGGCCTGAATCTCCGGCCGGGTTACCCTCCCGGTTTTTTCAGCGCTGTCACGATCTCGTTGCTCTGCGTCCCCTTCCCGTCGCTGCCGATCAGCGTCAGCGAGTAAGCGAACGAACCCGACATCCCGAGGTTACCGGCCGGCGCGGTCAGCCACGACAGGATGTCGACCTGTACGTCGCCACCGCTCCCCGCCGCTACGTACGGGCCGCGCAGGGTCAAGCGGCCATCGTTGGCGATGCTGCCGGTGATCGGCCCGACGAGACCTCTCAGAGACATCAAGCCGGTGATCTGGTCGACGTTCGGCCCGCTTTGCGTCAGCTCGAGCGCGAACAAGAGTGGCTCGCGGCCGAGATTCTGACAGTAGCGGAGCGAGATGAACACGCCGGTCTCGTCGCAGCTGCGCGCGACGAACGTGCCGTCCCAATGGCCGCCGTAGTCGTGGACGACGCGCACGCTGCGACTGGCCGCACGGCCCTGATAGGTTGCGTTGAGGCTGATCGTGCCGTTGCTCAGTGCCGTCACGCGCCCCCTGGTGTCGACGGTCGCTACCGCGGGATCGCTGCTCGTCCAGCCGGCGTCGGCGGTCACGGTCTGCGTGGTGCGATCGGACATGCTGACGGTGACGGTGTAGTCGGCGAAGAAACCGGAACGAAGCGCGTCGACGCCGCTCGTGATCGTGATGCTGTTCGCGGTCGGCGGCGCTGGCGGCGCCGGGGTGACGGGCGATCCGCCGTCCCCACCGCAGCTCCACGCGGCGCACGCGCCGATCAGAAACACCGCGACCGTTGATTGACGCGTCACGAGTGCACCAGGCACGACAGCCACACCACTTGTGTTCCTAGAACGTCACGCCGAACGGTTTACGGAGCAGGAACGCGAACGCCATCGAGAGTCCGAAGTACACGACGATCCACGGCATGTCCCAACCCATGATGCGAATCGCCCGCGCCGGGTACGCCACGCTGATCGACGCGACGTCAGCGCGGTCCGGCAAAGGCGGTTCGGCCGGATAGAGGAACTGATCGACGAACCCCGGCGACACACGTAGCGGCGATCTCCGCACGACGTGATCCGTCGCCTCCAACGTCTTCGTGAACGTGCCGCTGCCGATTCTGGCGTTGAGCACGAACTCGCCCGGCGCGTTCGGCGTCACCTGCCAGACGACCTCCTGCGTCGCCGGGAACCAGACGGCGGACGTCAGCACCCGAACCTCTTTTGGCGCCTCGAGCGTCGCCGCCGGCGCGGACGACGCTTCGCCAGCCGCCAGAGCCGCATCGGTGTGCGTCGCAGGTGCGTGACGGAGCTGCGCCTTCACCAGCACCGGCTGCCCGGGCGTCAGGCCTCTGTAGCCATAGCGGAACTCGAGCTGCGCGACCACGAGGACGATCGGCACGATCATCCACAGCATCGGCACGAGTGACAGGCGCAGGTAGGCCGCGTTCTGTCTGAGCATCTCGCCCTGGGCGCGAAACAGCGCGGGCAGATCGTCGTTGAACAAACGGATTTCGAAGAGTGCGGCGACCATCGCCCGCTTCACTTGCTCGATTCGCCGCTGGTCCGACGTCGCTCTGAAGACCAGCAGCATCGCCGCCGCGGTCAGCAGGGACGCGATCGACAGCCCGACGATCGGCGACAGCTGCCGGAACGGATACAGCAGGACATCGAACGCCAGGCCGAGCCACTCGTTCACAATGGTCACGGCGTCAGGAGATGTACCCCAACCCCTTGAGCTTCTTCTTGATCTCCGCCTCGCTGTCGCTTTCCTCGATGGAGGCGATTTCCTTCTCGAGCACGTGCGTGACGAACTCGTCCACCGAGGAATAGCCGGCGATGTCCGCGCAGCGCTTGACCTTGATCATCAGCGCCTTGTCGAGTTTGATGCCCGATCGAAACATTCTGATCCTCTTTCTGCGTCCTTCATTTCGCCGCAGGAAAATTGTCGATGCCGAATTCGGCCAGGATCGCCGCCGCCACCGTCTGCAGGTTGGGCGCCGCCTTCCGGAGCGGACGGCTGCTCAACAGAATGCCCGGAACAACCGCTGGATCCATGCAGTGGTCGCCGTTCCACGCGTCGCGATTGTCGACGATGGTTTCCGGCGTGAGCCCGCCGAGCGCCGACACATCCGAGCTGCGCGTCCCTTTCGCGTAGCCGACGATGGCATCGGGCGCGATGTCTTCGTGCCCCTTGACGCTATACACCTCTTCGCGGCGGAACACCCTGGATATCGCCGGCATCCCGGTTGCGGGATCGATGGTCTGTACGAGCTTGCCGGCAATCTCGGCGACGAGCGCCTCGCGGTCCTCCGGCGCGACGATGCCGTGTGCCTCGCGCCCTTTGACGTTCACGTACAGACCATTAAGACCCACGGCATAGGCGCGCGTGCGCGACCAGTCGATGCCGGCAAACGGCCCCGAGTCCTCCACGTCGAACGCGGGCCGGGCCGCCAGGTAGCCGTTGTCCCGCAGCCAGCTGTTCAAGTGGAACGACCGCCGCCACGACGCGAACCCGTGATCCGACATCACGACGAGCAGGTCGTCCTTCCCCAGCGTGCGCAACGTGTCGCCGACGATGGCGTCGAGCCCTACGTACAGCTCCTCAACCACGTGTTCGTACGGCCGATCCGTGGCGGCGTCGTAGGCGGGATGCTCGGGATCCCTGGGCCGCCACATCATGTGCGACACCTGATCGACGTTGCCGAAGTAGTAGAACAGCAATCCGTCGCGAAACTGATCGAGCTCGTGAACGTACTGCCGGCGCACCTCGTCACCGGCAATCTTCGCCTGTTGAAGGAACTCGGCCGGCGTCAGCACCGCGGTCTTGAGGCCCTTCGTGTCTTCGGGCATCCCCTGGGTGTAGAAGCGTCCGGTGGCCCGCGCCAGGTCCGTTGCGTACCGGCCCGGCGACGAGATCGGCAGCGCCGGCGACATCGGATCGATGTTCGGCGGGCTCACGTACATCTCGAAGTGCGGCTCCAGCCGCTTCAGGAAGAACCGGCACTCCGCGCGCAGGTGCTGTGTCGGGGCCAGATTGAAGGCGATCGGCACCCAGTCGCTCCACTCGCCGACTTTGAGCAGCCGCTCCTCGTCGCCGACGACCAGCTTGGCGTACTGACGATCGGCGCTGATGTAGACGGTGAACTCCGCGGTCACGTGCTCGCGCTGCACCAGAAACGGGTTTTCCGGTCCCTCGAGAGCGCCGTGAAGGACGCCGTCGACGACCGGTACGGAATAGATCGCCCCGCCCGCCAGCGAACGATCGGTCGAAGCGCTGATGGACGACGTGAAGAACGAGAACGTGCCGTACGTTCCCAGAATGTCCGGCGTGCCCATCCCGCTCAGCTCGCGCGTCGCCTTGCCCGACGGCGGAAAATTCGCGGGCATTCGCACGACGGTCGTCTCGATGCCCTGCTGCTCCAGCACTTCCCAGAATGGCTGCCCCTCTCGCAGCAGTTCCACTTCTCCGCTGTCGAGCGGTACCTGCCACTTGCCGAACTTCAGGGTTCGCGCGGCCGGCTCCGTACGCGTCGTCGACAGATACGGCTGCATCGTCTTCGGATCGCGGTGCACGAAATCGAAGATGCCGTGCCTGCCCGGATCAAGGCCGGTGATGAACGTCGACCACGCGACCGGGCTTTGCGGCGGGATTGAGGTTCCCAATGCGGTGAAGCCGCCCATCTCCGCCAACCGCGAAAAATTCGGCAGTCTGCCGCGAGCCATCAGCTCCTGCGTCACACCGTAGTCGAGGCCGTCGAAGCCCAGCACGATGACACGCTTGCCGGCGAGCCGATGACCGCCGGTGCAGGAGAGCGCACCAATCGACAGGGCGGCGAGCGCCGCCAGCGCGGCCCGTTTCATGCGAGCCCGGCGAGCGGCCGCCCGTCCATGTAGCCCGGGGGCTCGATTCCGAAGAGACGCAGCGCGGTCGGCGCGATGTCGACCAGCGCCGGCTCCTGCCCGTCGATGGCGCGGTTGCAGAAGAACACGCCGGGCACCAGGCGCGGATCGACGCTGTGATCGCCGCTCCACGGCTTCACGTTGTCCTCGAACACCGGACCGGCGACGACGCCGGTGGCGCAATCCCACGAGGTCCGGTAGCCGGCGTTGTAGCCGATGAGCAACTCGGGCGCGTTCTCCAGGTACGGGCCGGTGTACAGCTTCGCGGTATCGAACACTTCCCTGATCCCGGTTTCACCGCGATCGCCGTCCCGCAGGCCATTGAGCTTGGCGATGATCTCGGCTTTGAGCGCATCGGCTTCCGCGCCGGGAGCCACGATGCCTTCGCGCTCGCGGCCGCGCAGGTTGAAGAACATGCCGGTGAGGCCGATGCAGTAGGCCTTGGTGGCCTGCCAGTCGACGTCGCGCAGCCATTCGCTCGTGCCGTCCGCGCCGGCCTTCAACGTCAGGTAGCCTTCCCTTTGCAGCCAGCTGTTGAGATTGACGCCGCGGCGGAACGAGCTGAACCCGTGATCGGAAATGACCATCAGCACGTCTCCGTCGCCCAGACGATCGATCACGCGTCCAACCAGCGCGTCGTTGTGCTGATACAGCTTCGTGATGGCGTCACGATGCTCGGCGTTCTCGAGGCCGGCGGCGGCCGGATGGCCCTGCTCCGTGTACCGCCAGAACATGTGCTGAATCCGGTCGGTCGCGTCGAAGACGCACACCAGGCTGCCCCGCTTGAGCCGATCGAGCGCCGCGAAGAACATCGACTCGCGCTCCTGGTCGATGTCGTACGTCTGCTTCAGGAACGTACCGTCGTCGATGACACCTTCGTTGAGCGCCCACGTGTCCTCGGCCAGGCCGAGCGTCGAGTACGGGCCGATGCGCTTGGCAAGATAGGTGGCGTAGTAGGACGGGTGCGCGATCGGCATGACCGGCTTCTCGGGGTCGATGCAGATCGGCGACATGTAGAGCGAAAAGTGCTCGCCCATCTCGGTGACGAGCAGACGTGACAGTCCGGTCACGTCGATGCCGGGGATGGCGCGGAACCGCAACCTGACCCAGTCGCTGAGTTGACCGGGCGTCAGATCGACGTGCGCGTCGCCGAGATCCACGTGGACCTGGCGTCGCGCGCGATCGAGCGAGACGCGCATGGCGATCTCGAGCGGCGGGCCGCCTTCGAGAAAGGTGTTCTCCGGGCCCTGCACCGTGGCGACGATCCGATCGCCCTCGAGCGCGACCGGCACGCGGATGCCCCCTTCCTTGAATCGGCCGCTGGACGGCCGCGTCGTATACAGGAGAAACGTGCCCTGGCTGCCGAGCAGGTCGGGAGCAGACATCGCGCTCAGTTCCGCCCCGTAGAAGTTGTCCGGCGGGAACGTGATCGGCACCCGCAGGATCGTGCTCCAGATCCGGTGTTCGCCGAGGATGGTCCAGAACGGCTTCGACCGTCTCAACAACCGCAGCGACGGCTTCCCGAGCGGCAGACGGTAGCGCCCGAGCTTGAGAAACCGCGGCACCTTGCCTACCCGGGTCGACGACAACAGCGGCAGATACGTCTGACGGTCGCGGTCCAGGAAATCGAAGATGTTGTGCCGGCCGGGGTTCGTGCCGGTGCTGAACGACGACCAGGCGACCGGCGACAACGAGGGGAACGTGGTGCGGAGCCGGCGGTAGCAGCCCATTTTCGCCAGCTTCTCGAAGTTCGGCAGCAACCCATCCTGCATGAAGCGATCGGTGAGCTTCGGATCCTGGCCGTCGAGCCCGACGACGATCAGCCGCTTGATGCGGGCGCGCGGTGCCGTGGTTCCTCGGACGACGCGAAAGAGAGCGCGGAACGGCCAGAACAGCAGCGACGCAACGGCAACCACGATGGTGGTGAGCAGAACAAAGAACGACGACAGGAGCGCAAACCCGGCGCCCGGGCCGATGTAGGCCTCCGCCGGGGCGGTCGCCGCCAGCAGCAGCGCCAGCGTCCCCGCGAATACGACCAGGGGACGGCGCACTACGCCCCCACCTGCCGCCGGTTGCGATAGAGCGAGGGGTCAGCGACGGCTGCCATCCGCTCGACGTCGAGCGTGCCGCCGAGAAACGCATCGATTCGGCCCGCCGCGTCCCGCGGATTCTCGACGACCTCGCGATACCCCACCGTCAAACTGGAAAAACAGGGTCGATTCGCCATGAACCGGGTCACTTTCTGCAAATGGTCCTCGTACATCTTTCGAATCTGGTCGTCGCTCGCGGAGCCCGGCGCCGGCGTTTCGCCGCGATGGGCGAGCATCGCGTTCTGCGACGCGATGGCCTCGCGCAAATCGCGCTGCATGAAGATGACGCGGTAGTCGTACCGCTCAGGAAGCCATGTCAGGAGGAACGAAATGATTTTAACGGCTTTCCCGCGCGCCTCGGCCAGCCACGTGACGTCGCCCCCCTTGTCGAGCTCCTTGACTGGCTCGAACTCGTAATAACCCTTCGGGTTGCTGATGTCGGCCGTCCGGATGCCGTCGGCCAGAATCGGCATGCCGCCCGCCTCGAGCATCTTCATCGCCATCGACGTCCCGGAACGCGGAAGGCCTGAGACGACGACGATCGGCTTGCCGTACTTCAGTCGTCGAACCATGTGATCGAACGATCCCATCCTCGTCGCTCCCCTTCAGGCCTCGCGCCGCACCCACGCCACGATCGACTGGATGACGTTGGCCGGCACGGACGCCTTGTTCGGTTCGTGCCAGAGCGCGGTGCCGGCCATCACCCGATGCTCCACCGCGGCGCCAAGCGTTTCCAACCGCTCCGCCAGCGTCCGTGTGCCGGCGCTGGCGACTGTCTCGACGATCAGCACTCGCGGGGCGGTTCGTTGGACCCTCAGCAGGTTGAGGCGCCCCAGTTCACCGCGGAGCCGATCCGTGAACGGAAACCCCAGCACCTCTTCGCCGGAGGCCGATTCGTAACGCTCCGCCTGCAATGCCGTCAGTTCCTCGACGTAGGCTGCCCCGTCCACGACAGGATCCCAGAGAACCAGCGCTCGCGTCTCGATGGGTTCCGCGTCCTGCAGGGACTCCAGCGCCAACGTCGCCCCCAGCCGCAACCCGACGAGCGCCGTCCTGCCGCGGTGACGGCTCTGCAGTTCCCCGGCGGCCAGGGTGACGTCCCGCAGCCACCGGGATGGCAAGCCGTCCGACGAATCGCCGGCGGAGTCGCCCGATCCGTAGAAATCGAACCGTAGCGCGGGCAGACCGGCCTGGGCCAGGCGCACGGCCGTCTGCCGCACCGTGCGGTAGCACGCCATGTACTCGTGGCCCGTCGGCTGACAGAGCAACGCACCGACCGTGGCCGGCGCCGCCGCCGTGGGTGCGTGGTAACAGCCGAACAGCCGCTCGTCCGCCGGACCGAAATAATGCGGCGACGTCGTCACACGCCGAACAGGCCCTGCCAGTAGTTGACGGCCGCCGGCTTTTGACGCTCGCTCGCCTCGCGACGCGGGTCGTGCGCGCGGCGCGTCACCGGTCCGAGGCGGAACGGGATGCCCGCGCGATCGTCAGCGTGCGCCTGCCAGACGAGATTCGTCACGACGTGATCGAAGGCGTCCATCAGCCACGGGTCGTTCGGCAACGGCGTAATTTCGCGCCCGCTGGCGATGAACTCTCTGACGATGGTTTCCAGGGAGCGCGTGCTGGTGATCGTCCCGATCTTGTACCGATCGGCGCCGGGACGGTTTGGAAACGCCGCGTCCCGGTACAGATACACATCCCCGAGCAGATCGAGCGCGACGGAGACCTGCGGGTAAGCCCTCGGTAACATCTTCTCATGACCGACCATCGGCAGTCCCTTCCCCATCGTTCCCTGGCTCAACGGGTATAGGGCGTAGCCGTAGTCGACGCTCAGACTGGGGCACATGCGGGCGCGGCGGTCCTTGAACTCCTGAAAGAGATCGACGAGGGCCTGGCGTTCCTCGACGGAGAGCCCCTCGCCCTCGCGCATGCTGAAGTCTTCGCGCAGCGTCAGGAAGTCGATGCCGTCCCCACCGACGGCGTCGTTGATCTCAGCGATTAGATCGAGCAGCCGCAGCACTTCCCCCGTCGTGTTGACGAGCACGATGAAGTTGAAGCCGACCCGAGGGCCGGATTGCCGGCGCCGCCGTTCCTTCAGGAACTCGATGACATTGCTCTTGACCAGGCGGAACGCTCCAGGCTTCTTGGTCACCTGGGCGTACGAGTCTTCGTCGACTCCGTACAACGAGATGCGGAGGACGTCGACGTCCCACAGCCCCTCGTGTCGCTTCACATAGAGCGGCGTCAACATGTAGCCGTTGGTCACCAGCGGGACGCGGTGACCGTGGCGCTTCGCGCTGCGAATCACGTCGTCGAGGTTCGGGTTGGTCAGCGGCTCGAGCCCGCCGCCCAGCGAGAGGGTTGAGACACCGACGGGCATCGCCGAGAAGACCCGGTCGAACAGCTCGTTCCCGGGGGCGATGTCGCGCTGCGCGTAGCGAGCGTCCGGATTCTCCATCCGTCCGCAGAACGTGCAGGAAAACATGCAGGACACCGCCGCGTAAATGCCGAGCCGCAGCGGGAACTGATACGAGTTGGTCAAGACGGCGTCGATCGAATTCGTCTCGACGAGCGGCAGAATCGTGCTCCAGTACTGACGAGCCATCCCCTCGCGCACGATGAGGTTCTGCAGGAAGTCGGAGTCGCGCATCGCCGCGTTGAGACGAATCAGTTGTAGGGCGTCGAGCCCCTCCTCCGTCAGGAGATCGGCCTGCCCGGCCCAGGGATCGCGGCTGAAACGGTGAGCGATCCGAAACGCGTGCCCCACCCACCGATCCAACGTGTCGTTGTCCTTGGGGTTGTCGACGAGCCCGTGCCGCAGCAGCGGATCCAGCAACTGATGACGGAGGATCCGTCCCACGCTCTCTGGAATCGAGGCCGGCAGATCCTTCCACAGCCACGGCCGGACCTCCTGGGTTTGTCGCGTGACGAGCGCGGCATTCGCGCGCTCGGTGGCGTCCACGACATGAACGGTCCGTTCAGCGGTGTTCGGTATCATCACGTCGGCCTTTGTGATCTGAGCGAAGAAGTACGCGATCTCCGTGGTCAGCGAGCGCGGGAATGTTTCGGCGAGTCCGTCGGCCGCGAGCGGTTGTCCGTCGAGATCGATTCGGCCCGGCTCGGTGGTGCAGTCCAGACGGAGACAGCGGCCGTCCGGTGAACTGACCAGAATCAGGCGGCGGTCTTCCCGTGCGTCCTTGTCGAGCGATGCGGTGACCGATCGCGACCCGTACTGCATCTCGATCTCTGCATGAGCACACCCGTCCCGCGAGGTGATCCCGCGGAGGACGACGTCCTGACGCCCGAACAGGATCACCAGCTGGCTCAGAATGTGCGGATAGAGATCGGTGACGATGTTCGCGCTCAGATCGGGCTGCTTGCGAACGCCCCACTTCACGCTGTTCTTCGCGTCTTCCCACACGAATCGCACGGCGCTCACGTCGGTGAAGTGTTCGCGAGTCACCTGACGAAGATGATGCAGCGCTCGGGCGAACATGAATTCGTAGCCAACCGCGAGCGTCAGGCCACGCGTCCTCGCGAGACCGGTCAACTCCTCGGCTTCCGCCGCGCGAAGCACGAACGGCTTTTCGACGAGGACGTGCTTGCCCGCCAACAGCAGCCGCTTCGTCGTCGT
>Ga0111538_10012743_pt1 | contig 11111 bp, 13 predicted proteins | sample SoiMethybrSBSTD1_FD_79669 | JGI IMG/M metagenome (GOLD analysis project Ga0111538, IMG submission 79669) | Bulk soil microbial communities from a Populus tree surrounding site in Tennessee, USA - Soil MetaG P. TD hybrid SBSTD1 (version 2)... | ecosystem: Environmental > Terrestrial > Soil >... | reverse complement strand
GCCGAGGCGTTCGAGCGCACGGCTCACGTGGGAGCGCGCCATCGGAATGACTTCGACGGGGAGCGGGAACGCGCCCAGGGTGTCCACCAGCTTGCTCTCATCGGCGATACAGACGAACCGGCGCGCCGCCGAGGCGATGATCTTTTCGCGCGTGAGGGCTGCACCCCCACCCTTGATCAGTTCGCGCCTCGGATTGGTTTCATCGGCGCCGTCGATATAGGTCTCGATCTCCCCGACCTCGTTCAGGTCCATGACCCGGAAGCCGGCAGCCTGCAGCCGCTGCGTCGATCCATTCGAGCTCGACACGACTCCGGCGAGCTTCACGCGCCGCGCGGCGAGCTCATCGATCAGGAAATTCACGGTGGATCCCGTGCCGACTCCCAGCACCGAACCTTCGATGACGAATTCCAGCGCAGCACGCGCCGCAGCTTGTTTTCCCGTGTCTTTGTTCATTCCCTGGGCACTCACGCCGATGCTCTCCGAAGATGCGAGGTCCTGAAACGACACTGCCCGCTTGGAGCGGGCAGTGTCTTGGAATTTGAAGCGGCGAGCGAGAGAGTCTCTCGCTCGCCGAATTGCACAAGGCCAGAATTACTTCTTCTTGGCTTTCTTCTTGGCCTTTTTCTTGGCTTTCGCCATGGCACATCTCCAGTAGTTACGGGTTAGTCCGAGGCCGAGTATACGCACGCGTTGACAAATTTCAAGCAAGGGCCACCGAGAGTCATTGTGTGAATCACCTCGATGTGCTTCTCGATCATCACTCCAGCGTGAGGATGAAGTTCCAGTGAGCGTCACTCACGGGTGTGATCGACAGTCTGTTGCCTCGCTTCAACAGCAACATCCCATCTAGTGCGCGCGTTTCGTGTTTGCGCAGCTCATCGAGCGTGATCACGCGTTTGAAGCGCCGCTTGAGTTGCACGTCGACCACATACCAGCGCGGATTCTTCGGATCACTGTCGGCATCGTAGTGCTCATGCTTGCGGTCGAAGGCCGTCGGATCGGGATAAGCGGTGCGCACCACGCTGATCACACCTGCAATTCCCGGAATCTCGCAGCTCGAGTGATAGAGAAAGGCCAGGTCGCCCTTCCTGAAGTCATCGCGCAGCATGTTTCGCGCCTGGTAATTGCGCACTCCGTCCCACATGGCGGTCTTGCGGGGGCGCTTGGCGAGATCGTCGATTCCAAACGTCGACGGTTCAGTCTTCATCAGCCAGTAATTCATCGATCCCCCTCTCCGTGACGATGAAATCCATGAACACGTCGTGTTCGGTCACGGGGATGAACGGCACGACCTGGAAAGAATAGGCCAGCGCCACCAGGCGCGGCCCGTGCCAATGGTGCCGCTGCCGTCGGAAGGCGAGGGCGCGATCGTAGAAGCCCGCGCCATGCCCGAGACGCGCGCCGCGCCGGTCGAATCCGACCCCGGCCACGAAAATCGTGTCGAGATATCGCGCACTGGTCCATTCATCGCCCTCGGGCTCGTGCATTCCGAAGTCGTGCTGGCGCGTGCCCGTGCTCAAGGGAACAAAGCGCATGCGGCGCGCGCGCATGCTGGTGATGCGCGGCAGGTAGATGCGGCAGCCGCGCTGCTGCGCAAGCGCGATCAGGGGTGCGGTGCCGAGCTCCTGCGGCATGGAGGCATAGAGGCCGATGCGTTTGCCGACTCCGAGCCAGTGAGTCGAGGCGATGTGCTTTGCCACCGCGCGTGCTACTTGCTCGCGAGCGGCCGCGCTCACCGCGCGGCGGCGCGGCATGAGGTCTTTGCGGAGAGTTTGCTTCGTTACCACGAAGGAGAGAATAAAGCGCCACCCGCAATGCCGGTGCGAGTCGTTGCTCTCGAACCAGAGCAACAAAGTGGGACGTGCCCCGGCAGGTAAGGCTTTCCGCTCGAAGCGGACTTGCACAATGCTGCCGGCAAGGCGTAGGTCCCTGGGTGTTTACATTACGGTCGAGAGGTAACCCGACCCACTGTCGAACACCGCAGGCAGCGCAGGGTCACTCTACTACAACCGACATGTAGGAATGCGACGCAACCGAAGAAGAATGGGGACACTCCCCATTTCCTAAGCAAAAGGGGACGCACCTCGCACTCGTTCAATTTCAGAAATGTAGAGGTGCGTCCCCTTTTGACCGCTCGCGGGGAAATGGGGAGTGTCCCCATACTTCTACAGATCGAGTTGACGCGTGCGCTGGAGCGCGCCTTCGACACGTTCGCGCATCTGCTTGACGCGTCCACTCACGTTGCCCTGCAGATCCGAGTCGAGCTTGCGCAGTCGCAGCAGTTCATTGGCCATGTTCAGCGCGGCAATGACCGCGATGCGATCCGCACCGACGACTTTCCCGGTGTCGCGGATCTCGCGCATCTTCTTGTTCAGGTACTCGGCCGAGTCGAGCAGGTCGGCGCGCTCATCCTGGGGACAGGAAACGAAGTATTCCTTGTCGAGGATGCGTACGGTGACGTGCGCCGGTTCCTTCTCGCTCACGCAGTGTGCTCCATCGTCTTGAGGCGGCCGATCATGGCCTCGACGCGCGCGCGCACCTGGTCGTTTCGCTGCGCGAACGCCGAGCGTTCGCTCGCGAGCGATTCCTGGCGCTGGCGCAGCGCGCGATTCTCTTCCTTCAGAGCGTCGACGGCGATCAGAAGTTCTTCGACGCGGCGTTCGAGACGCGCAAACTCTGCTTCGAAGCCCGTTTTGGCATTCTTGTTGTTGTCGGTGTCGTTCATGCGCAGGACTATAGGGCAGACCGTACCGGCCCGGCAATTCATGGTCGCCGCCGCTTCGGCGGCTTTTTCCTTCGTGGCGCGTGAGCGCCTGAACAGGGGCATAATTCCCCCATGTTGGCCGCCACTTACGATGAATTCGAGCGCGTGCTCCGGGAGGCGCGCGCACTGCCGGAACCCGCCGAGGCACATGGCACCCTGGCCGGGGCGCTGTGCAGCTCGCGCGATTACGGCCTGCTGGAGTGGATTCACGAAATCCTCCCCGACGATTCTCCCGATGAAGAGGCGCTGCGCAGCTCCGTGCTGCAGAAGGTATACGACGCCATGGTGCGTACGCTGGCCGGCACCGACGCGGACTTCGCCCCGCTGCTGCCCGATGACGGTGCGCCGCTCACGGAACGCGCCGACGCCCTGAGCCTGTGGTGCCAGGGCTTCCTGTACGGACTGGGCTCCGGTCCCGCCGCCGATCCTTCCAAGGTGTCCACGGAGGCCGGCGAGATCATTCGCGACTTCACCGAGATCACACACGTGGGTGTCGAGGCCGAAGAAGAGAACGAGGAAAACGAGGTCGCGTTCGCCGAAGTCGTGGAGTTCGTGCGCGTGGGCGTGCAATTGCTGTTCGTCGAATTCGCGCCCGCCCGCGGCCAGGAGCCGGCGCCCGGCGCCGCGTCGATCCATTAACGCGAGGCTCAAAAGGGCGACGGTCAGCCCCTCGCGCGTGGCCACCATTGGCCGCGAGGAATTCCGGCGGCGGCGCCGCGCCCTGATGAAACTCATGGGGCGCGACTCCATTGCCATCGTGCCGACGGCGCCGGTGCGGCTGCGCAATAACGACGTCGAATACGCCTACCGTCCCGACAGTGACTTCTTCTATCTGTCCGGATTCGGCGAGCCGGAAGCCGTGGCGGTGCTGATTCCAAACCGCCCGCAGGGTGAATACATCCTTTTCGTTCGTGACCGCGATCCGGCACGCGAGACCTGGGATGGCAGGCGCGCCGGGCCCGTGGGCGCGACGCGCGATTACGGCGCCGATCACGCCTTTCCGATCGCCGACATCGACGAGATCCTGCCCGGACTGCTCGAGAACCGCGCCAAGGTGTTCTACGCGATGGGCACGCATCCCGAGTTCGACCAGCGCGTGGTCGGCTGGGTGAATGGTCTGCGGACCCAGGCACGCAATGGCCGGCATGCGCCGCAGGAGATGGTCGCGCTCGACCATGTGCTGCACGACATGCGCCTGTTCAAGAGCCGCGCAGAAGTGGACACCATGCGCGTGGCCGCGCGTCTCGCGGCGCGTGCGCACGTGCGCGCCATGCGCGCCTGCATGCCGGGCAAGCGCGAATATGAAATTGCGGCCGAGGTGATTCACGAATTCCGCCTGCACAACGCGGACATCTCATACCTTCCGATCGTGGGCGGAGGCGCCAACGGCTGCATCCTCCACTACCGCGAGAACGATGCGGCATTGCGCGATGGCGACCTGCTGCTCGTCGATGCCGGTTGCGAAGTGGATTGCTACGCCTCGGACATCACGCGCACGTTCCCGGTCAACGGGCGCTTCACACCGGAGCAGCTCGCGCTCTACCAGATCGTGCTCGAGGCGAACTACGCCGCGATCGAGCGCGTGAAACCCGGCAATCACTGGAACGAACCGCACGAAGCGGCGGTCCGGGTGATCACGCAGGGCCTGATGAAGATCGGCCTGCTCAAGGGCCGGGCGGCGAAACTCGAAGAGAGCGGCGCGTATCGCAAGTACTTCATGCATCGCACCGGCCACTGGCTCGGCATGGATGTTCATGACGTCGGTGATTACAAGATCGGCAACCAGTGGCGCGTGTTCGAGCCCGGCATGGCCCTCACCATCGAGCCGGGCGTGTACGTGGCGCCGGGAACGCCCGGCGCGCCGAAAAGATTTCATGGCATCGGCATTCGCATCGAAGACGACGTGGTGGTGACACGCGACGGCTGCGAAGTGCTCACCGAGGGTGTTCCCAAGGAAGCTGTGGCCATCGAACGGCTGATGGCATCGGTGGCATGAAACCGTGGGATGTGGTGATCGTGGGCGGAGGCATGGTGGGGGCGAGCTTCGCGCTCGCACTGCGTGCCACGAAGCTGCGCACGCTGCTCATCGAAGGTGTGCCGCCCGATTCCAGCGCGCAGCCGAGTTTCGATGAACGCACCACGGCGCTGGGCAACGGTTCGCGCCAGATTTTCGAGAGCCTTGGGGTCTGGGAGACGATGGCCGCAGATGCTTCGCCGATACGTTCCATCCACGTTTCCGATGCCGGGCGTTTCGGAGTCGCACGCCTCGATGCGCGCGAGCAGGGTGTGCCGGCGTTCGGCTACGTGGTGCCGAATCGCACCATCGGGCGCGTCCTGTGGCAGGCACTGCGCGAGGCGCCCAATGTCACCGTGGCGGTCCCGGCCCAGGTGAAGGCGGCGACGCTGCGCGAAGAAGCCGTGGAGCTCGAAGTCCTGACCGAGACGGGTACCGAAAGCATTCGTGCCGCGGTCGCGGTGGCTGCCGACGGGGCCGGATCCGTACTGCGTGCCAGCGCCGGGATCGACGCGGACATCGAGGACTATGAACAGGTGGCCATCGTGGTGAACGCCGCGACCGACAGGCCCAACACCGGCGATGCCTTCGAAAGATTCACGTCTTCCGGCCCGCTGGCCGTGCTGCCCACGGCGGGTGGCGGGTATACGGTGGTCTGGGCCGTGCGGCCCGCTCGTGCCGCCGAGCTCACGGCTCTCGACGACGCGGCCTTCGCCGCGGAGCTGCTGTCCGCGTTCGGCTGGCGCGTGGGACGCTGGACGCGCGTCGGGCGGCGGCACACCTATCCGCTCGCGCTGTCGCGCGCCACGGATACCGTGGCCGGGCGCGTGGTGCTGATCGGCAATGCCGCGCAGGCGTTGCACCCGGTGGCGGGGCAGGGTTTTAATCTCGGCCTGCGCGACGCGGCGACGCTCGCGGAAATGCTGGCCGGCGCCGCAGCCACGCCTGACTTCGCCGAGTTGTTAGCCAGGTTCGCCGAATGGCGCGCCGAGGATCGCAAGGGCGTCACGCGCTTCACTGATGGCCTGGTGAAACTCTTCGGCAGCGACCTGCCGGGCATTGGCCTGGTGCGCAATTTCGGCCTGCTGCTGTTCGACCTGAGTCCGGCCGCCAAGCGCGCCCTGTCGCGCGTGAGCTGGGGTTTCGCCGGCCGCATGCCGCGTCTCGCGCGTGGCCTGCCGCTGGAATGAGCACCGACTACGAAGTGATGATCGTGGGCGCCGGGCCGATCGGGCTCAGCACCGCAATGTTGCTCGCCACCCAGTCTGGCATCGCCCCGGCGCGCATCGCGGTCATCGACCGGCACATTCCGCCGCCGCTCGAGCCCCGCAGTCTGCCGGTCGACCTGCGGGTGTTCGCGCTGTCACGCGCCAGCGAGCGGATCCTGCGGGCGGCCGACGCCTGGGCCGAGATTCGCGCAGCGCGCGCCTGCCCCTATGAGCGCATGCAGGTGTGGCATGCGGATGTTCCGCCGCACGGCGGCGACGCGCTGGTGTTCGACGCCGCGGAAATGGGCGAGCCGGACCTCGGGGTCATCGCCGAGAACAATGTGCTGCAGGCGGCGCTCGCGGCGGCCGCGCGCCGCGCCGGCATCGTGCTGGAACAGGCCGAGATCGACGCGCTGGAAATCTCGCGCGATGCTGCGGTGCTGCGCGCCGGCAAGCGCAGCCTGCGTGCGCGGCTGGTGGTCGGCGCCGACGGCGCGCAGTCGCGCGTGCGCGAACTGGCAGGCGTGTTTGCGGCGCGCGCGTCCTACGGGCAGGTGGCCATCGTCGCCATGGTGAGTACCGCGAAGCCGCATCAGCGCACCGCCTGGCAACGATTCCTCGGCGACGGCACGCTGGCCTTCCTGCCCCTGGCCGATGGGCTGAGTTCCATCGTCTGGTCGCTGCCCACCAGCCGTGCGGAAAAACTGCTGCAGGTGCCGCCTGAGGATTTCGAACGCGAGCTCGAGAAAGATTTCGACGCGGCACTCGGAGCCACCCGCCTCGCCAGCGATCGGCTCAAGTTCCCGCTGTGGCGCCTGTCCGCGGAGAACTATGTAACCGAGCGGGTGGTGCTGGTCGGGGATGCCGCGCACGTGGTGCACCCGCTCGCCGGCCAGGGCGCCAACCTCGGCTTGCTGGATGCCGCGGCACTCGCCGAGGTGCTGGCCGACGGACTGGCGGGCGGCGAGGATCCCGGTGCCCTGCGCATCCTGCGGCGCTACGAGCGCTGGCGGCGCAGTGAGAATGAACTCATGAGCGCGGCGATCGACGCCTTCGACCGGCTGCTGGCGCGTGGCAGCGGGCGCATTGCCGAGTTCGCGCAACGGGGCATGCCCTGGGTGGGCCGCTCGGGAATCGTGAAGCGCGCCTTCATCGAACGTGCCATGGGCCTCGCCGGCGAGTTGCCCGCGGCGGCGCGCTGATGATCGGCAGTTCGCTATTAAAGAAGGGCAACGAACGACTCGCCGGCATGGCAGCGATGCTGGTCGGTGTCGCGGCGTTCGCCTTCATGGATGCGGGCCTGAAGCTGCTCACGGCGCATTACCCGGCCGTACAGGTGGCGGCGCTGCGCGGACTCGCGGCGCTTCCGGTTGTGTTCGCGTGGTCGATGTACTCGGGCGGTGTGCGGCAGCTCATCCAGGTGCGCTGGCCCCTGCACCTGGCGCGCGGCGTCATGTCCGTGTTCATGATGGTGACCTTCGCCTTCGCGTTGAAGTCGCTGACGCTGGCAAAGGTGTACTCAATCTTCTTCATCGCGCCGCTCTTGATCGCTCTGCTGTCGATCGTGATGCTCGGTGAACGTGTGCAGCGCGCGCAATGGGGCGCGATTGCCGTGGGTTTCGTCGGCGTGCTCATCGTGCTCAAACCGGAAACCAGCGGATTCGGCTGGTGGGCCACGCTGGCGGTGCTCGGCACCGCGGTGTGCTACTCGCTTTCTTCTGTGATCGTCAAAATTCTCGGGCGCACTGACAGCACGCAGTCGATGATGTTCTGGATGACCGCAATGCTGGCTTTCGGGGCCACGCTGCTGGCCTTGCCGGTGTGGCAATCCCTTGCCACGGAGCACTATCCCATCCTGGCGGGAGTCGCGGTCACCGGCGCCATCGGGCAATGGGGCATCACGGTGGCGTTCAAGCACGCGCCGGCCGCGAGCGTCGCCCCGCTCGAATACATCGGCCTCGCGTGGGTGATGCTGATCGACTTTGCCGTGTGGGCGGCGGTGCCTGGTGTGCGCACCCTACTAGGTGCCGCACTGATCATTGCCAGCGGCATCTACCTGCTGCGCCACGAGACGCGCAGCGTCATGGCGGCCGCCGACAAGCCCTGATTTCGCGACACAGCGCAGATTTCCAGCGTGCCGTGCCCGCCGGGTATGCGTGTTTGGCGATACTCGCGCCATGGCCATCGACGTGGTGCCAAAATTCCTGCTGCCGACCATGGATAGCGAGCGCTTCGAGCGCTGCGCATTTTCCCTGCAGGATCGCGAGTCGCTGTTAACCGTGTTCATGACGGATCTGGCGCCGTTCCTGATCCATTTCCACCGCCTGCGCTGGCATCGCTGTACGCCCCAGGCCGAGTGCCTTCCGGGACTCATCCAGGGATGCGACATGGCCGTCGCGGAAGTGCGCGACTCACCGGCGCTGAAGCACTATGTGAAAAAGGAAAACGTGCCGGCGCGCGAAGCGGCCGCGTTGCATCACTTCCGCATATACCTGGGCAGGGGTGGATGCCACGAGGCTTTTGCGCAATCCGTTTACGCGAGCGGATCGGGCTCACTGTCACGCAAGCTGGGTTCATTCACCAACGGCGTGAAGCTGCGCCTGGCGGCATTGACGCGTTGACTCGTCGCCACGGCGCTAACAGGTGGAATTACTCTGGGTGAGCAGCCCCATTCGCCACGGAAGCCGGATGTAATCGCCGCTCGCATTCGGATCCTGCCCCTGGTACAGAAACTGGAGGCGGCAGGGATTCAACGGCACGGTCTGGTCGTTTCCCGCGCGGATCAGCTCACCGTGGCTGAAGTCCCGCGTCCACGCCGCGCCAGAGAACGTCACGGTGTTAGAGCGGGCGAACGGGTTCGACTCGGTGGCCAGATGTTGCGTCCACGACCCGGACAGACTGCTCGACGTATACGAGCGATACCAGCGACGTCCGTCGGATCCGATCGCCTCCTGCATCAACAGGTACTGGTTGACACCCTGCACTTTGTAGACCGCGGTGCCCTCGAACAATGCGAAGCGCGAATCCTGCAATGCGATCACCGTGTTTGCGAAACCGTTCGGAAAATTAGCCACGGTTGTCTGCGATCGGTAGATGTGCCCGTTGTCGTCGCTGGAAAACAGGTGACAGTTGCTGCTGTCGCAGATCATCCAGAAGTCCAGCCACGAACCGGCGCCCTTGTTCTGCGTCACGATTGCCGGCTCGGAACTCATGAAGTTGCGCGGCGCTGTCCAGGATCGCGGGTTGCCCGGATCCGTGCTGGTTGAATAGCTGGGCAGACCCGTCTGGTAAACCATGTACCAGAGGTTCTGCGGCGCAAAGAAAAAGATATGGGGCGCCGCCCGGTAGCCGCGCCCGATGGGCGTCGTATCCAGGTAGGTATGCGTGGCCGCGTTCGCCTGCGGCCAATCCGCAAACGAAAAATGCACCAGGTTCCAGCCCTGCGACGGACTCGCCGTCGTCGCATACACCTGCCACGCGTTGTTGTACCGCACGACGGTGAAATCCTTTATGGCTGCGATGTCGCTGTGCGCGGTGTCGGGCTTCGGCCCCGCGAGCACACCACTCGAGTTCCACCGGATCGAGGTCGGCAGACTCGAGCCCGGCGGCGGCGGTGGTGGTGTAGTGCCGCCGAGCTGTACCAGCTGCCATTGCTGATTGGCGCCATTCCAATCGAAGAACTGCACGACGTTGGCGCCGTTCTCGGTCGATGCACCCTGTACTTCGAGGACCTTGTTACTGTGCCTGGCGAACAGGCGCACGTAGCCACCATCCGAATCCACCAGGCGGAACTGCTGGTTGGTGCCATTGCCGTCGGCCCATTGCACGATCTGGGCACCGTCCGCGGTGGACCTGTTGAATACATCGAGCACCTTGCCCGAGTGCCGCGACCGCAGCCGGTAGTAACCGCCGCCCGAGTCGACGAACTGCCACTGCTGGTTGGCGCCGTCGGTGCGCGTCCATTGCGCGATGCGCGCGCCGTCCTGCGTGGCCCAGTTGTACAGGTCCATCGCCTTGCCGCTGTTGCGATTCACGAGGACGTACCACGCACTGGTGTCCACCGTGGCGGCCGAGGCGGACATTGCCGCGAGCGCCGTGAATGTCGCCGCGATCAATGCGAAAAGTGACCGCCGTCCCTGGTGCGAGCGCACCGAATGCCCAATTTCCATTTGTGCAATCCTCGGGCGCGAACGCCAGCTGATGGTATCCCCCGAATCGGGGCGCAAGACTTACGTGACGTCGCGGCTATCTATATTCCGTGATTCCGCGCGGCGCAGGCGCACAGTGAAGGCCGGCAACCGTGCCGGTCAATAAGTATGTTTCGAAGAAAGTGCGATCAGGCGCGTGGCAGCGCGTCGATCTTCGCGGCGCAGATGAAATCGTTCTCGTGCAGACCGCCGACGGCGTGCGTCTGATATCGAATCCGGCAATAACCCCATCCGAATTCGATATCAGGATGGTGGTCCTCGATATTGGCGATATGTGCCACCGCGTTCACGAAACTTGTCGCGCGGTAGAAGTCGGTGAATTTGAACTCACGTTTGAGCGCCTTGCCGTCCTCGACCAGCTTCCAATCGGAGTCCAGCAGGCCTAACTTCTTCTGCGCTTCGGCTGGGCTGAGCGCGCTCACGCCTCCATGGCAGGGCACACACTTCTTGTTGACCAGCGTTTCGTCGTTCGCGGATGTCATGTGATGGCCTCCGGTTGCGGAGCGGGGGCGTCGTTCTTGCGCGTGAACCGGCGCGCGACGTACTTCTCCACCAGCTCCTGGAATTCCTCGGCGATGCGCTCGCCCTTGAGCGTCACGGTTTTCTCACCATCCTCGTAAACCGGCGCGACCGGACGTTCGCCCGTGCCCGGCAGCGAGATGCCGATGTTCGCGTGCTTGCTCTCACCCGGACCATTCACCACGCAGCCCATGACCGCAACCGTCATGTCCTCCACACCTTCGTAGGACTTGCGCCATTCCGGCATGCGATGACGGATGTGGGACTGGATCGACTGCGCCAGCTCCTGGAAATACGTGCTGGTGGTGCGGCCGCAGCCCGGGCAGGCGATCACCATCGGAATGAAGGAGCGCAGGCCCATGGTCTGCAGGATTTCCTGCGCCACGATCACCTCGTTG
>Ga0111538_10012742_pt1 | contig 11112 bp, 6 predicted proteins | sample SoiMethybrSBSTD1_FD_79669 | JGI IMG/M metagenome (GOLD analysis project Ga0111538, IMG submission 79669) | Bulk soil microbial communities from a Populus tree surrounding site in Tennessee, USA - Soil MetaG P. TD hybrid SBSTD1 (version 2)... | ecosystem: Environmental > Terrestrial > Soil > Tree... | reverse complement strand
TCGAGCGGCAGGCCGAGGCCTTCGCGACGACACGGAGCGCGCCGCCGTTCACCTTCCGGCAGCCGTGTATGACGCCGTCGCCGTCCGGGATGGCGGCGACAGCCGCTCCCGCGAGCACCGCGCCGGCGATCGCGAGCGCGACGAGAATCTTCGAGCGCATGCTTCTCCTTCCATCGAATGGCATGCGCCGGTGATAGCTCCGCGACCCGCGCGTGAGTGTGACTGCGCGCGAACCGGCACGAATTGGCGCAAAAGGGGATTCAAATCTCGGCCGGGATTGCCGATAAAGCCACGCTGGCTTCACCGCCCATGGCCGATCCCACTCTCAGCCCCGACGAGGGTTCGAACCCGCTCGGAGACGCTCTCGCGACGACGGACGTGCTCCGCCGCGTCGCCGGAACCGTCGCCATCCACCTCTACGAGTCGGAGTACCTCGAGGATGGGACGTACGTCTGCAACACCTTCATCGGCGAGGGCCTCGAGAGCCTCCTCGGCCCGCTGCCTGAGGACAAGACGCCGGAGGAGGCCTGGGAGGAGGCCGTCCACCCCGACGACCAGGAGACCTACGACGTCCTCGGAAAGCTCGAGTCCGGCGAGTCGGTCGAGATCGAGTACCGCCTCGTCGGCTACGACGGCCGCACACGTTGGGTCTGGGACCGTATGCGCCCGCGGCGCGGGCCGAGCGGCCAGCTCCTCGTCGACGGCATCGTCGCGGACATCACCGAGCGCCGGAAGGCCTCCGACGCGCTCGAGGAGGCGCGCGCGCAGCTCCAGCACATCGCCTTCCACGACCCGCTGACCGGCCTGCCCAACCGCGTCTCGTTCCAGGAGAGCCTCGACGAGGCCCTCGGCAGGTGTCCGGCGGAGAACTGCGCCGTCGCCGTCCTCTTCATCGACCTCGACAACTTCAAGCTCATCAACGACAGCTTCGGCCATGCGGCCGGCGACGAGCTCCTGCGCGCGGTCGCGGGACGGCTGCAGCGCGCGACGCGGACCGCCGACGTCGTGGCGCGCCAGGGCGGCGACGAGTTCCTCGTCCTCCTCGGCGGCATCGAAGCGACCGGAAACGAGGACGACCCGGAGTACGCACGCAACGCGGCCGGCGTCGTCGCGCGCAAGATCCGCCGCACACTCCGAACGCCCTTCGTCGTCTCCGGCGTCGAGATCTTCGTCAGCGCCTCGATCGGCGTGAGCCTCTACCCCGACGACGCCCCGAACTCCGAGACCCTCCTCAAGCATGCGGACACCGCGATGTACCGCGCGAAGGACGCTGGCCGCGACTGCCACGCCCTCTACGCAGTCGACCGCGACGACGCCCTCGCCCAGCTCTCCATGGCCGGGCGCCTGCGGACCGCGATCGAGCGCGGCGACGGGCTCGTCCTCCACTACCAGCCGCTCGTCCGCCTGGACAGCGGGGAGATCATCGGCGCCGAGGCGCTCATCCGCTGGCAGGACGGAGGACGCCTCATCCCGCCCGCGGACTTTCTCCCGCTGGCCGAGCGCACCGGGCTCATGGCGCCGCTCTCGGACTGGGTGATCGCCGAGGCGTGCCGGCAGGCGAAGCACTGGCGCGACCGCAAGCTCGACCTCTACGTCTCCATCAACCTCCCGCCCTCGTTCTGGCAGCCGACGGCGATGCGCCACGTCCTCGCCACGATCGAGTCCTTCGGCCTCAATCCCGACCGGCTGATGATCGAGATCACGGAGTCGGCGATGATGGTCGACTCCCGGACGAGCATGGACCCGGTGATCGACGAGCTGCATGCACGCGGCCTGCGCCTCGCGATCGACGACTTCGGGAGCGGCCACTCCTCCCTGTCGCGCCTCAACCAGATGCGCGTCTCGACCTTGAAGATCGACCGCTCCTTCGTGAGCGACCTCCCCGAGGACCGAAGCTCCGCGGTGCTCGTCTCCTCGATCATCCAGCTCGCCCGAAACCTCGGCCTCGAGCCGCTCGCCGAGGGGATCGAGACCGAGGAGCAGCGCGCCTTCTTCCTCGAGCACGGCTGCGAGCTCGGCCAGGGCTTCCACTTCTCGAGGCCGGTCAAGGCGGCCGAGCTCGAGACCCTCTACCGGGCTTCCCGCGCGGTGGAAGACGTCGCCTAGGCCGGTCGGCTAGGCTGAGCGAATCGCCGGTCCGAGCCGCACGGATCCCTACACCGTTTTCCACTTTCTCGTCGAGATCGACGGCCTCCCAGTTACGGCCTTCTCCTCGGTGAGTGGGCTCGAATCCGAGACTGCGGTGATCGAGTACAGAACCGGGGCCGAGGCCACAAGAGTGCGCAAGCTGCCGGGGCTGACGAAGTACGCGAACATCGTTCTCAAGCGAGGCATGACCCAGGACACGTCCCTCTGGGGCTGGCGACAGCAGATCGTGAACGGCAAGGCAGACCGGCGGTCGGGATCCATCATCCTTCTCGACCAGTCGGGAAACGAGGTGCACAGGTGGAACTTCGTCGAAGGATGGCCCGCCAAGATCGAAGGCCCGGCGTTGAACGCACGGGCGAACGAAATCGCGATCGAGACGCTCGAGATCGCCCACGAGGGTCTCGAGCTCGTGGCCTGAGGGCGTGTCCGGCGAAGAACGCGAGTCGGACGTCATCGTCGACTTCGTCTTCGAAGAGGGCGTCCTCTACGCAACCGTCGCGAACATCGGCGAGCGGCCGGCTCTGAAGGTGTCGTGCCGGTTCGAGCCGGGATTCCACGGGCTCGGGGGCTCCGTGGAGATCTCGCGGCTCCCGCTCTTCCGCAATATCGAATACCTGGCGCCGCAGAAGGAGATCCGCACGCTCGTCGACTCGACCGCCGCCTACTTCGCGCGCAAGGAGCCGACGAAGCTCAGGGTGGCGGTCACATACCGGGACGAGTCCGGGGCCCGGCACCAGGCGGAGATCGCGCACGATCTGGGCATCTACAGGGACCTCGCCTACGTCGCCCCCGGATCCGGCGGGCACAGCTTCACGGACTGAGCGGGCCGCGCTAGGGTGGGCGGCCTGCGGCCGCGTTTCCGTGCGCGCCGTCGACCGGAAGAGGAGGGGGCCGTGGAACATGGATCGGAGACCTACTACGTCCTCGGCGAGGGCCTGCTCGGCGAGAGTTTGGGCGGACGTGAGCCGACGCTCGCCCGAGCGGCGGAGGCGGCGACCCCGCCCTTCCGCTTCTCCCGCATGGGGCCGAAGGGCACCGGCAAGCAGCTTCCCGACGGAACGCGGAAGGCTCTCGCGGAGGCGATGGCGGTTCCGGGCGGCGGCTCGGCCGGAGTGCCCGCCGGCTTCACCTACCTCGGCCAGTTCACCGACCACGACCTGACCTTCGACAAGACGAACGTGATGCTCGGGGATCACGTCGCCCCGACCGCGCTCCTCCAGGCCCGCTCGCCGAGCCTCGACCTCGATTCGCTCTACGGGGCCGGGCCCACCGACCCGGGCTCCGAGCAGTTCTACGAGGCCGACGGCATCCATCTGAAGATGGGCAAGACGGCTTCCGGGGACGGCCTCGCCTCGAAGGACGGCTTCGATTTGCCGCGCGGCGCCGGCTCCACGGTGGCCGCGAAGCGGAAGGCGATCATCCCGGATCCGCGAAACGACGAGAACCTCGCGGTCGCGCAGACCCACCTGGCCATGATCCGTTTCCACAACCGCGTCGTCGACACGCTCGGCGCGGGACCGGCCGGCACCCGCTTCGAACGGGCCCGGAGAAAGGTCACGAAGCACTACCAGTGGATGCTCCGGACGGACTTCCTCCCGAGGATCTGCGAGGCCTCGGTGGTCGACGACGTCTTCACGAACGGGCGGAAGGCGTTCGAGGTCGGCGTCTCGCCGACCGACGTCCCGACGATGCCGATCGAGTTCTCCGTCGGCGCCTACCGGCTCGGGCACTCGATGGTGCGCGCCGCCTACAACTGGAACAAGATCTTCGACGACGGCTTCGGCACGCTCGACCTGCTCTTCAACTTCACCGCGACGAGCGGGAACCTCGGCGGCTTCCCCCGGCTCATCAGCTCGTGGATCGCCGACTTCCGGCGGCTGTACGACTTCCCGGCCGGAGGGCACTCGACCCTGGGCGTGCCGCCGGCCAAGTTCAACGAGGCGATGCGGATCGACACGCGCATCGTCAATCCGCTCGAGTTCCTGCCGGGCTTCTCCGGCATCGAGGCGAACCTCGCCTTCCGCAACCTGACGCGGGCGAACATGGTCCGGCTCGCCACCGGTCAGCAAATGGTCACGTTCCTGCGGAGCAAGGGCATCTCGATCACGAAGCTGACGAGGGCCGAGCTCCATCACGGAGACGGCGGCGCGAACCTCGACAAGCTCACGAAGACGCAGCGTGACCGCGTGCTCACCGACACGCCGCTTTGGTTCTACATCCTCCGGGAGGCGGAGCTCAACGGCGGCAAGCTGACGGGCGTCGGGGCGCGCATCGTCGCCGAGACCTTCCACCGGGCGATGGAAGGAAGCGAATACTCAATCGTCCGCGACGCGTCCTTCAAGCCGACGCTCGGCCCGAACCAGTCGACGTTCCGCATGACCGACCTGCTCTTCTTCGCCTTCGAGGGGAAGAAGAAGCTACTCGCACCTCTGGGCTAGAAGGGATTCACGCAGTCGAGGGCCCACATCAATTCTTCGGCCCCTGAGCGGACCCGCACCGCTTCCTCTGCCTGACCGGCGGCCTCGAGGGCGCGCGCCTGGTCGAGCGCGACGCAGGCGCCGTCGAAAGCGAAGCCCAGCATTCGTTCCTCTGCCGCAGCCTCGCCGAGCCTCTCCGCCGCCTCGTCGGCTCGCCCCTCCCGTAGGGCGAGGAGGCTCTCGGCCACGACGAGGTTGTTCGCGAGGCGCCCGACGATCGGAGCCGCTGCACCGGCAAGGGACTCCGCGAGCGCTGCGAGCCGCTCGGCCTCACCCGCGGCGTCGAGAGCCCGGGCCATGGGATCGGTGGTCAGGACGACCGGCCAAAGGTTTCCGACCGAATCGAGGATCTCGTCCGTCGCCTCGCGCAGTTCCTCCCTCCGGCCGGCGAGGTGGAGCCACGGGACGACAGCGCACGCCATGGGCACGATCCTTTGCACCTCGCCGCTCTCCAGGGCCACCGCCTTTACGTCGGCGAGCAAGCGCGCGGCCGTCCCGAGGTCTCCTCGCCGCAGGGCGAGCGCCCCGAGGACGGGCTCCTGGACGAGCTTCGCGGCGGCCGTGAGCTGTCCCGGTTCGATCGCCTCGAGCCTCGCCTCGGCTTCCGTCCAGCGGCCGGAGGGGATCAGGACCTTTGCGATCAGCGAGAGCTCGGCGTACGCGGCGATGCTCGGGGGCGGCGGCCGCCCGTCCAGCCCGGTGATTGCAGTCGCCTCGATCTGCTCGGCCGGGAGGAAGCCGACAGAGGACCAGATGAAGTTGATGACCGCGCGCGCCGACTCTTCGAGCGCCCCCGCCGCCGAAGCCTGCTCGACGATGTGGAGAACGTCACCGGGATCCGGCGGCTCGGCGAAATTCGAGGCGAGGACGGTGAAGAGGTTGATGCGCCCGTTCACCTCGGCGAACGCGTCGCCCACTCTCCTCGCCACTTCGATCGTCTCGCGCGAGTGCTCGGCCGCCTCGGGGCGGTTGCGGAGCATCTCGAGCTGCGAGCGCCTCGCCAGCGCCCGCGCGAGCTGCACCGATTCGGGGAGGCCTTCGAGCGCGTCCACGGCACCGTTCGACGCCTGGAGCGCCTCCTGCCAGCGGCCGGTGAGCCACGAGACGCGCGAGCGCCAGCCGAGCGCGGCCGAGCGGAGCCGGTCGTCGAGGCCCTCGAGGGCATCCGCCTTGTCGAGCCACTGCAGGGTCTCGTCGAGCCGCCCCATGTGCAGCGACGTCTCGGCCAGCGCGACGAGCGCCGCGCCCTTCTCGTCTGCGGTCGTGGCGAGGTCGTACGCAGCTTCGAGGTGCTCCAGGGCCGCACCGAGCGCAGCCCGGCGCGTGGCGCGCTCGCCGGCCGTCATCAAAACGGCGTAGGCCTGCCCGAGAATGCCCGGATCGTCCTCCCCGTAGCCGATCGCCTCGCGGTAGTGGTACGAGGCGAGCTCCGCGGTCTCGACGTCGCGGCCGGGAGCGACGTTCTGGATCCAGTCAGCGACCTGAAGGTGGAGCTCACGGCGCTCGGGTCTCGCCAGCGACCCGTACGCCACGTCACGCGTGAGCGCGTGCTTGAAGCTGAACTCCTGGAGCCCCGCCATGACGGACACGGGCTGGAGGGACACGAGCCCGGTGCCGGTCAGGCCGGCGACGAGCTCCTCGTCGACCCCCACGGCGGAGGGCCAGAACACGCGCCCCACGACGGCGCAGCGGCGCAACGCCTCCCGCGCCTCCCCGTCGAGGAGGTCGAGACGCGCGGCGATCACGCCGTGCACCGAGTCGGGAATGCGAAGCTCGGCGAGTCGCCTCGTGGCCGCCCAGCCGCCGTTCTCCCTTTCGAGCGCGCCCTCGTCGATGAGCATCTGCAACATCTCCTCGAGGAAGAACGGGTTGCCCTCGGCGCTCGAGAGGAGCGGCCTGCGTACGTCGTCAGGCACCCGGGCCTCGCCGAGGAGATTGGACACGAGCCGCTCCGATTCCTCCGCGTTCAGCGGCGTCAGCGAAAGGGCCGTCGCGTTTTGCTTCCCGGCCCCCCACGATGGATGCCCCGCCAGGAACTCGGGACGCGCGGTGCAGACGAGCAGGACGCACGAGTCCGCGATCCGGTCGACCAGGTGCTCGACGAGGTCGAGGAGCGCGGCGGAGGCCCAGTGGATGTCCTCGATCACGACCACGGTCAGACCGTTGCGCCCGAGCGCACCGACGTAGCGCTGCCAGCCGTCGGCCAGTGCGGCCCCGACGGTCTGCGTGTCCAGAGAGGAGAGCGGTGAGTCGTCCCCCGCGAGTCCGATCGTCCAGGCAACGGCGTCGAAGACCTCCTCCGCCCCCTGCTCGACCGCGGCCTCGACGGCGCCGCGCAGCTTGCCAAGGGCGACGTCGACGGGGTCGGTGTCGAGGATGTCCGCGTCTCCTTTCGCGGCCTCCGCGAGCGGCCAATAGGTGATTCCCTCGCCGTAGGGAAGGCAGCGGCCCTTGAGGAGACGCGTCGCCGACACGCGCCCCAAGAGCTCGCGGACGAGCCGGGACTTGCCGACGCCGGCCGGGCCGAACAGCGTCACGAGCTGCGGCACGCGCTCTCGCCGGCCGCGGGCGGCGACCATCTCGAGGAGCGTCAGTTCCTCCTCGCGCCCGATCAGCGGCGCGGAGTGCTCGGATCCCCGAACGGCCGGCTCGGTCGCGACCGAGCGCGCCTCCCAGGCGGCAAGCGGCGCGGTTTTCCCCTTCGCGTCGAGCTCGCGTTTCGGGCCGTAGACGACAGCGCGACTCGTCGCCGCCTGTGTCCTCGCACCGACGAGGATCTCGCCGAGCTGGGCGTTCTGCTGCAGACGCGCGGCGACATTGACCGCGTCGCCGCTCACCATCAGCTCTCCTCGGGCCGCCGTCTCGCGGCTCGCGACGACGTTGCCGGTGTTGATCCCGGTGCGGAGACCCACCGCCATGCCGAACCGGCTCTCGACGCGCTCGGCAAACGCGGCGAAGCGCTCGTGCGCGGCGAGCGCCGCGCGGACCGCGCGCTCGGGGTCGTCCTCATGCGCGAGGGGGATGCCGAAGACGGCGAGCACGGCGTCGCCGACGAACTTCTCGGTCATGCCGCCGAAGCGGACGACCTCGGCGTTCAGGAGCTCGAAGAGCTCGGCCTGGACGCGACGGACGTCCTCCGGGTCGAGCCGCTCGCCGAGAGCCGTCGAGCCCGCAAGGTCGGAGAAGAGGACGGTGACGATGCGCCGCTCCTGCTGCTCCTCGCCGAGCGTCTGCAGAGCGGTGCCGCAGTTCGAGCAGAAGCGCGCCTCGGAGGCCTGTTCGGCGCCGCAGGAGGGGCAGCTCTGCATCGGCCGAGTCTATGCCGCAGACCCGGCCCTGACGTACGATCCGCCTGCCGTGCGGACGCGCCCAGGCTCGTACGTCCTCCAGGTCGCCCTCGTCGCGGCCGTCTACTTCGGAGGAGCGAAGCTCGGCCTCGATCTGGCGGTCGGCCATGGCGTCATCACGCCCGTCTGGCCGCCCACGGGGATCGCCATTGCGGCGCTCCTCCTCCTCGGCCCGCGGCTCTGGCCGGCGGTCGCGATCGGCGCGCTCGCCGGAAATGCGACGAGCGGCGTCTCTCTCTGGGTCGCGGCGGGGATCGCGGTCGGGAACACCCTCGAGGCGGTCGTCGCGGTCTACGTGCTCCGGCGTCTCTCTTTCCGAACCGCCTTCGAGCGCGTGCAGGACGTCGTCAAGTTCGCCTGCGCCGCCGCACTGGCGTGCGCGATCGCCGCGACCAACGGCCTCACCGTGCTTGCGATCGCGGACTCCCCCGCGGCCTCGCCCTACGGCTCGCGCTGGCTTCTCTGGTGGCTCGGCGATGCGGCGGGCGCGCTGCTCGTCGCTCCGCTCATCCTCGTCTGGGCGACCCGCGCGCCGATCCGGATGCCGACGAGACGCCTGCTCGAGGGTGGGCTCGTACTCGCCTCCCTGTCCTCCCTCTGCGCCGCGGTCTTCCTCGGCGGGCTGTGGCGCTATCCCTACCTCCTCTTCCCGCTCCTCCTTTGGGCCGCGGTGCGCTTCACGCAGCTCGGGGCCGTGACCGCGAGCTTCACCGTGGCGGCCTTCGGCATCGCCGGGGTGATCACGGAGAACGTGCCCCTCGGCGGGCACGACGAGACGGTCAGAGTGGAGATCCTGCAGGGGCTGCTCGCGATCACCGCCATCAGCCTGCTCGCCCTCGGCGCCTCGGTCGCCGAGCGCGACGCCGCCGCGGCCTCGCTCCGCCAGGCGGCTCTCGGCCTCGCCGAGGCGCAGGCACTTGCCCATGTCGGCAGCTGGGAATGGGACATCACCGGCGACCGCATCACGTGGTCGGACGAGCTCTACCGCATCTACGACGTCCAGCCGGGGCGCGGCGAGCTCAAGTACGAGACGTATCTCTCGCGCATCCATCCGGGCGACCGGGACGCCGTGCGCGCCATGGTGGAGGAAGCGCTCGCGGAGAGGCGCGCGTTCGACATGACCCATCGCGTCGTCCTCGAGGACGGCACCGAGCGGGTCGTCCAGGGGCGCGGGCGCGTGATCGTCGACCGCGCCGGCCATCCGCTACGCATGGTCGGGACGGCACAGGACATCACCGAGCGCGAACGGGTCGAGCAGGTGCGGGAAAACATCCTCTCCGCCGTATCGCACGAGCTGCGCACGCCGCTGACGGCGATCCTCGGATTCGCCATCACGCTGCGCGAGCGCTGGCCGACGCTCACTGACGACGGCCGCGAGCAGATGATCGACCTCGTCGCCCACCAGGCAGGTCGCCTCGAGCGCCTCCTCAACGACCTCCTCGACGTCGACCGGCTCCGCCACGGCCGGATGCGGGTCGAGTTCGAGCACGCCGACCTCGCCGAGCTCGTCCGGGGAGTCGTCGCGGGCCGGCCCAATGGGCGGAAGATCGACATGGAGGCCGCGAGCGTCTTCGCGAGTGTCGACGCGGCGAAGTTCGAGCGGATCGTCGAGAACCTGATCGCCAACGCCGAACGGCACACGCCCGAGGACTCCCCGATCTTGGTCTCCGTCGCGCCGAACGGGTCGGGAGCGCTCGTCCGCGTCGACGACCGTGGGCCCGGTGTTCCCGACGAGGAGAAGGAGGCGATCTTCCAGGCCTTCACCCGCGGGAGCGAGGTGGAGGCGACCGGCGTCGGAGTCGGGCTCGCGCTCGTGGCGCAGTTCGCGGCGCTGCACGGCGGCCGCGCCTGGGTGGAGGACAACCCCGGCGGCGGCGCCTCGTTCCGCGTCCTCTTCCCCGGCGTCGGCGGGTGAGCGAGCTCCGCTGCCGCGGCTGGGAGGCCGAAGGCGCGCTCCGCTGCCTCCTCAACAACCTCGACCCTGCCGTCGCCGAGGACCCCGGCGCACTGATCGTCTACGGCGGCCGCGGAAAGGCGGCACGCTCACCGGAAGCACTCGAGGGGATCGTCTCCGCCCTCGAGCGCCTGGGGCCCGACGAGACGCTGATCGTCCAGTCGGGCAAGGCGGTCGCGGTCCTGCCGACCCACGAGGACGCGCCACGCGTACTCATCTCGACGGCGATGGTCGTCCCCGAGTGGTCTGACCAGAACACGTTCCGCTCGCTCGAAGACGCGGGCCTCACCATGTACGGGCAGATGACCGCGGCCGGCTGGTTCTACATCGGCACGCAGGGCATCCTCGGCTTCACCTACGAGACGTTTCGCGCCGCCGCGGACAGGCACTTCGGCGGCTCGCTGGCCGGGCGCCGCGTGCTCACCGCCGGGCTCGGCGGAATGGGCGGCGCGCAGGGCTTCGGGGTCGAGCTGAACGGCGGCCGCGCGCTCGTCGTCGAGGTCGATCCTGCGCGCGCGACGCGCCGCCTGGCTGACGGCTGGGTCGATCTCGTCGCGGAGTACGAGGAGGCGCTTGCCGCCCACCTCGATCCCGCGGGCCGCGCCACGGTGGCTCTGATCGGGAACGCGGCAGACGTCGTTCCCCGGCTCCTGGCCGACGGCGTCGACTTCGACGTCGTCACGGACCAGACCGCCGCGCACGATCCGCTGCGCGGCTATGTGCCGCGCGGCTTCTCGGCGGAGGACGCCGCGCGCGCGGATGCCTCGGACCCGAGCTTCCAGGCCGCGGTCTACGACTCCCTCGCCGCCCACGTCGAGGCGCTGCTCGGCTATCGCGAGCGCGGCGCCGTCGTTTTCGAGTACGGAAACGGCATCCGCGCCCAGGCCGCTGCGCACGGCCTGCCGCAGGCGCTGGACATCCCCGGCTTCGTCGCGGAGTACGTCCGCCCGATCCTCGCGCGCGGCGTCGGGCCCTTCCGCTGGATCTGCCTCTCGGGCGATCCGGGGGATCTGCGCAGGAGTGAGGACGCGCTGATGGACGTCATCGGGACGGACTCCCTGCGCGGCTGGATCGAGCTCGCGCGCGAGCGCGTCCCACTGCAGGGCCTCCCGGCGCGCATCTGCTGGCTGGGCCTCGGCGAGCGCGACCGCGTGGCTCTCGCGATGAACGACCTCGTGCGCTCGGG
>Ga0111538_10012741_pt1 | contig 11112 bp, 9 predicted proteins | sample SoiMethybrSBSTD1_FD_79669 | JGI IMG/M metagenome (GOLD analysis project Ga0111538, IMG submission 79669) | Bulk soil microbial communities from a Populus tree surrounding site in Tennessee, USA - Soil MetaG P. TD hybrid SBSTD1 (version 2)... | ecosystem: Environmental > Terrestrial > Soil > Tree... | reverse complement strand
GGGCCCGGCGGGGTGAAGGTCACGCTCCCCGGCCACGGACCGCAGGACCTCACGAAGAAGCACGTCGCGCTGATCCTCCGCGCCCTCGCCGGCGCGGGGTTCGACCGCGAGCAGGTGCGGCGCGAGCTGGCCGGCTAGCGCTCGTTGAAGCGCCAGCGCTGGAAGCGATAGCCGGCGTCCGCGGGGCTGCGGCCCTCGGCGACGAGCCGTCCCGCGCCGGCGGCGAGGGCGGCGATGCGCTTCACCGCCGCGTGCGCGGCGGGGTCGATCTCCACGTCCGACACCGTGACGAAGAGCTCGTCGAGAATCCCCGCCTCGTGCAGCGCATCGAGCACCACCGCGCCGCCCTCGCAGGCGAGATGCCGCACGCCGACGTCGGCGAAGAGCCGCTCGTGGGCCGCGACGAGCCCGCGGGCGTCCACGCGGGTCGCGCCGGCGACGATGAGCCGCACGCCATGCACCTCGCTGCCTCGCGCGCGCAGTACCCGCGCCCCCTCCTCCGTCGTCACGACGACCACCGCCACCCCGGTGGTGTTGAACAGCCGCACGCGCAGGTCCAGGCCACCCGACTCCGTGTAGACGACCTGTAGCGGCACCGGCCCCTGCCCGCGCGCGGCGCGGTACTGCACCAGGGTCTCGCCGAGGTCGCCGCCCGCGTCGGCCACCCCGCCGATCAGCTCCGGCTGATCACGCAGCGTCTGGGCCCCGAAGGAGACGGCGTCCGCGGCGGCGCGCAGCCGGCGCATGAGGCGCGTGTCGGCGCGCCGGGCCGGGCGCGCGAAGTCGCCCCCGGCGATCGCGCGGATGGGATCGTCGTGGGGTCCCACGCGCGCCCACGTGACGATGCCGTTGCGCGAGGTGATGACGTTGCCGTAGATCCACGGCCGCGCCGGCCACGCGGGCGGCATGGCTACGGGCTCGAAGACGGGCGGATCGGGCGTGAAGGCAGCGGTCACGAGCGCCGCGTCTCCAGTCCCTCCTCGGCAGCGGCCGTCAGGGGTCTGATCGCCTTCTCGACGTCCGTCGTCCACACCTTGGTGAACTCCGCGCCGAGGAGGAGAATCTGCGCCGAGTAGTACACCCACACCACGATGACCACGAGGGAGCCCGCGGCGCCGTAGGCGGAGCCCACCGCCCACTTGACGAGGTAGAGGCCGATCAGGAGCGTCCCCAAGAGAAAGAGCAGCGAGGTGACGGCGGCGCCTACCAGCACGTCCCGCCAGGCGAGATTCACGTCGGGCAAGAGCTTGAAGATCAGCGCGAAGGCGAGCGTGAGCAGCACCGCCGAGACCACACCATGGACGGCCTCGAGCGCGAGGGCAGACCCGGGGAGCAGGTGGCTCACGTACGTGGCCACCGCGGTCAGCCACGCCGTGACCACGAGCGAGAGCAGCAGCAGGAAGCCCGTGCCCACCACGGCGACGAAGGACCAGAAGCGCTCGTTCACCATGTCGCGAATGCGGCGGGCCGGCCTGGGGGGCACGCGCCAGATCGTGTTGAGCCCATCCTGGAGCTCGCCGAACACGCCGTAGAGCCCGAAGCTCAGGGTCGCCAGCGCCAGGGCCACCCCGGTGGCGCCCGGCGTGGTGGTGCGCGCGCTCCGCACCATGGCCTCGATGGCCTGCGCGCCCCCCTCGCCGGTCAGCTCGCGGAACTGCGCGATGATGCTCGCCTCGGCGCCGGGGCCGATCAGGAAGCCGCCCAGCGCCATGACGATGACGAGGCCGGGCGTCAGCGTGAAGATCGTATAGTAGGCGACCGCGGCGCCCGTCCGCTGCGCCCGATCCGCATAGAAGTCGCTCACCGTGCGGGTGAGCAGGCGCCACGCCTGTCGCATGAGGCTATGATAGTCGACATGGCGAAGCGCATCGGAATCGTCGCAGTGAGCGCGGAAGGCGCTGCCTTGTGCTACCGGACCATCTGTGGGGAAGGCGCCGCCGTCTTCGGGCGCCACGGCCATCCCGAGATCGTCACGCACACGTATCCGCTCGCCGAATGGATGGTCCACATCGAGGCGGGCCGCTGGGACGAGGTCGGCGCGATGCTGCTGGCCTCCGCCGAGAAGCTCGAGCGGGCGGGCGCCGACTTCCTCATCTGCCCGGACAACACGGCGCATCAGGGCCTGGACCTCGTCCGGTCACGTTCGCCAATCCCGTGGCTCCACATCGCCGAGGAGGTTGCGGCGGCGGCCGCGCGCGAGCGCTACCGCCGGCTCCTGGTTCTCGGCACGCGGTATCTGATGGAGGGCCCCGTCTATCCGACCAAGCTCGCCGCCGCCGGCATCGGCCACGAGATCCCGGACGCGGCCACGCGCGAACAGATCAATCGCCACACGATGGACGAGCTCGTCTACGGCCGCTTCGAGGACGCCACCCGCACCTACTTCGTGGGCGTCATCCGCGAGGGGAAGAAGCATGGCTGCGACGCGGTCGCGCTGTCCTGCACCGAGTTCCCCCTGCTTGTGAGCCCGGACGACTCGCCCCTGCCCACGCTGGATTCCACGCGGCTCCTCGCGCGCGCGGCATTGCGCGAGGCGGCCGGCGCCTCGGCCTGACGCGCGCCTCTCTCCCGCTTCGCTTGACTGGGATCGCGATCCCTGGCACGGAGGGGCCGGGCCGGTCAGGCGGCCCACGGTCCGCGTGAAGGGAATGTCCCACCTGTAGCGAGCTCACGGCGACTGGCGGTCACACGACCCCTTCACCGCCCGGCATGCGGACGCGGGGCAATGAAGGAGGCGTGTCCATGACCGTCAGGCCGATCCCGCCCCGTCCCTCCCTGGAGTTCGACCGCAAGCAGGCCAAGGCGCTGCTCGACGCCCTCCGCGCCGGTGATCCGGCGGCGCTCGCCCGATTTCGCGCGTCGCATCCGCGCTTCCGGGATGCCGCGCCCGGCGGTCGCGGCCTCGAGCAGGCGGCGCTCCACGATGCCCAGCTCGTCATCGCCCGCGAGTACGGCTCCGCAAGCTGGCCCCGCTGGAAGCAGTTCGTGGAAGCGCGCATGCTCGACAGCGCCGGCCGCGCCGCCGCGCTCATCCGCGCCGCGTTCACGGGGGACATGCGCAAGGCGACGGCGCTGCTCGACGCCGAGCCCACGCTCGCGGAGCACGATCTCTACACCGCCTGCGTCACCGGCGCGGCCGCGCGCGTCGCGCGACTGCTGGCCGGTGAGCCCGCGCTCGTCCGGCGTCGCGGGGGGCCGCTCGACCACGAGCCCCTCCTCTACGCCTGCTTCTCGCGCTTCCTCCGCGTCGATCGCGCGCGCGCCACGGGCATCGTGGAGGCGGTGCGGCTCTTGCTCCAGCACGGCGCGGACCCCAATGTCTTCTACGTGCTGGAAGAGGAGGACGGCGGCCGCTGGCAGCAATTCCCCATCTATGGCGCGGCCGGCATCGCCAACAACCCCGAGCTGACGGGCCTGCTCCTCGCCGCCGGCGCGGACGTGAACGAGGGCAAGCCCGAACCGCCGCCCGGCGCGGTCGCACGAGCGCTCGGCTCCGAGGACCTCTATCACGCCACCGAGTTCGCCGACACCACGTGCCTGCGCCTCCTGCTGGACGCGCATCCGCATCGCGGGCGCGTGTCCTACGCGCTCGCCCGCATGCTCGATTTCGAGAATCCGGAGGGCGTGGCGCTGCTGCTGCGCCATGGCGCCGATCCGAACCTCCGCGTCGAGTGGATGCACGACCGCACGCATCTCCATCGGGCCATCGCCTACGGCCGGACCCTCCCCATCATCCGGATGCTGGTGGAGGCGGGCGGCGATCCCAACGCCGCCGACGATGTCGGCGAGACCCCGCTCGGGTACGCCGTACGCCAGGGCCGGGACGACGCGGCCGCGCTGCTGCGCGCGGCGGGCGGCGACGACGCGCGCGTGACCGACGCGGAGCGCGTGGCCGGCGCCCGCGCGCGAGGCGATCGGGCCACGCCGGGCGGCCCCATCGATCCCGATCTCCTCTGCAACGCGGCGTGCCGCAACGATGCCGCGGAGATCCGGCGGCTGGTCGCCGCCGGCGCCGACCCGAGCGCGCCCGGCGGGCTCGACGGGACCGCGCCCATTCACTGGGCGGCCTGGCGCGGCCAGTACGAGGCGACGAAGGCGCTCGTGGAGGCCGGCGCCGACATCCACACGCTCAATCGCTACGACTCGGACGCGCTCGACATGGCCATGCACGGCTCGCAGCACTGCCACGACCCCTTCGGCGGCATGGCGATGAAGCTGCCGGAGGAGATCACCCACGGGGACTATCCCGCGGTGGCCGAGCTCCTCATCGCGGCGGGCTCACGCCCGCGGAAGCGCATGCTCTTCGGGAGCGACGCCGTCAAGGAGGTGCTGCGCCGCTACGGGGTGCCCGATGCGGAATAGTGGGGCGGACTAGCCGCCGGCCATCGCGCCCACGACCAGGAAGGGCTCGGCGCCCGACACGACCGCCTCCGGCAGCGGCGTGTCGGGGCCGTCGTGGGAGACATCCTCCTCGCAGGCGAAGAAGCGGATGAAGGGCCGCCGCTTCTTGGTGACCTGGTCGCGTATCGTCCCTCGCAGCATGGGGTAGGCGTCCTCGAGGGCGTCGAGGACCGCCGCCGTGGTCACGGGCGTCGGCACCGCCACCTTCACCTCGCCGTTCACGCGCGCCAGCGTGCGCAGATGCGTGGGCAGGACGACGCGGATCATGGCAGGCTCTGCACCTCCACCGCCACCACGGACGGCAGATGCTCGGCGATGGGCGTCCAGCGATCGCCGCCGTTCGGCGAGCAGAAGACCTGGCCGCCCGTGGTGCCGAAGTAGACGCCGCAGGGATCGAGCGCGTCCACGGCCATGGCGTCGCGGAGCACGTTCACGTAGCAGTGACGCTGGGGCAGGCCGTCGGTGAGCGGCTCCCACTCGTTGCCGCCGGTACGGCTCCGGTACACGCGGAGCTTGCCGTCCGGGGGATAGTGCTCGGAGTCGCTCTTGATCGGCACCACGTAGATCGTCTCGGGCTCGTGCGCGTGCACGTCGATGGGGAAGCCGAAGTCCGAGGGCAGGTTGCCGCTGACTTCCTGCCAGGTCTCCCCGGCGTTGTCGCTGCGCATCACGTCCCAGTGCTTCTGCATGAAGAGCGTGCCGGGTCGCGAGCGATGCATGGCGATGCGATGCACGCAGTGCCCCACCTCGGCGTTGGGATCGGGGATGCCCTCGGACTTGAGCCCCTTGTTGATGGGCCGCCACGTCGTGCCCCCGTCGTCCGAGCGGAAGGAGCCGGCCGAGGAGATCGCGACGAAGATGCGACCCGGGGTCTTCGGGTCCAGCAGGATGGTGTGCAGGCACATGCCGCCCGCCCCCGGTTGCCAGAGGGAACCCGTCGAATGCGTGCGCAGCCCTGCCAGCTCGTGCCAGGTCTGCCCGCCGTCGGTGGAGCGGAACAGCGCGGCGTCCTCGACTCCCGCGTACACGGTGTCGGGGTCGGTCGGCGAGGGCTCCACGTGCCAGACCTTGGCGAACTCCCAGGGATGCGGCGTGCCGTCGTACCACTGATGCGTGCCGGTCGGTCCGTCGTAGGCGAACTTGTTGCCCACCGTCTCCCAGGTCTTCCCGCCGTCGCTCGAGCGCTGCATGATCTGCCCGAACCAGCCCGACGACTGGGCCGCGAAGATCCGGTTGGGATCCGCCGGCGAGGCCTTGAGGTGATAGATCTCCCAGCCCCCGAAGTGCGGGCCGCTCACGTCCCATCGGTCCCGCTTGCCGTCCCCCGTGAGGATGAAGGCGCCCTTCCGCGTGCCGACCAGCACTCGCACTCCGCTCATCGATAGCCCCTTTCGCCGCGCCGCAGCACGGCCGTCATTCTCGCCTGTGGTCGAATGCGCTCCCGGGGATTCGACAATCGCCGGCTGATCCCTCGCGGGGTGGCCGGCCCGGCCTAGCGAAGGGCCTCATCCACCATAGCCTGCGCCTCCTTCACGATGGCGGCCAGGTGGGCCTCGTCCTTGAAGCTCTCGGCGTAGATCTTGTAGATGTTTTCGGTCCCCGAGGGCCGCGCCGCGAACCAGCCGCTGGTCGCGATGACCTTGAGGCCACCGATGGGCGCGTCGTTGCCGGGGGCCCGGCTCAGCTTGGCCGTGATGGGCTCGCCCACCAGCTTCGACTCGGCGACCGCGTCCGGCGTGAGCTTGCCGAGTCGCGCCTTCTGCTCGGGAGTGGCCGCGGCGTCGATGCGCGTGTAGACGGGGGCGCCGAGCTCGGCCGTCAGAGCGCGGTAGTGCTCGCCCGGGTCGCGGCCGGTTCGTGCGGTGATCTCGGCGGCGAGCAGGTCCAGGATGAGCCCGTCCTTGTCGGTTGACCAGGCGCCGCCGCCCCGGCGGAGAAAGCTCGCGCCCGCGCTCTCCTCGCCGCCGAAGACGAGCGAGCCGTCGAGCAGCCCGCCCACGAACCACTTGAACCCGACCGGCACCTCGAGGAGGCGCCGCCGCGCCTTCGCGACCACGCGATCGATGATGGCGCTACTCACCACGGTCTTACCCACCGCGGCGCCGGCGGGCCAGCCCGTGCGCGTCGTCAGCAGGTAGTGGATGGCGACCGCCAGGTAGTGGTTCGGGTTCATGAGGCCGGAAGGGGTCACGATCCCGTGGCGATCCGCATCCGGATCGTTGGCGAAGGCCACCCGGTAGCGGTCCTTGAGACCGACCAGGCGGGCCATCGCGTGGGGGCTCGAGCAATCCATGCGGATCTTGCCGTCGTAGTCGAGGGTCATGAAGGCGAAGCGTGGGTCGATGGTGGGGTTGACGATGGCGAGGTCCAGCCCGTGCACGGCGTTGATCCGCATCCACACAGGCAGTGACGAGCCGCCGAGCGGATCCACGCCGAGGGGCAGCCCCGCCCCGCGAATCGCCTCCACATCGATCACGTCGGGAAGGCCTTCGACGTAGGGCTGGATGAGATCGCGCTGATACGTCGTGGCGGCCCGGACCGCTTGCTCGAACGGCACCCGCTTGACGCCGGTATTGCCGTCGCGCAGGAGGGCGTTCGCGCGGTCCTCCACCCACTTGGTCACGTCCGTGTCGGCGGGGCCCCCGTTCGGCGGGTTGTACTTGAATCCCCCGTCCTCGGGCGGATTGTGCGAGGGCGTGACGACGATGCCATCGGCGAGGCCGGTGGTGCGCCCCCGATTGTGAACGAGGATGGCATGCGAGATCACCGGCGTCGGAACGACACCATCCTCGACCTGAATGATGGTCTCGACGCTGTTCGCGGCCAGTACCTCCAGCGCCGTCCGCTCCGCCGCCCGCGACACCGCGTGGGTGTCCTTGCCCATGTAGAGCGGCCCGTCCAGCCGCTGGGCGCGCCGGTAGTCGCAGATCGCCTGCGCCGTCGCGAGTATGTGCGCCTCGTTGAACGAGCCGCGCAGCGGCGAGCCTCGATGGCCGCTGGTGCCGAAGGCCACACGCTGATCGGGATCGCCCACGTCCGGGGTCCGCTCGTAGTACGCGCGCTCGAGCCGCGAGACGTCGATGAGCATCTCGGGCGGGGCGGGCTGACCAGCCAATGGTGAGTTGGCCATGCCCCAGTGTGCCAGAAGGGCCGGGGGGTCCGCGACCCGGCGGGCTGCACGACCGCATCGACAGGCCTTGCGACCAACGGTAGAGTCGGGGCATCCCAAGAGACACCGACAGGCGACGCGTTCCCCGGGGGGTCATATGGCGTCAGCGGCGAGCGGGACCTGGCACACCACGGCGTGCATCCTCTGTTCCGTCAACTGCGGCATCGAGATCCAGGTGGCCGCGGACGGCCGCCGCTTCGAGCGCGTCCGCGGTGACCGGGCACACCCGGCCTCGCAGGGTTATCACTGCGAGAAAGCCCTGCGGCTCGACCACTACCAGAACGCGCGCGACCGCCTCACCCACCCGCTGCGCCGGCGCCCCGACGGCACCTTCGAGGTCATCGATTGGGACACCGCCATCCGGGAGATCGCGGCCCGGCTAGGCGCGATTCGCGACACGCACGGCGGCGAGCGCATCCTCTATTACGGCGGGGGAGGACAGGGCAATCACCTGTGCGGGGTCTACGCATCGGCCACCCGCCGCGCGCTCGGCATGAAGTTCCGCTCGAACGCCCTCGCCCAGGAGAAGACCGGCTGGGCGTGGGTGGGCGAGCAGACGGTGGGCGGCATTCCCGGCGGCGACTTCGACCACTGCGAGGTCGCGCTCTTCGTGGGCAAGAACCCGTGGCACTCGCACGGGGTGCCCCGCGCCCGCACCGTGCTCAAGACCATCGCCGCCGATCCCGCGCGCTGCCTCATCGTGATCGACCCCCGGCGCACCGAGACCGCGGAATTGGCCGACATCCATCTGCAGCTTCGCCCGGGCACGGACGCATGGCTCCTCGCCGCGCTCGCCGGCGTCATCGTGCAGGAAGGGCTTCATGCGCGCGCGTGGCTGGCCGAGCACGCGACGGGCGCGGACGAAGCGATCGCCGCGCTGCAGGCGGTGCCGGTCGCCCGCTACGCCGCGATCGCGGGCATCCCCGAGGAGCGGGTGCGCGCGACCGCGCGCCGGCTCGCCACCGCCCGCGGGCTGGCGGTGTTCGAGGACCTCGGGACGCAGATGACACGCCACTCCACGCTCAACAGCTACCTGGACAGCCTGCTGTGGCTGCTGACCGGCAATTTCGGCAACCGGGGCGGCAACAATCTCCCGCTGCCGCTCATCCCCATCGCACCGTCGAGCACGCGCGGCGAGGTGAGCCCCGTCGCCAAGGCGCCGATCATCGCGGGCCTCGTCCCCTGCAACGTGATCGCCGAGGAGATCCTCACCGAGCACCCCGACCGCTACCGGGCGATGATCGTGGAGTCCGCCAATCCCGCCCACTCGCTTGCGGATAGCCGGCGCATGCGCGAGGCGCTGCGCGCCCTCGAGTGCGTGGTCGTCATCGACGTCGCGATGACCGAGACCGCGCGGCTGGCCGACTACATCCTGCCCACGCCCAGCCAGTACGAGAAGTGGGAGGCCACGTTCTTCAACTTCGAGTTCCCCGCCAACTACTTCCACCTGCGCCGGCCCGTGCTCGATCCGCCGCCCGGCAGCGATCTTCTGCCCGAGCCCGAGATCCATGCGCGCCTCTGCGAGGCGCTGGGCGCCGTCACCGAGGCCGAGCTGGCGCCGCTTCGCGAGGCCGCCGCGCAGGGGCGGGCGGCGTTCGCCGCCGCCTTCGTCGGCGCGACGGCCGCCAATCCGAAGCTGCTCGAGCTGGCGCCCGTGCTCCTCTACCGGACGCTCGGCCCCACCCTACCCGACGGCGCCGCGCCCGCCGCCGTGCTCTGGGGCGCGGCCCAGCGCCTGGCCCTCCGTCATCCCGACGCCGTGCGCCGCGCCGGCATCGAGGCGCCGGATCACGAGCTGGGCGAGGCGCTCTTCGCCCGCATCCTCGAGAGCCGGTCGGGGCTGACCTTTGCCGTGGACACGCACGAGAACGTGTGGCGCCGCATGCGCGCCCGCAGCGGCACCGTGAATCTCCACGTGCCCGAGCTGCTCGGGGAGCTCGCGCTGCTCGCCACCGAGCCGCCGCCCCCGCCCGATCCCGCGTTTCCCTTCGTGCTGTCCGCGGGCGAGCGGCGCTCGTTCACCGCCAACACCGTGTACCGCGACCCCGCCTGGCGGAAGAAGGACGCGGCGGGTGCCTTGCGGGTGAGCCCCGTCGACGCTACCCGCCTCGGCCTCGCCGACGGCGCCACCGCGCGCGTCACCACCAAGCGCGGCAGCGTCACGGTGGCGGTGGAGGTCTCGGACACGATGCAGCCGGGGCACGTGTCGCTGCCGAACGGGCTCGGCCTCGACTATCCGGATGACCGCGGCGCGCCGGTGCTCACCGGCGCGGCGCCGAACGAGCTCACCGCGAGCGAGGATCGCGACTGGTTTGCGGGCACGCCGTGGCACAAGCACGTGCCGGCGCGCGTGGAGGCGGTCGCGGGCTGAGGCGCCTCAGGGGTTGATGCGGTCGGAGCCGGGCCCGCGGAAGCCGGAATTGCGCGCCCACGCGAACCCTTCCACGAGCTGGAGATACCACGGATACGACGCAAGAGCGGGAGGCTCGGCGCGGGGCGGGATCGGGAGCGCGTCGAGGAGAGCGGCGTACGCGCGCGTGACCACCACGAAATAGTCCGGCATCAGCCGGGCGATCGTTCGCTCGCCTCGCCACTCGAGCCCCTCGGTATACTCCCCTTCCCCTTCGCGCCGCGGCGGCCCGAGCCGTTGCAGCAAGGCGACGCGCATCGCGTCGTACTGCGTCCGCGAAAAGCTCAGCTGATAGCCCTGGAGGCCGCGGGCTTCAGCGGGAAGATCCAGGGTTCCATGGGCCATGTCGCGGAGGACGGGCTCGCAAGCTCCATGTCGCGCGCGCAGATCGTGGCGGCGGCGCAGCTCCGCGTCCCACCGTTCGAGCATCTCCACGGCGTAGAGATCCAGTCCCCACATCCGCCGGTGATCGAGGAGGCTCCGCACGGTGACGCGCGACCCGTCGAGTGAACGTCGCCCGATATCGGGATAGAGAAGATACAGGTTGACGGTGAGCCCCTCGGCGAAGCGATACCCCAGGCATTCCGGCTGCGCGACACGGACGATGAAGCCCTCGACATCCGCGATGGTCTCGCCCTGGTCTTCGCAACCGGGCAGGGCGCTGATCGCGTCGCCGGTCCACCGCGCGCCCCAGGGGCGGTCGAGAAAGCCCGCCGGCTCCTCGGCGAAAACGGGGAGGGGCCACAGGAGAGCCAGCGCCAGGCCGATCGCGCGCCACGCCTGCATGGAGCGTTTCTACGCGGCAGGCGTGAGCGCGCCGGCACGCCGGGCGTGAAAATATCGTCAATCCGGCGGTAGCCGCCCGCGCCGCGCCGGGAGACGGCCTGCTATAGTCCCGCCAGGGTGGCCCCACGCCAATGGCGCGACTCTCGCTGACGCTCCTGGGGGGTTTTCGAGCCCAGCTCGGCTCGGGCGCGCCCGTCGCCCTGACCTCCAAGAAGGCCCAGGCGCTGCTGGCGTATCTCAGCGTGCGCCCGGGGGTGCGCCATACGCGCGACGGCGTGGGCGCGCTCCTCTGGGGGCCAGACAACGGCCAGGCCCGACAGAGCCTTCGTCAGGCCCTGGTCGCCGT
>Ga0111538_10012740_pt1 | contig 11112 bp, 14 predicted proteins | sample SoiMethybrSBSTD1_FD_79669 | JGI IMG/M metagenome (GOLD analysis project Ga0111538, IMG submission 79669) | Bulk soil microbial communities from a Populus tree surrounding site in Tennessee, USA - Soil MetaG P. TD hybrid SBSTD1 (version 2)... | ecosystem: Environmental > Terrestrial > Soil >... | reverse complement strand
TGGCGATGGCGAGACGGACTTCGTCGAGAGTTTCAACAACGACCACCAGGTCACCGAACACTTCCACGAATTTGCGATGGGTTTGCAGACCGATTCCACCGGCAACTTTTATTACGCAAAGTCCGCGCGCCACGCTCTCGACTCTGTCGTGCCTCATCACGGAACGCTTCTGCGCGTGAGTGCGGACGGTTCGCGCACGGACATCCTCGCCACCGGCTTCCGCGCTGCCAACGGCGTCTGCCTGAATGACGACGGCACATTTTTCGTCACCGACCAGGAAGGCCACTGGATGCCGAAGAACCGCATCAACCGCGTCAAGGTCGGCGGCTTTTACGGGAACATGTTCGGCTACACCACCGTCACCAACACGTCGGACGATGCGATGGAGCAACCGATGGTTTGGATCACAAACGCGAAAGACCGCAGTCCAGCCGAACTCCTTTGGGTGCCGAAGAATGCCTGGGGCAACCTCGGCGGTTCGTTGCTCAACCTGAGTTACGGCACGGGTCGCGCGTTCATCGTCACCAGGGAGGAAGTCGGTGGCCAATGGCAGGGCGCCGTCTGCGAATTGCCGATGCCCGCCTTCCCCACCGGCATCATGCGCGGACGCTTCGGCGCCGATGGCGCGCTTTATACGTGCGGCATGTATGCGTGGGCCGGCAACGCCATTGGGCCCGGGGGATTCTACCGCATCCGCCGCAACGAGAAAAAACCCGCCCATCTCCCGCTCGCCGTCCACGCCGCCAAGAGGACCCTTCGGGTCACCTTCAGCGACCCACTCGACCCGCGAAGCATAAAGACCGACGCGTTCGCCCTCAAAGTCTGGTCCCTCAAACGCACCGCAACCTACGGCTCGAAACATTACGACGAACACAGCGTCGAAATCGCCGCCGCGCGTCTCGGCACCGACGGCCGCACCGTGACCCTTGACATCCCGGCGCTCGCCCCCACGCACTGCTACGAACTCAAGGCACGGCTCGTGGGCGCTGACGGCGAAACCATCGACCGCTCCCTCCACGGCACGATTCACCGGCTTTCCGAAAGGTAATCAGCGGGAGAAGGAAGTCACCAGGCGTTGTGGTCGGGAATAGAACATTTTGGACGATCACCGACGCGGCCCAAGGTGTATGCCCCTCCTTCGATACAGGTCGGCTTTGTTCTGATGTATTGGTTCGTGCCAAAAATATCGGAATCGGCGGGAACGTCGTTCGTAGTCTTGTAGTTTTCGAGTTGCCAGGTGCTCTTTGCACCATCGATCTGCTTCAGATTATTGATACAAGAATTCCTCCCATACCCGCTGCAAGTCCCACGAGTGAATTCTTGGACGACCGCTGGAGCCACGGCGAGGACAATCGCCAGAGCTACGAGGCCGTAAATGACTGCGATGCGAGTTGCTTCTTTCAATCAGACTCAGATATAGCAGCAGTTGTGCCTATCTGTGCAGCGCTCGCGTAATGCCGCTTCTGCCCATGCGCGCTCATGATAAAACGGTGTTGTGGCCACCAGGATAATCCGCTGATCGCGCATCCGCGTCTCGTGCTTGGTCACACGCAATTCCAAAGATAAACGTTCCGACCGCTCTCTATCGCCCGACGCGCCAGGCGCACGAGATCCTCAACAACGGGTCGCGCTTCGCCAGGGGGCCAGTCCAACTCCTCTGTTTCCCCCCACTTCTCGCTCACGAGTCCAATCTGATCAGGGGTAAGTCGGGCCAAGTCAGAGACCATTGCTGAAGGAAGTCTGTGTATGAGGCGCTCGCCTTCGTCTTCTATGAGCACGCACGCGGGCTCCTCAAGCGAATCCCACTCGACGTCACGAATAATCGCCCAAAGCGTGGAAAGCTCTAGTGGCGAGATGCGTTTGTATTGTACGCGTTCAGTGAACTGCTCCGGGCTCGCGTCATACGAGAGCGCTTCACCGTCGCTCGAAATGTAGATGTCCGAGAGAAGGCCCATAGCCATTCATTCGTTTCTGACCGTCGTGTTCAGCGCCATAGTATGCCTTGGCCATAACGCGTCAATTGCGGCGCACGCCGAAGCGATTCACTTGCCCTGTTCAAAGACGAAGCAGTCGCAGTGATCGCGCAGGCGGCGCACTAACGGAGGACCCACGTTATCCGAGAAGCGTTTCTCCAGCGCTGCGCCCGCGTCGTTCGTGGTCACCAGGATAATCTTCTGATCGCGCATCCGCGTCTCGACGATGTCGAAGAACACGCCTTCGGTCGTCGGAAGCCAGCGCATCTTGCCCACGTCATCAAAGAACCACACGCGCAGGCCGCCCGTTGACCGAAACTTAGGGCTGCCGTAGATTTAATCGTACCTGTGGCCCGTATGGAAAAGGTCCTGGAGATTGTGGATGGCGGAGGCTGGGTCGTGCGGAAGATCGTCGGGCGTCCAAAGACCCGATTGTTTCTCGTTCTTTCCGCAATTTGGCTCACTGTTTTCGTCCCTGCGTCGTTCCCGTTTTTGGATGGCTGGCCAGAGTCATTTTCCGAAGTAGAGTTCCTCGCAATCCTCCTCCTCGCACCACACCCGATCTTCATCTTCCTGGCCCTCTTCCACTGGCGTACGGAGCGCCCGTGCATCATTGAGGAGCATCTCCGAAATCCCGATTACGATCCGAAGAATCTTTACTGACCGCCGCTGTGATTATCGCGTAAAATGCCGAAACCTCCGATGCGATTGTGCCGGGCCTGCATTGCAGCCCTGTTCCTTGCTTCCGTGTATATTGTTCAATCGGAAGAAACCACGCCGGTGAAGATGGAGCAGCTTCGTCTCTATATTCCCATTCCTGAGTTGGAGAAGCGCGTGGGGACCGATGTTGAGCCTTTAGCTGCTTACGTAAAAGCTTTGGAGAAGACCGCGGCGATATTTCTCCAAAAGGAAAGCAGACCGCAAGCGAAGGGACTTTTGATCGCAGTGGGCATTGCTGGCGGTAGGAAAGCGAAAGTCTGGTGTCAGGCAGTTGACGGGGATTGCCCTCGTAAGCTCCTTACCCAGCTCGAAGATATGCTTGCGCGAGTGGAGCCAATCACCCTGAAGAGGCCACCGATGGCTTTCGGAATGGAAATAAGCTTGTGGGGTAAGAAGCCGCAAAAGTATCCGGAGTTTCCGGACGCCTGGGTCGAAGCAGCGAAGAAATCGAGCACGAAACTCCTGATCCCGCCCGACGAGTTGTTCAAGTCGATCTGGCCGGAAGCTACAACCGGAACACTCCGTCCTTAGAATCGCACAGCGATCGTTTTCGTCTCCGCGAACGATCCACCCGCTTCCGAGAAACCCTTAACCCTCGACTAACTAACCCTCAACCGTTTGAAACAAAATCCCATGCTTGACATGCAACCATATGGTTGCATATTGGGAGGCGAGATGGATGCAGTGTTCAAAGCCCTGGCTGACGAAAGCCGGCGAAAGTTGCTCGATCTGTTGCACAAGAAAAACGGGCAGACGCTCGGCGAATTGTGTGAGCACCTCGACATGACGCGGCAGGCGGTCACCAAGCATCTCCTGTTGCTGGAAGCGGCCAATCTGGTCGTCGTCGTCTGGCGCGGGCGCGAGAAGCTGCATTACCTCAATCCTGTGCCGATTCACGAGATCGCCGAGCGCTGGATTGGCAAATACGAACGCCATCGCCTTCAGGCGTTGAGTGATCTGAAAAAGGGTCTCGAAGAAAAAAGGAAAGGATAACGATATGCAAAAACCAAAGTTAGTTTATACGACATTCATTCGCACGACGCCGAAAAAACTGTGGGCCGCCATCACCAAACCTGAATTCACCCGCCAGTATTGGGCTGGACTCGCGAATGTCTCCAACTGGAAGAAAGGTTCGCCATGGCAGCATGTAACCACGGGCGACAAACCTGAAATCTATATCACCGGCAAAGTTTTGGAATGCATTCCGCCCAAACGCCTCGTGTTGAGCTGGGCCGACCCGGACGATCTCGCCGACAAATCGCGCGTCACATTTGAAATCGAAGCGACTAAAGACCTGGTGTGCCTCACGGTAACTCACGACAAATTCAAGGCCGGCTCGACCATGGCTGGCAAAGTTTCCCGGGGATGGCCGCGCGTGCTTTCCAGCATGAAATCCTTCCTGGAAACCGGCAAGGGACTCAACGTGTTCGGTGGCCGCTGATTACGGTGGAGCTTCTAAACGAATAAAATATGACCACAGAAACAACCACACCCTTCTCAGGCGGATGCGCTTGCGGCGCGATTCGCTACGAATCCACGGCAGAACCGGTTCTGATGCTTCACTGTCACTGTCGAGATTGCCAGCGATCCAGCGGAGGTCCGTTTTCGTCTTTCGTGATCGTGGCGACGCAAGCTTTCAAGCTCTTGCAAGGCTCGCTGCGCTTCCATGCCTCGCCCAGTGAGGCGGGTGGCAAGACTCGTCGGGGCTTTTGCCCCGACTGCGGCTCGCCCGTTGTAGTCAAGGCGGACGCGGCCCCACAGGTTGCCGCGATCAGAACTGCGAGCCTGGACGATCCGAGCTGGTTCACCCTGCAAATGGAAGTATGGACATCAGACGCGCACCCGTGGGACCACATGAATCCCGCGGTGCCAAAGTTTGAAAAGTATCCTCCGGCTTGAAATCCAGGGTCAATGGCAGGCGCGACTCGGAACACTCCGCCCTCAGAATCGCGCAGCAATCGCTTTCGCGTCCGCGAACGTCAACTGATAACACGCAGCCTCCTGCGCATTTCGAACGTAAAGTCTGTCGCCCACGACTACAGGATGGTTCCACGTCTTTCCTTCCAGCGCTTTGAACCCGGCTGCTTCGATGTGCTCGCCCGGATCGGCGCGCAATAGCACCACCCTCCCGTCCTCCGCAGAAACCAAAAGGAGTCCTGAGTTTTCCAGCAGCACCGCCTGACCTTTCCCGTAACGTCCGCCTTTCCACTTCCGCTCGCCCGTCTTGAGGTCCACACACGTGAAGATGCCGCCGTCGATTCCATACACATACCCCTGGTGCGCGATTAAATCTGTGAAGTCCGGCTTCAGATTCCGCGACGTCCACAACTCTTGCGCTGCGAGTTGTCCGTTGTTCTTGCTGATTTGAATTGCGCGCGTCCCGGCGTTCATTGCGGTCGGCAAGAGAACGGTATCGCCGATGACGGTCGGTTGCAGCGCGCGGTAGCCCTGGAATTTCCACTTATAGTTCAATCGTTCCTTGCCGCTGACCGGCTCCACGCAGAGCAGACCGTCATTCGACAGCAAGAGCACCAGCTCTTCGCCCGCGATGGTATTCAACTGCGGCGAAGCATAGGAGTCGTTGCCCGAGGCGGCAGACCATTTGAGCGTTCCCGACGCGATATCAAACGCGAGCAGCCCTTTGTCTCCGGGACCGCCGCCGTAAACAATCACAACCGAACCGGTGACCAACGGCGATGCCGAAAAACCCCACATCGGCGGTGCTGCCCGACCTGCGATCGTTTTCAGGTCCTGCTTCCAGACAATCGCTCCCGTCGCCGGATCCAGGCGCAGAAAGGTGCCCGTCGCGCCCGTCACGAACAATCCACCGTGCGCAATCGTGGGCGTCGCCCGCGGCCCGGGACCGCCGAGGGGATCGTCAAACCGCGTTTCGATCTGCTGAATCCAGATTTCTCGTCCCGTCTCTGCATCGTAGCAAACCACTGTTTCCATCGGCCCCCGCTGCTCCTGCGTAAAAAGCAGTTTCCCCGCGACCGCAAACGATGACCATCCCGGCCCCACCGGGATTTTCCACAATTGCCGGGGTGGGCTCGACCAGTTCGTTGAGATTTGCGGCCCTCGCCAATGCCCCGTGCGGTCCGCGCCGCGGAAGCCCGGCCATTCCGCATTCGCAAGCGCCTCGCCCGTCACCGCCGCGCTCACGCTGTTCGCGGCACCTTTGACCTGCCCACTCGTTTGAGTTCCCGGTCCTGCGCTACGCGCCGCCAGCATCGTTGCTTCTGCCGATGTTTTCCAACGCCAGTAAGTGTCCATCGCGTATTCGCCTGTCATCCCCTCGTTCCGGAGAAGCATCGAATAACTGAAACCGACGAAAGCCAGCAGCAACGAGAAGCCCGTGCGCGTCAGCGGTCGACGTTTCGCGAGCCACGCTGCGCTCAACCCAAAAAAGACAAATCCCATGGGCGCTGTGAGGTACGTCGTTCCCGGCCCGCGCATCGTCGGATGAACCAGCGCGAGGGTGACCGCCAACGCCGCGATCAATCCCAGAAAGCCGAACACCCGTTCCTTCCAGGTCGCGCGGCTCGCCACCAGCCACCAGATCAACATCAGCACGCAACAAAGGAGCGGCCCAAAAACAGCGATCATCCAGTAATTCGATAGCCCGCCCTCCAGGTAGGCTGGTCCGAACCGCGCCAGCACTATCAACACCACCAGCACCACCGCGGGCCAGATGCGCAGCGGCCGAAACGTCGCCGGGGTCGCGCTTGCGCGGGAGAAACTGCCAGCCATGCTCGCTTCCGAGACTATTTCCAGGTCTTTCATATGGTATATCGACGAACGGGACCAGCGAGTTGGGACACTAGGCTTCCTGCCATATCTGCGAAAGCTCAAACCTCAGCCCGCCGCCTCAACGCTCTCTTCAAAGGCGCCTCGGGTCCAATCTCACGTAGGCAGCAATGAGTCAGTCTGGCTCCAATGGTTAGATTGACACGAATGCGTCAAACGGCTCGTTGAATGAATGGAGCCGATCACTTTACAATGAAGTTTAAAAGAGCGTGACAAACTTGCCCGTCCGAACGGTGCAGCATTGAAAGTTGGTGACGTTCGCATTGGTCGCTGAGGGGTGCATGAGATTACTTAGATCGTCATCGCGGTGCAACAGATCGCAGGCATGCCCCATTTCGTGAGCCAATATATTTACCGAGCCGTTATTATCGATTTGCACAAAAGAATCAGGAAATAAGTAGCATCCCGCCTTGCCGGGAACATCCGACAACCAAATTGCTTTGAGGACGTGGCGCGGCCAGATGAGGCCACTGGGAAAACGCAGGCATTTTAAACTATCCAACAGTCCCTGGCAGCAGGACAAATGTTCGTAGTCGCCTCGATGTGTGGTGAAAAAGCCGCCCGCATCGCAACCGGGCCCCACCGCCAAATCGGGCTTGCCTGTCACCACGATAATCTGCGATGCGATCACGTTTACGTTGCAGTTGTTGAAGATTTCCACGGCAGCATTTATCTGGTTCTGGATGGTGGCAAGGGGAACAAAGGGATTCCCTCTCTCATCAGCAATCACCATCGGGCAGATGCGATAGTTTTTTCGTGCCAGTCTTACGCCCGCGAGGCACAACAGCCATTCGGGAAAGGTGAGAATGCGGTTGCCAAGCCATTCGAGAGCGCCCACGACAAGGGTTACGATCCAATCAATGATGGCAATGACTTCGCAAACCGTTCGCCATACCCAACTGACCACCGTTACGACCACATAAACAATGGCACATACCACTTCAGTGATGACGCGAGTTACCAAATCGCAAAGATCGTCCAGGGGCCAGGGCAGCCAACTGCAAATTGTTTCGCTAATGGTGCGAGAGACGTTCCGACATTGGTTGTGCGCTTCGGTACGCAAAGTTTCGATTCGCTCCTGCACTTGTTTGCATATCACCATAACTTTGTTGCTTTAATGAGGGTTGGTTTGAAACTCCATGGCTAGTTTGGTCAGTTGTTTCCGGGCCTGCCAAATACCAATTATTTTTGCTACCAACATGGTAACAAATGAACATAGAAAATAGTACCATAGAGTCTTGAGCACACCCAATTCCCGCGCCGATATCACGCCTGTAGCAAGCAGTACAACAAATCCCAGTAGAGTAATTATTCCGGTGACTCGACCTTGAGCACAGCCGCAGGCTTTGTAATATTTGATGACCCGGTCTTGCAGGTTGGCGTTTTCCTGCTCTGACAGGTGGTCAAAGCGAACGCGGACATTCTTGCGCGCCGTTTTAAAGAGTCCGATTTCACCCGCCAGATTTTTGAGAGATATGGCGGAGCTTAAGATGATTTCCTCTCGCATTGCATTTTGCTCTTCAATTGATTTCCGGCAGCACATCGCAATGGAGTACTACGTTGCCTCCCTGTTAAGTCTTTCAAGAATCCGTGGAATGCCGCGGCTCATCCAACATAGCGTTCCAGACTGCTATCTCATGCTTTGCGTCGCGCAGAGGGCCGCCCGCGAAACAAAGCTGAGCCACGCCGGCAAGGAGCTGAACCGCGTAGCGGAACCAGGCGCTCCCCGACATTGGCTCCAGAATGGTGCAGGCGGAATGCGTCAGTCGGGCTTCAGCGTACAGTTCGGGTCGTCGTCAGTGCTCCCCATCTGCCTGGCGAGAGCAGTTTGTGTGAATTGGTGGGCGCTTCCGTCAGCCAACACCATATTGCCGGCGTTGACGTGCATGGTGCCGTCCCAACGCGGATTGTCCGTGACTCGGAGCCGAGTGATGACTCCGAAGATCGCCGAAGGTCCGCAGCCCTGTCCATCGCGTCCGAGCAGATTGCGATCACCGGCGAGATGCGCCGCCGGCATATCGAGCCGGGTGCCCGTCCCGACTGCATAACTGATGGCTGCGTTCTCCAGGGTGTGCAGCCCCGTGGCTGAACTGGAGAAATCGCTGGCGATTTGCTTCATACGGTCACTGGGGCAGTAAAGGACTTTCGGAGTGACCAGTTCGTTGGACATGGTGATGAAGTGCTGCCAGGTCTCGTACAACGCCTTGCTCCCGCCCTCTGAGACATCCACGGTCGATGGGATTTTACCGTTGTGATCGCCCGCCCACATGGTGACGGAAACACCGATTTGCTTTTGGTTGCTCACGCAGGCGATGCGTTTCGTCTTCGCCTTTGTTTTCGCCAAAGATGGCAGCAACAGCGCAACAAGGATTCCGATCACGGCAATAACGACCAGTAATTCGATCAACGTGAATGCACCGCGCCTGTGAACGGTATTTTTCATACCCATAGCGTTTGCGCTATAAAGTTGGACGCTGCGCGTCACACGCCGTGTTCATAAAATCACTTGCGCGCCAGAACACGGGAACTGCTGCGCTCGCCTGAAAGACCATTTTTCGTTGCACAAGTCTTTCGCTCATCGAGCCAATTGAATATGATCCCGGAATGCCCCGGGCCGTGCAGCGAATATCGAAGGTCATTGAGCTATGCGCATCAGGTGCGTGCGTGCTCGCATTGGCAGTGGGCAACGCTCGGGCAGAGCCGGTGAGCTTTGTCAGGGAGATTGCGCCGATCCTGCGTGATAAGTGTCTGACGTGTCATGGGCCGGAAAAAGCGAAGGGACAGTATCGTCTCGATAGTTTTGAGTTGTTAATGAAATCGGGCGCGAGCAAGAGCGCGCCCGTTGTCGCGGGCGCGCCCGCGGAGAGTCACTTGTTTGCATTGCTCACCGCGACCGACGCGGATGATCGCATGCCGCAGAAAGATGAGGCGCTGCCAAAGCAACAGATCGCGCTCGTTAAGCGATGGATTGCCGAGGGAGCGCGCTTCGATGCTCCCGACCCGAAACTGTCGCTGGCGAGTCTCGCGGGGTTCGTCGAGCAACCGTCGCCGCCGGAGGTGTATCGCGCGCCTGTGCCAGTGACAGCGCTGGCGTTTCACCCGAACGGAAAGGCACTGGCGGTGAGCGGTTACCATGAGATCACTGTTTGGGATGTCGACGAGGGCACGTTATTGCGCCGCATGACCAACGTCGCCGAGCGAACACTGGATCTCGCTTTCAACGAAGAAGGCACACTTCTCGCAACCGCCAGCGGCACGCCGGGCAAGCTCGGCGAAGCAAAGTTGTTTGATCCGAAAACAGGAAAGCTAATCCGCACGCTGGTGGTGACGCCGGACCTGATGCTGACCGTTTCGTTTGACCGCCCGGGCCGCCGATTGGCGTGCGCGGGCGCGGACAATACGATTCGTGTGGTCGATGTGGACTCAGGACAGGTGCGACTGAGCATTGAACAGCATGCGGACTGGGTCACGAGCGTGGCATTCAGCCCGGACGGATCGAATATCGTGTCGTGCAGTCGCGATAAAACGGCGCGCATGTTCGATGCAACGACCGGCGAATTGGAAGCGACTTACACCGGGCACAACGACGCAATTTTCTCGGCAGCCTTCAGCGCGGATGGAAAATTTGTCTTCAGCGGCGGTCGCGATAAGAAGCTGCACGTGTGGGAAGCACGAGAGGCAAAGAAGGTGTCCGAAGTCTCGGTGGACGGCGAAGTCAGCCGGTTGGTTCTATCCACCAACGGAGTGTTTCTCGCGGCGGACCGAATCGCATATCAATATTCCGCGCAGCAAAAACCCGAACGTGTGAAGACGTTCTCCGGACATGACGACGTAATCTACAGCCTCGCTGTGCACGAGAGTTCGGGCCTCCTCGCGACAGGCAGTTACGACGGCGAAGTGCGAATCTGGAACATCGAGGACGCCAAATTGAAGAAGCGGTTTAAGGCCATGCCGCTGCGAGTCGCCACCTCGCGGTGATACTGGACCTTCGAGATAAACGCGCCAGATGCGTAAGAATTCGCGGGAGCGTCGTGGAGTGCGCCGGTGCTCTGGCGCTTTCGGCATTGCAAGTACTGCACGCCCACATTTTCATTACTGCACGAACTGATTACTGATTACTGAAGCTTTCCTCCTCTTAATGAGCCCCTTCGTGACCTTCTGTAAAAACCCCCCGTTCTCTCTGTTTTCTCCTGTTTCAAAATCTTCTAGCGGATAGACGGGATCTTACAGGAGCAAACAGAGGAAACAGAGTTACTGATTCGCACCGGGAAGAATCAACCGGCTGATCCCGTCCGTGACCTTCATTTCATGGAAATTAATTAACAAGCCGATTGGGACGTCCAAAAGCTTCATGTAGCTCAACAATTGTGCCTTGTGGATCGGGAGGACCTTCTCCACCGCCTTTACCTCCACCATAATGCAATTCTCAATGAGCATGTCGAAGCGCAATGGCTCTTGGCGAGTAAACCGTTTAATATTTGATAATTACGGACATCTGATTCGCGCAAGTAAGCCCTCTCAATTCCACTTCCTTAAGCAAGCACCACTCGTAAATCGATTCAATGAGGCCAGCGCCTTTGTCCCGATGTACTTCGATGGCAGCAGCGATAAC
>Ga0111538_10012737_pt1 | contig 11114 bp, 16 predicted proteins | sample SoiMethybrSBSTD1_FD_79669 | JGI IMG/M metagenome (GOLD analysis project Ga0111538, IMG submission 79669) | Bulk soil microbial communities from a Populus tree surrounding site in Tennessee, USA - Soil MetaG P. TD hybrid SBSTD1 (version 2)... | ecosystem: Environmental > Terrestrial > Soil >... | reverse complement strand
GTCGCTCCGCTCCGGCCTGGCGCAGAAGCCCGGGCCCGGGAGCTCCTGGACGAGGGGCCGCCCTTCGACCTCGAGGGATCCGCGTTCGACGCCCACGAGGTCTTCGTCACTCCCCAGGAGGTCGTGTTCGTGTTCGAGGGGAACGAGACGCTCAGCCTTGCGGCCGAGGACCCCGGCATCATGCGCGCGGCGGAGGCCTGGGCGGACTGCCTCGACGGGCGGCCGCGAATCGCCCGCTCGGCCTTTTCCTGGAAGCGGGACTCGGCTAGCGGTTAGGGTAGGCGCGTGCTGTTCTGGCTCGTTTTCGGCTGGGCGAGCAACGTGCTCGGGATCTGGGTCACGTCGCTGATCTTCGACGGCGTCACCTACGACGACAAAGTCTGGGTGCTCGCTGTCGCCGGCCTCGTCCTCTTCCTCGCGAACGCGATCATCCGGCCGATCGTGATCATCCTCACCCTCCCGGCGGTGATCCTGACGCTCGGCATTCTTCTGCTCTTCATCAACGCGTTCACGCTCTGGATCGCGGACAAGATCGTCCCGCCCTTCGAGGTCAGCGGCTTCTGGACCTACCTTGGGTCCGTGATCATCATCTGGCTGGTCAACATGATCGTGTACGGGATCTTCCGACCCGAGAACCGCGAGACCAAGCGCGAGCTCACGGCCTAGGCCGTGGACCGGCCTGTTTCCCACTCCTTCGACGTTCGCCATGTGGCAGACCGGCTCGCCGACGGGAACGGGGGGTACGAGATCGTCCACGAGTCACCTGGGGTCGAGGTCGGGGTCTACGTGCTCGTCGCGCCCGAGCCCGACCGCCAGCAGCCGCACGAGTGGGACGAGATCTACGTCGTGCTCGAAGGTAGGGGTGTGCTGGAGGTCGAGGGCGAGCCGGTCCAGCTCGAGGAGGGCGGCGCGGTCTTCGTCCGCGCCGGGGCCGACCATCGCTTCTCCGCGTACGAGCGCCTCGCGGTGCTCGTACTGTTCGACAAGTCGCAGACCTAGCCGCCTCATGCCTGCTGCCGAAAACGCAGGAGTGCAACGACGTGCTCTTGGACGTGACGCGAAGCTTTCGCGCCGCATGGCGTGGACGATGCTCGCGCTCGCATTGGTCTACGGCGGCGTGCTCGCCTACCTGACCGTCTGGGCCGTGCTCTGGGCCTGGTACGGCGCGCCTGCGTTCGGGCTCCTGGTCTTCATCCCGGTCGCACTCGTCCTCGCCGCGATCGGCCCGTATCGGACAGCACTTCGACTCGTCGGTGCGGAGGTCGTCGGTCCCGACGAGGAGCCGGAGGTCCATGCGACACTCGACCGCCTTTGTGCGCTGGCCGAGGCCACCAAGCCGCGGCTCGCCGTCTCACCGGAGGAGGTGCCGGAAGCATTCGCGCTCGGAGTCAGTCCGAGCCGCTCCGTCATCGTCGTGACGAGAGGCCTGCTCGCCCGCCTCGAGCCGAAGGAGGTCGAGGCCGTGCTCGCGCACGAGCTCTCCCACATAGTCAACCGCGACGGCGCGGTCATGACAGTGGCCTCGTTTCCGCTCTTCGCCGGCTCCTGGCTTGTCCGGAAGGGGCGGGAGAAACCCGTCACTCTGCTCCTGCTCTTCCTGGTCTTTCCGTACGTCCTGGCGGCAGCCGTCCTGTATCTCGTCTGCCAGGCGCTGACGCGGAGCCTCTCGGTCTGCCGCGAGCTCTCGGCCGACCGCGGCGCGGCCATTCTCACCGGCGCACCAGAGAACCTCGCGAGCGCGCTGCAGAAGCTCACCGGAGCGGTCGGCCTCATCCCGAAGGAGGACCTTCGCCGGGTCGCGCCCCTCAATGCGCTCTTCATCGTCGGTGTCGACCCCGTCCTGCGAGCGCATCCGCCTGTGCAGGAGCGTCTTGCCGCGCTCGGCGCGATCGGGCGTGAGGAGGGCCGCGCCGACCCGCCGAGGAGCAGGTCAGGGCTCGGTCTCGCAGTCGCCGTCTTCCTCGCGGTCTTCGCTGGGATGCTCGTGCTCCTCATGCGCATGTAGCGCCTGCTAGTCTCTTACATATGTATTTGACTCATAGGTGTGCGTGAGAGGGCATCGAGGTCGGAGGGCGCGCTCGCGCGCATACGTGAGGCCCGGTCACTGGGCGGTACGCGCCAGGGTCGAGCGGTTCATCGAGCCCGCTCTCCTCTTGCTCTTGCGCGAGCGCCCGATGCACGGGTACGAGCTGATCGAGCGGCTGCCGGAGGTCGCGGGCGGCGAGACGCGCATCGACGTCGGCAACCTCTATCGCGTCCTGCGCGCGCTCGAGGAGGAGGGGATCGTCTCGTCGGAGTGGAGCGCCGACCTTCCAGGGCCGGCCAAGCGCACCTATGAGCTGACTGACGAAGGCCGGCGTCTCCTCGACCGTTGGGCCGAGTCCCTGCGCGAGGCGAATGGCGTCATCGCCGGCTTCATCGACCGCTACGAGAGCGACGAGGGGAGGTGAACGCATGCATCGTCGTCACCATCGACATTCGGGGTGCGGGCCCGGCATCGGGCGGCGCATCGGCAACCGTGAGGAGTGGCTGAAGCGGCTCGAGGAGTATCAGAAAGATCTCGAGCAGGAGGTCGCCGACGTAGCCGACCTGATCCGCCGCCTCAAGGAGGAGAACACCGAGACCGCCACTGTCTGATCTACAAGCGCCTGTTAGGCGAGCGGGATCAAGCGGGTGCCGCTCGCCTTGAAGCTCGCGACGACCTCGTCGCCGGGAGCGAGGCCCAGGCGCGTCGCGGACTCGGCGGTGATCTCCGCCGTCAGCGGGCCGACGCGGATCCGCATGCGGTTCGCCACGGGCACGAGGCTCTCGATCGGCCCCCGCACGTGGTTCTGCATCGAGTCGAGCGGCATCGACCGCGCGATGCCGACCTCCCAGGGGTGGATGACGGCACCGACCTCTCCCGTCAGCTGATCTGTCGAGACGATCGCGCTTCCATCGGCGAGCATCACCTCGGTCAGTCCGTCGCCTGTCGCCCGGGCGCGGCCGGTCAGCAGGTTCGCACCCGTGAAATCGGCGACGAAGGGCGTTGTCGGCGCCGCCACGAGGTCGGCTGCGGATCCCATCTGGACGAGCTGCCCGTCGACGAGCACGCCGATCCTGTCCGTGAGCGCGGCCGCGTCCTCGAAGCTGTGCGTCACGACGAGGGTCGGGAGGCCAAGGCCCTTGAGCAGTCCGCGCAGCTCCCCGCGCACTCGCGCGCGGGTATGTGTGTCGAGGGCGGCGAGTGGCTCGTCGAGGAGGAGGACGCCTGGGTCGCGCGCAAGCGCCCGTGCGAGCGCGACGCGCTGGCGCTCTCCTCCCGAAAGCTCTCCGGGCTTGAGGCGGGCGAGCGACTCGATCCCGAAGCGCGCAAGTAGCTCGCTGCTGTCCTTCCCGCCCCCGTAGGCGACGTTGTCCGCGACGGACATGTGGGGAAAGAGCGCGTAGTCCTGGAAGACGAGCCCGACCGATCGCTCCTCCGGCCGTAGGTCGACCTTCGCCCCGCTGTCGAACCACACGGCGTCTCCGAGCGCGATGCGGCCTTTGTCCGGCCGGCTGAGGCCCGCGATCGTCCGCAGCACGGTGCTCTTGCCGGCCCCGGACGGGCCCGCCAGAGCGACGACGCCTTCGACGTCGAGCGCGAGCTCTAGTCGGAACGCCCGGAGGGCGCGAGTGAGATCAATGTGAAGCGTGTCCACGAGGGGAGCAGCTTGACGGTTAGGAGAACGGCCACGCTGACGACGACGAGGAACGCGCCGAGGGCCAGCGCGATGTCGAAGTCGATGGCGAGCTGCGCGTAGATGGCGAGCGGCAGCGTCTGGGTCACGCCCTGCAGGCTTCCGGCGAACATGATCGTCGCGCCGAACTCGCCGAGCCCGCGTGCGAATGCGAGCGCCGAGGCAGCGGAGAGGCCGCCGGCGGCGAGGGGGAGAGCCACTCGGAAGAACGTTCGCCGGGGGCCCGCGCCGAGCGTTCGCGACGCGTCGATGAGGGCGGGGTCGAGACCCTCGAACGCTGCGATGCCGAGCCGGATGTAGAACGGGCTCGAGACGAAGATGATCGCGAAGACCACGGCGGTCTGCGTGAACGGGATGGAGACCCCCGCGGCGTCGAGCGTGTCCCCCAGGAGCCCCGCACGGCCGAACGCCGCGAAGAGTGCGATGCCTGCCACCGCCGGAGGGAGCACGAGCGGCAGCTCGATCAGCGTCAGCACGAGCGAGCGCCCCCGGAAACGCCGCGTCGCGACGAGGTACGCGGTCGGAGTTCCCAACAGGAGCACGACGGCGTGCGCGATCACGCTCGTCTTCACGCTGACGATGAGCGCGTCGACCGCCACCTCGCTCGTGAGCTGTGAGAGCAGGTCCTCGGGAGGAATCCGTAGGAAGAGGGCGAGGATCGGAAGGAGCAGAAAGGCGAGGATCAGCCCCGTTGAAACCGCGAGGACGACCTCGAACGGCCGTCTCACGGTGGCCCGAAGCCGGCGGCCTGCAGCTTCGCCTGACCGTCTTCGCCGAGCACCTGCTCGACGAACTCGTGCGCCGCGTCGTGGTGCGGCGCGTCCTTCACGACCGCGATCTCGTACTGCACGACGGCCTGAGCCTCCTCGGGAAGCTCGATCGCGGTCACCTTGTCCTCCACCGGCTTCACGTCCGTCACGTAGACGAAGCCGGCGTCTGCCTCGCCGAGCGAGACCTTGCCGACGACGCCCTTGACGTCGTCCTCCTCGCTCACGACCTGGTCGAGGACGTCGCTTGCACCCATGCTTTCGAGCACGGTGCGTGTGTAGTCGCCAATCGGCACGCCTTCGGCGCCGATCACGAGCTTCACGTCGCGTTTGTGCAGGTCGTCCACGGACAGGATGTTGGCCGGGTTGTCCTTGGGGACGATGAGGACGAGCTTGTTGGTGGCGAAGACTTCGGGCTTGTCCACGAGCCCGTCCTCGTACAGCTGGTCGGGGTACTTGGGGCTCGCGGCGGCGAAGACGTCCGCCGGCGCTCCCTCCGTGATCTGGGTCGCGAGATCGTCCGAGCCGGCGAAGTTGTACGTCGCGTCGGCGTCGATCTCGGGGAAGACCTCGGTGAGGGACGCGGCGGCGAAGACGGTCGCGTGCTCATTGGAGTCTCCGCCGCCGGTCCCGCCGTTGCCGCAGCCCGCCGCAAACAGGAGGACAAAGACGAGCGCGAGGGCCCATCTCATCGCTCGACGATCACCGAGGTCGCCTTGACCACGGCGGTCGCGTCCTGTCCCGGGGCCAAGCCAAGCTCTTCTGCCGCCTCTCGTGTGATGACCGCGACCACGCGCGCCGACTCCGTGGTCTCGAGCTCGATCTGTGCGAGCAGCCCGTCCACCTTCACCTCTCGGACGATCCCGTGGAAGCGGTTACGCGCCGAGAGCTCGTGCTGGCTCTCGTGGCCGAGCAGGCGGTCGACCTCCGTCTTTGACACCCGCCGGCGGTTGGCCGCATCGCGCTCGGTCTTGATCCGTCCGTCCCGGTCCCACCGGCGCAGGGTGTCGAGGCTGATGCCGAGCGTGCGCGCCGCGTCCGAGGCCGAGAGTGTCTGCTTAGGCATTGCCTAGGCACCGTACCACCTATCATTTCGGCGTGTTCTTCCGCCAAGTGCTGCACGAGGATCTCGGTTGTGCCTCCTACCTCGTAGCGGACGGGGGCGAGGCTGCGGTCGTCGATCCCAAGTGGGACGTCGAGGACTATCTCTCGCTCGCGGACGAGCATGGCTTCCGGATCTCGCACGTCCTCGAGACCCACAATCACGCGGATCACGTCTCCGGCAAGGGGCGCCTGCAGAAGGCGACCGGCGCGGTCATTCATGTGCCGGCCGGGGCCGGAGTCGCTTTCGAGCACGAGCCGATGGCAGACGGGGATGCGGTCGCCGTCGGCGGCGTCCGGATCGAAGCGCTGGCCACACCAGGCCATCGCCCGGAGCACACCGCGTATGTGATCTCCGACGCGGCGCGCGGCGAGGAGCCCTGGCTCGTCGTCACCGGCGACTCGCTCTTCGTCGGCGACGTCGCGCGACCCGATCTCGCCGTCGAGCCCGAGGAGGGGGCGCGGGAGCTCTTCGCCTCGCTCAACCGGCTGCTCGAGCTGGACGACTTCGCCGAGGCCTGGCCGGGCCACATCGGAGGGTCGCTCTGCGGCGGCGCCGGCATGAGCGAGAAGCCGGGAACGACGATCGGCTTCGAGCGCCGGTTCAACCGGCTCCTTCGTCTCGGAAGCGAACAAGCCTTCGTGCGCGAGCTGACCGGTCACCTTTCGCCGCAACCGCCGAACTTCAAGCGCATCGTCGAGCTGAACAAGGGCCCGCTCTTGACCGAAGCGTCCGTGGTCGAGCCCCTCGCGTCCGCCCGCGTGAAGGAGATGGCCGACGCGGGCGTACTCCTACTCGACGGTCGGCCGATACGTGACTTCGATGCCGAGCACGTGCCCGGCTCCGTGAACGTCACGATGACGCGCTCTTCCGTGGGAACGCGCGCCGCCTGGATCGCCGATCCCGAGGCGGACGTCCTCCTCAACGCGGCGAGCGAGGGCGAGGCGCGCCGGATGGCCCGCCTGCTCGAGGCCGTCGGCTTTCGGAAGATCGCCGGCTTCCTCTCGGGCGGCATGGCTGCCTGGCGCGAGGTCGGCTTCGAGACCGGGTCGACGATCGCGGTCGACGTACCCGGCCTCGCGGAGCAGATCCGAAGCGGCGAGGTACGCGTTCTCGACGTACGCGACGAGGACGAGTGGAAGGAGAGCCACGTCCCCGGCTCGATCCATATTCCGTTCCACGAGCTCCGCGACGGCGTCCCGGCAGAGCTCGAGAACGGCGGCAAGCCGCTCGCGATCGTCTGCTCGGCCGGAAACCGCAGCTCGATCGCCGCGTCGCTCCTGAAACGAGCGGGTCTCGACAGCGTCGAGCACGTCGCCGACGGCGGGGTCGAGGACCTTCGAAACGAAGGGATCGAGCTGGTCGAGGGTAAGTAGGCTGAGGCCGCACCCCTGCTACACTCCTGACCGCGGGGCGGCGTAGCTCAGTTGGTTAGAGCAGCGGAATCATAATCCGCGTGTCGGAGGTTCGAGTCCTCCCGCCGCTACCTTCTAGCCGGCCCGGAAGTAGAAGACGCCGTGACCGAGGGGCCTGTGGTACGTACATCTCGCAGGTTCTGTGAGCCGTATGCTGGGCTGAGACAGGAAAGAGGCGGCCGCCCCGGGGCGGCCGCCTCTCCTTTCCTCGCTATGGGCGAACGGTGCGTGCGCTCGCTACAATCGCTCGAGGCGGGAGCGAGACCCCTGGTTTCGCCTTGCCTCCACAGGGTCCCGAAGAGACGAAGGAACGACATTGGCAACAGGAGTACGAGTAGCGATCACGCTCGCGTGCACGGAATGCAAGCGGCGCAACTATCAAACACAGAAGTCGAAGCGGAACACGCCCGACCGGTTCGAGGCGAAGAAGTACTGCCGCTGGTGCACCTCCCACACCCTGCATCGGGAGACGCGGTAGCGCCATGGCCCGCCAGCCCCGCACGCGCCGCCGGCGCGACAACTATCAGGCTCCCGCAGAGCGCCCCCGCCAGCGGCGCCGCGAGATCAAGCCGACCGGCCAGCCGAAGAGCCAGACCGGCGCCCGCCGCGAGCGCCGCGGCGGCTTTCGCGGCTTCGTCGCGGAGTCGATCGCCGAGCTCAAGAAGGTCGAGTGGCCAGGAAAGCACCAGCTCTTTTCGGCGACGATCGTCGTCATCATCGCCGTCGCGGTCGTCGGCGCCTATCTGTGGATCGCCGACCTGGCGCTCTCGCACTTCGTCAAGAACGTCCTTCTGAACCTCTAGGCCCTTTTTAAGGCAGGCAGACACCCAAATGTTCCGCTGGTACGTCATCAACACCTACTCCGGGCACGAGAACAAGGTCAAGGCCAATCTCGAGCACCGCATCGTGTCCATGAACCAGAGCCCGCGCTTCCGCCGCGTCATCGTCCCGACCGAGCAGGTCGTGGAGACGAAGGACGGGCAGAAGGTGCAGACCGAGAAGCGCGTGCTGCCCGGCTACGTCCTCGTCAACATGGACATGTCCGACGAGGCCTGGACGGTCGTGAAGAACACCCCTGGTGTGACCGGGTTCGTGGGATCCGGGACGAAGCCGGTTCCGCTCTCGCAGCCCGAGGTCGACCGCATCCTCCACACGGCCACCGCGGGCGGCGAGCGACCGCGCGCGCTCGCCGACTTCGAGCTCGGCGAGTCGGTCAAGGTCACCTCCGGCCCGCTCTCGGACTTCGACGGCGAGATCGTCGATGTCAACGGGGACCAGCAAAAGCTGAAGGTCCTCGTGAACATCTTCGAGCGCCAGGTTCCCGTGGAGCTCTCCTTCGACCAGGTCAAGAAGCTCGACTAGCTACTCTGGACGTCTGCGATGGCAAAGAAAGTACTGACACTCATCAAGCTGCAGATTCCCGGCGGGCAGGCCAACCCGGCGCCGCCGGTCGGCCCTGCGCTCGGCCAGCACGGCGTCAACATCATGGAGTTCTGCAAGGCCTTCAACGCGCAGACCGCGCAGGCGGGCGGCCGCATAACGCCGGTCGAGATCACCGTCTACGAGGACCGCTCGTTCACCTTCATCACGAAGACGCCGCCCGCGGCCGTGCTCATCAAAGAGGCTCTGAACATCCCTAAGGGCTCCGGCGAGCCGAACCGTGAGAAGGTCGGCCGGCTGACGCGCGACCAGATCCGGAATATCGCCGAGACGAAGCTGGAGGATCTGAACGCGCGCGACGTCGACCAGGCGATGCTCATCATCGAGGGCACCGCTCGCTCGATGGGAGTCGAGGTGCCGGCATGAGCCAGCACGGAAAGCGCTACCGCCAGGCTCTCGCTCCGATCGACCGCGAGCACGCCTACACGCCCGTCGAGGCGGTCAAGCTCCTCAAGGATGCGCCGGACGCGAAGTTCGACGAGACCGTCGAGGTGCACTTCAACCTCGGGCTCAACGTCCGCCATGCCGACCAGCAGCTGCGCGGCACTCTCATGCTCCCGCACGGCACGGGCAGCGACGTGCGCGTGGCCGTCTTCGCCGAAGGCGACAAGGCCAAGGAAGCTGAGGAGGCCGGAGCGGACATCGTCGGCTCGGCGGACCTCGCCACCCAGGTCGAGGGCGGCTTCGACGACTTCGACGTCGCGATCGCGACCCCGGACATGATGGGCACGGTCGGCAAGCTCGGCCGCATCCTCGGTCCGCGCGGTCTCATGCCGAACCCGAAGGCCGGCACGGTCACGTTCGACATCGGGAAGGCCGTGCGCGACTCCAAGGCCGGGAAGCTCGAGTACCGCACCGACCGCGGCGCCAACGTCCACCTGACGATCGGGAAGAAGAGCTTCGAGGGCAAGGCCCTGCTCGAGAACTACGTGACCGTCCTCGACGAGATCGTGCGCGCCAAGCCCTCGGCCGCCAAGGGCCGCTACATCCGCACGATCACGCTGACGACGTCGATGGGCCCCGGAATCCACGTCGACCCGCACAAGACGCGCGGGATCCTCGAGGAGATGGAAGAGGAGGCCGCCGTCCCGGCGTAGTCAAGTTCCAAACAGCCCGTCGCCACAGACAGCCGGCGGCCCCTGGGGGCGTAAGACCTGCCGAGGCGGACGAGGGAGGATCCCGAGGATCGCCTCTGCTCGTGCCCGCCCGGAAGGCGGGCACGATTCGTTTCAGGAGGTGATTTGATGCTGAAAAGAGAGAAGGAACGCGTGGTCGCAGACCTCGTCGAGCGGCTGCGCGCGTCCGACACGCTGATCGTCGCGGACTACCGCGGGCTGACCATGCCCGAGATCGACGGCGTGCGGACGGAGGTGCTCAAGCACGGCGCCCGCTTCACCGTCGTCAAGAACACGCTCACGAAGCGCGCGGCCGAGGAGGCCGGCGTGCCCGAGTTGGTCGAGCTCCTCGACGGCCCGACTGCGATCGCCTTCGTAGGCGACGGCGACATGGTCGGCGTCGCGAAGGCGCTGAACGACACCGCTCGCCAGACGAAGATCCTGAGCCTGCGTGGCGGCATCCTGCAAGGCAAGCCGATGAGCGCCGAACAGGTGCGCGACCTCGCGTCGCTCCCGCCTGCAGAGGTGCTGCGCGGCCAGGTGCTGGGCGCGATCGTGGCGCCGCTGAGCGCGATCGCGGCTCTCATCAACGCGCCGCTTCAGGACCTCGTCGGGCTGATCGATGCCCGCATCGATCAGCTGGGCGGCGAAGGGCCCGAAGAGGCAGCCGCAGCCCCCGAAGCTGAGGCAGACGCCTCCGCAGAGGAAGCGCGCGCCGAGGAAGCGGCCGAAGGGGAAGCGATCGAAGAGGACAGCTCCGGCGCAGAGGCCGAGGGCACTGAAGACAACACGACCGCAGAGGCAGAAGAGGCCTCTGCGCCGGAATCCGAGAAGGAGGAGTAATGGCAGCAACAGGAGTCGACAAGGTGTTCGACGAGCTCGGGAAGATGACCGTTCTCGACCTCGTCGAGCTGAAGAAGAAGATCGAGGACGAGTGGGGCGTGACCGCCGCCGCTCCGGTGGCTGTCGCCGCGCCCGGCGCGGCTGCGGCTGCGGGTGGCGACGGTGCTGCCGCGGGCGAGGAGCAGTCCGAGTTCGACGTCGTCCTCACGGCCGCCGGCGACAAGAAGATCCAGGTGATCAAGGTCGTCCGCGCGATCACGAACCTCGGCCTCAAGGAGGCGAAGGACCTCGTGGACGGGGCGCCGAGCCCGGTCAAGGAGGGCGTCGCCCGCGAGGAGGCGGAGTCGCTCAAGTCCCAGATCGAAGAGGCTGGCGGCGCGGTCGAGATCAAGTAGGTTCGGCCCAACAGGGCGCTATGGAAGGCCGCGGAGACGCGGCCTTCCGCGTTTTCGAGGGCGGCTCACCCTGGTGGGGGACGCGGCCCTCCCCCTTCGTGTGGATCTTTCGAAGGGAACCGCATGTTTCTTCGAGACCCGGCATCTCAGCGTGTGACGAACACTCACTCCCGTGGAGGCACGGCTTCGATGAAACTCGGTTTGAAAGCACTCGTCATCGCTCTCGTCATGGCGCTGGCAGCAGTCCCGGCGGCGCTCGCCGAGAACGGCGGTCACGGCGGCCACGGTAAGCCGTCGTGGGCCGGGCAAGGCAAACCC
>Ga0111538_10012736_pt1 | contig 11114 bp, 12 predicted proteins | sample SoiMethybrSBSTD1_FD_79669 | JGI IMG/M metagenome (GOLD analysis project Ga0111538, IMG submission 79669) | Bulk soil microbial communities from a Populus tree surrounding site in Tennessee, USA - Soil MetaG P. TD hybrid SBSTD1 (version 2)... | ecosystem: Environmental > Terrestrial > Soil >... | reverse complement strand
AGGGCGACGTCGGCGCCCGCTTCGGCGAGCGCCAGGGCGATCGCGCGCCCGAGGCCGCGGGCGGCGCCCGTCACGAGGGCCGTGCGCCCACTCAGGTCGAATCTTCCGGAGCTCACACCCGCAAGGCTAGATCGGCGTGGGGGCGGATCGGGTCAAGAAGCGGCGCGGCACTGGGTGACCGCCACGATCGCCACGACGAACGGCACCGCAATCCACAGCTGTTTGACGCCGGCGCGTCGTAGCTCGCGGGCGATATCGACGTTCTTCAACTCGGCTTCCAACGCCCCCGGACTGGAGAGCGAGTGCGCCTGCATCGCCAGAGGCACGTAGTTCGCTCCCACGCCGACGAGCCAGACTCCTGCGAGAACCCACACGCCACTCGAGAGCAGCCCGAGCACACCCAGGATGGTGCAACCGGCTGCCCCGACGACGAACTCGGCTCGGATGAGTCTCCGTCGCCGGATCGTTCCCGCGCTGCCCCACATATCTGCGGCAGCCAAGCGCCTCACGTCGAGCAGCGCCACGACGCGCACGCTACTTCGCCAGAGGCGGCGCGGCATGCCGATTGTCCGGTTGTTGCAAGTCGGTGAACGCAGTGTGTCGAGTTGCGCGTACGGATGGATGGGGCGTGGGCCATGTGGTTAGCGTCGGGCCGCACTCGCACTCGTCAACTGGCGCGAAGGGAGACACACATGAGGAGGCTGCTGTGGCCGACGCTGACGGCGACCGTTGCCGCGGTTGTGGTCGCCGGGCTCGGCGTGACAGGCGTTGGACTCGGAATCGCAGGTGACGGCAAGACGAACAAGAGGACGTTCGAGTACGCGATCGGGCTGTGGGGGGACCTCCCGTACTCGACGGTGCAGGAAGAACAGGGCCTGCCGAACCTGTTCGCCGACATGAACCATGCCCAGCTCGCGTTCACCGTCCACGACGGCGACCTGAAGGCGGGCTCGGGGAGCCCTTGCGACAACGCTCTGTACCAGAGGGCGCTCGGCTGGTTCAACAGCCTCGAGGGCGCGGCGATGTTCACCCCCGGCGACAATGACTGGACCGACTGCGACCGGGCCTCGAACGGAGGATTCGACTCCCGCGAACGCCTCGACTACGAACGCCACCTCTTCTTCAGCACGCCGTACTCGCTGGGCACGCATCCGCTGGCGCAGGAGGTCCAGTCGACGCCACTCTGTCTCGGGCTCAACGGCCCGGCCCGGTGCGTCGAGAACCGGCGCTGGACCTACAAGGGCGTGACCTACGCGACCGTCAACGTCCAGGGCTCCTGTAACAACCTCTGCGACACACCTCCGACCGGCGATCCCGACGAGTACGCCTCGAGAAACGCCGCCGACATCGCCTGGCTGCAGCAGACCTTCGCCGCCGCCAAGGCGGCAGGCTCCGCCGCCGTGATGATCATCGGGCAGGCAGACCCGGGATTCGACCAGTCCGACCCGACGCGGGCGCCGCTACGCGATCCGAAGACGCTCGCCGAGACCGACGGTCAACCGGACGGCTTCAAGGACTTCCTGACCACGCTGCGCAACCTCACGATCGACTTCAAGAACCCGGTGGTCTACGTCCACGGCGACTCTCACTACTTCCGCATCGACAAGCCGCTCCAGGACGCGCTGGGGAGACGCCTCGAGAACTTCACTCGCGTCGAGACCTTCGGCGACAACCAGGCCAACGGCGTGAACGACGTCCACTGGGTGAAGGCGCTGGTCGACCCGCACAGCCGAGACGTCTTCGCGTTCCAGCCCCAGATCGTGCCCGGCAACCGCGTCGCCGTTCCCGCACCCTGAGAGCCAACGAGACGGTGGGCGCCGTCCGCCTCCCCGGCGGCGGCGTCCACCGTCGTATCGGTGTGACCGCCGCTTGCATCGGGTGACGCGGCGATGCAAGGTGCGGTAGTGGTCAGGAGGAAATGGAATGAGCTCGAGCCTCGCACTCGTCGCCTGATCGTCGTTGCCGGCGCCATCGAGGGTGTGCTCAAAGTCGCCGCTCTGATCGACCTAGCGCGACGGCCCTCGAGTGAGGTCCGCGGCTCGAAGGCAGGCTGGGCGACCGCTGTGACGTTCGTCAACTCCTTTGGGGCCGTGCCGATCGCTTACTTCGCCTGGGGCCGACACACGTCGGGGCCGTAGTACAGCCACGCGAAGGGCGGCGTGCCGATCTGCGCCGCAAGCGGCACGCAAAGTGGTGAAAATGCCCGGCACAGTGACTGTTCGCGAGGTCATGGAGGCCCATCGGACGCCGAGCCCGCTCGATCGTGACCTGCTCGAGCGCTGTATCACCGAGTGCTCGGAGTGCGCGGGGACCTGCACGAGCTGCGCCGATGCCTCGCTTGCCGAGCCGGACATCCTCGAGCTGGTCCGCTGCATCCGCCTTTGCCTCGACTGCGGCGACATGTGCATCGCAACGGGTCGCATCCTGACGCGGCAAACCACGCCCGATCCCGGCGTTCTGCGCGCAGCGGTCGAAGCATGCGCGACGGCCTGTCGCGTTTCCGGCGACGAATGCGAGCGGCACGCGGCGCACCACGAGCATTGCCGCCTCTGCGCGGAAAGCTGCAGGCGCTGCGAGGAAGCGTGTGACGCCCTCGCCGCCGCGATCGGGTAAGCCTCATGCTCCGCCGCGGGCCATGGAGGACGAGCGCCTAGGCGAGCGGGCCGATCACCCGTTCTGGCAGTGGGTCCGGCGGTAGCGCAGGTAGACCGCCGGCGAGCCGAACGTCCGCGTCTCGACCAGCTCGAGGTCGATCTGCGTGTCGCCCGCGAAGAACGGTTTGCCTCCGCCGAGGACCACCGGGCTGACGAACAGGCGATACTCGTCAATGACCCCCTGCGCCGAAAGGCTCGCAGCCAGGGCGGCGCCGCCCACGGCGATCGGCCCGCCGTCCTGCTCCTTGAGCGCGCGCACCTCCTGCACGGGGTCGCTGCGGGAGAGCCGCGTGTTTCCCTCGACGGCATCGAGCGACTTCGAGAACACGAGCTTGGGTAGCCGCTTCCAGATCCGCGCGAACTCCAGCTCGTGCTCGGGTGCCGAAGGGTCGCGCTCCTCGGCGGTTTCCCAGTAGGTCATGACCTCGTAGAGGCCCCTGCCGAGGAGATGCAGGTCGAGCTCGCGCGCCTGCTCGTTGTGAAATCGATGAAGCTCAGCGTCGGGGGCCGCCCAGCCGATCTCTCCCCGTGGTCCGGCGATGTAGCCGTCGAGCGAGACCCCCGTCGAGTAGATCAGCGGGCGCGTCATTCCACCGTTAGTGACCGGGCGAGAAGTGAGAACTCATCGGCCACGGATCCATCACTCCGTCCGTCCCGGCCCCAAGGCCCGGCGCGGGCCTCGGGGCCGGGCAGCGCGGGGCTGTTCAGGCCAAGCCGTTCCGCTTGGCGACGAGGAGGAGAAGGTCGGGATCGTCGGAGATGATCCCGTCTACACCGAGGTCGATCACGCGCTGGATCGTCTTCTCGTCGTCGATCGTGTACGGCACGACGCGGAGGCGGTAGTGATTCTGCAGGACGTCGACCGTGGGGCCGTGGAACATCGCCGGGTCCTCCTTGGCGTAGAAGTCGTCCGAGCGCTCCCTCAGGTCGAACCTGTCGGAGCCCAGTCCACTAGCTTCGAACCTGAACGTACGGTGCGTCCGACAAGGGAGGAGCAAGAATCAGTTCGCGAGTACAGGGGCAGCCCGCACCCTCGGCCCACGCGGATGCGCCGCTGAGGCGCGACGTTCGCCTGCTCGGCGAGGTCCTGGGGCGAGTGCTCGTCGAACAGGAGGGGCCCGGTCTCCTCGAGGAGGAGGAGCGCATCCGACTGCTCTCGCGGAATGCCCGAGCGAGCGAATCGGAGCCGCGGCGAGCTGACCTTCGTGACGCCGTCCGGCGGCTCGATCTCGGCCAGCAGGGCAACGTGGTCCGGGCGTTCGGCCTCTATTTCCAGCTCGTGAACATCGCCGAGCAGCACCATCGTCTGCGCCGACTGCGCCAGTACGAGAACGAGCAGCGGACACCCCGCGAGTCCTTGCCGGAGGCGTTCGCGCTGTTGGAGAAGGGTGGAGTCAATGAGGCCGAGCTGTCCAAACGCGCACGGCGGCTGTCGCTCGAGCTCGTACTGACGGCGCATCCGACCGAAGCGACGAGGCGTACGGTTCTCGCCGCCCATCTCCGGATCAGCCGTCTGCTCGACGAGCTCGACGATCCCACCGTGGGGCCGCGTGGCCGAGCGGACATCCAGACCGCGCTTCTCGAGGAGGTGACGCTGCTGTGGCAGACCGACGAGATTCGCTCGCAGCGTCCGCGTGTCGCCGACGAGATCCGGCACGGCCTCTGGTTCTTCGAGCAAACCCTGCTCGATGTGGCGCCCAGGCTCCTGGCCGACTACCTGGAGCGCCTTCCACATGCCCCCGTTCCGTTCAGCTTCGGCACCTGGATCGGCGGCGACCAGGACGGAAACCCGGCTGCCGGGCCGGAGACGATCACGGAGTCGCTTGCACGGGCGCGGGCGCTTGCACTCGACCGGTACGCCGCGGAGGTACGCGGCCTTGCCCGGGCGATCGGAATCACCGCTGCCCTGGCTCCGCCGTCGTCGGAGCTACTCGAGTCGATCTCGACCGACGAGCGAGAGCTCCCGGAATTTACACGGACGCTTGCCGAAAGCACACTCGAAGAGCCGTATCGGCGAAAGCTCAACTTCGTCTGGCGGCGGCTCGTGGAGACGCGGAAAGGGAGTGTCGGTCAGGGTTACCGCTCCGCCGACGACCTCGCCGCGGATCTCGCCGTGCTTGATCGGAGTCTTCGTGCGGGCCGCGCGGAGCGCGTTGCAGACGGGCGTCTCGCCGACCTCCGGCGCCGGGTCTCGCTCTTCGGCTTCCACCTCGCGAAGCTCGACGTCCGGCTCCACGCCGACCAGCTTCGGCAGCCTTCCGATCGGACGCGGCAGACCTTCGAGGCCATCCGCGCAGCCCGCGCGCAGCACGGACCCCAGGCGCTCGATACCGTTGTCGTCTCGGCCGTTCGTCGGCCCGAGGATGTTCTCGGGGCGCTCGATTTGACGACGGAGCCGCTTTCGATCGTCCCGCTCTTCGAGTCGATCCGCGACCTTCGCCACGCGACCTCGACGGTGGAGTCGCTTCTCGATGACGCCGGGTTCGCCCGCCTGGTGGAGCAGCGGCACGGGCGGCTCGAGGTCATGGTCGGCTATTCGGACGCCGGCAAGGACGGCGGCTACCTCACGGCCAACTGGGAGATCCACAGGGCGCAGGAGGCACTCTCGGCTCTCGCGGGTCGGCGCGGGCTCGAGCTCACGATCTTCCACGGTCGCGGCGGCAGCGCCGGCCGCGGCGGCGGCCCGACGTATGCGGCCATCCTCGCGCAGCCGCCCGGCGAACCCCCGGGGCGGCTGAAGCTGACCGAGCAAGGCGAAACCATCTCCTTCAACTACGGCCTCCCTGGGCTCGCCTACCGGAATCTCGAGGCTGCGCTCGCGGCGACGCTGCTATCGGCCTTTCCGGCGGTCGTCGGAGCGGAGCCGCCGCCGGGTGGCCCGGAGCTCATGGCGGGGCTTTCGGAGCACGCGCACGCGAAGTACAGGGCGCTCGTCTGGGACGAGCCCGACTTCGTTCCGTTCTTCCGGGAGTTCACCCCGGTCGACGAGCTTGCCTTGCTGGCGATCGGATCGCGCCCCGCGCGCCGCCCGGAGAGCGGCGCGTATCTCAGCGGGCTGCGGGCGATTCCGTGGGTGTTCGCGTGGACGCAGAACCGCTGCCTGCTGCCCGCGTGGTACGGGTGCGGGACGGCATTCGCGCAAGCCGAGGTCGCCGAGCTTCGCCGTCTGTACCGCGAATGGGCCTTCTTCCGGTCGCTGATCGAGAACCTCGAGATGACGCTCGCAAAGACGAGCCTCGACATCGCCGAGACCTACCTCGACCTCGTCACCGACGCGCGCCTGTTCGCGGCAATCGCCGACGAACATGCGGGCACGGTCGACGCAGTCCTCGCGATCGTCGAAGCCAAGGACCTCCTAGATCGCCACCCCGTCCTCCAGCGCTCGATTCAGCTGCGGAACCCGTACGTCGACCCCATGAACGCGATCCAGGTCGGGCTTCTCCTCCAACACCGGAACGACCGGCTCGACGAGGCGGAGCGCGAGCGCGTCCGCCGCCCTCTCCTACGCTCGATCGCGGGGATCGCCGCGGCGCTTCGCAACACCGGATAACCGTAGGTCGGCGTGGAGCGAAGCGGCGGGGGAGGGATTCGAACCCTCGGAGGGTTGCCCCTCAACGGTTTTCAAGACCGCCCCGTTCGACCGCTCCGGCACCCCGCCGCGGGTCAGCGTAGCGCCGGGCTCAGGCCTGTTTCTGCGGCTCCGCCGGGGCAGGTTCTGGCAGCGCCTCGATCCGCGCCCTTTCCGCCCGCTCCTGTGCCTTCAGCCTCTGCTCGAGTGCGTCGAGCCTGCGGCTCCGGTGCCGGCCCGAGGTGAGGAGGTATGCGAGCAGAACGACGGCGACGACGGCGATGATTGCGCCGGCGAGCGCACCCCCGCGGAATCCGGGCGCGTCCACGTCCAGCGTGCGCTCGCCAGCGTGGGCCGCCCCGCCGCTCCCGAGGATGATCCCGAGCGTAAAGAGGTTGGGCAGCGCAATCAGGACCGCGATCACGAGGCCGATCAGCCAGTGCTTCAACGGACGTCGGCGGCCGAACGTCCACCACAGGACCAGGAGCGGCAGGCCCGTGAAGACGAACCCGTAGAAGAGCCCCACCATGATCCCGGCGGCGATGCTCCCGTTGACCTGGCCGCCGATCGCGTGGGCCCACCACCGCGGGATGAAGGCGGCGCCGAGGAAGCCCGCGAGGATCAGGAAGCCGGCGATCGCGAGCGCGACCAGTGCCCGCTTCGCCCACAGGCGCGGCCGTCTCTCGCCTGGTTTGTCGGCCACGAATGGAGTATTTCACCGCCGGCGGCGCTGAAATCAGCGCTCGATGCGACGCGGGGCGCCGAACTCCTGGAGCACGGCCGGCACGGCGACCGAGCCGCCCTCTTCCTGGAAGTTCTCCAACACCGCCAGCATCGCGCGCGCGGTCGCCGCGGTGCCGTTCAACGTGTGGACGAGCTCGGGCTTGCCGTCGCGGCGGAAGCGGGCATCGAGCCGGCGGGCCTGGTAGTCGGTCGTGTTCGACGTCGAGGTGATCTCGCGGTACCGCTGCTGTGAGGGGAACCAGGCCTCGATGTCGTACTTCTTCGAGGCCGAGGCGCCGAGTTCGCCGGCGGCCACGTTGACCACCCGGTAGGGAATCCCGAGCTCGCCGACCAGCTCCTCCTCGATCGCGAGGAGTTCGTCGTGCCGCGCAGGCGACTCCTCCGGGAGGCAAAAGACGAACATCTCGACCTTGTCGAACTGGTGCACGCGGAACATGCCGCGGGTGTCTTTTCCGGCCGCACCGGCCTCGCGGCGGAAGTTTGTCGAGTAGCCGGCGTAGCGCTTCGGCAACTCGTCCTGGTCGAGGATCTCTTGCATGTGCAGCCCGGCCAGCGCGACCTCGGACGTGCCCGTGAGATAGAGCTCGTCGCGCTCGACCTCGTAGATGTTCACGTTGTCGGTCGGGAGGAACCCCGTGCCGAACATGGCGGGCTCGCGGACCAGTACCGGCGGGAGCACCGGCGTGAACCCTTTCCGCACGGTGCGGTCGAGTGTCCAGCGGTAGAGCGCGAGCTCGAGCAGTGCGACATCGCCCAGCCGGTATGCGAAGCGCGAGCCCGAGAGCCGGGCGCCGCGCTCCATGTCGATGTCGCCGCCCGCGAGCGCGAGGTGGTCGAGCGGCTCGAACGCGAACCGCGGCGGCTCTCCGACCCTGCGGAGCTCCTCCGCGTCGTCCTCCGTGAAGCCGTCCGGCGAAGACGGGTCCGGTGGGTTTGGAACGAGGGCCCAGAACCGCTGCCGCTCGCGATCCGCGGCCGCGAGCGCGTCCTCGACGCCGGCGAGCTCCTCCTTGACGCGGTTCAACTCCTCCAGCTGCTCGGGCGTCGGCTTGCCGGACAGCTTCCGCCTGGCGCGGAGCTCTCCGGCCATGGTCTCGAGCTCGCGCCAGCGCTCGTCTACCGCGACGAGTTCGTCGAACTGCGCGTCACCGCCTTTGCGGGCAAGCGCCGCTCGGAACGCCTCCGGCTCGGCCCGTGCTGCGCGCAGGTCGATCATGTGCGGGAGTCTAGGTAGGCCTCGATCACCTGAGCCACGCCTTCGTCGTACACGTCCGGGCACACCATGTCGCTCACCGCCAGCACCCGCTCGTGTGCGTTCGCGACCGCCACGCCGAAGCCGGCCCACTCGAGCAGCTCGACGTCGTTCTCGCCGTCGCCGAAGCCGACGGTCTCCTCGGGCGAGAAGCCGACCCGGTCGGCGAGGAACTGGAGCCCTGCGGCCTTGGTCACGTCGGGTGATGCGAACTCGAGGAAGATCGGCAGCGACTTCGAGATGTAGAGGCGGTCGCCGAAATGCGACTTCATCCGAGCCTCGAGCCCATCGAGCTCGACCGGGTCGTCGATCACGACGAGTTTCGTCGGCGGCCGGTCGAGCCAGTCGAGGAGCGGGCCGACCGGGTGGAGCTCGAGGTGCTGGAAATCGGCGTAGCGCCGTGCCGCGGGGGTGATCTCCGCCACGTACAGCCGGTCGTCCACGTAGCAGTTGAGCCCGTAGCCCTCGGCCTGGACCGCGGCGATCGCCTCGCGCGCGCGTGTGAGCTCGATGGGCTCGTGCCTGAGCCAACGGCCCGACACCGGCTCGGCGACGACCGCGCCCTGGTAGCAGATCACCGGGTCGTCCAATCCGGCCTCGAGCGCGTACGGCCGCACCGATATGAACATCCTCCCCGTCACGAGGATGACGTGGATGCCGGCGCCGCGGGCGGCCCGGAGCGCGGCGCGAGTGCGCGGGTGCAGGACGGCGTCCTCGCCGATGAGCGTGCGGTCGAGATCGCATGCGAACGCCGCCACCTTCGAGGGAAAGCCCGGCGGAAGGACTATTTGACGGTCTTGATGTAGTCGACGAGCGACTGCGCGTCGGTCTGCGAGACCTGACCCGGCTTGATCACGGCGCTCATCACCCCGGGCTGGAAGCCAACGACGATCTGCTTGTCCGGGTCGGTGATCGACTCGAGCAGGTACTTGTCGTCGGCTGTGACGGTCGAGCCGTCCGTGAGCTTGACCTGCGAGCCGGCGAGGCCCTTGAATGTCGGGCCGGCGCTCTTGGCGCCGGTGAGCGTGTGACAGCCCTGGCAGCCGAGCGATACGTAGAGCTTCTTGCCGGCCGCCGCGCTCGAGCCGCCGCCGGCGGTTGTGGGAACCGTCCCGATGACCGTCTTGGCGGTGGGCTGCACGACGACGCCGGACCCGCACGCGGCCGCGGCGAGAACGAGGCCGAGCGCGAGCGTTACGAGGCCGAGGCGGCGCATCCGGGCGAGTCTAATCGAGCGCGGCGGCACCGGCAGGACGCAGACGCTCGAACGCCCAGACGACGAGGTAGACGCCCGCGCCGAACCCGAGGATGTCGTTCGGCGTGTCGTTCACGAGGATCGAAACCGCGAGTGCGACGAGGATCGCCTCGCCGATCGGGAACCTGGGCAGGCGGAGCGCGAAGAGGACGAGGACCGCGGTGGCGACCACGACGGTGATTCCCGCGTGCCAGGAATCGACCGAAACGAGATAGGAGAGGCGGAGGCGGCGCCAGAAGTCTGAGGCCCACGTGTCGGGGCCTCCGCGGAACGCGCGGGCGACGTGGCTGTGACCCCCCGCGGCCGCGTCGAGCGCGACGAACGCGACGACCAGCGCCGCGGCGCCGGCGGCGGCGAACACGACGCGTCTCGCGCTGGCGAGCTCCGGCCTGAGCCGAAAGACGAGCGCGGCCAGCGCGACGACGAACACGACTGCCCCGCCGCCGTCCGCCCCGGTCGCGCTGGGGAGCACGACGGCGAGCGCGAGCAGCCCGATCGGAATCAGTGTCGACAGCCCCAGAAGAGCGATCGGGACGAGCATCGGCACCAGCAGGAGCGTCTCGACCTCGTTCGTGATTCCGTAGAACCGCGCGCCGCCGTCGGGATGGGGGCCGATCATCGCCAGGGAGTTGACGCTCGTCCAGGCGGCGAGGACGACGAGATACGTGACCAGGACGGCGAGCAACGCAGGGACGAAGAGCCGCCGGTGCAGGCTTGCGACGACGGTCATGCCCACCGTGATCAGCGCCAACGCTGCCGTCGAGTAGACGTCGACCGAGGAAAGGAGGAGCGACGCCATCAGGGCCGCGAATGCCCCGAGCACCGCGGCCCGGGCGAGGAGCGGCGAGCCGAAGAGCACGGCGAGCGCGGCGAAGCCGATCGCCGTAATGCCGAGGACGACGTTCGCGGCGTCCCGGTGGTCGTGGGCCTTCGTGAGGCGTGTGTCGAGGTGCTCGAGCGCCGCGGGCGCGTCGGAATCGGGGCGCGCGCCCAGGACGGGTTCGTCGCCCTGCTCGAGCGCCACCGCGGTGGGCGCGACGTCGGCGATCGACGCGAGCCCGTCCAGCTTGGTCGTCGAGGAGGTGAGGAGGCCGCGGTAGCCGCCGCCCACGATTGCGATCGGATAACGCGTCGTGTTGTGGTGTTTTCCGGGAGGTGGCAGAGCGACGTAGATCGTGGTCGCGGCCGGCCGCTTGGCGAGGTGGATGAGCGGCGGGCCGGCCGGTGGTTCTCCGAGCAGCGAGTTTCGGACGTTGCCGGTGACGAGTGCCCGAAGGGCCCCTGCGCGGGATACCGTCGGCCCAGCGCCGGGGACGACGAGGCCCACCGCGCCGCGCGACGCGTAGTCGGCCGGCGCAAAGGGCGGTACGACGATCACGGCGACACGGCCCGCCCGCGCCGGCGACGCCGGTAGAACCGCGGTCACGCCTAGCGCGAGAGCTACCATCGTTATGTATCTCGCCAAGGGGTTGATTCTCAGTGAAACGCAAGGCATACGGACGCGACGCGGGTCTCTCGCTGCGGATGCTCGCCACGAGCTTCATGCTGGGACTGCTGTACGTCGTCTTCGCCGTTGTCCTCTTCTCGGTGCTGAACTTCGGGGTCGGTTTCGCCGTCGCGATCGTCCTGATCCTCGCGATT
>Ga0111538_10012735_pt1 | contig 11114 bp, 10 predicted proteins | sample SoiMethybrSBSTD1_FD_79669 | JGI IMG/M metagenome (GOLD analysis project Ga0111538, IMG submission 79669) | Bulk soil microbial communities from a Populus tree surrounding site in Tennessee, USA - Soil MetaG P. TD hybrid SBSTD1 (version 2)... | ecosystem: Environmental > Terrestrial > Soil >... | reverse complement strand
CTGCTGCAGTTGCACGCGGTCTCCGGTGACTTGCGGAAGATCTCCAGCCAGCTCGGTGCGGACCGATATGGAGCATCGCGTCACTTCGCTGTGCAGGAGGACGATCATTTCTCGAATGACTTCATTCAGATCGACTAGCTCCCGCTGCGGAGTCGCTTTCTTGAAAAGCAGGCGGACATGGCTGATGATTTCGGCCGCACGCGTTCCGTCTTTCACGACATTCATCGCCGCCACGCGCGCTTCTTCCAGATTTGGAGGCTGCGCAGCGAGCCAGTGCAAGCAGGCGCTGGCGTTGGCGACAGCGGCGGCAATCGGCTGATTCACTTCGTGTGCCAGGCAAGCGGTTAGCTCTCCTATGGTGGTCACCCGGTTGACGTGTGCGAGATCTGCCTGCGCCTGGCGCAACGCCTCTTCAGCGCGCCTCTTCTCGGACAAGGAGGCGGCCATCGCGAGCGCGAGGATGAAGAAGGTAATGCAGGCAACCGCCAGCGCTAAATTGGTTTGATCGAAGCTCGCGGCGTCTTGAGCCTCGCCGTGAGCGGTAAAAATGGCCGCTTGCATCCCCGTGTAGTGCATCCCGGAAATGGCCAGTCCCATGACGACGGCGGCAACGAGCTTCTGCGCAAGATCAGTGGTGCGGAATGCCAGCCAGAGAGCGATCGTCGCCGCGCCGATCGCTATGACCACCGAGAGCGCAACGAGCAGAGGATCGTAACTAATCTCGACGTTGCCCTGCATCGCCGCCATGCCGGTGTAATGCATGGCGATGATGCCAAGTCCCATGAAGATACCGCCGAGGATGAGGTACAGCGGCGAACCGTTCGAGTAACTGATCACGTAAAAGCCGCCGCTCGTTACGACGATCGCCACCAAGAGGGAAAGAATGGTCAATCCGACATCGTAGGACATCGTCATCGGCAAGGTGAAGGCAAGCATGCCGATGAAATGCATCGACCATATTCCGCCCCCCATTGCGATCGCGGCCGCCCACAGCCACACGCGACGCGTGCCTCCTTGCGCACCTTTCACCCGGCCGCCAAGATCAAGTGCAGTGTAAGCTGCGAATACAGCGACCAGAATGGACAGGGCGACGAGATAGGGATTGTATACTCCGGTAACGACCATGGGGATCGCCCCCAATTTTCGAAGCAGATCTGCAATTACCGAGTGGAAACCCCATGATTAAGACCTCAGTTCCGCGTATTCATCGTACCGGCAAGCGCTTAACTCCGCGATGGTTCGCTCGCCGCGGGACGATCGACCGGTCTCGGCGGCACGCTCCCTACCTTTCCCTTCCTGATTCCGAATCTTGGCCACGCGTTCGCTCCGCCGCGCAGGATCTGCCTTCAACCCGAAAAAACCGACCTTCATCGCAGCAATTTTTCCGCCCCAGATGCAGCTGGGCAGGGCCCCGACGAAGTAGCATCTGCATGTCGGCATAGGAAGCGGACCGCAGCGCGCCTCGAAGGTGGTCAGTTTTTGCCTAGGCCACCACCTTACACAGGAAGGCATAGTGAAAGGCGCGACGACCGTTACCCCTCTAGGTGGAATTGCCGCCTAGCCCGACTGGATCTTGTCGGCTCGTGAAGCGGTCCGGCCATTATTTCCAATCCTAAGCCGGCAGACACCAAGCCTTAAAGACGATTTCTTGAACGCCGGCCAGCCCTTGTGGGGCGCGTACCGAGCGCAATTGGGCAGGTAAACAAAGCGGCGGCGAAGCCCGTGCGCCGATACAGATAAGAGCGTAGGCACCGGCTAGCGAAGATTCAACATAGTTTAGACCGGTCCTTGACGATGGGGTCAGGGCTAGGCAAGCAGCGGTACCGCGCTTCTTCGTGGCGGAGCCCGGTCCGTGCCAGCGCTCGACTTACGCGGATACGTGTTGTGCCGAGCCGTTAGGGTGGATCATGGCAAGAGCCCGTGCCGCGTCGCTGAAGACTAGTTAAAAAAAGACCCGAGGCTGTCCCACGGGTCTTTAGGTCGAACTAGAAACTGTAAAGTGTTTAAGCGACCTTCCTGGCGGTCTTGCCAGCGACTTGCTCGACGGGCTGGTAGGCATTACGCGCCAACTCGACATACATCTCACCGAGCTTGGACGCCTGGGCGATGTAGGCGTCAAACGCCTTCTTGGCGTATTGAGACTGAATCTCCCACGCCTGCTCGAATGATTTCGCGGCAACCAACTGCTCGAAGGCACGCGTGCCGTCCTCGAAAGCCTTTTTCGAGTAGTCGCCGACTGTGGCGGCAATGGCCCGGAAGCCCTTGTTAACCTCACCAAGCGACCGAACGGACGCATCGAAGCCGTTCTTGCTTACTCTCTGAAACTCTTCACCAAACTTTTGAACGTCTGACATTCACTACCTCTATCTTGCTCCCGCCTCGGCGGAATATGTTGCGTGTACCAACCTTATATGCTGCACTGCACAAATTTGCAATGGGTATTATTGCACCGCACAAGAGGCTGGCGCGGTGTCTCTCTAAATCGGGCGGGACGGGGTCGGGGTTTCGGTGGAGGTCGATAATATCGTACGTCTTCAGGATTCCCTCTTACCACGGCGACGATCGCCGCGCGTTTTAAGTAACAGCTGTCAGTCTCGAATCCTCATCGGCCATTCTGGTGGTTGAGCGCCCAGATATAGTCAGCGAGCGCCAAGACGTCGGTCGGCGTGAGCTGTGCCCCGCCCATCGGCGGCATACCGCTGCGGTAATCTTTCGGCTGCGGCACGCCTTTGGTGATAGTCGCAGCGATCGAAGGAACGCTGCCATCACCCCAACGCCATTTGCCGTTAGTCAGGTCGGGCCCGAGCGGCGAACCCTTCGCGCTGGCGCCGTGGCACCCGGCGCAAGTCCCACCTTTCTGGCCGTGGAAAATTTGCTCGCCTAGGGCGACCTGCTCTTGCGTTTGGCCAGGTGGCGTCGGCAAAGAGCTCGTGGTAGCGCCGGCATTCGGATGGATCCCTTCCGGAGGCTGCGCCTGGGCTGTGCCACTGGATGCCGAAGACGATGCGCTCTGCGGCGGAGCCGGCGCGGGCTCGAGGCCAGCTGTCTTCTCGCCATTAAATGTGACCCGCCAGATGCGGCCGTGCTGGTCGTCGGCGATATAAAACCCGCCATCGGGACCGCTGGCCACTCCGGAAGGCCGATGCGCGGCTTGGCCCGGATCCAAATGACCTCCGGCGAAACCATCGGCAAACACGAGATACTTTCCCGACGCCTTACCGTCGGTAAGCGGTTGGAACACGACATTGTAGCCGGCTTGCGGCAAGGGCGCCCGGTTCCACGAGCCGTGAAAGGCGATGACGGCGCCTCCGTTATAAGCTGAGGGAAATTGCGTGCCGTTGTAGAGCATGAGGTCGTTCGGTGCCCAATGGGCCGGGAAGAAGGCTACTGGCCCTTTCTTCTGCGCGCAAACTCCGACCGTCTTACCGCCGTCGCCGCCATATTCCGGGGCGAGCACCAACTTCTGCTGGTCATTGTCGAAATAGCATTCGGGCCAACCAAAGTCGTCGCCTTGCGCGACCTGCAGGAGTTCCTCGGCGGGGAGGTTCGCGCCCTGATCTTCGTTGTAGAGCTTCGGCCAGTTTTCGTAGAGCTCGTCGCGTCCCTGCTGGGCCGCATAGAGGCCCAGGCCAGTCGAATCCATGGCAATGCCGTCAGCATTGCGAATGCCGGTGGCATAGCGCTCGGTGGTAGAGAATTTCTGGTCGGTCTTATTGGCGTCGTAACGCCAGATGCCAGCCCGCGTCTCAAGCTCCGTGCAGGGCTTGTCCCCGGAGACATTGGGCATGCGGTTCTGCGCTTGGCAAGAATTGGTGGCGGAGGCGACATCGATGAAGAGGTTGCCTTTGGCATCGATAGCGAAGGGGTGCATCGGGTGATCGCCGGTGAGCGGCAGGCCCGAGACAATGGTTTCGGGTGCGCCGGTCGGCATGATGCCGTCTTTTGGTAGCCCGTAGCGGACAATGCGGTCGTTCGTTTCCGCGTAGAGCGCGTCCTTGTAAAGCGCGATGCCGGTGCCGCCGTGATCGCCCTGCTGAATGGTGTCGCCGAAGCGCGCGGTAACGTCGGCCTGGCCGTCTCCATTAATGTCTTGCAAGGCAACGAGGAAGCCGCCGGGTGGCGGAGTGTCGTTGCCTTAATAGGTGCCACTCCAGGTGTTCACGTAGAGCACGCCATTTGGGGCTACAACCAAATGTCGGGCGTGTCCGATATTGTCAGCAAACACTGTGGCGCGGAATCCTGGGGGCAGCGTGATGCTGCCATTATCACCCGCGCATGCTTGCGCTTTCGGCTCTGAGTTGGGTGTGTCTTCCGTCGCTGCGAATGAGGCCGAATCAAACGCGAGCATGGCAACGATGGGAAGCAGTGTCGGGCTTAGTAGCACAGCGCCAGTCCGAACGTGGAAGAAAATAGTCATTGGCTACCTGCAGGAATTTGCCGATTAATTACTGTCATCTTCTCCACATCGGTCAGGCCCGAGCCGAAGCAGTACCGTCCCAAGAGCTGGCGCGACGCGCCCCCTTCTGCATAATGTGCCTAACTACTCGCAACCGCTGCCTCAAGGACATTAGAACTGAGCGACCCAATGCAAAAAGGCTGCACAGAAAAAAATGAACGACGCACATTCCCAAAGCGAATTCTATGTCTGGTCGCTTGAGGAAAGGAAATATGCTCTTGAACATCAATTTGATTCCTTATATTTGGCCTTGTCGAGCGGCGTCGACACGCCTCGGTTTTTAGGCTCGCAAGACCATCAAGAATCAAGATCGTGCTGGGCGGTAACCGACGCCAAGCTATGAGAAGTAGCAACCCACCGATTAATTAACTTGCTTTATCTTGCCGCTGATGTTGCGGACTTGCTTCACGATACGCGACTTCATATGCGACTTGGAATGGGCCTCTCTGAAGCGCTGTCCGACGATGGAAGTGTCACCGGCCGTGGTAGGTCCGCTGCGCCGTGGCACGATCACTGTCGTCGCCACCGGTCTTGGGGGCATTCTCCACACTTTTTCCTTCCTCACAGAGTCTTGGCATCGCGCTAAAGCTCGCTTACGCGGTACACCGAAGCGCCTCCCGGAGTGCATCGAGCTTTGGCGCCTCTGCCAGGGATATAGCCAGCATATTCCCAAGCGCATGGTTCGCGCTCTTCGCCGGATCGCCGTTTCCTTTTCGCGCAAATGTGCCTGGTAACTGCTGGCTCTTCTTCGCCGCAGGCCGTACAGCTAATTTCTGATCGAGCTTGCGAAAGCATTTGGGGCAAAACCACTTCAAAAAAGGCAAGAAACAGCAAACGCTGCTGCGTGCACGCTCTTATATCGTGGACGATACGGTTCACTCTTTGTGAACATCCAACCACATTAAGGAGAACTTCAATGCTGAGAAACCTGGCTTTAGGCATCGCAGCCGCTTTACTGTTAGCTGCCGCGATCACCCCAGCACCGGCTTCGGCAAACTACGCTCATTGCACGGAGCAGCCCAATGCCGATACTTGCCCGACTTATTAAAGGGCAGGGGTGCAGAACGGCTTGATATAGCAAAGCACAGCAAATGAATGGGGAGGCCCGTCTTCAACGGCGGGCCTCCTCGCTTATGGAAGCGACGTCGTAGACAGACCATAGCCGCGCGAGGGCAATACTGCTCACATCTGCCTGGTGATGGCTGTAGAGGGACCAAGCCCATCGCTAGGCTTGCCGGAATCGGCCAGCTCGAAAATTCAGGTCAATCGGCGTGTTGGGGAAAAGTGCGTTCAGACAAGTTATCTTGTTATCGAGTATTTTGCGCGTCGATGGGTTGGCCGGCTTCAGTGTCCTCCCTTGGCGATTTTTTGCAGAAGCTCATTGTCGTCTGCCACTTCTTAGCTAACCAAAGCGGCTATCTACAGTGGAACAGTGGCGGGATCGACGTTGAGGAGGTACAACGACTCTCCGAGTTCTCTCGTCGACTGCGAAGAATCGCTCAATATTAGAATGCTTGGATCTAAAACTAAGCTACGAAGCGAATGTCGCTTGGTTCGATGCTGAGAGTTCCGTTCCATCGGCTGGCAGCGTGAACTGAAAGATAGCGCCGTGCGGGATGTTGGGCGATGCCCAGAAACGCTCGCCATGTGCCTCGATAATCGATCGGCAAATGGAGAGTCCCATGCCCAACCCATTGGGTTTCGTCGTGAAGAAGGACTCGAAGATGCGATCTGCGGTCTCAGGAGCTATTCCTTCCCCGGTATCCTTGACTGCAACAAGGACCCCGCCCGAGTCGACGCGTTCGGAGGATATGGTCAGCAGCTTGGCTCGACCCATCACCGTGCTCATAGCTTCAATTCCGTTCATGATCAGATTGAGCATGACCTGCTGCAACTGAACGCGATCGCCAAGGACCATCCGATCCGCCGCGGACAGATCGGTTCGGAGGGCAACATCTTGCTGTATCAACTCGCTTCGGGTGAGCAGTAGAACCTCCTCGATGGCGCTGTTGAGGTCAAATCTTACGGATTGGGGCTCGGATTTTTTAGCCAGCGCGCGGAGGTTTTCGATCATTTTTGCCGCGCGCCTGCTGTCCTGCGTGATGCGCGACATTGCATCGCGCACTTCGTCGAGATCGGGCTCGTCCCGCTTGAGCCAGCGCAGGCCGGCCTCACTATTTGCCAGAATAGCGGCCAAGGGTTGATTGATCTCATGAGCGATGGAGGCAACCAGCTCACCCATCGTGGTTAGGCGTCCGACACGGGCGAGTTCCACCTGAGCCCGCTGGCGTTCGATCAAGTTATCTTTAAAGATCTCGGTCGTGGTCGCCATCGCGCCGATCTCATCCCTGCGGTTAATCCCCGGCACTTCCACCGTAGTATCGCCCTTAGCGAGCGCTGTCATAGCTCTGGTCATGCGAGCAATCGGCACCGCGATACCACGTGTGAGCAGCATGCCCATCAGTATCGCGACAATCAGCGAGGCTAAGCCCCCGAAGATTGTCATCATGTAGCCAGTCGCGAATGCCTGCTTCTGCACGGCTTCGCGCTTGGCCAAGAGATCGCGCTCGACTCCCTCGATTTCGTTCACTTTGGCCCGGACTTGATCCATTGCGTTTTTGCCGGCCATCGAACTTTCCAAGGCGCGTGCCTCATTGCTCGTCTCGGGCTTAGCCATCAACCCGATCTCCCGCTCGGCGATTGCTCGCCAATTCTTTGCCAACTCGTTCAGTTGGTCGAGCCGGCTCTGTTGCATAGGGTTATCCAGCGTTAGCTCTTTCGCTCTTTGCATCGCGGCGCCGTACGCATTGCTCCCGTTACGATAGGGCTCCAGGAATTTCGCGTCCCCGGCGATCAAGTAGCCGCGCAGACCGGTTTCTTGATCCACCATGGCGTCCATTGCGTGCTGTAGCGTTTCCAAAATATTGGTGGTGTGGACACGCGAGTTCTTCGCCAATTCAATCACGCGAAGCCGGTCGTATATGATGGCGCTGCTCGCAAAAATAACCGCAATCACGGCGGCAAACGCTGCCGTAAGTTTGCGCGAGATCCGTAAATTCGCAAAAGCTGACAATCGATCCTCTGAAGCGCTAGGCCGACCCAAAGGAGTGAACAACTATACCCCGCCTGCTCACCGATCGGGACTCGCAGTAGATCTATGTCAGAAACCGACATCTATCTTGGCAACCAGGAATGATAGGAAGGACGACAGGCGTCCCCGATACCTTGGAGGTCGATCGGGGCAACGGTGAGCCAGCGGCAGCAAAATAGGCCGAGCCGCGAGGCAAACCACTCCCTACATATGCAGGACGGCACAGGACGGCAGAAAGTGGACGCCGGCTCAGCCGTGGAATTATCCTAGGGAGCTGACGTGATCAGATCGTTCATAATTTCGCTGTTGTTTGCGGCTTGCGGTTGTGGAAGCGCGGCCGCACAAGTTAGCGCGAATGGTGGCGCTCTTCCCACACCGCTTGGCGTCACCTCTCCGCTTGGCCTCGGGTCAGCCCCCCCGGTCGGATTCACGGGAATACCATTGGGAGCAACTGAACTCTCGACATCTGGAGTGAGCCCAATGCCACTGGGCATCACCGCAGGTACTGTATCGAGCTGTTCCGGCATGGGCTCCGCGCCCCCCGCGGGCTTAACGGGAAACTCGCCATCATCCACACTTTTTGATGGCGACAGCACGGCTACTGCCGGAACTTCCTCTGGTACATGTAACACAAGCGCTACTAGCAACTTGGCGCAACCGGCAGCATCCGCATCCTCACCCACGGGAATGGCTGCGACTGCGCCTGTCGGAAGGGTTGGCATATCGATGGGTAGTACCGAACTTTCACCAGCGGGCTTGAGCCCTATACCTCCAACCGGAAATTCGCCGACGTCGACCCAAACCCCAACCCCATCCCTACCATAACAGCAGATGGAGACGTTAATGTCGTCATCCCCAATTTCAAAGGAGGGGGTGAACCCCAGTGAACCGCACATTTAGCTCGTCTTGACGAACTTCGCGACCGCCGTTCTCAAGATCTCGACGCTATGCTCTAAAGCGTGCTTTTCGTCATCCGACATTTCCGGCCAGAGAATTTCATTTACACCGCCAGAACCGACGACACTGGGTAATGATACAGTGACGCCGTAACGCGCATTGTACGAGCCGACGGGAACCACCGCCCGCTCGTCCCTGAGCACGATCTCCGCGAGACGGGCCGCCACCATGCCGATACCATACTGGCTGGCACCAATTCCCTCGATGATCGAGATATTCGCGAATCGCACGTCATGCTCGATCGCCTGGCGAAACTCGCCTAATGCAATCCCACGTGACATGAGCAAATCCTCCACTCGCATGCTCCCCACGCGCGCCGAAGACCATAGGAACACGCTGGAGGTGCCGTGCTCGCCGATCACGTAGGAATCCACGTAAGCTGGGCTCACTCCAAGTCGTTGGGCCAGGTGCACGCGGAAGCGAAGACTATCAAGATACGTGCTGGTGCTGACCACGCGATTGTGGCCTGCCAAATTGCGCGCAATATCGGCCAGTGGCTCCGGTGGGTCAGTGGTAACTAGTAGTACAGTCTGCGGAGCCACATCGACGATTCGCGGAATTATGTCCTCAAAAACCTTTGCATTTGCGTCAAGCAGGCGCAATCGACCGAGCGGATCATTGCGATCAGTCGCACCGCCTGATTTTTCATTGACGCCGGCGGCGATGATCGTCACGCCCGCGCCCGCTAAGTCGCTGTACTCGCCGTCTGCGACCCTCACTAGAGGTGAAAGCGGCACCCCGTAATGCATGTCGGTCGCAACTGCCTTGGAGCGCGCGCGATTACGGTCGATTAAGATCAGCTCCCGCACACGAGCCCGCAGAACGACCGCCATCGCGGTCGCAGCACCGACCGCACCGATACCTACGATCCCGACCTTCATCATGTGCTTCCTCCGGGCTTGCGGGCTAGTTCAGAGGATACGAGTGCTACAAGCACCGCGGCTGCGGGAAACCAGATCAACGTTCCGAGGTGATTCGTGACCAGCATTCCAGCCACGGCCGCGCCGCAGCCGTACGCAGCCAACGTTTCGAGATCAAGCTTGATGTTAGATAGTGATGCCAGTTCGGCTCGACGACGGAACGCGTCAGTTGCGGAAATCACGATACGGATGAGCGCACTGGTAATTACAACCGTATTGATCCCGAGTGAATTGATGCTGCGCGCGGCAACCGCCTGTATGCCCATACTGAACGCCAAAAGCACAATGACCCCGTAAAGAACAATACCTTCGACCGGACGTGAGCTCGCGCCCCACAAAATCGAACAGCCAACGAGGAAGATGAGCTCGAGCACCAGGAGCCACCTAGTTGGGCTGCGCGTGCTCTGATGTTCGGGTGGGTAGATCAGGGTAGCCAGCGCAACGCCAAGTGCAAAAGCCAGAAGGGCGCTTAATGAGCGGGAGGCGGCTAGCCAGTCCCCACGGCTCATCGCAAGTGCGAGCAGTGCGCTGTTGCCAGTCATGGCCGATGCGAACAGATCCTTAAGCTCGATGAAGCTCAGCACGTCGATGCAGCCCGAGGCGAGCGATAACCAGGCTAGGTTGACGCCGCCATAACTGGCGTGGCTCTCCTCGGAGGCGAGTATCATTGGTCCTCGCAATTTGCTTGTGAAGGTGGCCCCTTTAACCAAGCTGCTTCCACCCAGAAGGTCGGGCTGCTTACACTTCAGATACGACGCTGCCAGCATCTTCATGGGAAGCGTGTCTTTTTAGCGCCTTATCGATGCACTCGATGAGCGCCTGAGCGCGGAAAGGCTTGCTGATATAACAGACTGCTCCTGAGCGAAGGACTTGTGATCGAATTCTGTTTTCAGGGTACGACGTCATGAAAATCATGGGGATGCGACGACCTTGGGAGAGCAAGGCGCTTTGTAGTTCAACGCCGCTCATCCTCGGCATTTGTACGTCGACGATCAGACAAGATGACTCATCAACATCAGCCGATTGTAAGAAGGCTTCGGCGGCTGCGAAGCTGTGAACAACATGTCCAAGCGACCTCATCAGAGCGGTCGTTGCCACGCGCACGGATTCGTCATCGTCAATGATTGATATCAATGAGACATTCGACAAAGGTGCAATCCTTAGCTGGCAGTTTCGATTTAAGGGTCGCAACTAAGATCGGGAGAACAATGCAACGCGGCTTGGGGGATATTGCTGCCGATTGTCCAAGGTTGTGCCGATCGATCATTGACGTGGATGTCGAGGCAATTGTGCGACGTCATTTCCTCATCCATCCGCGGTCTGGCTATCAAGCAAATGAAATGGGTTTTGGCGTCCTTGCTACGCCCTTCAGGCCTAGTCTCTGTGTGCCCCTTTCGAGCAAGCGCGCGTTTGGGAGTGCATGCACGTTTAAATCAAAAAGACACGAGAATCGCTGGAGGAATGGAGGCCTGAGGCGAGGGCAAAACCTTTGGTAGGTGTTCTCGGGTACTGTTGCGATCTTGCGAGCGATCCGATTCGCTTTGCCTCGATTTCGATACGGTGAAATGAGCAAGGGCAGCCCAACCGCAGCAACGGGGCCCAAGCCCAAGCGGGGGTTTCGGCGATCCTCGTCGTGACTTTTGAAACGGCCACGACCGGCTTTGTGCGGATGCGGGCGTCGGGCTTGTCT
>Ga0111538_10012733_pt1 | contig 11116 bp, 11 predicted proteins | sample SoiMethybrSBSTD1_FD_79669 | JGI IMG/M metagenome (GOLD analysis project Ga0111538, IMG submission 79669) | Bulk soil microbial communities from a Populus tree surrounding site in Tennessee, USA - Soil MetaG P. TD hybrid SBSTD1 (version 2)... | ecosystem: Environmental > Terrestrial > Soil >... | reverse complement strand
GGCCGATCGTCTGCCGCGAGTCGCTGCCCAGAGGCGACGGCCGGCCCCAGGTGATCTGCTGCAGCGCCAGACGCAGCGGCTCGGCGTAGGCGAACTCGCCGTCGAGCAGCATCAAGGCGGTTTGCAGCGCCGCGCGCTCGTCGTCGGTAAAGGCGATCGCGGGGAGGTGGAACGCCTCGGGTGCGAGCGAGTAGTTCTCCTGCTCGGAGAAGCCGTCGGCCGGCTTGTCGACCGACAGATGGATGCCCAAGGCGTCGAGCTCGGCACGGTCGGCGTAGAAGCGGCGGGCGAACGCATCCTCGGTCATGTCCGAGTAGCCCTCGACATCGCGCCGGATCTCCGTCGCCGTCACGGGACGCCGCTCCGCCATCAGGTACGAGATCAGCGAGAGCTGCCTGATCAGCTTTTCTGTGTCTTTCGCCACTACGCCTTCAACCTTAGTCGCGCCGGTCCATCGCCAATCCCCCTACCCTGTCAGGCGGCAGGACTTTGCGAACTTTGACGTGTCTCTCCGCCTCGTTCTCATCGAAGATCATCAAGCCCTGAGGGAGGGTCTGGAACTCTTGCTGGGCCGCGAGGGCTGCGAAGTCGTCGGCACGGCGGGCACCGCCGGCGAGGGCCGCGCGCTGATCGAGCAACTCGACCCCGATGTTTCCCTGGTCGACATTCGGCTCGGTGAGGAGTCGGGGATCGACCTCACGCGCGACCTGCTCGACGCCGACCCGGAGCGGCGCGTCGTGCTGTACACCGGCTCGAGCGACGTCGAGCTGCTCGTCAGCGGTCTCGACTCCGGCGCGCGCGGCTACGCGCTCAAGGACGGGACCCCGAGCGAGCTCACCGGCGCGCTGCAGACGGTCGCCGGCGGTGGCACGTACGTCGATCCGCGGCTGCGCCCGGCGCTGCTCTCGCGCAAGACCACGCAGCGGATGCCCTCGCTCTCCAAGCGCGAGCGCGAGATCATGGACCTGCTCGCTCAGGGCCTGACCGGCGAGGACGTCGCCGAGCGGCTCGTGCTGTCGAGCGAGACCGTCAAGACGCACATCCGCAACGCGATGAGCAAGCTCGAGGCGCACACGCGCGTGCACGCGGTGGCGATCGCGCTGCGGGAGGGCTTCATCTCCGGGCCCGACAGCGAGGGCTCGTGAGCGATGGGCCGACCGCCGACGACCGCCGGCGGCTCCGGCACGATCTCCGGACGCCGCTGACGATCATCGTCGGGTTCTCCGAGGTCCTGGCGGGCGACAAGCCGATGACGGACGCCGCCCGGCGCGACTACGCTCAGCGCATCCAGGCGGCGGCCGACGAGCTGCGGACGATGCTCGACGACTTCTTCGAGGACGGCAGCGGCGCCTGATCGCAGCTCGCACCCTGCGCCGGGAGCTCGAGGTCGTTGAGGTAGGAGACCAGCGCTGCGAGCACGCACGGGTTGAGCTGCGTCACGATCGAGTGCCCGTCGCCGCGGAAGGTGAGCATCCGCGCGTTGCCGAGGTCGCGCACGACGCGCTTGCCCCAGGCGTACGGCGTCGCCGGATCATGCGTGCTGTGTACGACCAGCGCGGGCGGCGCGTCCTTCGGGTGCCGGAACGGGCCGTAATAGGCGCCGCGGGCGCGGACCGGCCAGAACAGGTCGAGCGCGCGCTCGTAGGCGCCGAGCGCGAAGTGCGGCGCCACGGCAAAGATGTCCTCGGCCGACTCCAGGTAGGGCCGCAGCCGGCGCGGATACCGGCGCTCGACCGACAGTTGGGTGCTCAGGACGTCGTCGTCGTCCGGGTCGCCCGCGGGGACGTCCTCGTCGCTGCGGAGCGCGGCGGCGAGCATCGGCCAGCTGAAGTCCAGCCCCGCCTCGACGACCTCGATCAGGTCGGGGTCCTCGGCGAGCCGCGCGTCGTACTCGTCCTCGGACATGTCCGCCCACGCGAGGAACCGCTGCAGCGAGTGCTCGAAGCTCGCGCGCTGCTGCAGACGCGCCCGCAGCGGGTGGTTGAGATGGATGTCGCCGTCGACCGGTGAGTCGAGGAACAGCGCCCGCGTGCGGCCCGGGAACAGGCTCGTGTACGTCTCGCCGAGATGGCCGCCCCACGAGATGCCGACGTAGTTGAGCTTCTTGTCGCCGACAGCCGCGCGCAGCCGGTCGAGGTCGCGCGCCGCGTCACCCGTGTTCACGCTCGCGAGGAAGCGCCGGTCTCCCGTCAGACACAGGCGCGACAGCGCGCGGGCGCGGACGAGCAGCTTCGGCAGGTCGAACGTCTCGGGCGTCATCAGCTCGAATATCGGCACCTCGTCGCAGTCGATCTTCGGCGTGCTCGCACCCACGCCGCGCGGATCCCAGCCGATCCAGTCGAACCGCGACAGCAGCTGGAACGCGGCGGGCGGCGCAGTGCGCACGAAGTCGACGCCGGATCCACCCGGACCGCCGGGGTTCAGGAACAGCGAGCCGATCCGGTGCTCCGGGTCTACCGCCGGGTGCTTGATCACGGCGAGGCGGACCTTCGGCCCGTGCGGCTTGGCGTAGTCCCGGGGAACGACGGCGGTGGCGCACTGGAAGCCGTCGTCGCAGTCGTGCCAGTCGAGCCTCTCGGTGGCGGACGCCGTCGGCGCGGCGATCGCGAGGCCGGCGAGCGTGAGGAGGAGGAGAGCGAGGCGCATGACGCGCGACTCTCTCCGCGCGCCGCCCCGGTCGCATCGGCAACGCGCTGCCTATTTCAAGCGAGGCCGGTACCTAGGCGGCGGCCTATGCGGCCTGGCGGCCGGCGAAGTACGCGCCGCCGCCGAGCACCCGGTCGTAGGCAGACCAGACCGAGCCGTGCGGGAGCGCCTTCTCCAGCCGGTCGAACGACCCGAGCTTGCCGCCCAGGTTGTCGATCATGTGCACGAGCGTCGCCTCGCGCGTGCACGGCACGACCGGCGACCCGTGCTCGAGCTGCCCGTGGTGGCTGAGGATGATGTGGAGCACGGCGGCCGAGAGGTCGGCCGGGAAGCCCGGGATGTCCTCGATCGCGCGGCGGATCCGGTAGTAGCCGAGCGAGATCTCGCCGTGCAGCTTCCCGAGGTCGGTCATGTCGATCGCCAGCGGGTCGCTCGTATAGGCGTCGAGCTTGCCGATGTCGTGCAGCAACGCGCCGGTGATCGCCACGTCGCGGTCGATCCCCGGGAACGTCGTCGAGATCACGGCCACGGCCTCGGCGACGCCGAGCGAGTGCTCGAGCAGCCCGTGGCGGTACGCCTGGTGGAAGCGCTTGGCGGCGGGAGCGTCGCGGAACGCGGGCCAGGTCGGTGCATCCGGACCGATCACCTGGTCGAGCAGCGCGCGCAGGTGCTCGTCGCGGACCTGCTCGACGAGGTCGCGGAGCGCGGCCTCCATCCCCGCGACCGGTCGCAGCGGCCCGTCGAGCAGCTGGTCGAGGTCGTACTCGCCGGGCGCGGCCGCCCGCAGCTCGCGGACCGTGATCTGCGCGCCGTAGCGCGGATGCAGCTCGAAGCGGCCGGTCACGTGCAGGCAGCATCCCGGGTCGCACAACGGCTCGAGCTCGCGCGCGCCGTCGTAGGCGATGCCGACGATCGTGCCCGTCCGGTCGGCGAGCGTGAGCTTGAGGTACTCCGACCCGTCGCCGCGCTTGCGCAGCTCGCGCTCGCGGACCAGCAGGACCTGCTCGATCTCCTGGGCTTCCGCTAGCTCGCGCACGAACATCGTGCGGCGAACGCTAGAGCGGCTGGCGGATGGCAAGATGGCACCCGATGGCTACTGCTCTGATCACCGGAGGGACCGGCGGGCTCGGCGTCTCGGTCGTCGAGGCGTTCCTCGAAGACGGCTGGCGCGTCGTCGTGCCTGACGTCAGCGCCGGGTCGCGCGAGCGGCTCCCCGCCGAGGCCGAGTTCGTCGAGGCCGACCTCACCGATCCCGACGACGTCGCGCGCGTCGTGCGCACCGCGGCGGGCGCGGACGCCGCTCCGCTGCGGGCGCTCGCGAACCTCGTCGGCGGCTTCAAGGCCGGCCCGCTCGTGGTCGACACGCCGCTGACCGAGTTCGAGGCGATGTTCGCGCTCAACCTGCGCCCGACGTTCCTCGTCACGCAGGCCGTGCTGCCGCGGCTGGTCGCGAGCGGTGGCGGCGCGATCGTCTGCGTCTCCGCGCAGAGCGCGCTCGAGCCGTGGGCCGGCGGCGCCGGCTACGCGGCGGCGAAGGCCGCCGTGCTCGCCTTCGCCCGCACGGTCGCCAAGGAGCACGCGGGCGAGGGCGTGCGCTGCAACGTCATCGCGCCCTCGATGATCGACACCCCGGCCAACCGCGCCGCCAGCCCCGACGCGGTCGACAAGATGGTGCCGCCGGAGCGGATCGCCAAGACGATCCGCTTCCTGTGCAGCGACGACTCGGCCGCGATCAACGGCGCGGTCGTCCCCGTCTAGGGCTCGCGCCGGGCCGACATCAGCCGCCCGTTTCCGTCGGCCCACACGGCGGTGACGCGCCGGGTCCGTGGATCGGCGGCCGCGAAGACGGCGGCGCGGGCGTTCGTCGCGACCGGCTCGGCGGGCCCGAATTGGCCGCCGGGCGGCGCGCCGGCCGCGCGCAGCGAGAAGTCGAGATCGTCGGCGTCGCCTTCCCACCACGCGACCGTCGCACCACCGTCGACGTCGAACGCGACATCGCCGAGGCAGGCGTGCAGGCTGGGGCTCGCATAGCTCTGCACGGCCCCGCCGATGCTCGTGCGGACGACGAGGCGGTCGGCGTCGCGGCCGGTCCAGGCCACGATCGGCACGAAGCCCGGCGCGAACCCGGCGTCCACGGTCTGCCCGAAGCATTCGATGCGCGGCCGGCGGGTCTCGTACCGATCGAGCACGCGCCGCAGCGTGAATCGGCCGCCGAGGCCGGCCTGCGCGGTGTGGATCGCCGTCGACCGCTTCCCGATCGAGGACCATGCGACCAGCGCCCGCCGCCGTGGGCCGAGGACCGCCCGGATGAACGGCGTCCGGCCGGCGCCCAGGCGCTGGCGCGGGCCGAGCTTGCCGCCGCGCGGCAGCACGCGCGCGAACACGCGCCCACCGCGCTCCCAGGCGACCAGCACGTCGCCGCGCGCGTTGACCGCGATGTCGAAGTAGACCGACGCGCGCCCGAACCGATCGAGTCGGATCGGCGTCCCGAGCCGCCGGCCCGGGCGCTTGATCACGAGGTACGGCGCCATCGGGTGTCCCTGCGTTTCGCCGCGCCGGGTGGCGATCGTGGCCAGCGCGAGATCGCCGCGCGCGTTGGCCGCCGCCCGCGTGGCGCTGGCCCGCCTCGTCGGCAGGAACACCTGGATGTGGCGCATCTGCAGCCCGCCGAGCACCGTCAGGGCGACGCCGGGGCGCTCGTCGCTCGTGACGCCGGCGAACGCGATGCCGACGTTGCCGACCAGCGCGAAGTTGCCGTTCAGCCCCGAGCTGAGGCGCTCGGCGCCCCGCGCGCGGACGCCCGGAAGGAAGTCGTCCGAGCCCGCGGGAGTCGAGGCGGCGACGATGTCGGTGGCGGCATCCTCGACCCGGGACTCGGTGAGCAGCGACACGGCGGCCCGGCCGCGCTCGTTGAACGCGATGCCGGGGCTGTATGGCCGCTGGGCGAACTCGCTCGCCGGTATCGGGATCTCCGTCGGCGTCGACCACGGTGCGGCCGAGGCGGACGGAGCGAGCACCAGCGCGGCGGCGAGGCCCGCGACCACATTCCTGACCATGGTCCACACAACGGCCCTGACCGGTCCGAGTTTCGTCAGCCGCCGTAGAACCTGATCGCCTTGTCAGCCAGTGAACGCGTGTCGCGCTCGTTGGCCAGCGCGTTGAACGCGATCGCGACGCCGGGGATCAGGCGCCGCGCGGCGCGGCCGGCCGTGCGCTTGCCGACGAACATCAGCAACCGCGACAGCATCGCCTGCTCGCGCCCGCGCTCGATCTGCGAGCCCACGTAGGCCTCGGCGACGGTCTTGCCGATCCCGTCGAGCGCCCGCCGCGCCGTCTCGGGATCCGGGTAGAGGTCGCGCAGGACGAGCAGCTCGGCGGGGCGCATCGGGTCGTGGGGATCGAAGCCATAGGCGGCGGCGACGAAGAACACGAGCCGTGACTGGATCCACGCCAGCAGGACGACGTCGGGCACGGCCGTGAAGATGCCGCCGACCCCCGTGGCCGCGCCCTCGAAGCGCGCGAGCGCCGCGTGCCGGCGCTTGGCCATCCGCGCCAGCTGGGGCTCGGACACGGCCAGCCGCGCGCGCTTCTCGGCCGCCCAGGCGGCGGCCGCGGGCGCATGCCGCTCCGACGCGGCGAGCGCGACGTGCTCCGGCGCCCGCAGCGGATCGGCTCGCAGCCGAGCCAACAGGCTCTCGGGCACCGGCGGCGTCACTGTCCGATGACTGTACCCACGGCCCGACTGGCGTACCGTGGAGGGCATGGCTAAGTGGTGGACCCTCATCGCCGTCTGCATCGCGACCTTCATGCTGCTGCTCGACATCACGGTCGTGAACGTCGCGCTGCCGTACATCGAGCGCGATCTCGGCTCCTCGTTCGAAGACCTGCAGTGGGTGATCGACGCCTACTCGCTGACCCTGGCGGCGTTCCTGCTGACTGCCGGCTCGGTCGCGGACCGGATCGGCCGGCGGGCGGTCTTCCTGGCCGGCCTCGCGGTGTTCACCGTCGCCTCGGCGCTGTGCGGCCTCGCGGGCTCCCCGCTGGTCCTGAACCTCGCGCGCGGCGTCCAGGGCATCGGCGGCGCGCTCATGTTCGCCACGTCGCTGGCGCTGCTCGCGAGCGCCTACCAGGGTCGCGAGCGCGGCACCGCGATCGGCATCTGGGGCGCGACGATCGGCGGCGCCGTCGCGGTCGGCCCGCTGATCGGGGGCGTCCTCACCGAGTGGATCGGCTGGGAGGCGATCTTCTACGTCAATCTCCCGATCGGCATCTACGCGATCGCGCTCACGCTGCAGCGCGTCGACGAGTCCCGCGACCCACAGGCCGGCGGCGCGGACTGGATCGGGACCGTGACGTTCTCGGCCGCGCTGTTCCTGCTCGTGTTCGGCCTCATCCGCGGCAACGCCGAGGACTGGGGCGGCCCGATCGTCGCCTGCCTGGCCGGCGCCGCCGCGCTGCTGATCGTGTTCGTGATCGCGGAGCGCCGCGTCGCCCACCCGATGCTCGACCTGCAGCTGTTCCGCAAGCCGTCGTTCAGCGGAGCGTCGATCGCCGCGTTCGTGCTGTCGGCATCGATGTTCGCGATGTTCCTGTACCTGACGCTGTGGGTGCAGAACATCCTCGGCTACTCGGCGCTCCAGGCCGGTCTGCGCTTCCTGCCGATCACGATGGTGTCGTTCGCGATCGCGCCGGTCTCCGGCAAGCTGTCCGAGCGCTACGGCGTCCGCTGGTTCCTCACGTGCGGGCTGGCGCTCGTCGGCATCGGGCTGCTGCTGATGCGCGGCGTCGAGCCGGGCGACGACTGGACGGCTCTGCTCGCCGGCTTCCTGATCGCCGGCGGCGGGATCGGCATGACCAACCCCGCGCTGGCGACGGCGGCGATCGGCGTCGTCGAGCCGCGCCGGTCGGGCATGGCGTCGGGGATCAACTCGACGTTCCGGCAGGTGGGCGTCGCCACCGGCATCGCCGCCTGGGGCGCGCTGTTCCAGCACCAGGTGACGCAGAAGTTCGTCGCCGAGGCCGGAGCCACCGCGAACCGGCTCGGCGACCACGTGGCCGACTTCGTGTCGTTCGGCGGCGCCCAGCAGACCGGCGACCAGCGCGTGATCCGGCTCGCCGAGGCGGCGTTCGACTCGGGCCTCAACGAGATCCTGCTGATCGCCGCGGTCGTCGCGCTGACCGGCGCCGTCCTCACCGGCCTGCTCGTCCGGCCCGCCGACTTCGTCACATCACAGGTCCCGGCCGCCGCGCCCGCCGAGGCCTAGCGCCTCGTCGAGGAAGCCGATCACGCGGCGCTCGTACTCGGCAGGGCGTGCCCGCAGGCCGCCGGTGTGGCCGGCCTCCGGGATCTCCCAGACCTGCGCGGTGGTGCCCGCCGCCTGCGCGTACAGACGCGTGACGGGGATCTCCGTGCCGCGCGCGCCGGAGCCGATCAGCAGCACGGGCCGCGGGGCGATCTCGGGCACGACGTCGATCAGCGAAGGCGCCGGGCGCATGCCCGAGACACCGCGGATCATCGCCAGCGCGACCGCTGTCGGCGGCGGTGCCGGATCCACGCGGTCGGCGTCCTGGGGCCGCGCCGCGCCGTCGGAGATCACCGCGGCGAGCCGCTCGTCGTAGGCCGCGCCCTCGAGCATCACCTCGCCGCCGAGCGACACGCCGAAGCCGGCGATCGCCTCGGGGTCGACGTCCGGGCGCCGCTGCAGGTAGTCGAGCGCCGCGGTGACGGCCGGCTGCGCGTTGTCGCCGAGCCCGCTCGAGTGGCCGTCGCTCTCGCCGTTGCCGGGGAGGTCGAGCGCCAGCACGCCGTAGCCGTGGCGCGCGAGCAACTCGGCGCGAGCGGCCACGCGGGCGCGATTGCCGCTCGAGCCGTGGATGAGCACGACGGCCGCGCGGTTGCGCGACGGCACGTACCAGGCGCCGAGCTCCCGCCCGTCGGCCATCGGCACGCGCACCTCCTGATGGGGGACGGCGAGCGAGGCCTCGCTGATCGGGTTGCGCGGGGCATGGGTCGTGAGCAGCGTCATCGCCAGCGGCATCAGCACGAACATGAACGCCGCGAACGCGCCGCCCGCCCACAGCACGGCATGCAGCACGCGCGGGCGGCCACCTCCGGGTGCGGCGAGCGCCGCGATCCCGGCGCCGATCAGCAGCAGGCCGCCGATCAGCGCGCCGAGGCCGGTGACGTCGGTCCACGCCGGGCCCTGGAGTACCGCGTGCAGCAGATGGGAGGCGGCGGTGAAGCCGGTGAACAGCGCGCCGAGCGCGACCGGGACGGCGAACCGGGTGGCGCGTGTGGCGTGCGGCAGCACGGCCAGCAGCGCCGCGGGCACGGCCACGATCGCGACGACGGCGACGAGCAAGGTGTCGGGCCCGGACAGCGCGAGGTCGAGGAGATGGAGCGTGATGAGCGCAAGGCCGGCGGCGAGCAGGGGGCGCTCGAGGCGGGCCAGGCGGGGACGTGCGCGGTGCATGTCACGAGGTTCCCGCGCAGCGCCCGCGACGGTAAGCGGGGCAACCACGAGTCCGCGGGGAGGCAAACCCGCGAGCACGCTGGCACGATTTCTCCCAGTGGCCCGTGTGGTTCTCCGTACCCCGACGCTCGACGACCAGGACGAGTTCATCGCGCGCATGCGCGCGAGCCGCGAAGTGCACCGGCCGTGGCTCTACATGCCGGAGACGCCGGCGGCGTACAAGGCCTACCTGGCCAAGACCGAGGACCCGCGCGCCGCCCCGTTCATCGCCTGCCGCACCGAGGACGGCGCGATCGTCGGCTTCCTGAACATCAACGAGATCGTGCGCGGCAACTACAAGGGCGCGTTCCTCGGCTACGGCGGGGTGGCCGAGTTCGCCGGCCAGGGCTACATGACCGAGGCGATGCAGCTGGTGCTGCGGGAAGCGTTCACGCGCCTCGATCTCCATCGGCTGGAGGCGAACATCCAGCCCGGCAACGCGCGCTCGATCGCGCTCGCAAAGCGTTGCGGCTTCGAGCTCGAGGGCTTCTCGCCGCGGTACCTGAAGATCGGCGGGCGCTGGCGCGACCACGAGCGCTGGGCGATCCGCTCGGAGACATGGCGCTCGACATGACCGTTTGCGGGTATGGACTGAGCCATGGACCGGCTCATCGAGCGCAGCATGCAGGTCGCGGGATACCGCACGCGCGTGCTCGAGCTCGAGGGCTCCGGGCCCGGCATCGTGCTCCTGCACGGCTGGCGTGACAACGCCGACGGCTGGCGGCCGCTGCTCGCCGCGCTGGCGCTGTGCGGGCGGCGCGCGATCGCGGTCGACCTGCCGGGTTTCGGGCAGGCGACCAGCCTCGGACCGGGCGCGATCCTGCCGCAGCTCGACGACTTCGTGCTCGCGCTCGTCCACCAGTGGGGCGGCGGCGAGCCGGTCGTGGTAGCGGGCAACACGCTCGGCGGCTGCGTGGCGCTGCGGCTCGCCGAGCAGGCCGACCAGCTGCCGGTCGCCGGCGTCGTGCCGGTGGCGCCCGACGGGCTCACGGATCCGGGTTGGTTCGACGGCGTCGAACGCGACCCGGTCATCCGCGCGCTGCTCGACATCCCGATCCCGGTGCCCGGCGCGCTCGTGCGCTCGCTGCGCGCTACCGACGGCCGCCGCGCGCGCGACGTGTCGCCGTTCGACCTCGACGCCGTCGAGTGCCCGGTGCTGCTGGTGCAGGAGGCCAAGCTTCCTGAGGAGCTGCTCGAGCTCCTGCTTTCCTTCTCGGAGTGATCGGGCTCTCGGACCTCGCCGGCCGCGCGGGGAACCTGTACTCGACGACGGTCGGCGGCGGGCTCGCCGATCTGCGGCGCATGCCCGCGACGGTCGTCGACACCGGCCCGCAGCGGACGCTCTCGCGCTACGACTCCGCCCGCCGCCGCCGCGGCGCCCCGGTCCTGCTCGTCCCGCCGCTGGCCGCGCCCGCGATCTGCTTCGACCTGCGGCGCGGTTGCTCGCTCGCCGAGCACCTCGTCGTCGGCGGCCGGCGCACGTACCTGCTCGAGTACGGGGACATCGAGTACGCCGACCGCAACCTCGGCCTCGAGCACTGGATCGAGGCCGTGATCCCGGCCGCCATCCGCGCCGCGGCCGAGGATGCCCGCCGCCCCGTCCGCGTGGTCGCGTGGTGCCTGGGCGGGATCATGAGCCTGCTCGCCCACGCGATGGACTCCGACCTGCCGGTCGAGGCGATCGCGATGGTCGCGAGCCCGTTCGACTTCTCGAAGGTCCCGCTGGTCGCGCCGCTGCGGCCGATCGCCGCCGTCACGCGCGGGCAGATCGGCACGGGGCTCTACCGCGTGCTCGGCGGCGCGCCGGCGCCGCTCGTCAAGCGCGGCTACCAGCTGGCGGGCATCGACAAGTACGTGATGAAGCCGTGGACGATCGCGTCCAACCTCGACGACACCGACCTGCTCGCGCAGATCGAGGCGGTCGACGCGTTCATGGGCCGCATGCACGCCTATCCCGG
>Ga0111538_10012731_pt1 | contig 11117 bp, 9 predicted proteins | sample SoiMethybrSBSTD1_FD_79669 | JGI IMG/M metagenome (GOLD analysis project Ga0111538, IMG submission 79669) | Bulk soil microbial communities from a Populus tree surrounding site in Tennessee, USA - Soil MetaG P. TD hybrid SBSTD1 (version 2)... | ecosystem: Environmental > Terrestrial > Soil > Tree... | reverse complement strand
AGGTTGGCGACCACGAGCACGCCGTCGCCCGCCGCCTCGGCGCAGAGGGCCTGCGCCGTGGCCTCGGTCGCCCCCACGAGCGAGAGCATGCCGCTCGGGCGCTCGTCCGAGGCGCGCTGCATGGCCTGGCCGCGCAGCCGCACGAGGCGCAGCGCGGCCTCCGGCGTGAGCGCCCCGGCCCAGGCCAGCGCGCTGTACTCCCCCAGGCTCAGGCCGGCCGCGCCCACGACGTCCTCGCGGCGCACGAGCCCGCGCCGCTCGAGGGCCGCCATCGCCGCCAGCGAGACGGCCAGGATCGCGGGCTGGCAGACGTCGGTGCGGTCGAGGGCCGCCGGGTCGGCGCCGCCCAGGATCGCGCGCAGCGGCAGCTCGAGGGTGCGCTCGGCGAGCGCGAGCAGCTCGGCGGCCGCCGGGTCGGCGGCCGCGAGATCGAGCCCCATGCCGAGGTGCTGGCTGCCCTGCCCCGGAAACAGCACCGCGCCACGTCCGGTCGTGGGCGTGCTCACCAGCGCAGCCCCACCGAGCCCCAGGTCAGGCCCGCGCCGAAGGCGCAGAACACGACGAGCTTGCCGTCGAGCCCCTCGAAGAAGCCGGTGCGCCGGGCCTCGTCGAGCGCCAGCGGGATCGAGGCGGCCGAGGTGTTGCCGTAGCGCATGATGTTCACGTAGACGCGGTTCTCGGGCAGCTCGAGCCGCTCGCGCGCCGCCTCGATGATGCGCTGGTTCATCTGGTGCGGGATGACCGCGCCGAGCTCGAGGTCGGGGTTCTTGGCCATCTCCTGGCGCACGAGCTCGACCATCTTGTTCGTGGCGAACTTGTAGACCTCGCGGCCGCGGATCACGAGCTTGTGCGCGTTGGCCGCCAGCAGCTCGGGCGTGAGCGGCAGCTTGCTGCCGCCGGCGAGCTGGTACATCACGTCGTAGCCCGAGCCGTCGGCCGCGATGCTGCTCGAGCGGAGCTCGCCGAAGCGCCAGTCGGTCGAGAGCACGACCGCGCCGGCGGCGTCGCCGAACAGGATGCAGGAGGTGCGGTCGCTGTAGTCGGCGATGCGCGAGAGGCACTCGGCGCCGATCACGAGCACGTTCTTCGCGCTGCCCGACCAGATGAACTGCGCGCCGACGTTGAAGGCGTAGACGAAGCCGGTGCAGCCGGCCTGCATGTCGAAGGCCGCGGCGCGCGTCGCGCCGAGCGCGTGCTGCAGCTTGCAGGCCGTGCTGGGGATGAGCTGGTCGGAGGTCAGCGTGCCGAGCACGATGAGGTCGATGTCCTCGGGCCGCAGGCCGGCGTCGTCGAGGGCGCGTTGGGCGGCCGTCAGGCACAGGTCGGAGGTCGACTGGCCCTCGGCCACGATGCGCCGCTCCTTGATGCCCGTGCGCTGCGTGATCCACTCGTCCGAGGTGTCGACCATGCCGGCCAGGTCGTCGTTGGTCAGCACGCGCTCGGGGATGGCCGAGCCGGTGCCGCGCAGTCCGCAGCGGATCGCGCTCACGTCACCGACTCCTTGGCCGGCTGGCCCAGCCGCTCGAGGATGTGCTTCGTGACGTCCTTGGCCACGGCCATGCGCGCCGCGCGCAGCATGTTCATGATCGCGTGCGGCCGGCTGCGGCCGTGGCCGATGAGCACCGGCGCGCTCACGCCGAGCAGCGGCGCACCGCCGTACTCGGCGTAGTCGAGCTTGCGGAAGGCCTCCTTGACCGCGTCGGCCACCTCGGCCGTCGGCGGATGGACGGCGAAGGCCGACTGGATCTGCTCGCGCACGAAGGCGCCCAGGCCCTCGGCGACCTTGAGGATCGCGTTGCCGACGAAGCCCTCGCAGACAACGACGTCGAACTCGCCGCCCATGATGTCCTGGCCCTCGACGAAGCCGCCGTAGTGCAGCGGCGCGGCCTGCAGCAGCGCGTGCACGGCCTGGATCAGCTCGTTGCCCTTGCCCTCCTCCTCGCCGATGTTGAGCAGGCCCACGTGCGGGCGGTCCTTGCCGAAGGCGGCGCGCGAGTACTCGCTGGCCATGAGCGCGTACTGCACCATGTGCTCGGGCTTGCAGTAGATGTTCGCGCCCACGTCGATGACGACGCAGGGGCCGCTGCCGCTGCGCGTGGGCACGGGCGCGGCGATGCCGGGGCGCGCGACGCCCGCCAGGCGTCCGAGGACGAGCGACGAGGCGGCCACGACGGCGCCCGTGTTGCCGGCCGAGACGAAGGCCTGCGCCTGTCCGGCCTGCACGGCGCGCATCGCGACGGCGATCGAGGAGTTCTTCTTGGTGCGGATCGCGGTCGCCGCGCCCTCCTCCATGCCCACGACCTCGGGCGCGTCGACGAGCGTGACCTGCGACAGCCCGTGGCTCGCCAGGAGCGGCCGGATCGCCGCGGCCTGCCCCACGAGGAGCAGCTCCTCGGCCTGGATCCCGCCGCGCTGCACGGCGAGGGCGGCGCCTTCGATCACGCACCCGGGCGCGTGGTCGCCTCCCATCGCATCGACGGCGATCTTCACCTGGAGCGGTTGCCGGCGGTCAGGCTTCGAGGGTCAGGACGTCGCGCCCGCGGTAGTGCCCGCAGTTGCTGCACACGGCGTGCGGCAGCTTCTCGGCGCCGCAGCGCGCACACAGGGAGGTGGCGGGCAGGTCCAGGGCGAGGTGGGCGCGGCGCTTGCGCTTGCGGGCCTTGGAGTGCCTGCGCTTGGGGACGGCCATGTCGTTCTCCTGTACCGATGCCGGCGCGAAGGATGCGGAATCGGCCCACTCTACCGGCGCGGAGGACCCCGGAAAAGGGCTCAGGAGCGCGCGGCGACGACGGCGTCCAGCGACTCGTCGAGGACCTTCTGCAGGTCCGGAGCGGCTCTCCCGCGGCCCTGGGCGAAGTCGGCGCTGCCGCCCCCCTTGCCGCCGAGCGCGGCCGCCAGCGCCGCCACGAGCGCGTTGGCCTTGACGCCCCGCTTCTGCGCGGCCGGCCCGCTGGCGACCAGGAAGCTCGCGGCCTCGCCCTCGGGCGCGGCGAGGAGCACGAGGTCGACCTTGCGCAGCCAGTCGCCGGCCAGCTCGCGCAGCGTCTTGACCGGGATGCCCTCCACCGTCGAGACGAGCACGTTGAGCCCGTTCCACGGACGCACCGCGGCGGCCAGCCGCTCGCCGGCCGTGCGCGAGCGCAGCTCCTCGAGCTCGCGGCGCGCCGTCTTGAGCTCGTCCTGCAGCGCGGCCAGGCGCTCGCCGAGCTGCTCGGGCGCGGCCTTGAGCAGGGCGGCCGACGAGCGCAGCAGCCGGTCGCTCTCGCGCAGCGCGGCCAGGCTGCCCAGCCCGGTGCGCGCCTCGATGCGCCGGATCCCGGCGGCCACCGAGCCCTCGGAGACGATGCGCAGCAGGCCGATGTCGCCCGAGCGCCGCACGTGCGTGCCGCCGCACAGCTCGATGCTGCGCGGGCCGGCGCCGGCCGCCGGCACCGACACGACGCGCACGACGTCGCCGTACTTCTCGCCGAAGAGCGCCATGGCGCCGGCCGTGCGGGCCGCGTCGCGCGACATGGCCTCGGCCCCCACGGCCCCGTTGTCGAGGATCCAGCCGTTCACGAGGTCCTCGACGGCCTCGAGCTCGGCCGGCGTGGGTGCGCGCGGGAAGCGGAAGTCGAAGCGCAGCCGGTCGGGCGCCACGAGCGAGCCGGCCTGCGTGACCTCCTCGCCGAGGACGTGCCGCAGGGCCGCGTGGAGCAGGTGCGTGGCCGTGTGGTTGCGGGCGGTCGCGGCGCGCAGCGCGCCGTCGACGCGCGCCGTCGCGCGCCCGGTCGCCGGCAGCCCCTCGACGACCGTGCCGCGGTGCAGCGTGATGCCGCGCAGCGCGACCGTGTCGTCGACGGCCACGCGCCAGCCGGCCCCGGCGATCTCGCCCGCGTCGCCGACCTGCCCGCCGCCCTCGGCGTAGAAGGGCGTGCGGTCGAGCACGAGCAGCACGCGGCGCGCCGCGGCCTCGCCGCCGTCCTCGCTCCCGCCCTCGGGCTCGTCGACCACCGCCAGCACGTTCGCGTCCGCGAGCTCGAGGCCGTCGCGCATGAACGTCGTCTCCGGCAGGCTGCCCGCCACGGCGGCGAGCGGGCCCTCGTCGAAGATCTTGTCCGAGATGCGGCTGCTCTCGCGGCTGCGGCGGCGCTGCTCGGCGAGCTCGGCGCGGAAGCCCTCCTCGTCGACCTCGAGGCGGCGCTCGGCGAGCAGCACCCGCTGCAGGTCGAGCGGCAGGCCGAAGGTGTCGTAGAGCAGGAAGGAGGCGCCGCCGGGCAGGCTGCGGCGGCCGGCGCGCTCGGCCTCGTCGGCCAGCACGGCCAGCTTCTGGCTGCCGGACAGGAAGGCGCCCGCGAACTTCTCCTCCTCGGCGGCGATCGTCGAGGCCGCGAGCGCGCGCGCCTCGCGCAGCTCGGGCCAGGCGCCGCCGAGCGACTGCGCCACGACGTCGGCCAGCGTGTGCAGCCAGGGGCTGCGCAGGTCGCCGCCGAGCAGGTGGCGGTCGAGCATCGCGCGGCGCAGGATCTTGCGCACCACGTAGCCCTGCTTGACGTTGCTGGGCCGCACGCCGTCGGCGATGCAGAAGACGGCCGCGCGCACGTGGTCGGCGATCCGCCGCACCGAGACGCCCTCCGGCGTGCCGAAGGCCGTGGCGCGGCCGACGTGGGCGTGGATCGCGTCGAGCAGCGGGCGGAAGAGCGTCGTCTCGAAGTTGCTCGGCAGCATCGCGCCGGCCTGCACCGACTCGACCACGCGCACGAGGCGCTCGAAGCCGGCGCCGGTGTCGATGTTGCGGTGCGGCAGCGGCGCGAGCACGCCGCCGTCGCGGCGGTCGAACTGCGTGAAGACGAGGTTCCAGATCTCGACGAAGCGGCGCCCGTCGGTCGAGGGGCCGCCGGGCGGCATCGCGCCCTCCTCGGGGCGGCAGTCGAAGTAGATCTCCGAGCACGGACCGCAGAGGCCGTTGGGTCCCTGGCTGGGCGCGCCGGCGGGCCAGAAGTTGTCGTCCTCGCCGCAGCGGAACAGGCGCGCGGCCGGCAGGCCGACGCGGCCGGTCCAGAGCGCGGCGGCCTCGTCGTCGTCGGTGTAGATCGTGACCGAGAGGCGCTCGGCGGGCAGCCCCCACTCCTGCAGCAGCGTCCAGGCCCACTCGATCGCCTCGGCCTTGAAGTAGTCGCCGAAGGAGAAGTTGCCCAGCATCTCGAAGAAGGTGTGGTGGCTGGCCGTGCGCCCGACGTTGTCGAGGTCGGGCATGCGCATGCACTTCTGCACCGTCGTCGCGCGGCGGTAGGGCAGGTTGCCCTTGCCCAGGAAGGCCGCCTTGAACTGGTTCATCCCGGCGCCGGTGAAGAGCAGCGTCGGGTCGTTCTGCGGGACGAGCGTGTCGCTGGCCACGCGCGTATGGCCGCGGGCCTCGAAGTACTTCAGGTACGACTCGCGGATCTGGCCGGGCGTCAGCATGGGCGGGCAGAAAATACCCCGGCAGGCATAGCCGCGTCACGGGATCGGCTGCGGGTCGGAGGCGGGGTCGGAGGCGGGGTCGGCCCGAAGCGACCCGCTAGAGCATCAGACTGCGCTGCGCAGGAGCGCAGCGCAGAGATGCTCGTCGCTCTACATCGGGCCGACCCCCGCCCCCGACCCCGCAGCCTCCCTGCGGCGCTGCCTGGCTCGGGGTGTTTCCTGCGAGCCTTACACCGGTGCGAGAGCGCCTCGCTCGTTCCTGCAAGCGTCTCAGCTCGACGGCTTTCCTGCGGGCCGGTGTGGGGTGGCGGCGCCACGACCTGAAGCACTGGCCGCTGAGTCGGTCGCAGCCGGTCGGGGCGGTGGGATCCGGTTCGACGTGGTGGCACTGCCCGCGGGACCCGCACTGCCGGTTGCCGAGGAGCTCGGAGCGGCGGGCGTCGACGCGGGCGTGGCCGCCGGCGGTGCGGCGGGCTCGGGGGGCGGCAGGTAGGCCGCGCGGACCTTGGTCTCGATCTCGGCCAGCACGTCCGCGTTCTCGACCAGGAACTCGCAGGCGCGGTCGCGACCCTGCCCGAGTCGCGTCGCCCCGAAATTCATCCAGGTGCCCGACTTCTCGATCACGTTCTTCTCGACGCCCATGTCGATGATCTCGCCCTCGCGCGAGATGCCGCGGTTGAACATCACGTCGAACTCGGCGCGCCGGAAGGGCGGCGCCATCTTGTTCTTGACCACCGTGACCTTGACGCGGTTGCCCTTGAGCTCCTCGCCGACCTTGATCGAGCCGATGCGGCGGATGTCGAGGCGCACCGACGAGTAGAACTTGAGCGCGCGGCCGCCCGAGGTCGTCTCGGGGCTGCCGAAGAACACGCCGACCTTCTCGCGGATCTGGTTGATGAAGATCACGCAGGTGCCCGAGCGCGAGATGCTGCCGGTGAGCTTGCGCATGGCCTGCGACATGAGGCGCGCCTGCAGGCCGACATGCGTGTCGCCCATCTCGCCCTCGAGCTCGGCCTTGGGCACGAGCGCCGCGACCGAGTCGACCACGATGGCCGCGAAGGCGTTGCTGCGCACGAGCATGTCGCAGATCTCGAGCGCCTGCTCGCCGCTGTCGGGCTGCGAGAGGATCAGGTTGTCGGTGTCGACGCCGAGCTTCTTCGCGTAGGTCGGGTCGAGGGCGTGCTCGGCGTCGATGAAGGCGCAGGCCCCTCCCATGCGCTGGGCGTTGGCGAGCACGTGGAGGGTGAGCGTCGTCTTGCCCGACGACTCGGGGCCGAAGACCTCGACGATGCGGCCCTTGGGCAGGCCTTGCCCGCCCAGAGCGATGTCGAGCCCGATCGATCCCGTGGAGATGCCCTCGATCGGCACGTCGGGGCGGTCGCCCAGGCGCATGATCGCGCCCTTGCCGAACTGCTTCTCGATCTGGGCGAGCGTCAGGCCCACCTCGGGGCTGAGCGCTGAGCCAGCGCGTCCGGGGGCAGGGTTCTTGTTGCCGTTGGCGACCATCACGATCCTCTCCTCGTCTTCGGGGCGACCGGCTCCGGCCGGCTCGGGATACCTAACACAGGCTTAACATCCGCGGCGGGCGCGGCGAACCGGGAAATCCGGAAACCACGCCCGCCCCCTGCCCGTCGGCCCGGGTCCCGCGGCGTTACAGGCGCCGCGTCAGAAGCGGATGGCGCGCAGGAAGGCGTCGTGGCGCTCGTTGAGCTCGTCGCGGCTGACCGTCTGGAAGGGCTTCACCGAGAAGTCCTCGACCGCCACCGAGGCCGTCACGGTGCCGTAGGTCAGGCCGCGTCGCACGGCGTCGAGCGAGCGCTTGCCGGAGGACGCGAGATAGCCCATGAGCCCGCCTGCGAAGGCGTCGCCGGCGCCGGTCGGGTCGCGCACCTCCTCCAGCGGGCAGGCCGGGATCGCGGCGATGCCCTCGGTCGAGAAGAGCAGGGCGCCGTGCTCGCCCTTCTTGATCACGACGAAGCCCGGGCCGCGCCGCAGGATGTCGGCGCCGGCGCGCACGAGGTTGGCGTGCCCGGTCATCAGGCGCGCCTCGTGCTCGTTGAGCACCAGGCCGTCGAGCCGGCCGAGGAGCTGCTCGAGCAGCCGGGGCTCCTCCGAGATCCAGAAGTCGCGCGTGTCGGCCACGGCGAAGGGCTTGCCCTTGACCGCCGCGAGCACGTCGAGCTGCGTCTGCGGGTGGTCGTTGGCCAGGAACACGTACTCGCTGTCGCGGAAGCTCTCGGGCACGCTGGCCTTGTAGCTGCCCAGCACGTTGAGCGAGACGCCCAGCGTCTGCGCCGCGTTCATGTCGCCCTCGTAGCGGCCGGTCCAGTGGAAGGTCTTGCCCTCGCGGCTGACCTGCAGGCCCGCGAGGTCGACGCCGCGGCGCTTGAACTCCTCGAGGAACGCCTCCGGGAAGTCGGCGCCGACGATGCCCACCAGCCGCGGCTGGATGAAGTAGCTCGCGGCGAGGACGAAGAAGGTGGCCGAGCCGCCGAGGACGCGATCGGCTTTGCCGAAGGGCGTCTCGACGGTGTCGAACGCGACGGAACCGACGACGAGCAGGGACAAGGAGGATCTCCGGGGTCAGTGCGAGGCGGCGTCGCCCGAGGGCAGCGACGCCATGACGCGCTTGCGGTCGAGGGCCAGGAAGACCCCGCCGATGAGCGAGATGAACATGCTCGTCAGGCGGAAGGTCAGCGAGAGCGCGGTGGCGGCGGCCACGCCCACCCCCACGAGCCTGAAGAAGTACATGAAGGCGCTCTCGCCCACGCCCCAGCCTCCGGGGGCGAGCGGCAGCGACGAGACGATCATGATGATCGGGATGATCGAGCAGTAGACGCTCAGGCGCAGCGCGTCGAGCTGCTCGAGCTGCAGCCGCGTGGCGGCATCCATGCCCCCGGGCCCGTCGTGGGCGCCGGACGCGAGCGCCTCGCCGAAGAACCACATGCCCACGATGAGCAGCATGTGCACGACGATCGACATGCCCATCGCGATCGCCAGCGTGCCCAGCCGGTGCCGGTAGATCGAGACCGCGCGGTCGATCTTGCCGAGCAGGCTGTCGCCCGGGGCGCGAGCCGGCCGGGGGCGCTTGCCCAGCTTCTCGGCCAGCCGGTGCAGGCGGTCGGCGACGCGGCGCGCGAAGGCCAGCAGCGAGCCGACCGTCGGCGAGGCGCGCAGCCGGCTCTTCACGCGGCGGCTCAGCGTGACCAGCGCGCCCAGCGCGGCCGCGGCCAGGAAGCCGTAGATCAGCGCCGCGACCTGCCCGTAGCGCGAGAAGTCGAAGGGGATCACCACCGCCGCGATGAGCGCCAGCGCGACGATGCCGATGATGCGGTCGACGATCACCGAGATCACCGCGTCGGTGCGCTGGTTGGGATGGTCGCGCGTGGCGTAGACCGCCTTGGCCAGATCGCCGCCGGTCAGCCCCGGCAGGGCGTTGTTGAAGAACACGCCGATCCAGCCCAGGCGGAAGACCGTCCAGGCGGTCGTCTCCACGCCGACCGAGCGCATGAGCATGAACCAGCGCAGGATCGACAGGCAGGTCGCCAGGAGCAGGCACAGGCTGCCGATCATCCAGATCTCGAGGCGGATGCCCTCCATGCTCTGCTGCACGTTGCGCCAGCCGCCGGCCAGGCTGAGCACCCACCAGATCAGGGCCGCGGCGAGCGCGATCTTGAGGATCGCGACGACGGTCGAGCGGCTCACGGCACCGGCCTCACCTTGCCGGCGGCGTGCGCGACCGACACGAGCTCGTCGGCGTAGAGGTTCGCCAGCGCGTCGAGGAACTCGTCGGCCGGGATGCGCAGGTCGCGCAGGCCCACCGCGACGACCGGCGCGCCGTCCGTCTCCACGTTGACCCCGAGGTGGATCAGGCAGCCGCGCGGCGAGCTCGTGGCCACCGAGACCGACAGCTTGCCGCCGTGCACGAACAGGTCGTCGCCGCGCACCTCGACGCGCGCGCCGCAGCGGCTCTCGATCCAGCGCGCCGCGAGATGCACGAGCAGCCGCTGGCGCCACACGGCCTCGACGAGGCCCACGTCGCGGTGCTCGAGCAGCAGGTGCGCCATGAGAGGGCTGTAGATGAAGGCTCCCGCCTCGGCGTCCTCGAGGTCGACGAGGTTCTCGCGCGGCACGTCGGCCGTCCCGGTGAAGAGCACCGCCACGTCGCCGCCGCCGGGCGCGTGCTGGTCGACGAAGGCCGTGCAGAGCTGCGTCCCGTCGTAGGTCAGCTCGCGCTCGAGCAGGACGACCCTCATTCGGACGCGCTCGCCAGGAGCCCCTGGACCCGCACCCGCACGGCGACGTCGGTCGAGTCGGCCAGCGGCTCGAGCAGGGCCTGCCGCGCGTCGGCCGGCAGGTGCTCGTCGGCCCGGCCGATGCCGTCCAGCGCGGCGAGCACGACCGCCGAGTCCTTCTCGCGCGCGAGCAGGTCGCGGAACAGGAGCACCGCGAGGTCGACCGGGAGGCGATCGGCGTGCGCCAGGGCTTCCTCGCGCACGACGGCCTCGGTGTCGCGCGAGGCCTGCAGCGTGACGAGGTCGAGCGCGTGGGCGGCGCTGCCCTGCAGGCCCTCGCGGAAGGCCGCGCCCAGCTCATCCTGGCGCCACAGCCCCTGGCTCAGCACGACCTCCGCGATCGAGATCGACAGCCGCGCGTGGTCGACGTCCTCGGCCACGACGCGGTACCCGGCCAGCCAGCGGGCCAGGTCGAGGGTCTCGGCCGAGAGCGCCTGCTCGCCGGCCACGAGCTCCTCGATGCGCGCCGTGCGACGGTTGAAGTCCTCGCGGTCGAGCGGATCCTGCTGCCACACGTCGGGCACCGGCAGCCCGCTGCCCAGCGCCCAGGCCGTGCGCAGGGCCTCGGCGCGCACGAGCGACGAGGGATTGCCGATCGCCAGGCGCAGCACGTCCGGCAGGCCGGCGATGCGGTTGGGATCGTCGGGACTCTGCGCCGCGAGCGAGCGCAGGTCGTCGAGCATCTGCTCGAACGAGCCCTCCTCCATCTTGCCGACGCGCCAGGCGCCATCGAGCGCGATGACCTGCTGGCGCAGCTCGACCGGGCTGGTGCAGGCGGCCGCCGCCGCACAGAGCAGCGCCGCGAGGCAGCGGGTCGGGCGGGCCGTGCGCATGGAGTTCCCACGACGGGAGGCGGAGGCGGGCGACGGATTCTAGGCCAGCCGCCCGGGCCATCAAGTCTGCACGGCCAATGCTAGACTCCGCCGCCACGATGCGCGATGGCGGTTCGCCTCCCGACTCGCCTCGCCGGCGCGCGCGACGCCGCGGAAATCTGGCCTTCACGCTCGCCGCCCTCGTCGTCGGATCCGCGTCTTGCGGGCCGCCCTCCGAGCCGTCGCCCGCCGCTGTCGCGCCGGACGCGACGTCGAGCTCGTCACCCACGGCCGCGCCGCCGGTGCGCCGCGCCTCGCTGCTCGCGCTCGAGGAGGCCGAGCGGCTCGCGGCCCTGGGCTACACCGAGTTCGCCGAGGGCGAGGGCAGCGCCGAGCCCGACGCCGATGCGCGCACCGGCGTCGTGCTGCTCGACCGACAGCGGGCCTGCCCCGGCTACAGCCTGATCTCGGTCATCCCGCTCGACGTCGCGGAGCTGGTCGATCTGGACGGACGGGTCCTCAATCGCTGGAGCCTGGACGGCGGGCTCTGGCTGGCGCGCTGCGCGCT
>Ga0111538_10012729_pt1 | contig 11118 bp, 7 predicted proteins | sample SoiMethybrSBSTD1_FD_79669 | JGI IMG/M metagenome (GOLD analysis project Ga0111538, IMG submission 79669) | Bulk soil microbial communities from a Populus tree surrounding site in Tennessee, USA - Soil MetaG P. TD hybrid SBSTD1 (version 2)... | ecosystem: Environmental > Terrestrial > Soil > Tree... | reverse complement strand
TCGGCTTAACCCTACAGTCACCAGAGTAGGTTTAATTGCGGCGTCTTCAAACCGTGTTATCACCTGCAGATTGCAGGTGTTTTCACGTCAAAGTGCAGCTCACGAGGCATTCTATCTCCGCGAGATCAACCGGAGTAACCAGGCGACGGGGAGGCGCCAGCCGCGCTCTCCACCTCTCACTCACCTCGCTCTTGTACCGCGTACTACGCGCCATCAGGAATTGGCGGTGCTCAGTTAGATCACGGAGGCAACGGCGCTGGTTTCGTCGGCTGCCTGCTCTTCGCTTTCTTCCTGCCGTCGTGGATAGAGAATGATCGTTCCCAATATTGCCGCGATGAGTGAGGCGATGAAGATTGCAATTTTGGCGGCGGAGTAATCGGCGGCGTTGGGGAACGCCTGCCCTGCGATAAACAGCGACATCGTAAAACCGATTCCGCCCAACGCGCCCGCGCCGATCAACTGACGCCACGAGTAGGCGTCAGGCTTCACTGCAACGCCGCTCCACACCGCGAGCCACGCGGCCACTACGATGCCGATCGATTTCCCTACTATCAGTCCCAATGTGATAGCGGCCATCAATCGACCGTGCTGCTGGAATACGCCAGCCGACCAGGCGACACCGGCGTTAGCTAACGCGAAGATCGGCAGCACCACATAGCTGGACCACGGCTCGACTGATCGAAGCAGCTTATCGGCGGGTGATTCGATCCGGGCGTGAATCATATCCAGCGCCCGCAGTGCCGGCTCGGACGGTCCAGGTCGCATGGCTTCGTTACGGTGAACATCTTCCTCATGGATCACGGTCGCTGCTTGCGCCAGCAACGCATTCATGTTCGCCGGCGGACGCGTCGGGATCAGTAGCGCCAGGATCACGCCCGCCAGCGTCGCATGCAAACCAGCCTCGTGAAGGAAAAACCAGAGAACGATACCGCAGACGGCGTATGTAAAACTGCCGTACACGCCAACCCGGTTGAGCACGATCAGCAGAACCGTCACCGCTAGGCCTGCAATCAGATAAGCCGTAGCGATCTGGCTGGTGTAGAAGAGCGCGATCACTCCGATTGCCACGATGTCGTCGATGATCACCGCCGCAGTCAGGAACACGCGCAGCTCGATGGGGACGCGGTCGCGCAACAATACGATCAGCGCGACCGCGAAGGCGGTGTCGGTGCCGATCGGAATCCCCCATCCGTGCCTCAGGTGCGGCGGCGCGATCGAGGCGTAGATGACAGCCGGCAGCACGATCCCGCCCAGCGACGCGACCACCGGAAGTGCGCCCGATCGAAAGCTCGAGAGGTGCCCGACTGTGAACTCACGTTTGATCTCAAGCCCGACCACTATGAAGAAGATCGTCAACAAGCCGTGGTTGACCCAGTCGAGCAATGATAGAGCGAATACGGATGTGCCCCACTGAAGTCCTAGCGTTGTGTTCCACCACGCCAGGAATGCCGGCCCGACTGGTGAGTTGCTGAGTACGAGCGCAAGCACCGTCGCCAGCCCGAGGAGTAACCCCGACGACGGTCCCCAGCGAACGAACTCGAACGCTGCAGCCTGGATGCGGTGCCCCAATGCCCCGAGCATCGCATCGGCCAGCGAGCTCTCGTCCCAAGCGCCCAGGTAGCGGCGGCCATTAATAAAGAAGGTCGGCACTACCTTCGCACCGCTGCGGCGCGCGCCGTCGACGTCCTCGCGCACTCGCTCTCTTGCCGCCGCTCGGACAGCATTTTGCTCCGTGCCGCTCGGAAGGTTGAACTCGCGCGCGATCCGTCCGAAGTCGTCCGCGGACAACGCGGGTCCTCTCTCCATCAACGACTCGTGAACTTCCCAAAACCGACCCGTAGTTGCCGCCGCATACTCGGCTAGTTCGGCGGCGCGTACAGCGCTCTCGTTGCCGCTGACGGGCATGTGCCGAAACACGTATCGCATCCGCTCGCCGAACCGGCTTCGCAAACCCTCAATTACTTCGTGGACGGCACAACAGTGTGGGGAGCCGTAGCTGCCGTACTCAACGAGCGTCAACTCAGCGTCCGGTGGGCCCAGAACGTGATCCTGGTCCAAGTCAATTGGTGGATCAAGCTTCGTGAGTCTCATATCCGCCATGAACCGCATTACGACGCTTAATTAGCACGGTAAGATCAGCTGAGTCGCCTGGTCCAGTCCACCAGACTTTGCATCAACTGTCGTAGGAATTCTTTCGTCGCGTCATGCGTCAGATTGCCCGCAGCGTCAAACCGCGCAGCGGCGTTGCCGATCATCACCTCTGGCTGGTTGATCGGAAACATGTTGAGGAAAACCATCATCTGGCGCAGGTGGTATTGCGCGCGCGCCGTACCAATGGCTCCAATCGAAGCGCCCATGATTGCCGCAGGTTTTCCGTTCCACGCATTATCACCGTAAGGTCTGGATGCCCAGTCGATCGCGTTCTTCAGCACGCCCGGCACGGAGTAGTTATATTCCGGCGTGACGAACAGAACGGCATCTGCCTCACGTATGGACCGCTTCAACTCCGCAACCTTGGCGGGAGGCTGTTGCTCCTCGTCCTGGTTGAAGCCCGGGAGCCCGTCAAGCTCAAAGATGTCAATCGTCGCGCCTTCCGGGACGAGCTGCGCTGCCGCGCGCAACGCGGCGCGGTTATAGGACTCGCGGCGAAGACTGCCGGCGATACCCAGGATCCGAACTGGTCTACTCATTTTTGTGCTCTCTTTCTTAGTCGAGAGATTAGTTACGAGTGCCGGAAGATGGAGATTACGGATCTAACGACTCTGCTGCCCATCGCCCGTAGAAGTTAATGAAGTGTCCACCATGAGACTTCAGAATTTCGCGCACTCGCTGTCTCGCATCACCGTCTTTCGCGACAACTCCAATGAAGTGGTGACCGGCAAGCAGCTCTTCCTCCACCCGCCTCGCGATTACTGGAGCGTCATAGAACTCCGGCACTGTTTGTGTTGAGACAAAGGCATGGACTATCACGTCGTGTCCCTCATCGCTCGCATCGATCCGTCGCGCTCCTTCTTCATTCGTCAGGACTTCCACCTGATCTGCCGGAAAACCCCGGCTCCGTAAATCAAGCAGCACAGCTTCGGCGTCGCGAGCATTGTTCACAACTCCCACGACCTTATTGGTGGGGTCGAAGGTGAATTTGGAGGTCGGTCCGCTGTCAGTCGGTGTTTGTTTCATGAGTATCCTCCTCACTCTCGGTTTCATTAACGCACGATCTCGACCGTACAAATCGCATTCGTCACCAACTGCGCTGCAACGCTGCCCAAACCTAGTTTCTTATGAGGGTGGTCCAGTCCGCGTGAACCGACAAAGACGGCTTCGGCATTCCACTTCTGTGACTCCTCGAGCAGGATGCGCTGCGGTTCCCCTTTCTTCATTGTGACGGACACCCTTAGGCCGATTACGCGCAACTCGTCCGCGGCCCATTCGGACATCTGTCGCGCTTTCCTCACTGCTTCTTCGTTGCTGCTTCTGATCAATTCCGCCGCCTTTGGAAGAATGCGGTCAATCCTTCGCGGTGAGACACTCTCATCGACGGCGATGATCTTGACCTCGGTTCCCTCAGTCCACACACGCCTACCGACCGAGCGAACCGCGCGTTCTGCGCCGATAGATCCGTCCACTCCGACCATTATTCGTGGCAGTGCGCCTTTACCCGTTTCGTTTGTTCGACGAACAACGCGCACAGACGAGCGCGCGTCGGTGGCGAGCGTCTTCGAGACGCTGCCGAGAAGGAACCGGCTCACCGCCGAGCGTCCCTGCGAGCCGACCATGATGAGGTCTGGTTGCCACTGTTCAGCTTCTCGTAGCAACTCGCGAGAAGATAAACCCTCTAAGACTCGGGTGCGCACTGACCAGTTGGGGAAGTGAGAGACGACACGCCCGCGCGCTTGCGAAGCGAAGGCACGCGCCTCGGCGAGCAACCGCACCGCCTGATCCTTTGCTACTGCGATTGCCGACGTCACCCTTCGCGAACGGAGCGCTGTGCCGACGTTCCCAGCAATCGGGGACGATGTCTTCATAAAGGCGTCGCTCACAGTAACAATTAGGGCCTTGGCTTTCCGCGGAAGTCCGGCTCTCAGCAAATCATCCAAGGCGGCATCGGCGTATACCGAACCGTCGTATGCGATCATTACTTTCATTTGTCCGGTCATGTTGATTCGACGTAGAGCATACGGAAAGAATCGCACACGAGTATCACGAACATGAAAATCGCCTGTTGATGAGGTTCATGCCTCTCTTCTTCTGCTGATTCAACTTCACTTCGCTCGCCACTTCATCTCACGGCATTGAAAAGAAAAAGGATGAGACCGTCCGAAGAAGATCACATCCCTAGCAGCTTGTACCGGCTCCTCGAATCGCAAAAGCTATTCTTCTATTGAATCCAAAATTCTAGTAGAGGACCCAGCTCTGGTGAGTACGCTGTGATACATAAGTGCGCCTTCCGATTGTGGCCGTATCTGTGATCTCAGTTGCGCCTTAATCTACCTAAGCTCCGGAATGCATCTCGACGGACGATCAAAGCTAGAGAGCTTCAAAACCGACGTCAGCCGTATCACCTACTCCGATTCGAAGTTGCATGTGCTGCTGCTTTGCATGGCTGTAGCACGGAAGTGGCCCGGAGTTTACGCGAACGCAGTCGATCCCGGTTGGGTCCCTACGAAGATGGGCGGGAGAGGTGCGCCCGATGCTTTGCAAAAAGGATACGAGACGCAGGTCTGGCTCGCTGCAAGCAACGAGAGGTCGGCAAAGCTAAGCGGTCGATATTTTTATCATCAAAAAGAAAGCCGCTGTAACCCTGAAGCAGATGATGTCGAGTTGCAGGAGAGATTTCTGAACCTGTGCAGAGAGATTACCGGTGTTTCGTTTGATTGAATTGTACTCTTGAAGAGTGGGACCATAAGAAGAACGTTTTGAAAACCGTGACATTAAATAACGTCGTCGAAATGCCAATCCTCGGCTTTGGAGTCTTTCAGATCGCGGACCCAACCGTCTGCCATGATTCTTCCTCCCCATGTTCGAAGTGTTAGTTGTTGAATTCCTCAAGTCTGAAAAACCAACAGCGACTCGAGGGTGGCTGCAATCATTCAAAACAGCTTGCAGCGACTAAGTTAAGGTGTGAATCAGTATGAGCAAGAGGAATGCCATTTAACTGCGTCGTGGAGCGCCAGGTGCTGAGTCATACTTGTGTTATTAGAAGCCCACACTTCGAACATAACAACTTCATCGTGGTCGATCTCGTCAGAACTTTCCTTCCACAGTCCGACTGCGAATGATCGGGCCCATTGGCATTTCGGTTGCGAGTCGTTGCGGCGAAAAGACTGATTGCTTAAACGTTTAAGAGAGTATTCGACTCTCAAGTTTGCTTGTATCGGAGCCGTACAACGATGTGGTGGAGAGCGAACAATTCCTAGACGCACATCAAGAGTTGGTGGTTTCTAACCATGAGACAAATCACGGAATTACACTCCCCATTACTTCACTTTAGAACCACTAATGGCAACTGGTAGGGCCAATGAGTAACTCCAGAGACAGCATCAAAGATGTTTGGGGCACACGCGCTCCTTACCACGGCGCTTGGAGCGAACGAGTTGACGAAAGAAAAACCGAAGCTGCTGAGTCTTGGATCCAGTCTGCCTGTGTTCTCTGTTCGAACGGATGCGGGCTGGAAATTGGCGTGAAGGAGGGGCGAATTGTCGGGGTTCGGGGCCGCGCTGATGATCATGTAAATCGCGGGCGGCTAGGCCCGAAAGGACTTCACGGGTGGGAGGCCAACAATAGCAACGATCGATTAACCACGCCGCTTATCCGCAAAAACGGAAAACTCGAACGTGCGTCATGGGATGAGGCGATGAACCTCATCATCGAGAAAACCAAAACGATAATTTCAAAACATTCGGCAAGCGCCATTGGCTTCTACACCTCCGGCCAATTGTTCCTCGAAGAATATTACACTCTCGGAGTGATCGGAAAAGCGGGGCTCGGAACGCCACACATGGACGGTAATACGCGACTTTGCACTGCGACTGCTGGACAAGCGTTAAAAGAAACGTTCGGCACTGATGGCCAACCTGCTTCCTACGCGGACATCGATACTACGGAAGCGATCCTGCATGTTGGGCACAACGTCGCTGAAGCACAAACCGTTCTATGGTCGCGAATCCTGGATCGACGACGAGGGCCCAAGCCACCCAAACTCGTAGTAATCGATCCAAGGGAAACTGCTACCGCGAAAGAAGCCGACGTACATCTCGCACCGGCTCTCGGGACAAATGTTGCTGTTCTTAATGGTCTTCTAAATCTCGTGATCGAAAATGGCGGGACAGATTCGAAGTTCGTTGATGAGCACACCGTGGGATTTGAATTTCTGCGCGATACCGTAGCGCTATGGACACCGGAACGAGTCGAGAAGGTCTCTGGAGTGCCCTCTGACAAACTGCGCGCCGCCGCTAATATTTTAGGTTCCGCTAAGTCTCTCGTGTCGACAGTTCTCCAGGGAGTTTATCAATCAAACCAAGCGACCGCTGCGGCTGTTCAAGTCAACAATCTGAACTTGATTCGCGGTCTGATCGGTAAGCCCGGATCCGGAGTGCTGCAAATGAATGGTCAACCCACTGCGCAAAACACTCGCGAATGCGGAGCTGATGGCGACCTGCCCGGGTTTCGCAATTGGGATAATCCTGCGCACATCGATGATCTGGCGAAGATTTGGAATGTGAATCCCGGCATCATTCCACATTGGGCGCCGCCAACTCATGCCATGCAGATTTTTCGCTACTGCGAAACAGGATCGATCCGCATGCTCTGGATAAGCGCTACTAATCCCGCTGTGTCACTCCCGGATCTCCCGCGCATCCGTCAGATTCTGCAAAAGGCTTCTCCCTTCGTGATTGCGCAAGATGCATTCGCGACGGAAACAACTGAACTAGCCGACGTTGTTTTGCCCGCAGCAATCTGGGGCGAAAAGACCGGCTGTTTCACTAACGCTGATCGTACGGTCCACATCTCTCATAAAGCAGTCGAGCCGGCGGGGGAGGCCAAGTCTGATTTAGATATCTTTCTCGATTACGCCAAGCGCATGGACTTTCGCGACAAGGACGGCGAACCTCTGATTAAGTGGAGCGACGCCGAAGGAGCTTTCGAAGCATGGAAGGCCTGTTCACGTGGTCGTCCCTGCGATTACAGCGGTATGAGTTATGAAAAGCTATCAAGCGTTTCAGGAATTCAGTGGCCCTGCAACGAAGAGTTTCCCGATGGTTGCGAGCGCTTGTACGTGAATGGAAGATTCAACACCGACGCCGACTACTGCGAGGACTACGGACACAATCTCCGCACGGGTGCGATGCGGACTCCAGAACAATACAAAGCGAACAATCCCAAAGGCCGAGCTTTTCTTCATGCAGCCGACTACGAGCCGCCGCACGAATCGCCGGAGGAGGACTACCCTTTTTGGCTGACTACCGGCCGCGTTGTCTATCACTTTCACACTCGAACCAAGACTGGTCGCTCAAGAGAACTCAATCAAGCCGCGCCAGATGTCTTCGTTCAAGTCAACGAGACTGACGCGGAAGGGCTGGGATTAGCGAGTGGAGATCTCGTGCGCCTCGAATCGCGCCGTGGCGTAATTGAGGCTGCGGTTCGGATTGGCGGTATTCGGCCCGGTCATATTTTCGTCCCTTTCCACTATGGTTATTGGGACGATGATTCTCAGGCGCGCGCGGCTAACGAATTGACCATTACTGAATGGGACCCTGTAAGCAAGCAGCCGCATTTCAAGTACGCAGCGGTAAGGATTACTAAAGTCGACACAGATTCTGAGAGAGAGGGATCCCGACAAATCGTCGCGAATGCTAAAGAAGCTATCGTGGAAATGAAGGACGCGCTGGTCGGCTCAAATGAGGACGCCGATTCACAAAAACACGTCGCCGAATACTTGGGATTACTGAAAGAGGCTGAGCAGGAGATTGCCAAGGCCTTCGCGTCAGTCGCGCATCATCACGTTGACGAACCTGACATTTTTGAGACCTGCCAATACTTCGCACAGGTGTCGCGCGTTCATGCACAAGTAGTTGAGGGTTTCACATCCATCTATGGCGAGGCTAGTGATCATGAAGCAAGTCGGGTAAAAGACTCGATATTTCAGGGACCGCGCTCGGGAGGATTTGGCTTGGTCCGGGATCTCCACGACCTCTTGCTTCTGACTACCGAAGCACATTTGGGTTGGATGGTCCTGTTGCAAACTTCCCAAGCTTTGCGTGATAAGGAATTCATCGCTGCCTGTACTAAACTCGGTGGTGAGACTGACGGCCAACGCTCGTGGCTACAAACGAGAATCAAACAGGCAGCGCCGCAGGCACTCTTGGTCGATATTTAGCTCAGATATTCGACAGACAACTGATCTCGTATAAACTTGTACCGGGTTCACTAGCATCAGGGGCGCCTGAACTATTCAACGTTAGGAGGCCGAACTTGCATCTAAACGGCCCTTCCTATAGTGTCTCGACCGGTTGTCTCCCGAGCGACTCGTTTCTCCTAAGTCCAACTTTACTGGTTCAAAACAAGAGTACCCTTAACTATGCAATCAGCGCTTCGAGCATTCATCAAAGCTACCGCACCTCTCCTCGCAGCAGTCGTAGTTACATTGGTTTGCTGTATTACGGGAAGCGGTCAGTTCCACCCACTACCGGGAACTTTTTTTGAGCACGATTTCTTTCCTCAACATAAGGTTTTCGATATCAGCCCAAACGGTCAGATCGCGATCGCAGTAAGAAACGATCCAACCACGGTGGGCTCTGCTCGCCTCACAACTTTCGATCCGATTCTCGGCACCGTGTTCGACAATGAGACTTTTGGTCCAGCCGGACCACGCGAAGTGCGTTTTGCACAAGTGGGCAACAGTCTCCGTGCGGTGGTACTTACCGGGACGGCAGCGCGCACGATATACCTCTTTGATATCAGTTCTACCGGTCAGATCACACCGATCACGTCCACCCAGTTGAGCACCTCAAATGGTGTCGGTGGTTCCAACATTGTTCTCAGCGGCGCGGGAGCTGTGGGTTTTGCTACCGTCATTGGCGGTGCGGAACGCGAGCTTGTGGTTTTTAGTCTGAACGACGGGTCAATCCTGAAACGCATCCCTGTTTCTGGTCTGGCCGAAACTCTCGCGTTGTACGAAGGGGGCGGGAAACGTTTGCTGGCGTTTCGTAGCGGCCTTCATCTCAAGGTACTAAATGTGCTCGATGCCGCTAACCCGGTCGAGACCGCCAGTGTAGCTATGACGACAAACGGTGAATTCAGTGGATTCTTTATCGACGGAATTGCCTTCAGCGGTGACGGTCGGTATGTGTTCTTTACGAGCCAGTTCTTTCAGTTTCAGGCGATCGACCTAAATGTTGGACAGGTTGTGGGAACAATTCCTGGTCTTTTCCGGTTTGTACAGGTCCAGATCTTTGAGGACAGCCAGCGCCGGCTGCTTGGAATCCTCAGCCTGCCATCGGGAACAACTAACGTGACCGCTTTACTGCTGGTTGACGCTACGAATCCGAGTCAACTCGCAGTTCTGAATACCTACACTCAACAGACTGCGATGGGAATGTTTTTCAAGTTTTCTCATGATGGCTCACGACTGTATAGGGCTGAACCCGGAAGGCTGGTGGCACACAATCTGCCCGGCTTTACGACGGCCTGGGAACAACCTGTTCCCGGAACAAACTCTCGCGATCACCAGTTAGAAGTATATGGTCCAAGTGGCGAGATCCTGGGTGCCTGGCAAACAAGTTCCCCAACTGATGTTTTCAGCGTCTTCGGAGCTTTCCCCGCTTCTCCTCCCAATGTTTCACTTAGCAATTCCGTAAGTGTAAATGAAACCGGTGGCGCCACGGTTAACTTCACTGTCACTTTGTCGGCGCCGACAAACCATCGCACCAGCATTAATTACTCAACTGCGAACGGAACTGCGGAAAGTGGCTCAGATTACACGAGCACGTCAGGCACACTGACTTTAGCGCCAGGAGTAACGTCTGGGATGATTAGCATTCCAGTAAGCGATGACAATCTCGACGAGGCTGACGAGACTTTTAATCTGAATATAACTGCGAGTCCGGGAATAGTTACGCACGGTCCACGGACCATTACGATCGTGGATGACGATCCTCCACCAACCGTGGCCATCGCGGATGTGAGCACCACCGAAGGCACCTCTTCCTCTAGTGCCAAATTGGTAGGTTTTCCGGTAACGCTGTCGGCGCCGAGCGGCCAGACCGTAACCGTGGCTTACGCAACTGCTCCCAATACAGCGTCCGAAACCGACTTCGTACCCAGTAATGGGACCGTTACCTTCGCGCCTGGTGAAACTACGAAGAATGTGATCATCGCGTATGTTATGGACAGGCTAGCTGAGGACGACGAGAGCTTTTTCATCAATTTGAGTAGTCCGAGCAACGCCACTATCGCCGATGCTCAAGCGATAGCAGCGATCGTCGACGATGACGCTGCAACCATTCACTCAACTGCGGGACGCGCAACCGCGCTCGACGCAGTTACTTTCGTTCGCGAACCTTTCGGCGCTACCAACCCGCTTTACTTTGGAAGCGACAAGCGGGGGCGCGTAATGGTGTTTACGCTAAATCTTATTCTGACTCCTGGACTGGAAGTTACGGCCCAAGGCGTTGATGATCAAAACGTCACCCATCAGCTTCCAGTTGAGTTCGTTGGAAACGTGCCGAGCTTCATTCCATTGATTCCTCAGGAGCCTGCTCTGACGCAGATAATTCTCAGACTACCGGAAGGAATTACGGCCGCCGGTGATTTGCGGGTGAGAATAATCACGCGCAGTAAATTCAGCAATCAGGTCCTGGTTGCGGTGAAACCCTAAAGAGGTTGTATGTCTATTCTGAGCACTCGCATCCTGCTAATTCTGATAATTGTCGCCGCCGCTTGCTCACTCGCGTTCTCTCAAACAACGCCGGAGCGACAAAGAAACTATCCAGCACCGGTCGAGGGCGACTATACAATCAGAGATTTCAAATTTCGCTCAGGTGAGACTCTTCCCGAACTGAAACTTCATTACCGCACTATCGGTACACCGGCGAAAGACAACGGCGGAGTCGTACGCAACGC
>Ga0111538_10012728_pt1 | contig 11118 bp, 10 predicted proteins | sample SoiMethybrSBSTD1_FD_79669 | JGI IMG/M metagenome (GOLD analysis project Ga0111538, IMG submission 79669) | Bulk soil microbial communities from a Populus tree surrounding site in Tennessee, USA - Soil MetaG P. TD hybrid SBSTD1 (version 2)... | ecosystem: Environmental > Terrestrial > Soil >... | reverse complement strand
TCCTCGGGGTCGCGGCCGTCACGTACGCCCGGCTCGTGGGCGTGGATGCCATCGAGATGGCCCTGCATGGTGGCCAGCACGTGCTCGATGTCCCGGCGGGCGTCCTCGTGCGCCGGCCCGCGGCTCACGGCTCCTCGCGCACGACGGTCAGAAGAAGAAGAGCAGGACGAGAAACGCGAGCACGATGAGTCCGATGCATCCGTAGAAGCCCTTCTGGATCATGCCCAGCTGGTCTCGCTGCGCGCGCGCCTCCGCCGCCAGCATCTGCCGCAGGCGGCGCTCGGCGTCTTTGCTGGGATCGGGGGGATCGGGCGTGCGCTGGTCGGCCATGCCGTCGTTACCCGTCGTGATGATAGGGCGGCGCCGCGCCGCCGGCCAGCCCCAGGTAGGCCGCCCGGATGCGAGGATCGACCGCGAGGTCGGCGCTGCGCCCGGCCGCCACCACCCGCCCGGTCTCCAGCACGTACCCGCGCGCGGCCAGGGCCAGCGCGGCGCGCGCGTTCTGCTCGACCAGGAGCACCGCCACACCGTCGGCGTTCACGCGGCGAATGACGCCGAAGATCTCGCGCACGAGCCGCGGGGCCAGACCCAGCGACGGCTCGTCGAGCAGCAGCAGCGAGGGGCGCGTCATGAGCGCGCGGGCCATGGCCAGCATCTGCTGCTCGCCCCCCGACAGCGTGCCCGCGCGCTGCCGGCTCCGCTCGCGCAGAACCGGGAACATCGCGTACGCCGCCTCCAGCCGCGCCGGCACGTCGCGCGAGGGCACCGTGTGGGCGCCGACGAGCAGGTTTTCGAGCACGCTGAACTCGGGGAACACGTCGCGGCCCTCGGGCACGTGGCCGATACCGGCCGCGACGATGGCGTCGGCCGGCAGACGCGTGAGATCACGGCCGCCGTAGTGGATGCCGCCGGCGGCCGGGCGCACGAGGCCGGAGATCGCGCGCAAGGTGGTCGACTTGCCGCTGCCGTTGGCGCCGAGGAGCGTCACGATCTCCCCCGGCGCGACCGTCAGCGCCACGCCCTCCAGCGCGCGCCGCTGCCCGTACGACACGTCGAGGGCGCGGACGTCGAGCCCGGCCGCGCTCAGGCGACGTCGCTCGCGCTGCCCAGGTACGCCTCGACGACCGCCGCGTCGGCGGCCACCTCGCGCGGCGTGCCCTCGGCGATCTTGCGCCCGTCGTGGAGTACCGCCACGCGCTCGCAGAGTCCCATGACGAGCTCCATGTCGTGCTCCACCACCATGAGCGTGAGCGACAGCTCGTCGCGCAGGCGGCGGATCAGCTCCATGAGCATGCGCGTCTCAGTCGGATTGAGGCCGCCGGCCGGCTCGTCGAGCAGCAGCAGGCGCGGGCCGCCGGCCAGCGCGCGCGCCATCTCGAGCCGCTTCTGGCGCCCGAGCGGCAGGCTGCCCGCCGCCACGTCGGCGACGTCGCCGAGCCCGACGCGCTCGAGCAGCGCCAGCGCGCGCGCCCGTGCCCGCGCTTCCTCCCGGCGCACGCCGGGCGCGCCGACGGCCGCGGAGAGGATCCCGCCCTGCAGGCTCGAATGGGCGCCGACCAGGACGTTGTCGAGCGCGGAGAGCGCGCGAAAGACCTCGGTGTTCTGGAACGTGCGGCCGACGCCCGCCTGGGCGATGCGGTGCGGGCTCAGCCGCGTGAGGTCGATCCCGGCGAAGCTCAGCCGGCCGCGCGCGGGACGATAGAGGCCCGTGAGGACGTTGAAGACCGTGGTCTTCCCCGCCCCGTTGGGCCCGATCAGGCCGAAGATCTCGCCCTCGCCGACCTCGAAGCCCACGCCGCTCAGCGCGGCGAGACCGCCGAACGCGACGGCAAGATCCTCGACCGCGAGGATCGGCACGCTAGTCGGCCTTGAGCCAGTCCGTGAGCTGCTTGAAGCGGCCCTTCTCCACCTTCACCCAGAAGCCCTGGCGCTGCGTCTCGTGGTCGGCGCCGATGGTGATCGGCGGCAGGATGCCGCTGTCCCAGCTCTTGATCCCCTCGAGCGCGGTGACGAGGCCGTCGCGCGTGAGCGCGCGGCCGGCGCGCTTGGCGCCCTCGGCGAAGAGCATGGCGGCGAAGTAGCCGGACAGCGAGTAGCGGTTGACCTCGTTCTTCGAAAAGTGCTTCTGCATCGCCTCGCGGTACGCCTTCACGCCGCGCAGATCCGACGTGACGGGATCGGGCCAGAGCGACAGCCCCTCCACGCCCTCGGCGGCGTCGCCGGCCAGGGCCAGGTAACGCTCGTCGGTCAGCGGGCCCGAGGAGACCATCACCGTGTCGGTCCAGCCGATCTTCTGGCGCTCCTTGAGCGCCTGGGCGCCGGCCGGAGGTGTCAGCACGAGGAACGTCACCTGGGGCTTGGCCGCCTGCAGCTTGGCGATCTGCGCGCTCACGTCGTTGACGCCGCGCTTGACCGGCTCGGCCACGGCGATCTTGATCTGATGGCGCTCCAGGTCCTTCTCGAACGCGGTGAGGAACGCCTTGCCGTACTCGTCGTCCTGGTAGAGCACGCCGAAGGTCTTGAACTTCCGCTGGCCGACCAGGTAGTCGATCATCATGCGCGACTGGCGGTCGTACAGCGTCATGCCACTGAAGACGTACTTGCGGCCGCGCACCACCGGCGAGCCCTGGAACGGAAAGAGCAGCGGCACCTTGTTGCTCTCGAGGTACTCGAGCGTGGCCAGCACCGGCGGCGTGCCCTGCGGCGCGATGACGGCAAAGAGCCCGTCCTGCTCGACGAGCTTGCGCGTGTTGGCCACCGCGTCTTGCGGCCGGTAGCCGTCGTCGTAATACACGGTGCGCACTTTGCGCCCGTTGACGCCGCCGGCATCGTTGAGCACCTTGACGTAGAGATCGACGCCGAACTTCGTGGCCTGCTCGCCCGTGAAGGCCAGCGGCCCCGAGAACGAGTTGGAGCAGCCCGTGACGATCTCGGTATCGGTCACGCCCTGCTCGGCGGCCACGGGCGCCGCCAGCATCACGGCCAGCGCCGCCAGCACCCCTGCGATCGACGAACGCATGAACGTTCTCCTCCCCCGGGCGATCAGCGCCGCGAGTCCGCGGGTGACGCCGCCCGGCATGAACAGCATGCACGCGATGAGAATGGCGCCGAAGACCAGCGGCCGGTAATTCTGGAACCCGGCCAGGCTGTCGTTGAGCACGGTGACGACGGCGGCGCCGATGAGGGAGCCGGACACCGAGCCCAGGCCGCCGAGGATGATCATCACCACGAAGTCGACCGACAGGAAGACGTCGAAGGCATCGGGCGACAGGAAGCCGACCACGAAGGCGAAGAGACCGCCGGCCACGCCGGTGTAGAAGGCGGACAGGCCGAAGGCGATCGTCTTGTAGCGCGCCACCGGCACGCCGCTGGCCGCGGCGGCGATCTCGCTCTCGCGGATCGCCAGCAGCGCCCGGCCCGTGCGCGTGCGCGTCAGGTTCACCGCCGCCGCCGTCATGAGGATCGCCACGCCCACCACGAGATAGTAACGCGAGGTGTCGGTGGCCAGCGCCCACGGCCCCAGGCGCGCGGCGGGGACGCGCAGGCCGTCGGCGCCGTGGGTGAGCGCGTCGAGATTGAGAATCGCCTCGGTGATCACCACGCCGAAGGCCAGCGTGGCCATCGTGAGGTAGAGGCCGTGCAGGCGCAGGCACGGCACGCCGAAGGCCAGACCCACCGCGGCGGTGACGAGGCCGGCGACCGCGAGCGAGACGATGACGGGCACGGACGGGGCGTGCATGGCCAGCAAGGCCGCCGTGTAGGCGCCGATGGCCAGGAAGCCGGCATGCCCGAAGGACAGCTGGTGCGTGTAGCCGGATAGGATGTTGAGCCCCAGCGCGACGATCGCATTGACCAGGATCAGGCTGGCCAGGAAGACGACGTAGCGCGAAGCCAGCCACGGCCACGCCGCCAGCAGCACCGCCAGTGCGGCGAGCGGTGCGCGCGCCGTCACACTTTTCTCTGCTCGACGCGCCCGAGCAGGCCGGCCGGCCGGATCAGCAGGATGGCGACCAGGGCCACGAACGGCACCGCGTACCGGATGGACGACGGCAGATAGAGCGGGGCCAGGTTCTCCAGCACGCCGAGCAGCATGCCGCCCACGACGGCGCCCGGCATCGAGCCGAAGCCCCCGAGCACCGCCGCGGTGAATCCGTTGATGACGAGCAGGCCCATCTTGCTCGACAGGAACACCACCGGCGCCACCAGCACGCCGGCCACCGCGCCCACGACGGCGGCGAGGATCCACGCGTACGAGTACACGCGCTCGACGCTGATCCCCATCAGGCGCGCCGCGCGCGGATTCTGGGCCACCGCGCGCATGGCCCGTCCCAGGCGCGTCCAGCGGAAGAGCGCGGCCAGGGCCAGCATGAGCGCCAGCGAGGCGGCGATGATCCCGAGCGACACCGGGGCCAGCCGCACGGGCCCCAGCGCGATCGGGCGGTTCGAGAAGAACGAGGGGAACGGAAACTCGTCGTGGCTCCACGCGAGGCCCGCGCCGGCCCGCAGCATGAGCGAGAGGCCGAGCGTGATGATGAGCACATCCCAGTGCGTCGCCCCGATCGCGCGCCGGATGATCACCCGCTCCAGCACGAACGCCAGCAGCGCCGCCGCCACCACCGCGATCACCAGCGTGAGGATCAGCGGCAACCCGAACGCCCGCTGCACCGCCCACGCCACGAACGTCGACACCATCAACATCTCGCCCTGCGCAAAATTGAGCGTCCGCGTCGCGTTGTAGATGATGACCAAACTGAGCGCCATGAGCGCATAGATGCAGCCGGTCGCCAGCCCGGAGACGATCACGTGAACCACCGCGGAAGTGCTCACGATCGAAACACCCCGCGCGAACCGGGGGGGACATGGGGGGGTCGCCTCGCCCCTCCCATGCTCAAGAAGGCCTTGCTTCGAAGCGGCACTCGCCGGCGCCCATGGCGGCGCAGCCGGTCTCCAGCACGCGGGCGGGACGGCCGAGCGCGATCGTGGCCAGCGACTCCAGCACGCCGCGCGTGAGGTGGCAGACCGGCGCCGTCGACGAACCGTACGCCTCGGCAAACGGCGAGCGGCGCACGGTGACGACCATGCCGTCGGCGGCAAGCCGCTCGAGCGTGAACTGTCCCCAGCCGATCGTGCCGCCCATGGCGGCCAGCCCCCGCACGCGCTCCTCGGTCGTGCCCTCGAGCGCGGCGGTGGCGCGCGCACCGCCCGCGCGGCCGCCGGCGGCCAGGCACTCGGCGGCGCGCGGGCCCAGCGCGTTCTCGACCGCCTTGTGCAACGCGGCCAGCGTCTCGGGCCGGATCAGCAGATAGCGTGCGCCGTTGAGCGTCAGCGCGCCGGCGCCGTCGTTTTGAAGGTGGGGGGCTCCGACATGGCCGCCCTCGACCTCACGCGCCGTCACCGGATCACCCGCGACCACGCGTGCGATTCCCATCCCTCGTGCAGCAGCGTCACGACCTCGCGGCGTGTGAGGTCGCCGAGGCCGAGGTGATCGAGCGCGCGGCCGCCGGCGAGATCGCGACCCAGCAAGACGCCGAAGACGCCGAGGAGCCCCGAGACGGCCGGCGTCGGCACGCCCGCCATCCGGCCGGCGGACTCGAGCAGCGTGAGGCCGAGCGCGGCGTCCTCGGTGACGTAGCGGTGCTCGTAGGTCAGCACCTCGCTCCAGAGCCCGCTCGCGATCAGCTTGGCCTGCGCGCCGGCGCCGTAGAGGCCCTCGCCGGCGCGCGCCTCGTCGTAGTACGTCGTGGCCATGTCGTAGTGCGGCGGCGGGTAGCCGATGCCCTGGCGCGCGGCCACGCGCTCGCCGTCGACGGCGTCGATCAGCTTGCGCGCGCTGGGCGAGGTGCCGGCGGCGTGGATGTCGAAGCGGCCGCCGTCGATGGAGGCGGCGTTGACCAGCACGAGCGGCGGGTGAATGACCGGACCTGCGTTGGTGAGCGCGGCGTCCAGCACGTCCACGCACACCCGCGTGGCCGGGAACAACGCACGGATCCGCTCGAGCGCCGTCCTGGCGCTCGAGGCCGGGAACACACCCACCGGCAGGTTGGCGGCGCGGACCGGCGCCGCCACCGTGGCCGGCCCCGTCTTGCGGGTGAGAAATGGCAGCGTGCCCGTCTCGGCGAAGGCCAGCGGCAGCGTGGCGCCGGCGCGCGCCAGCGCGCGGGCGATGACGTAGCTGCCGAGCGTGCCGGGCGTGAGCAGCACGACCTCCTTGCCGGTGAGCCGCCCGGCCAGCCGCGTGGCCACGTCCTCGTGGCTGGTGGCCGGCAGCGGCACCACGACCACCTCGGCGCCCTGCAGCGCCTCGCCGACGTCGGACGTCGCGAGGTCGAGGCGCGCGGCGCCCTGCCGCTCCTCGGCGACCAGCGTGACGGTGCCGGTCTTCAGCACCGGCGCCAGCTCGGCCGCATCGCGGCGCCACAGGCGCACGCGATGGCCGGCCAGCGCGAGATCCGCGGCGGTGGCATACCCGCCGTTGCTGCCTCCGACGATGCAGACGTTCATCTCACCACTCCCTCGCGGCGCAGCGCGGCGATGCGCTCGGCCGGATATTTCAGCAGCTCGCGCAGGACGATCTCCGTGTGCTCGCCCAGGCGCGCGGGCGGCGCCAGCGGCGCCTCGAGCGCGCCGTCCACCTTGATGGGGGTGCCCAGCGTGGCCAGCGCGCCGTGACGCGGGTGCTCGAGCTCCACCACCATGCGGCGGTGCCGCACCTGCGGGTCGTCGAGCACGCGGTCCACGGCCAGGATCGGCGCGGCGGGCACGCCGGCGGCATGCAGGCGGTGCAGCCACTCGTCCGTGGTGCGCTCGCGGAAGCGCGCCTCGATCAGCGCCATGAGCTCCGCGCGATGGGCCACGCGATCGCGGTTCGTCGCGAAGCGCGCGTCGCGCGCCCACTCGGCGCGCTCGACGGCGCCGCAGAAGCCGGCCCAGAACTTCTCGGCGAAGATCGCCACGATCAGATGACCGTCGCGCGTGGCGAGCGCGCCGTAGGGCACCACCGAGGCGTGTCCGGAGCCGAGCGGGCGCGGCACGCGGCCGTCGGTCCAGAAGTACTGCGCCATGTAGGTCAACAGCGAGACCTGGCAGTCGAGCAGCGAGAGGTCCACGTGCGCGCCCCGCCCCGTGCGCTCGCGGCGGAAGAGCGCGCCGGCCACCGCGAACGCGCCGAACATGCCGCCGGCGAGATCGCCCATCGGCAAGCCCATGCGCACGGGCGGCCGGCCGTCCTCGCCGGTCACCGACATCGCGCCGCCCATGGCCTGCAGCGCGAGGTCGAACGCCGGCCAGTCGCGGTACGGGCCGTCCTGGCCGTAGGCGGAGATGGAGCACATCACCAGCCGTGGATTGACGCGCGCCAGCGCGGCGTAGGCGAGCCCGAGGCGCTCCATCACGCCGGGCCGGAAGTTCTCCCACACGACGTCGGCCTCGGCGGCGAGGTCCAGAAAGACCCGACGGCCCTCGGGCTTCGTGAGGTCGAGCGCGACGGATTTCTTGTTGCGGTTGATCGACAGGAAGTACGCGCTCTCGCCGTCGGGCAGGAACGGGGGGCCCATCACGCGCATCGGGTCGCCGCCGTCGGGCTCCTCCACCTTGATGACCTCGGCGCCCATGTCGGCCAGCAGCATCGAGCCGTACGGTCCGGCCAGCATGCGGGAGAGGTCGAGCACGCGCACGCCCTCGAAGAGGTTCACGCGGGCGCCGCTCCGAGGGCCGCGTGCACGCGCGCGGCCGTGATGGGCAGCGCGGTGAAGCGGACGCCGATCGCGTCCTTGACCGCGTTGGCCACGGCCGCGGAGACCGGGATGACGCCGGACTCGCCGAGGCCCTTGGCGCCGAACGGTCCCTCGGGATCCATCGATTCCACGAGGCGCACGACGAGCTCGGGCATGTCCTCGGCCTTGAAGATCGCGTAGTCCATGAAGGACGCGGTCAGGATGCGGCCGTCCTCGACCACGAGCCGCTCGCTCAGCGCGTAGCCGAGCCCCATGTGGATGCCGCCGTGGATCTGGCCCTCGGCCGCGCCGGGGTTGAGCGCGCGGCCGACGTCGTGCGCGGAGACGACGCGGCGCACGCGGATGACACCGGTGGCCTCCTCCACGTCGAGCACGACGGCCTGGGCGGCGAAGCCGTACGCCGCCGACACGTTGCCGCGCAGGTCCTTGTCGAGCATGCCGGTCGGCGGATCATAGAAGGCCTCGGCCACCAGCGTGCGGCCGCCCTCGCGCAGGTGCCCGGCGCGCGCGGCGCGGTCGTAGGCGATGCGCCGCTGCGGCTCGTCGGCCACGAAGATCCAGCCGTCGGCCATCCGCAGCCGTTCGGCCGGCGCGTCCAGCTCCTCGGCGGCCATGGCCACCAGCCGCCCGCGCAGCGTCTCGGCGGCCAGGCGCGCCGCGTTGCCGGCGATGAAGGTGGTGCGGCTGGCGTGCACGCCGACGTCCCACGGCTTGATCGCCGTATCCGAGTTGACGACGTCCACGCGCTCGAGCGGCACCCCCAGCGTCTCGGCCACGATCATGGCCAGCACGGTCTCGGAGCCCTGGCCGATCTCGGTGGCGCCGGTGATCAGCGAGACCTTGCCGAAGTCGTCGCACTTCACGATGGCGCCGCAGCCGTCGCTCTTGTAGATGCGCGCGCCGCCGCCCACGTGGAACATCGCCGCGTACCCCACCCCGCGCTTCCAGCCGCCTTCGGGCGGCGCGAGGCCGGCGGCGGCATCGCCGAGGGCGTCGAGACACTCGTCCATCGCGCACGAGCCGATGACGAAGCCCTGCGGGTTGGCGTCACCGGATTTCGTCGCGTTGCGGCGGCGCAGCTCCAGGCGGTCGAGGCCGAGCCGCGCGGCCACCTCGTCCATCTGGCTCTCGACCGCGAACGTGGACTCGAGGTTGCCGTAGCCGCGCATCGAGCCCGAGTAGGGATTGTTCGTGTAGGCGATCGTGGTGTCGAAGCGCACGGCCGGGCAGCGGTAGAGCCCGGCCACCGTGGACAGCATCACGTAGGGCGTCGTCGAGCCCCACGAGACGTAGGCCCCGTTGTCGATGACCACGTGGCAGTCGCGCGCGAGCAACCGGCCGTCGGCCGCCGCGGCCGTGCGCAGGCGGATCGTGCACGGCTCGCGCGTCGGACAGGCGATGAACTCCTCCAGGCGCTCGAACTCGATCTTCACGGGGCGCCGGGTGCGGCGGGCCAGCAGCGCGGCGATGATGTCGATCGGGTAGAGGTCGAGCCCGCGCCCGAAGTTGCCGCCGACCGGCGGCTGCAGCACGCGCACGCGGTCGCCCGTGATGCCGAGCGCCTGCGCGAGGTCGCGCTGGTACAGGAACGGCACCTGCGTGGTGGACCACATCGTGAGGCTCTCGTGCAGGTCCCACTCCGCGATCGCCACCATGGTGCCGAGGCAGGCCGGCGTGACGAAATCGAGCCGGTACTCGCCGTCCACCACCACCGCGGCCTCGGCGAAGGCCGCGTCCACGTCACCGTGGCTGAACTGGTAGCGCAGGTCGGTCAGGTTCGTGGCGCGCTCGGCGTGCACCAGCGGGGCGCCCGGGCGGGCGGCCGCCTCGGGATCGAACACGGCGGGCAGCTCGGCGTACTCGACGTCGATCAGCTCCAGCGCCGCCTCGGCGATGGCCGCGCTCTCGGCCGCCACCGCCGCGATCTCGTCGCGCACGCAGCGCACCGTGCCCACCTTGAGCGCGAGCTGGTCGCGGGCAAAGCCGAACGGGCGCTGCTCGACCTCGGTCCCCGTGATGACGGCCAGCACGCCGGGCAGCCGGGCCGCGCGCCGCGTGTCGATCCGCACCAGGCGCGCGTGCGGATGGCGCGAGCGGAGGATCTTGCCGTGGGCCAGGCGGGGCAGCTCGAGGTCGTGCAGAAAGCGCGTGCGCCCGGTGACCTTGTCGGCGCCGTCCCGCTTGGGGACGCTGGTCCCGATGACGCGCGCGCGCTCCGTCACGCCCTCCGTCACGCCAGGGAGCCCACCCGCAGCCGCTCGTGGAGCATCGAGATGATCTCGTCGGCGGCCGCGCTCCGCCACATGTGGAAGATCGGGGTCTCCTGGAACGCGAAGAAGTCGCGGAGCCCGCGCTCCATCGAGTCGTCCTTGCCCTCGCCCGGCCGGGGCGCCCGGATGGCGCCCACCACGCGGTCCTTGTGGTAGACGGCGGGGAATTCCAGGTACGTGTAGAGCGGCTGGAAGTCCTTCGTGTAGAAGACCGCGATCGGGATCGACTGGAACGTCTGTCCGTCGCGCCTGCGGAGGAACGGGGCCACCACGTCGGCGTTGGGCTGCTCCTTGGGATCGGGCGCCGCGGAGGTGCTCATCGTCTCGCCGTCCCGCGTGAAGATGCGCAGCTCCCAGCCGGCCGTGGCGGCCAGCCGCGCGAAGACCGGGACGTCGCGGCGGCAGTCCGACGACCACTCCTCGGAGATCACCAGGACCTTGGCGGGGCCGCCGGGCTGCGCGGTCACCCACGCGAGCGCGCCCTGCTGCGCCTCGCTGAGCTGGAAGGCGTCGAAGGCCTTGCGGAAGTACTCTCCGTAGTCCCGGCGCGGGCGGTTGAACGAGCCCTGGCGCCTGAGGTTCTCCGGCGTGCTCATGAACTTCACGTACTGGTCGAACGTCATGCCCTGCGCGAACCGCTCTGGACTCACCATTTCACGGGCTCCTTGTGCTCGCCGAATACCGTCTTCATGGCCTGGCAGATCTCGCCGAGCGTGGCGTACGCCTTCACGGCCTCCATGATGGCCGGCATGAGGTTGGCGGTGCCCCGCGCCTCGTCGGTCAGCCGGCGCAGCGCGGCCTGCGCCGCGCGAGCGTCACGCTCGCCGCGGATCTTCGCGAGCTTGGCGACCTGCGTCGCCGCCACGCTCGGATCGAACGCGTACAGCTCGACCTCGCGATCGGCCTCGGCCGCGCGCTCGCCCACGTGGGTGTTGACGCCCACCTTCGGGATCTCCCCCGACACGAGCTTCTGCTCGAAGAGATAGGCCTGGCGCGCCACCTCGGCCTGGAGCGCGCCCGTCTTCACCGCTTCCACGATGCCGCCCATGCGCTCGACGGCGGCCAGCTCCTCGAGGATTCTCGCTTCCATCTCGTTGGTCAGCGCCTCGACGTAG
>Ga0111538_10012725_pt1 | contig 11120 bp, 14 predicted proteins | sample SoiMethybrSBSTD1_FD_79669 | JGI IMG/M metagenome (GOLD analysis project Ga0111538, IMG submission 79669) | Bulk soil microbial communities from a Populus tree surrounding site in Tennessee, USA - Soil MetaG P. TD hybrid SBSTD1 (version 2)... | ecosystem: Environmental > Terrestrial > Soil >... | reverse complement strand
ATCGGTGCTTTGGCGGTGTGGGCGTATCTGGGACTTGCAAGTGCTGCGCACGGGGCTCGGGCATCCAGTGCCGCCTAACCTGGTGCTGCAGCCAGGCACCCGCTCGCCGCGCTCCCGGACGACCGGGTGAGCACTTGTGTTAGACCGTAATAAAATGCGCGATGAAAGTACAAAGAACGTATAGGCTCATAGGCGTATCGTGTCTGTTGGTCGTGACGGCGCTATTCTTCAACTCCACGCGACCGGAGGCACAGCGCGCGCCCACAGTTCTGGTCCTTATCGGCGGGCGCGTCATCTCGTCTCCAGAAGCATCTCCCATTGATAACGCAACGATCGTGATCGAAGGCGGGCGCATCTCCGCCGTCGGGCCACGCGAAAAAACAAAAATACCTACAGGAGCCAGGACCATTGACTGCCGCAATTTGGTGGTCGTCGCTGGTTTTCAAAACAGCCACGTTCATTTCACAGAGGATCGCTGGTCCGATTCCGGATCCCAGCCTGCGGCGAACCTGACGGCGCAACTTCAGTCGATGCTCACGGCGTATGGATTTACCACGGTAGTAGACACCGGATCGTTCCTACCAAACACTGTTGCGCTCAGGCGGCGCATCGAAACTGGCGAAGTGGCCGGACCGAGGGTATTGACCGCCGGCGTACCGCTCTATCCGCCCAACGGCATTCCATACTACCTCAGGGACGGCAGCATTCCGGCGGATCTGCTGAAGTTGCTGCCGCAGCCGGCCACTCCCAGCGAAGCCGAGTCGGCCGTCATTCAGAACATTGAGGGAGGCGCAGATATTATCAAGCTATTCACTGGATCGTGGGTGACGAACCAACGCGTGCTCCCGATGCCGGCCGACATCGCGACCGCCGCCGTTCAACAAGCGCATCGGCGCGGGCGGTTAGTCTTTGCGCATACATCGAGTGTTCCTGGGTTGGAAGTAAACTTATCAGCCGGTGTTGATGTGATTGCGCATGCGCTCGACGATACTCGCGGTTTGACGGCGGAACACCTCCGTCGCATGAGACGTCAGAATGTCGCGCTGATTCCAACGTTGACGCTCTTTGCTGAGACGCAAGACGCGAGCACGATTTTTCGTGAAGTCATGGACTATGCTGCTCTCGGCGGCGAGATCCTGTTTGGAACCGACGTCGGATACCACCAGAGATACAACCCTCAACTTGAGTACGAGTCGCTTACGAAAGCGGGATTATCCTGGCGACAGGTCCTGGCTTCGCTGACGACGAACCCCGCACGTCGCTTCAACGAGAGCAATCGACGAGGACGACTTGCGGTTGGCATGGACGGTGACATCGTCGTTCTCGGAGCTGATCCACGCAGCGGTTGGCAGGCATTTGCTGAAGTACGCTACACAATTAGGGCAGGCAACGTAATTTACCAGCGTCCGGCAAACCGGTAGTCGCAAACGCGAACTCGATGCACGGGGTTTAACACCCGCTCCAGCCGGCCGCTGAAAAGCGCGGCGGCTGAACGGCCGGCTAGTGGGCGCTACCAGCGTGGATGTCATGCTCAAGGAGAAAAAATGAAGCACACATTCTTACTTAGCACCGTAGGTCTGCTCTGCTTCTCTCTTCTACCTGCGACCGAAGCGCAAAAACGAACGACGTCTCTCGCCTCGCCGATTCAGACGGGCGCCTTCGTCTTCACGAACGTGACTGTTATCGATGGAACCGGCACGGGTGCTCAGCCGGCGATGACGGTTATCATTCGCAACGACCGCATCGAGACCATCGGGAAGAATGGACAAGTTTCCATCCCGCGCGGAACGCAGGTGGTGAATGCCACCGGAAAGTTCATGATTCCCGGATTATGGGACATGCACGTTCATCTCACCGATGCCAAGCCAAGCGCGATCCCGCCGCTGGTTGCCAACGGCGTGACGGGCGTTCGCGATATGGGAAGCAAGCTCAAAGAACTGGACGAGTGGCGCGTTAAAATTGAAGACGGCACGCTGATCGGGCCTCGAATCTTCCGGTCGGGGCCAATCCTCAACGGAAAGGAATTCGGACCCGTTCAATTAGGCGTAGCCAACGCAACTGAGGCGCGGGCCGCCGTTCGCACACTCGCCAAAGCGGGCGCCGACTTCATCAAAATCCACATGACGCTGACCCGCGATCAGTTTCCCGCGATCATGGATGAAGCAAAAAAAGCCGGACTTCCCGTAGCCGGCCACATCCCCGCCGAGGTCACGCCCGAAGAAGCCTCCGACGCCGGACTAGCAAGCGTCGAGCACACCGAGACGCTGTTTCAGGGTACGTTTGACCCTCGAGTCCCGCGCGAGCAGTTGCTCGCGACGTTCACGGCACTCTTTCAACGGTTCGCGAGGAACAACACCTTCTACACGCCTACACTCGTCATGTACAAAGTGAGCGCGGACTTTCGGGAACTCAGACCTCACCCTCAGAGCAAATATGTCGCGCGATCGGCACACGAGGTAATGCTGAAAGCAGCAGAAGCGAACAAGAAATATCCGGACATCGTGGCGGGCCGAAAGCGCATACTTGCCGAGCTCGTTCTGCTGGTCGGCATGATGCGGCGGAACGGTGCGAAGGTTATGACCGGAACCGACCTCTCCGACGGGAGAATCTTTCCGGGCTTCAGCCTCCACGAAGAGCTTGCTCTACTGGTGGACGCCGGCTTCAGTCCGAATGAGGCAATCCAGGCAGCCACGCGCGTGCCGGCAGAGTTCCTGCGATTGAGCGACACCGGAACGATTCAGCAGGGCAAGCGTGCCGACCTGGTGCTGTTAAGCGCGAATCCGCTCGATGACATCCGCAACACGACGAAGATCGATGCTGTGGTGCTGCGGGGACAGTTCCTCAACCGGGCGCATCTCGACGCATTGCTTCGAGATGCCGAAGGACTTGCCGCAAAGTATTAGAGGTAGTTGGGCAGACAGGGAGCGCGGAACGCTTGTATGGTAATTGACCCGAGAGGAGGACAGACATTGAAAAGAGCAAAAGACATAAAAGCAAACCAACGTGAAGAACTATTCAGAACATTGAAGGACCGTTTTGAGAAAAACGTGAACCGCCATAAGGGTCTTGAGTGGGCTCAGGTACAAGCAAAGCTGGAAGCTAACACTGAAAAACTGTGGTCACTCAATGAAATGGAGAGTACGGGTGGTGAACCGGACGTTGTTGGTCAGGATAAAAAGACTGGCGAATACATTTTTTATGATTGTTCAGCGGAGAGTCCTAAAGGCCGCCGAAGCCTTTGTTACGACGGCGAGGCTCTGGAGTCAAGGAAAGAACATAAACCGAAAAACAGCGCGATGGATATGGCGGCCGCCATGGGCGTTGAGCTTCTAACGGAAGAACAATATCGGGAGCTGCAGCAACTTGGAGATTTCGATACGAAAACTTCGAGCTGGGTGAAAACTCCTTCTGATATTAGGAAACTCGGCGGCGCTCTCTTTTGTGATCGACGCTACGACCATGTTTTCTTATCTCACAATGGTGCGGAATCTTACTATGCCGCCAGGGGGTTCCGTGGCTTGCTAAGGGTCTAAATTTTTCGATGACAACGATCCTCGACCTGGCCTACGTAGCGCTGTTTGCGGTCGCCTTGCCGCTGTGGGACAACCTCGTCTTTTGGCCGGCATTTTATCGCCAGTCAAAGACCGATCCGGCTCGGGCTCTGACGCGGCTCTCGAGAGGGGCCATCGGTGGCGCGTGGGCGCTGGTTGCTGTCGGGGCGGCGCTGTAGGTAGCGAACGAACGATCCTGGACGTCGTTCGGATTTTCCGTGCCTGACGGTTGGCGGTTGTGGACAGTAAATACTTTGGAAGAACAAAAGGGAAACCTCCATGGCGCTAGACCCAAAACTTGAACTCGATCTAAATCGCGACCAGATGGCGGCCCGGATGAACGAGCTTGCGCCAAAGGGATTCAAGCTCCTTTCACTTAGCATGTACGGTGACCCGAAGGACGCACGCTATGCAGCCGTTTTTGACAAGCGCGGTGGACCTGGCTGGGAATTTGCGCTCGGCTTCACCGTGCCGGACCTGATGAAGCTAACCAACGAGAACAAAGCAAGAGACTTGTATCCGAGTCTCGTGACGGCCACTGGAGGCGGCGGATCAAAATGCCGGATGTCAGTCATCTTCGAAAAACTCGACCCACCAAAGACTCGCGAACTCACCGTAAATATCGGTTTGGAGGTCTTTCCAAAGAGTGTCATAAATCGCACCCGGGATGGTTGGATCTTGATGTCCGCGACCATCTATGACGATGCAAAGAATGAGCCGCTCATCGCCGCTGTTTGGGAAAGGAACTCAAACAATACCGCGTGGAACGCATTTGTGGAAACGGATACGGCTCAGGTCCAAGAGCACGTTAACGCTGAACTATCGGTCTGGACGCGGCTGGCATTCATCACCTCTTCGACTAAAGGCCGGTTGCTAATCCTGTATCGCGACGACCACTTTGGGCCGATCGGCAAGGGGTTTGTTGCCCGCTCAAACATGTCGCGCGAACAGTTCGAATCGCAGAAAGAGATCTGGCTGAAGGACGGACTTCACACTATTTGTCTTCAAGTTTCCGGTCTCGAGGATAATCGCAGCTTTGCGGCTATCGCGGCCCAGAATGACAAGCTTGTCGGCCGTGTCGCCCGTGCGAGCGATGGACCTGGCGGGGGCCCTGCAGTGCCGCAGATCGATGCCGCAGTCTTTGATCTGATGAAGCGAAGCAACATCCGCGGGGCCGCGCTCGCTATTGTTAAAGGCACAAAGCTCGTTCTTGCGCGGGGCTACACATGGGCGGAACCGGATTATCCTGACGTCCAGCCAGACACTGTTTTCCGCCTTGGCAGTGTTAGCAAGTTAATTACCGCGCTCGCGATTCACCAGCTCGCTGCCGAGGGCAGGATCAAGCTAATGGAGAAGGTGGATGAAGTCTTGCCTCTAAAGCCACCTAAAAACAAGCAACCCGCTAATGATCTGTATCTCACTGGCAAAGTTGGCAACTTGCTCGAGCTGAGCACCAAGATCAGTCCACGATACGAGCCTGCGGGTCAGGAGATTGTGGACGAATTCAAGAAAGCCTTGCCTGTCACGCAGGAGCAAATCGCAAGGTTCTGGATCACCAAGCCGCTGGAGACCGTCGAGAAGAAACTTCTGGACGATTTCGGATACTTTCTGGCAGGACAGATAGTTAAGAAGAAACGCGCACAGCAGTTAAACGAGACTCTCATGAATGCCGTAGAGCGCATCACCGCGACGCTTCAGATCAAGCGCATTCGCTCCGGGCGTTCGCGGTTGCTGGAACAGTTGTCAGATGAAGCGCGATATCATGCGCGCGATCTGGCGCTGAATCCGAGCGCGATGTCCAAGACAAAGCCGCCGCCGCTCGTGCCCCGCGAGTATGGCGACGAGAATCTCGAGACGATGGAAGCGTCGGGCGGATTGTCGGCCGCGGCTACCGATCTTGCGCGCATCCTGGCCGCCATGAATGCAAAGCCGTATACACCCATCGGAAGATCCGCCGTGGACCAAATGCTGAAAAGCGCAGTCGACAACAGTGGCGGTCATGGATTTGATTCGGTAAAGACGATCGATGCGGTGAAAGAGGAATTCGCCTTTCGGAAAGGCGGGATGCTTTCGACCAATCAGTCCGGGCTCTACTATTCCAACGTCAAAGATAGTTTCTCGTATGTCGTCTTGTGGAATGGAATACATACCGGAACCGGTTTCGAGGAAGACCTCGCCATCAGAGACGAGTGGTATCCGAAATTCATTAAGGTGCTGGATGCGGCGGCAGCCCACACGTGGCCGGAAGTTGATCGGTTCAACCAATTCGACATGGACACGTTCGCGCCGACGCAAGACAACTTTCACTGGTGCAAGAACTGTCAGGGCCTGTTTTTGGGATCTTCCGGCGGCTGTCCTGCCGGCAGCGTACACAACAACTCAAAGAGCAAGAACTATGTGCTGATGCACAGCGCGGCCCTTCCGTACGGTGAGGACAACTGGCGTCTATGCAAGAAGTGCAATGGACTTTATTTCGACGGTCCGGGTCCGAAGAAGTGTCCCTCGGCGCCCAAGCATCAACCGGCCACCAACACGAATTACAGTCTGGTGAAGCAGTCACCCTTCAACGAGCATCAGAAAAAATGGCGAAGGTGCAAGAAATGCCAGGGTCTCTTTTTTAAGGGAAAGAATGTGAGCGTGTGTCCAGCAACGGGCGCTCACGATGATAGCGAGAGCGATGACTATAGCCTGGCATTTAGCTAAGGCTAATAGGCGCTCATCGCGCTGTGTGTGGGTTGAGACACAGACAGTCAACTACGGGGCTGTTCAGTTCTATCGAAGTATGGGTTTTGAGTGGTGCGGGTTCGACACATCGCTGTATGATCCGAGCGACGCGGGCGTTGATGAGGTACTCGGAGAGGTAGCTTCCTGCACCGCCGCACATCGTAACCGTTGACGGCCATCGGATCATGTTCGGATCGGATCATAGCCTTCGTTGGCAAACTGAAAGAGTAAAGAGAACCGTCGATGAATTATGAGGTTGTCACCAAAACCGTCAGCGCGGGGCCGCTCGCCGCGGTGCGTCGGCGCGCGCTCAGTCGAGACGTGGGCCGCATCTGGAAGCCGGCGCTTGATCTCGTCTGGGAGTTCCTCCGCCGCCATGAAGGCCTGCGAGCCGACGGGCATAATTGCTTCCTCTATCATTTTCCCGCCCACCGTGATGCAGCGATGGACATCGACTTCGGCGTTCAGGTCATTCGCCCCTTTGAGGGCGAAGGCGAGGTAGTCTGTACCGAGACGCCCGCAGGCGAGGTCGCGATGACTACTCATGTCGGTAGCTATGACAAACTCGCTGGCGCATATGACGCGATCCATTCGTGGCGCGCGGCGACCGGTCGCGCCTTCGGCGGGTGCTCTTGGGAAATCTACGGCGATTGGACCGAGGACACGACTAAGCTCGAGACGCAGGTCGTCTATTTGTTGAGTTGAAGTCGCTCCCGAGCGCCGCTCAGCGTGCCTTTCAATTCTTTCCGGAACAAGATTAGCGGGAGCGACCCACTCGCCGAGAAGCTTTCGCCCCTCAACAAAGACAGGTCGCTCCGTTTTGCGTTACAACGATCTTATTCTGCCTGCCAAAGACAGGCTCTGTTTAACCCTCAACCCTGCATTGCTCAAGGACAAAAGCATGAGTTGTCATTGTCGTCCGCCAGGTGAAACGTAAAAAACAGGATCGAGAGCAGAGATGCGATAGTTAACGTACGGTTGTGTTTCATTGGAGGCCTCTTGGTAGACTCGTGTTCGATGCGCGTTCTGCACGGCGTTCAACGGCTTGCGCTCCGTTTGCTCGCCGCTGCCGTTCGCTCGCGCTCTGCCTGCTCAGGCTCAAACTGGAGAATGTCGCCAGGCTGGCAGGAGAGCGCCTCGCAGATCGCATCGAGCGTCGAGAAGCGGATCGCGCGCGCTTTGCCGGTCTTTAGGATTGAGAGGTTCGCCAGCGCAATTCCGATCCGATCAGCGAGCTCGGTCAGCGTCATCCGCCGATCGTGGAGTAGGTCATCGAGCTTGATGGTGATCGCCATATCACACCGTCCCTTCGAGGTCGTCGCGCATGTGCGCGCCTAACGCGAACACGCGGGCCAGCAGGAACGTGAGCAGTACGGCGAGCCAGCCGGTGATCGAAAAGCCGGCGTCGAGATCGACCGGATACGCCGGAGACGAAACGGTCTTGGCGATCGCGCCGATGACGAGGCTGAGAAGCTGAAGTGCGAGCAAGGTCCAGGCGATCGTCTGCAAACGGCGCGCGTTCGCGGCGACAAATGGATCGCCCGCCCGAACCGTCTCAACAATCGCGAGCAGCCGTTTGAGGAGGACATAGTGCAACGGTATCGTGACGAGGCCGAGACCGGCGATCGCGCGCAGGCCCATGACCAGCCGCTCCGCCTCAGGCGAAGGAGAGAGTTTGAAAGCGGCCATTATCCACTGCTCGTTCGGCGAAGCAACCAGCAGAGCGAGGATCGCGGCGCCCCCCAGCCAGTTTACGACGATGAGGATCCGCAGCACGACGTGCGCGATCGGCAGCGCGGGGGATGACGTGGTTGGCATTACTGTGATTCACCTCCGTTTCGATTTATCGATTATCAATAACATATTTATCGACTGTCGGCAAGTACGATATTGATAATCGATAAACAATGAGATGTCCCTGGATGGGTCGCAAGCACGCTGGCAGACAGATGAGTATTGTGAAATCGATGTGATAACATCGGCGGGTTCCGTAAAAGACCTTTCCAGATGCTTGAGCCGGATGAGGAAAACTCGCAAGCCTTAGAAGGAGCATCGCTCTCGTGTCTGCGGGCACGCACCGAAGGAGGAAGAAGTGGCGAGAGGACAAGCGCAGCGAGCCGCGACCGTCGGCGTCGCCGAGCACGGCAACTCGGCGGTGCTCGTCACCGTCACGCCTGACGGCGAACTGCTAGATCGCCGGCGCATCGACCTAACTGACCGCGGTCTGCCGACGCACCCGCATCACCACGAAGGGTCGTGGGCCGTCGGCCGCTACAGAAACAGCCCGTGGGCGCGGGCGATTTCGCTCGCCGAGGCCGTGGCGCTCGTCGAACGCGTGCGCGAGTCCGCCGCGCTCGGCGCGCGAGCGAACCTCGAGGCGCTGGCCGCAGCGGTGCCTGTGCCGATTGCGTGTGTCGCGATCCGCGTGTGCCCCGAGCTTCCGCCGACAACCGAGGAGCGGATCGCCGACAATCGCGCGCAGACCGTCGCCGACTCCGTTATGTATCGCGAAGCCCTCGCGACCGCGGCCGAGGCGCGTGGCTGGTCCGTGAATTGGTACGACCGCGAGCGCGTGTTTCGCGACGCGGCGGCGGCGCTCGGCCGCGAGGACGTCGACGCTTTCCTGCACGCGATGGGCAAATCGATCGGGCCGCCCTGGCAGGCCAAACACAAGCTTGCGGCTGCGGCGGCGCTTGCGGCCACGGTGCGACCAGCGAGGCGGTCGACCGCCAGATAACGCGCCGCTATATCGGGCTCAATAATGTGCACAACAATAAAAACGGAGGATCCTATGTCCAATGCAACACCGGAGCAAGTCCTTGCATCGATAGTTGACGGAATTAACACGGGCAATCTCGACTCTCTCCTGTCTCTTTATGAATCCGAGGCCGCTTTTGCGACTCAGCCTGGGAGCCTCAGTCACGGCTTGCCGGGTGTCGGTGAAGCGCTGTCCGGTTTCATCGCAATGAAGGGCACTCTCAATCTCAAAGTTACAAGGGTCCTTGAGGCAACTGATCTGGCACTTGTCGTTGGGGTGTGGTCATTCACTGGGACCGGTCCAGACGGCGAACCGGTGAAGCTGAGAGGACACAACGCGGATGTTCTGCGCCGTCAGGCAGACGGCTCCTGGCGCTTCGTGATCGACAACCCCTGGGGAACTGAGTGAATATTTAAGCGGCGCACAGACCATAGTGGATCGTTTTCATATGCGGCTGTTCATTTTCTCAGCCCTGATTCTTCTTTGCGTTAATGGCTCGATTTCAGCCCAACGCTGCCGATGTTCGCCGCCTGCGTCGGGAGAAACAACGCGTTCGGGCGCGAACGAGAATATTGTCGTCTTAGAACGACGGAAACACACTCGCATAGCTGGCATCGTTCGGGATGTAAGCGGGCAAATCGTCTCGGACGTGCTCGTCGAAGTGCTTGATAACCCCGACCATCTCTTGCTCTCATATTCGGAGGACATCGAAAAACAGAAACCGCAACGCCGAATTGCGGCTTGTGTGGTGGGCAACGATGGGCGGTTTTGCTTCGCCAGTATTCCTCCGGGAAAATACGAGGTGCGCTTCAGTAAGGATGGCGGTTGGAATCACACTTCCTTGATTGTTTCAGTTGCGCCTCGCAGCCGTGGCGTGACGAGACGCGACTTGGAAGTCACAATGCAAGTCGGTACTTAGCTTTGTGTTGAGGAATAGCGAGAATGATCTCCAAAGCGTATGAGCTTCGAATCCGTGACGCAGTGGTTGATGACGCTGAAGCCCTCGTCAGCCTCCTCAATCCAATCATCGCCGCCGGAACGACCGCGTTGGATACGATGCTAACGGTTGCCGGCGAGCGAGCCTACATCGCGAGATTATCCGAGCGAGCGATCTTTCTCGTCGCGGTGCGGACGATCGACGGAAAGCTGGTCGGGTGCCAAAGCGTGGAACCGTTCACCACGACCGAGACTCATGCCTTCGATCACGTTGGGGTGATGGGGACGTATGTGGGGATAGAGTACCAACGTCAGGGAATCGGGCGCCGATTGTTTGAGGCGATGTTCGAACGGGCGCGGAGCGAAGGGTATGAGAAGATCTTCACGTATGTGCGTGCGGATAACCGGGCAGGGATGGCTGCGTACCTGGGACAGGGGTTTCGTGTTGTTGGGACGGCAGAGCGTCACGCGAAGATCCAGGGACGATATATCGACGAGGTCCTCATCGAGCGATTCCTGTAGCGAGCCCGGTTGAGCGAGGGGTTAGGCGTCGCTCTCACGACGGGTATCGTTTTCGCATCTCGGCCACTGACGCTTTGACGAGTTTCTCAAGGACCACGACATCTATGTCTGAAAGCCTCTTGATGTAGACGCAGACCTTGCCCATTCTGTGCTTGCCAAGTTCCTGCAGGAGTTTCTCGCGGGACTCAAAGCTTTCTGCGATGTAGACAACAATCTCTGGCCTTCTAAACGAGAACCCGGCGAGGCATGCATCGCCTTCGTGCCCAGTCTCGTACCGGTAGTGGTAGCTGCCGAAGCCGACGATGCTCGGCCCCCACATCTTGGGCTCGCACTTCATCACTTTCTTCATGAGTGCGGATATCGCCGCACAGTCGGCCCGACGCCGCGGATCCTCGATGGTGTCGAGATACTCCTCAACGCTTGCCTCCGTCTGCTTCGTCTTCAGTTCAGCCATGGAACCTCACGGTCGAAAAGGTAGTGGCTTGCGACGCCTAACGCCAAATGAGCCGCGCGCCCGGGCGACATGATGGCATGGACCGTCAGGCGCGTTGGCTCCATTGGATGTTAGGCGGCGGCATGAAATGTACTCGTTATTTCAACGAGTCAAGTACATGCTGAAGTTTGACTCT
>Ga0111538_10012724_pt1 | contig 11120 bp, 11 predicted proteins | sample SoiMethybrSBSTD1_FD_79669 | JGI IMG/M metagenome (GOLD analysis project Ga0111538, IMG submission 79669) | Bulk soil microbial communities from a Populus tree surrounding site in Tennessee, USA - Soil MetaG P. TD hybrid SBSTD1 (version 2)... | ecosystem: Environmental > Terrestrial > Soil >... | reverse complement strand
TGAAGCACACCGTGCCTCTGCTGATGGCATGTGGGAGCCGTCTGCCGGGGCGGCTCGGCTGGCTGACAATCGCAATGGCGAAATACATCGAAGAGGAGACCGGTCACGAGGCATGGATACTCTCGGATCTCGCCGCTTGCGGCGGCAATGTCGATCGCGTGCGCGCAGGACAGCCGGAATTCGAGGCCGAACTGATGGTGGCGTACGCCTATCACCAGATTGACCGCGAGAATCCGGTCGGCTTCCTCGGGATGGTGCATGTGCTCGAAGGCACGAGTCAGGCGATTGCGACCAATGCCGCCGCGGCCATCCAGAAAACGCTCGGACTCCCTGATGCCGCGTTCACCTACCTTACGTCGCACGGCAGTCTGGATGCCAAGCACGTCAAGTTCTTCGAGGACCTGGTGAACCGTCTCGACGATCCGCTTGATCAGGCGGCGGTTATTCATTGCGCCCGGGCGATCTATCGCCTCTACGGTGACGTCTTCCGGTCGCTGCCGGAATACGACGCCCCGGGCCTGCCGGAGGCGGCATGAGCGCGGCCCGCTTCTGCGCCGTGCTCACCGGAGCGAGCGGCGGCATCGGCCACGCGATGGCGATTGCGCTGGCGGGCCGCTGCAATGCGCTTCTGCTGGTGGGGCGCGACCCGCACCGGCTGGCGGCGCTGCAGAAGGAATTGCTTGCGCAGCGCTCGCTGCCAGTTGCGGTCGTGGCGGGCGATCTCACCGACGATGCGACGCGGCAGCGGATCCATGACGCGGCCGGCGCTCTGCCGGCCCCGGTGGACCTGCTCATCAACAATGCGGGCGTGAACGAGTTCCACGAATTCGAATCCCAGAGTCCCGAGACGATGTCGCGGTTGATGGAGATCAACCTGGTAGCGCCCATGCACCTTACCCACAAGCTGCTGCCTTTGCTCAGGCGGGCTCCACGCGCGCAAATCGTGAACGTAGGATCCATTTTCGGCTATCTCGGCTATCCCGGGTTTGCTGCCTACTGCGCAAGCAAGTTCGGGCTGCGTGGATTCTCGCAGGCGCTGCGCCGGGAGCTTGCGGATACCGCCGTATCCGTTCGCTATTTCGCGCCGCGAGCGACTGCGACCGCCCTAAACTCGCCGGCGGTTGCGGCGATGAACCGCGAGCTGCGCGTGCAGGAAGATAGCCCCGACGTGGTTGCCGGGATGCTGCTGCGGTTCCTCGACACGGACGCCTGGGAATGCAAGATCGGATTTCCCGAATCGTTCTACGCGTTTCTCAATCAGCTACTGCCGGTGGTCAATGACAACGCCATCGGCAGGCAGCTGAAAACCATCAGGAAGCATCTGCCTGGATCGGGGTCGCGGTGGTCCCCTGCGGACCGCACCGCCGGATGACCGGCGGCCCAGTGAGGGGAGGATCCCCTCGTTTGCAACACAGAGGAAGAGGAGCAGTCACATGAAATCGCCGATGATCGTTGCAGCGCTTCTGCTTGCAGCCAGCCTGAACGCCTGGGCCGGGATGGAAGAAGACGTGGGTCAGGTTCGTCAGGAATGGGAGCGAATCAAATATAAGGTCGCCGCGAAAGAGCAGGAGGAGGCATATGAGAAGCTGGCGAAGGAATCCGCCCGGGTCGTGACCCTGTACCCGACCCGCGCCGAACCGGCGATCTGGCACGGCATCATCGAGGCGAGCTACGCCGGAGCCAAGGGCGGTCTGGGAGGACTGTCGCTCGCCCGGAGCGCCAAGAAATCGTTGGAACAGGCGCTGACGATCGATCCCAGGGCGCTCGACGGTTCCGCGTATACTAGCCTCGGCTCGCTCTATTACCAGGTACCGGGCTGGCCCATAGGATTCGGCGATGACAAGAGAGCGCTCGAATTTCTGCAGAAGGGCCTGGCCGTCAATCCCGACGGTATCGATCCCAACTACTTCTACGGCGACTTTCTGTTCCGCACTGGGGATTACGCCGGGGCCGAGCAGGCCCTGCGCAAGGCCCTGCAGGCGCCGCCGCGGGAAGGCCGGCAGCTGGCCGACGAGGGCCGCCGCAAGGAAATCAACGAGCTGCTGGAGAAGGTGCGTGAACGCAGGCGATGAGGATATTGCTGGTTGAGGACGACGAGTTGCTCGGCTCCGGACTGAGCCACGCTCTGGCGCGCGCCCACTACGCTCACGAGTGGGTACGCGACGGCGAGACGGCACTGAACCTCGCGGCCTCCAGCCGATTCGACATCATCGTCCTCGATCTGGGGTTGCCGGGTCTCGATGGCATGACGATGCTGCGTCAGCTCCGGGCTCGCGGCAGCGGCGTCCCGGTGCTGATCCTGAGCGCCCGCGACGCCACGCAAGACCGGGTGCTGGGCCTCAACAGCGGCGCGGACGATTATCTTGTCAAGCCGTTCGAGCTGGACGAGCTGTTCGCCCGCATCCACGCTCTCGAACGACGGCTCAGCGGCGGCTCGACCAACCAGTTGCAGCATGGCGACCTCGTGCTCGACCTGGGCACGATGTCCGTTGCCTATGGGGGCGTTCCCGTCGACCTGAAGCGCCGCGAGTTCATGCTGCTCAGGAAGCTGATCGAAAACCCCAACCAGGTGTTCAGCCGCGACCAGCTCGAGGAGTCCGTTTATGGCGGAGAGGTCGACGTCGAGAGCAACACTATCGACGTTCACGTCCACCATCTCCGACGCAAGCTCTATCCGCAGGTGATCAGGACGGTGCGCGGCGTCGGCTACCGGATCGGACCCACATAGTGCCGGCACTGCCCTCGATCCGCGCGCGCCTGCTGGCCGGAATTTTCCTCTCGCTGGCGGCAATTCTCGGAATGGTGTCGTGGCTGAGCTACGAGGTGAGCAGGCACGAGGCGGAAGAGATTTTCGGCGCGCGCCTCGCGACTTCGGCGCGGGTCCTGGAGGCGCTCGTTGCCCGGCAGCTCGATCACGCCACGATTGCCAGCCCGATCGTCATTTCCCTCCCGAAGGAGCTGGAGTTGAGCGGCAGCGGCGCGGGATCGGAATACGGCCATCCGTACGAGACGAAGATCGCGTTCCAGGTGTGGCGGGAAGACGGTACCCTCCTCGCGCGCTCCGCTTCGGCGCCGCCGATGCCTTACAGCGCGGGGCCGGCGGGCTTCAGCAGGCGCATGATCGACGGAGAGCCGTGGCAGGTTTTCGCGCTGCGCTCGGGAAACTCGTGGATCCACGTCGCGGAGAAAGACGAGGTGCGCGACGAGCTGGTGCACAACCTGGGGTTGGCGGTTATGACACCCCTCATCGTCGGCGCAATACTGCTTCTCGTAGTCGTCAACCTGCTGGTGCGCTACGGCCTGGCGCCGCTGCGGGAGCTGGCGGCGAGCATAGAGCGCAGGGAGCCGACTGCGCTGGCGCGCATTGAAATGAGCCGGGTTCCCCGCGAGCTGTCACCGGTGGTGCAGGCACTCAACGCCCTGCTGGGCCGCGTGCGCCTGGCTTTCGAGCGCGAGCGCCGGTTTACGGACGCGGCAGCGCACGAGCTGCGCACGCCCCTCGCGGCTCTCCAGATCCATGCCGAGAACGCGGTGCGTGCGGAGTCCGACGGGGACCGCCGGGAGTCGTTGAAGCTGCTCTTGCACGGACTGGAGCGCGTGACCAGGCTGGCGGGGCAGATGCTGGCGTACAGCCGCGCGCAGGGCGACGCGGACCGGGAGCTGCGCGTTCCGATCCGGCTTGCCGCGTGTGTAACGGAAACCATAGCGGCTCTCGAACCACTGCTAAGGGCCAGGTCACAGCACGTGAGATTCAGTCCCGATTGCGCGGCGCAGGAGACGACGATCTCCGGGGAGCCGGCAAAGATCCAGGCGCTGACCCGCAATTTGCTCGACAACGCATCACGCTACGCGCCGGGCGGGAGCGAAATCGACATTTCACTTTCGGTGCGGGACGGGCGCACAGTCCTGCAAGTTGCCAACCGGGGAGGCACGGTGCCCCCGGAATTGCGCGAGCGCGTGTTCGAACCCTACTACCGCGTGCCGGGAAACCATTCCGAGGGCAGCGGCCTGGGGCTGGCGATCGTCAAGGAGATCGTCGGGCAGCACGGGGGCACGGTGACGCTCGCCGGCCTGGCAGGAGCGGAGGGAACGGTGGTCACGGTGACTTTCCCCGTTTTTGCAATGGGAGAAGAACCGGCCGCGGTCGAGGGCTGACGCCCTCCGGCCTCGCCGCGGTCGCGATTCAGGCGCGCGACCACACGATTTGATGCTGAACGCGGGCGCTATGCTTCCAGAGCGATCTGCCTGCGCAATGCCCGGTAGCGCTCCTCGGGGTGGTCTCCGAAGAGCGGATCGCGGCGCGCCGGGACCGCCACCCTGACGGCTTCCCAGTCCGCGGCGTCCAGGAGCTGCGCCGCCCGGGGGAGGATGTCTTCCTCTTCTTTCGCGATGTGGTTGCCGTAGTACACAAGGTAGGTCGCGGCGGCCGTTTCGACTTCGGACAGCGGGACGACGGTCTCGGCGAGAATCGCAGCGAGCAGATCTTTCAGCTTCTCTCCCGCGTGTGCGATGACGCGATGCTCCCGCCGGAGACGGGCGAGGGGCAGCTCCAGCTCGCGGCAGCGCTCCAGCATCCTGGCGAATGCGATTTCCTCCCGTGGGTGATGGTACTGGTCACCGTAGTCCCGCAGGTACGAGATGATGTCGAGCATCAGGTCGTAGTTCGGCCGGCGGCCGGTGTGAAACACCTCGACCTCCTTGTGCAGCAGGTCGAGCAGCCGGTTGAAGTAGGCGTGCTCCGTGTGCCACGCTGAGACCGGGTCCGTCATTGCAATCCTCTGAAGTTTCTCATAAAGCCGGCCAGGCCTGCCCGCCGTTGCCTACTGCACTATGTGCGAACGCGCAGTAATCCATGTCGCTGTGAGTGATGTGGCCGACCGTGACGCCGAGTATGTAGCTCAAGACGAGAAATCCGGGTTCCGCCTGAATCGTGCCATGCCCCATCTTCGCGAGACGGCCACGGATCACGTGCAACTCGTCGAGCATGACCTTATGCTCACCGCGGTGCTCCGCGAGCTTCGTATAGCCGATGCTGGCAAGCTGCTGCTCGTCGAATCGGAAATGCGCTTCGAGCACCTTGTCGAGCTTTTCGGCGAGCGCCTTCACCTGGTCGAGGTCACCGTGCTTGTGCCAGAGATCCGCGATTTCAAGCGCTATGTCGAAGATCGCCTGATGCTGGGCGTCGATCTGCGGCCCGATCCACTGTACGCTAATTCTTGAAGTCGAACCTCGCCTCGATCGCGCGCGATGCGCCCGGCTTGCTGACCCGCACCGTGATGGTGTAGGGGTTCTTGCCCGACATTCTGAAATAGTTGCCGTAGCTCTGCATGTTGTTGACCGTTACGAGGTCGAGCTTCTTCGTCTGCGCTCCGGCCGTGGGTTCACTGACGCTCGCTTCCACGCTGGCGTCGGTGATCGGGGCTCTCGTCTTGCTGTCGAACAACGAGATATTCACATGGTAATAGCCCTTGCCGCTCGGTATGCCGCCGTGCATGGAGGTTTCCGTGCTTCCCTTCGGATACTGCGCACGTATCGATTCGGCTGATACGACGCCGAAATAGATCTCGGTACCATCCACGACCTTGCGGTTACGGTCGGGCGCCACCGGCAGCGCCGCAGCAGCCGATCGCTTCGTTCCCTCGGGCGCGCCGCCCGGGTTGTACATGTAAACGATGGCCCCGCGTATCTCCGCATCGCTGAGATCGGGCAGGCCGCCGCGCGCCGGCATGGGACCGTGACCGTTGATCGCGGAGCGCACCAGAAAATCAAGGCCGCGCTTGAGACGCGGGATCCACGCGTCCCGATCACCGATCCTGGGAGCGCCATTCGTGCCGGCCTGGTGGCACTTCGCACACTGGGCCTGCACGACCTGTTCGCCTCTGCGCTCGACCGCCGGTGTTATCCCGCCTTTAGGCTCGGCCCATTTGCCACCCGACTGATTGACCATGTAGGTAATCGCGCGCTCGATCTCGATGTCGCTCAGGCTCTGGTCTCCGCCGTGCGCCGGCATTTTCCGGATGCCCTTCAACGCGCTGTCGGTGAGACTGGTGAGCCCGCGCGACGCGAGTTTCGACCAGGCTTTCGCGTCGCCGATCCTGGGCGCGCCCTTTTCCCCCGTCTTGTGGCAGGTCGCGCATACGGACTCGACGACCTCCTTGCCGGTGCGCTCCTGCGGCTGCGCGCCCGCCGCGAGCGGTGTGACGGACGCGGCAAGGAGAAACACGCCCGCCGCTGCGAACGGTTTCAGCGCCCGGCAGAACCGCTGGCAATACCTGGCAAGAGCGTGACTGATCATGGGCGAAGCATCCTCATAGAATCCAATGGCATTCTAATACGCATCGGGCATCGGCGGTGAGAGTCCACGGCCGCGTCGTGCGTCGGCCGTCATTTCTGTGTTCGCGGCGCGCGCTCTCTCGGGCGAGGGTAGTTGCGCAGGCGCGCGACGTCCACCAGCCGTATCTGGCGCCCGCTCACTTCGATAAGCCCGGCAGTCTGAATGTCGCGCAGGATGCGCGAGAAGTGCTCCTGCGTCAGGTTCAGGCGCGACGCGATGATGCTCTTCTTCGTGGGGAGCGTCACGGCGGCTTGTTTGCCTGCCATCCCGTTGGGGGGGAGCTGGTTCAGAATGAAGGCCGCGACGCGTTGCGTGCCGTTGAACAGCAGGCAGTGCTCAAGATCATGCGTGCGCTGAGCGAGTCGGCGGCATACGTCTCGCAGCATGTTCCGGGAAAACTCCGGGCCGCGGCGAAGCTGTTGCAGGACGGCCTCCTTGCTCAGGTGCACGAGCGTGGTGTCGATGATCGCCTCGGCCGAGGCGATGTACGCTTCATCCAGGAACAGCGCCGTCTCGCCCAGACAGCCACCGGAGCCGACCAGCTCGATCACTTTCTCCTCTCCATGCGGCGTCTGTATGTAGATCTTGATCTGTCCCTTCGAGATGAGATGCAGCCTGGTGCAAGGGTCACCCTGCCGAAACAGCACTGTACCGCGCGGGATCGCGCACTCGGTGGCGCCGCGCCCGAGACGCCTGATTTCTCCCCGCTTGAGGCCTCCGAACAACGGAAGGGTCCCGAGGAACGACTCGATTACATCGCGATTTGTTGACATGCCCGTGTGATGTCGTGGGGGAATTTGGATAGGGCCATTATGGACGTGGACCCGCGTCGCAGTTTGATCTGGATCAAGTTTTGTTGCGGCACACGTCGCGCTAACGATCGTAGCCAAGCTCTTGAGATACCTTCTGTACGACAACGTACATAAGGCGCAGGCGGTGTTGCGAAAATCGCACGGGGCGCGCGCTGACGAGCCTTGGATCGCCGTTTTTGATGGGTATCAAGGAATTCTGGTATGCCGGGTTGTATGGTTCATAAGGGCTCAGAAGAATAATTGCTTGAATACAGGGAATTACGGGTGCCCGCCGACCATTCCACAATGGCGGGCCGCGGGCAGTCCCAGGGAAGGGAAGCACCGATGGTCATAAGATGGGGAGTGCGCTTGCTCGCTGGTGCGGTTTTCTCATGGGCAGCAGCCACGCCGAACGTCATGGCTCAGCCGGTGCCCGGAAAGGCGTCTCCGGAGGAAGTCTGCAAGAACTGCCACGCCGACAAGGTCGAAACCTATCTCGCCTCGAAGCACGGCCAGAAAGGCAACGTCCGCGGTCCGTCGAGCCAGGGGGCCTGTCTCGCCTGCCACACGGACGCCGCGCTGGAACACGCCGCCAAGGGTGGCGGCAGGGGAGTGGGAGGTATCTTCGGGTTCAACAATCCCAAGATTTCCGTAGACGCGAAGACGAAGACCTGCCTGGAGTGTCACGGCGCCGATCGCCACCTCGCTTTCTGGGATTCCGGCAAGCACCGCAAGAACGATGTCGCGTGCAACAACTGCCACAGCGTGCACGGGACACCCGGCCCGGGGGCGACCATCGCCCTTAACAAGCCCAATCCCACCATCGCGCCGTATGAAACTACGGTGCGTCAGCTCCAGTACGAGACCTGCACGACCTGCCACAAGCAGGTGCGCTCGCAACTGCTCAAGCCCTCGCACCATCCGATCATCGAGGGCCGGGTCAAGTGCTCCGATTGCCACAACCCGCACGGCGCGCTCTCGCACGCGATGGTGAAGAGCGAATCGGTGAACCAGCTCTGCACCTCCTGCCATGCGGAAAAGCGCGGACCGTTCGTCTGGGGACATCCCCCGGTCGAGGAGAATTGCCTCAACTGCCACAACTCCCACGGCTCCAACCACAACCGCCTCCTCACGGAGAGAGCGCCCAACGTGTGCCAGGACTGCCACGACGCGGCCCAGCACCCGGGAACGGTGTACAGCGCGCAGCAGGGCTTCAGATTCTCCGCGCCCGCGACCGTCCCGAGCACGCGGCTCGTCGCGCGCGGCTGCGTGAATTGCCACAACAACCTGCATGGCAGCAACGCGCCGGCCATGCGTGGCAAGTTCTTCCTGAGGTGAGGCAAACATGAAACCCAGACTGATAGCCTTGCTCATCGCACAACTCTTCGTTGCGGCGCCCGCGGCTTTCGGCGCGGAAGGCGGCGTCAACTGGTCGGGCTCCGTCGGGCTCGGCCTGATTGGCGTCAACGAAAACGCGAAGGACAAGTCCAAGTTCAACGAGTACCGCGACCTCGATTCGGGCGCCTACGGCGTCTTCGATCTGCGCGGGCGCTCGGACAGCTACTACTTCAACGGCTTCGGCGAGAACATCGGCCGCGACGATTGGTACGTGGATTTGTGGGGCGGCAAGTACGACACGTTCAAGTACCAGCTGTACGGCAACAGCATGCGGCACAATTTCGGATCCGGCCCCGGCGCGCTGTCACCCTATGGCGGGATCGGCACTCCGACCTTGACGGCGGTTTTCCCGAGCCTCAACACCGCCACGTGGAACACGTTCGATAACTCCTACGACAGGCAGGACCTCGGCGGCATGTTCGAGATCTCGAAGGGCACGCCGTGGTACCTGCGCGTGGACGGGAACCAGGTCAGGCGGGAAGGTATCAAGGTCATTGCGGGAGCCCAGGGCACGAGTCCCGGTAACGGCTTCGTGGATCTGCCCTCGCCGGTCGATTTCAAGACCGACAACATCTCGGTGGAGGGCGGCTACCAGACGAAGACGCAGCAGTACGCGCTCAGCTACCATTTCAGCAAGTTCTCGAACGACAACCAGCTCCTCAACTGGTCGAACGGCTTTTTCTCCTCGGCCACGCCGCTGCGTCTGGATACGACCGTCCTGCCGGCCGACAACGAGTTCTGGCGGATCGGTGCGAACGCGACGTGGAAGAAGCTTCCGTACGAGTCGACCCTTGCCGCGCGCCTGACCTACGGCAAGGTGACGAGCGACGTGGGCGTGCTGCCGACGACGCTGGCTGGCAACACGGCCGTCACGCCGAACCTGCCGGCGAACAACGGGTCGTTCCCGAGCACCGGTGCCAGCAGTCCCCTGTTCCACGGGGAGGAGGTCATCAAGACGGCTTCGTTCTCGCTCACCTCACGGCCGGTCCCCCAGGCCGATACCCGCGTCTACTGGAATTGGTCGGAAAAGCTGAACGAGTCGAATCTGGTGACGTTCAACCCGACCGCGGTGAGCGGTTTGCGGTGCTCCGGCACAGCCTGCACTCCGGAGCTTTTCAGCTACCGCAAGAACAATTTCGGCCTCGAGGGCAGCTACCGGGTCAATCCGCAAAACAAGCTGACGGCCGGTTACGACTATGTCTTTACCTGGCGCGAGCGCGTCGATTTCGACGAGACGAAGGACAACAAGTTCTACGCCGAATGGAAGAACAGCTCGCTCGACGAGCTTACGGCGCGCATCAAGTACCAGTACCTCGATCGCAACTCGAACTACTCCGGGAGCACCGACCCGACCGTCATCGATTCTTTTGTCAGGCGCTTCGACCTTGCAAACGTCAACCAGAATCTGGTCAAGGTCGTCCTCGACGCCAGCCCGGCGCCGCTGCTCGACCTGGGCTTCGAGGCGATTTACAAGAAGAACGACTACAAGGACACGAGTCTGGGACGCACCGACGACCAGAGGCAGGAATACTACGTCAACCTGGGCTACGGGGACCCGAAGGGATTCCGGTTCATGATCTTCGCCGACGTCGAATTCCTGGAGTACAACTCGATACACCGGGTGGGCTCCGGCAACGCCAACCCGGCAGCGCCGCCTTCACCTGCACCGCCCGCGGTCTCGACTACCTACACGTGGTCCGCAAAGAACAAGGACAAGAGCTGGCAGGTGGGTCTGGGAGCGGACTGGGTGCCGGCCGAGCGCTGGAAGTTGAACGGCTCGCTCATCTACGCGGAAACGAACGGCACGACGGACTTCACGACGCAGGCGGGGACGATCCTGGCCGCACCGCTCCTGCCGATCGGCAACAGCGACAACACGCGCCGCACAGCCCTCGTGCTGAAGGGCAACTACCGGGCTGACAAGAACTGGGAGTTCACCGGGGGCTACGCGTTCGAGCGCTATCGCTTCAACGATATCGGCTACGACGGCTTCACTTACACGGTGGGAACGGGGACGAGCACTTCCTACTTGAGCGGGCAGAGCGCGTTCCAGAACTATACCGCGAACATCTTCTACCTGATCAGCAAGTATTCGTTCTGAAAATGAGAGGGGCCGGGGGGCTCCCCCCGATACACACAACTCAAACAGGAGCAATTCATGAAGTCATGCGTGTTTGTTCTGGGCCTGATCGGAGCGCTGGCGGTGCCAGCGGCGCACGCGCAGTCCGGTCCCGAGGTGCTGAAGGCCAAGGGATGTCTCAACTGCCACGAAGCCGACAAGAAGAAAGTAGGGCCAGCGTACAAGGACGTCGCCGCGAAGTACAAGGACGACAAGGGCGCGGAAGCGAAGCTCGTAGCGAAGATCAAGGAGGGAAAGGATCACCCGAAGATCGCGGCCTCCGACGCCGAGCTGAAGGCTGCGCTCGACCACGTGCTGTCCATGAAATGAGGCGGATCGCGGCGTGATCAAAAAGCTCTGGGACCTGCTGCGCAAGCCCAGTCTGCACTCCACCGGCGCTCTCCTCATCGCGGGCGTCGCGGCCGGCATCATTTTCTGGGGCGGCTTCCACACGGCGCTGGAGGTGACGAATACGCTG
>Ga0111538_10012722_pt1 | contig 11121 bp, 10 predicted proteins | sample SoiMethybrSBSTD1_FD_79669 | JGI IMG/M metagenome (GOLD analysis project Ga0111538, IMG submission 79669) | Bulk soil microbial communities from a Populus tree surrounding site in Tennessee, USA - Soil MetaG P. TD hybrid SBSTD1 (version 2)... | ecosystem: Environmental > Terrestrial > Soil >... | reverse complement strand
GGTTGTGCTGTAACGCGCGCCATGTCCTGGGCTAAACTTCGCCCATGGATCAGGTAACGAATCGAACTTCCCGCCCCTTGGATCGAATTCTGGCCCTCGAAGCCGTTCGCGTGACCGAGGCTGCTGCCATCCGTGCCGCCCAGCTTGTCGGGCGGGGCGATGAGAAGGCGGCGGACCAGGCGGCCGTCGAGGGCATGCGCTCCGCCTTCAATCTGCTCCCGATCGAGGGCGTGGTGGTGATAGGCGAAGGCGAGCGCGACGAGGCCCCGATGCTCTATATCGGCGAGCTCGTCGGCTCGGGCGGCATCAAGGTCGACATCGCGCTCGATCCCCTCGAGGGCACGACGCTCACCGCCAAGGGATTGCCCAACGCGCTCGCCGTGATGGCGATGGCCGAAGCCGGCACGCTCTTGAACGCGCCCGACGTGTACATGGACAAGATCGCGATCGGGCCGGGCTTCAAGGAGGGCGTGGTCGATCTCGACGCCGAGCCCGCCGAGAACATCCTCGCGCTCGCCAAGGCCAAGGGCGTGAAGCCCGACCGGATCAGGGCGCTCGTGCTCGACCGTCCGCGGCACGACAAGATCATCGCGAGCATCCGCTCGGTGGGCGCGGCCGTGCAGCTCATCACCGACGGCGACGTCGCGGGCGTCATCGCCACGACCGAACCCGAAGCCACCGGCATCGACATCTATATCGGGCAGGGCGGCGCGCCCGAAGGCGTGCTCGCGGCCGCCGCGCTCCGCTGTGTCGGCGGGCAGTTGCAGACGCGTCTCGTGTTCCGCAACGACAACGAACGGCAGCGCGCGGAGAAGCTCGGCATTCGCGATCTGCGCCGCAAATATCTGCTCAAGGATCTGGCCTCCGGCGATGTCGTCTTTGCGGCGACCGGTGTCACGAGCGGCACGATGCTCGAAGGCGTGCGCATCGTAGGCCCCTGCGTCACGACGCACTCGATCGTGATGCGCTCGGCCACGAAAACCGTGCGCTGGATCAAGATGCGCCATCCGTTCAGCGATGGCTGACGCAACACTGCTGGATTTGAAGCCCGAAGGTCGTAGCGAGCAGGCGGCGCAATACGCGCTCGGCGTCGCGCACTCGTTCAGCGGCCGCGCGTGGCGCTTTCGCGTGTTCGATGAAGCGCAATCGCGTGCCTTGTCGCTTTCGGGCCGGAGCGGGGCGTTGGCGCAGCTTCTCGCGGCGCGCGGCGTCACACGCGAGAGCGCGGAGTCCTTCCTCGATCCGCGGCTGAAGACGCTGCTGCCCGAGCCCTATCGCATCGCGCATATGGAGCATGCGGTCTCGCGTTTCGCCGATGCGATCGCGAAGGGTGAGAAGATCGCCGTCTTCGGCGACTACGACGTCGACGGCGCGTGCGCTTCGGCGCTTCTGGTGAAATATCTGCGCGGCGTGGGTGCGGAGTCGCTGCTCTATATCCCCGATCGGATGAAGGAAGGCTATGGCCCGTCCGAAGGCGCTGTGCGCCGCTTGCGCGAGGACGGCGCGTGCCTGCTGGTGACGGTCGATTGCGGCGCGGCATCGCACGAGGCATTCGCGGCCGCGCGTGCGGTTGGGCTCGATGCGATCGTGATCGATCACCACGCGGTCGAGCAGAACCCGCCGGTGCTCGCGCATGTCAATCCGAACGGTCCCGATGACCGGTCTGGATTCACCTATATCTGCTCGGCCGGTCTCGTGTTCATTTTCCTCGTCGCGGTTCAGCGGCATCTGCGCGACAAGGGCTGGTTCGCCGCCTCGGGAAAGAGCGAAGTCGATCTCCTGAGCCACCTCGACATCGTCGCGCTTGCGACGGTTGCCGATGTGGTGCCGCTGCTGGGCGTCAATCGCGCCTTCGTCCGCCAGGGCCTGCGCAAGCTTCAGCTGCTCGAGCGTCCGGGGCTCGCGGCCCTCGCGCGCATCGCGTCGGTCGCGCCGCCGTTCTCGGCGTATCATCTGGGCTTCATCTTCGGGCCGCGCATCAATGCCGGAGGCCGGGTCGGGCGCTGCGATCTCGGCGCGCGGCTGCTCGCCTCCGACGATGCGGCCGAAGCCGACGAGCTGGCGGCGACGCTCGATCTCAACAACCGCGAGCGCCAGACGATTGAAGCCTCAATCGTCGAGACCGCCCACGCGATGGCCGCAGGCCAGAGCGACAAGAATGTGCTGCTGATCGCGGCTGACGGCTGGCATCATGGCGTGGTCGGCATCGTCGCGGGACGCCTGAAGGAGCGCTACGCGAAGCCCGCGTTCGTCGCCGGATTCGACTCAACCGATATCGGTCGCGGTTCCGCACGCTCGGTTCCTGGTGTCGATCTCGGTGCGCTCGTGCGCCGCGCGAAGGTGGAGGGACTATTGGAAGCCGGTGGTGGGCACGCAATGGCCGCGGGCTTCTCGGTCCGCCGCGACAAGCTCGAACTCTTCCGCGATTTCCTGGATCGGAACCTGGAGCCGCAGCGCGAGACGATCCTGGTCGCCCGCGATCTCATCGCCGATGCCATCGTCTCGGCCGGCGGGGCAACGCTTGCGCTCCTGGACGACATCGACAGGGCAGGGCCCTTTGGCGCAGGGAATCCCGAGCCGGTGTTCGCGATGCCGGACATGATGGTGGCCTACGCGGAGGTTGTGGGCACCAACCATCTGCGCCTGCGCCTGACCTCGCGCGACGGCTCGGCCATCGGCGCGATTGCGTTCCGGGAAGCCGACTCGAAACTCGGGCAGGGGCTCCTGAAGGCGCGCGGCCAGCGCGTGCACGCGACCGGCAAGCTCAAACGCGACGACTATGGCGGAACGGCGCGAATCCAGCTTCATCTGGAGGACGCGGCGCCGGCCGGCGCCTGACGGCTTGCCATCCGAGGCTTGCGCCATTATGACCGCACCCGGCCAAGCGCCCTTCGTCTATCGGTTAGGACTCAAGATTTTCAATCTTGCAAGAGGGGTTCGACTCCCCTAGGGCGCGCCATCGTTGCTTGGGAAAATGTCCTCATAGAGCCCCTGTTCCCGCAGCCACTGTTCCAGTTCGCGTGCTTGCTGGAGCACGCACTTCTCTGCACACGTAGGAATGATGCATGGCCTTCCATGCTGGGGGCAAACGACATATTTCATGATGGCGTCTCCTGTTGGGTTTCAATGGAGACACCCCATTGTGCGCACGGGTTTAGGTGAGTCTAGGTAATTCTGGCGGTTAGGATTTCGGTTAGGCCCTGGGGAAACTCAGGGCCTTTTGCTTTCATGCCACGTCGTCATCGTTCACTTGTTCATCTGGTGTTGGTGCTTTGCCCTTCACCAACGCAACGACTTGGATAAGAACCCACAGGTAAGCAACGAATAAACCTAAGCCAATAAAGACCTCCAGTTTAGCCGGCGATGCAGAGTTTCTGGCTTGTATGGCACTGCCGAACTCACCGTCTTTAAGATAGGGCCTTATCGCATCAAAAGTTGCCGTTACGCCAACATCGATCGCCAAAACCAGGACAACAGCCAAAAGGGCTACGATGTTGCAGATGGCAGCAACCACACGAAATTCGCTCGGGTGCTCGTATGCGATAAACGCCAAACCGGAGCAGATAGCCAAAATGCCGCCGCTTAGGACGGTCACGAGCACTTCATTCAAAGCAACTCTCCCCCGGTCGCTAGCCCTTTGCCGTTCATAGCACGCCACACTCCTGGGGCCTTTTGGTATTTGGGATAGTCTAGACCAACGATTCTCGCGGGCAGGCGCTATGGCTGAGACGGTAATCTCTACGATCCTCGGTGGGGTAGGAATTGCGATCATAATTGGGCTGTGGCGCTTGGCCGAAAAAAATTCTGGCGCGTACCACAAACTTGCAATGCCTATCTCCTACTTCATTAGAGCCATCATGGTCGGGGCGATTGGCTGGGAAATTGGCACCTTCTACGCGGTCTCAAGGCTTGCATCGTTTGTTGCCCCAGAGAACCAAAGGATGGTCGTCGAATTTGCGCAGTCCACCTTGTGGACTTCCATTTGGGTGTTTTTATGCGGCGCTACGATGTTGGCTTACCTGCTGTTCCTAAGCTTTCTGCCTTCCATTCTGAATACCAAGCCGAACACCGATACAGCAGCAAAGCCGGATAGCCCTCCTAAGGCGTAAAGCCCGAATCATGTAAGCTCACCGCATGATGGACCTGGGTTTAGGCAGCTTTCTAAGGATGGTGGACGAGCGTTGGGGCCGTCGTTGGTCCAGCCTCCTTATGCTTGTTATCTACTTTGCTATCCTCGCCATCTGTGTGCCTGTGGTGTGGTCGGGCATCACGGACTTTACAGCCTGGACGTACGGAAACGTGGGTTCGGTTCTGCAAGCTGCTCACGAGCGTATGCGGGTGCCAGCAGTAACAACGCTTGGCCTCCTGCTCAACTACGCGATTATTGCCGCATTTGTGGTACCGTTCGTCACTGCGTTGGCGGTCACGTATTTCACCTGCGTTGCCGTGGCGTGCCTTGCGCTCTCAAAACTCACTGAAAAACCGTTTTTCGAGTTTTGGCCGGACTGGAACTCTCGGTAGTCATTCACCTACCCGCCATCAGCCTTGCCCGTGGTAACGACGAAATGAAACCGCTTCCGCTGTAGACGGTTGGCTTTGTTGTTGCTGCCGGTAGCAGGTACCGGGTGCCAAGCAATACAACGCATTGTCGTTGGCCAACATGGTGCAGGCCTTGTTGACCTGTCTTGGTTTGGTATCAGGCAACCGGCGACACAACGCGGCAATGAGCTTGCGCCAAAGCTGCAAGGCGTTATGTGTTGTGTTGGTGATTCGCCGTTGGAGGTAATTCACATGGCGGGATCTGACCCTACAGGTAACACGCCCACGGGACCCGCGGGCACGAGCCTCGAAGATCAACAGAAGATGGCGGGGGTTTTGATCACTCTTGGGGTAATTGGTCAGCCACCTGCACCATCACCGCCACGGGATGCGACGCCCCCCCTAGAGGAGCGGCTGGCAGCGTTTGAGGCAGCCGGTGTCCCGATCGTTGCAGAAAGACCGCCCCGGTATCCCACGCGACCGCTTGATATATCGAGGGGCAATCCCTCAGCGATCTGATGTCAGAACCTCTTAGCTACGGATTTACCGGCAACGATGCTGTGCAGTTAGCCGCGCAGCGCCGGGTACGGGCCGAAGCTGCCCTCCGCGCGTCAATGGATGCCGCTGATCCACCGTTGCCAATGCGCGAAGCGAATTCATCGCCGCTGCCCCTAAGTCCACGGGAGTCGCCGCCACAGCCGGGTCCGCCGTCGCTGGAAAGTGTCGCCAAGCTCGCGGCGGACTTTCAGAACCTGACTGGGCAGCCGCTCACCCCACTTAACGGCGCCGAGGCGCTGATGACCGGGAGGGCAGCGGGTGTCGGAACAGCGGATGGCCGTGGGCAAGCAATCTACTCCGCTCTCGTTGCTCGCATCGAGCATCAAGAAAGGGCCATGGAACAGGTCACAGCGGAGCTTGCCCGTTTAAAGGCTGAGTTGCTTGCTGCGGCCGCTGAAGAGCGCTTCGAGGCGGGCGGCAACCAAATCGACATCGACGGCAGTGTTGACCAGGTAGAGACCGACATTCAGATCGGCATTGCCAGCTTACGCCTGTTGCGCGCCAGCTTGGGCGGAGAGTTACCGCAGCTCGGAGCGGACATGCTCAAGGCGCTGCTAAGCGTCTCCTACGAAGCTTTGAAGCGGGCGTGCCGGGCAGTCTGCAGGTTGAGTAAGTGGCTCCTCAGGAAGGCCGACAAGTTTGTGGACGCAGCTGTGGTGGCGGGAGGTGCGGCAGCAGGTCCCTACGCGCTCTGGAAAATTGTGGAAGAGCTGGATGTCAATCTGCCACAGCTAATCAAAGACCTAGAGCCTGTCCTACATTCGTTAGGTATGTAAAGGCAGAGCCGTATTTCCGACTGGCGCGTTGTGCACACGACAGATGTCGCGCAACCCTCTGGTGTGAACATCAAAGTAGGCATGTGGCGCGCTGAACTTACTCTGCTTTTTATTGTCGGTGAGGCTTACCCTCACGTTCTCGAACGCAAGTGCATCCGTAAGACTAAAGACCAAGCGGAACTCGTCTTGCCACGAGTAATCCCATGTTTTGGAAATGGCGATCTTTCCGGGTTGTGCCCAGCGCCCACCAGGACCTTGTGCGTGATCGTAATATCGTACTTGCCATCCGACCCTGCTTGGCGGGCCGATAAATGATGCGTTTCTCGGCAGCGCATCTTGCACACGGGCGAGGAACGCGCCCACATTCGTAGTCTCGATGCACACTGCTGCTTTGAAACCTTTCCACATGGCGGTTGTGAGGCCCCTACTCAGGCAAAACACAAAAATTTCTGCTTCCTTGGCCGCCGACTCGAACGTCGTGCCGGGCAAGGAAAATGTTGTGCCTTGAGTTTTGTTGTGAACAACAAGGCCCCCCGGCGGGCGAAAAATGCTCCTGCCTTCGTTGGGGTCTCCTCGGACTTGGTCTTCGTAATCGCGAAAGTAGTTTAGGGAGCGGAATCGGAACCAGCCATCCAGAAACGCCTCCGCCCATTGCGGATCGCCGTAGCATTTAAAAAGACTCCGGTGCCGCATGCATTATCTGTTGGACGTACACCAATCCGGCCTGCCGTTACCCCAGCGCACAGCAGCACGGGCGCGGATCGGCATCTCGCCACATCGGTGCTGCTAATGCGAATGTAGGCCAGTGTCCTACCGAACCGGTTTTTGACCATGGCGTTCGAAATCAGCACAAACGCACTAACCACAGTAACGGCGTTTTATTATGCTATCGATGTACACTTGACCAGTATTACCCGTTACTGGCTCCAAGCTTTTTGCCGTTGCCAAGACTTCTGCGCACATTTCGCTCTTCGCAATGCTAAGGCAGGTTCCGTCGCGAGCCTCACGAATCCATCTGTCGGCAACCGATTTGCTCTGGTTCACGGCATCGCTCACGAATTGGGCGGCGAGTTCCGTGCACCTCCTAATTTGAGCCGCTTTGGTTGTCGCCGCCTGTTCCAGTTCTAACCGGTTAGCTTTTGCAGCGGCTATCCGTCGGGCTCTCTCAGCCCTGGCCTGTTCGTACGTGTCGCCAAATCCATTGAGGCACAGTTCAATAGACTTCCCATCTTTCCGATTGTCGTTCGGCCAGCAGGCGTTCCTTTGCGGTTGACCCGGATCGGGCCGCGGACCCAGATAGGGGCACGGTTCGTTTCCGAAAAATTCTTCTTTGTCGTCATCGCGTGCCCAGCATTCGGTTTGTGTACCGTAGGGATCCGGGCCAGGGCGCTTCGGAGCCCAGGTGAGTCTGGTTTCAGCAACAGGGACTGGTGGAGGGGGCGTGGGCGTAGGTGGAGCTGGCTCCGGCTTGGTAACAGCGACATCCGGGCCAACGGGCAGCGTTGCGAAGTACACAATGACGCCGCCTAATAGCAAAACTCCGCCGAGAACAACGGCCACTGTCTGCCTTTTAGGTGATGGTTTGAGGATTGCTTCCCCTGAGACGCCCAAAATGAGCAACAGGCCGCCCAACAAAACAAGGACGATCCACAGCGGAGCTCCGATTAGCGATTGCAGGAATTCCAAAAGTCCCATGAGTGGTTACCTCCAGCATCTCAGTGCAGAGCATTCCAAACCGATGAACAATTGAGATGCGGTCCCCCCGCAATCAGTAATTATCAAACTAGCACAGTCTTGCAGCTAGGTTGAGCGCGACTTACGCCCGTCGGAGATGGTTTTCCGTATCAAGCCCCGCGGTGCGCTTCAACGTGAGGCGCTGCGTCGCGTATAGGTCTTCAGTCCAATATTCACGCGGCAAAGGCTCAGCCAAACTTCCCTGGCGCTGGGGCGTCCTGACCGAGCGCGGCAACCCAAAAACCGGAGGAGTGGTCTCCCCCCCCTCTGCCTCCCCCCTCCGGTTTTTGGGGCGCTTCCCGTCAGCGTCCAATGGTCACGAGTGTTGCGGAATATGGAACATATGCATTCGGCTGACGCGATTTCCGCCTTTATCGAGAAGGGCGGACGAGTTGTAAGACTACAGGGAACGATCCCTGTCACGGTTGCCGAAGTGCTGGACTATCTATGGTCTCGCGGCGTCCGAGCGGACTATTCACCGGGCCATGCGAGACTCTATGTCTGCAAAGGCAAGCTCATCACGCTGAGCAAGCTTCTCGAGGTGGCCAATCGGCACCGTCGCGCCGAGCAGCTTCCACCCTTTGTCGCGAGGGTCAGGGTCTAAGGCTTCTCCTCGGCTAACGCGGCGGCGATCTCCGCCGCTTTGATCGTGCCGCCGTGACCGCCGACGATCGTCACGTCGTTCTCGACGTCGAACTCCCTCATCGTCGCGCCCACCGCGATCGTCTCGGGCGAACGCGGAATCGCGGCGCCGCGAGGCGAGATCAGGTCGGTGACATAGATGAGCTTGCTGTCGACGATGTGCCCGATGAGCATGCCATCGACGTGCGGGCCCTGGGGCCGCTCTGCCGCTTCTCCGCCGGTCGCAAAATTGAGCAGACGGACTTCAGCGGTGTCGTCCTTGATCGTCTGGTTCTCGAAGATCCCATAGATCTTCAGCGGCTTCGGGTTCTTCGTCAGCTCGTCGGGAACGACGGTGTGCGGATTGCGGATCGCCTTCTCGAAATATTCGAGGCTCTGGCTCGGAACGAGAAGCGTGGCGCCTTCCGCCACATAGGTGCGCATGCCGCCCGTGTGATCCATATGGTGATGGGTGAGCACGAGATATTTGATCGGCTTGCCCGGATATTTCGCCTTCGCCGCATCGATCACCCAGCGCGATTGCAGCTCGCCATAGGGCGCGTCGAACACGATCAGATAATCCTTCATGGCGACGATCAGATTGTTTGCGGTGCCGCCCTGGACGTGCTGCACGTTCGGTGCGAGCTCCACAAGCTTCAGTCCGCCACCATCGGGATAGATGATCGCGTCGCTGTCGGTGAGCCGCGTGAGGAACAGACGGCGCAGCACCCACTGATAGGGCACGTTGCTCGTGGCGGGCGGTTTGGCCGCCGACTGGACCGCGGCGGGTACTGCAAACGCATTGGCCGGCAGGTTCGGCGTCGCCGTGACGGCCGAGTAATTCATCTTCGCCACTTCGACATTGTTGAGGCGATAGGAGAGCGACCGCGCGACGCGGGCGCCGTTGACGGCCGTCCAGCCATCGAGCACGAGATCGTAGTTCGAATCGCCCGCGATGTTGTCGTCGTCACGCGTGCGGATGGCGGCGGGCAATTTCGTCGCCGGATCGAACAGGATGAAGAAGTTCGTCCCGCCATCGGTCAAGGACACCGTCGGCAGATAGCGGTCACCGAGTTGCTGGGGCATCACGCCGCGCATGCTTGCGGGATTGTCGATCGCCTTCAGCAGAAGTCGCGGCGAGGCCCGATTGAGCTCGCGCAGATGCGCGGCCACGCGGATGCTCGACATCGGCTGGTTGGTCGCGCCCGTCGTGACGAATCCGAGCGTCGGCAGCACGGTCTCCGTATAGTTCAGCTTCACCGCGGGTGGCGGATATTGCTGGTCGCGGTCCCAGGTCGTTTTCGCCATGCCCTTGGCGAGATCCCAAGTGACCTCGAAATTCGCGGTGCCAAGCGGGCGCGGCTCACCGCCGGCGACGAGCGATTGTCCCGGCTCCCAGAACCGGGCGTCGCCTTTCACCGTGAGGCCGGTTAGCCGTCGCAACGCATCGGCGCCGCCTTGGGCGTCGATCGCCTGCTTGACGAGATCCGCAGCGTTCTGAACCGTGACCTGCTTGTTGTCGCAGGCATAGCGGCTGCGGTTGGCGACGTTGTTGAGATCGCGGCCGGCGCCGTCGAGCATGCCAACCGACTGCTCGAACTGGATGGTCGTGAAATCGTTCGGATCAGCAAAGGACTCGGTGATGATCAGGCGATGATCCCACATGTAGATCGAGGCGCGATGCTGATGCCCATTGGCGTCGAACACGTTCAGCTGGCGGCCGGGGAGGCCCGGTGTGTAGTCCTCGGGGAACTGGAATTTGACCTCGCCCTGCAGCCGGATGGAATTTGCCGCGGTCTCGACGATCTCCTCATCGATGGCCGGCCCGACATTGGTGAAATCGGCGATCGTGACGCTGTATCTGTTGGTGCCCTGCTCGACATAAAACTGGCGGGCTGGAACCGTCCTGCCGCCATTCGTGTAGGTGATGTCCTGCGCCATCGGCGTCGTCGGGAAGATCGCCATGAACCGGTACTGGCAGCTGGCAAAGACATTCGGGGCGACCGCAAGCTCGCCCTCCTGCTGGGCGGCCATGGCCAGGGGCACGAACGCGGCAAAGGCGCACGAAACAACAGCGGCGTGGATCGGCCGAAACTTGGACATGACGAGCTTTCTCCCCTTTCCAGGCAACCCTGGATCAAGCGGACGATAGCATCCCAGCCGATTGCGAGAAAACCACGGAAACTTGAGGGGTAGGGCGAGGACCGAGCCGGCCGCTCGCCTGGCGCGTGTCACCCTTCCGTGCGCAAGGGCTGCGCGGCACTCGATCCGGAAATCTCCAAGGATTCCGGATGCGAATGCCGCGCAAAGCTCACCACTGCTTGGTGAGGATCAAGGACACCATGCGGCCCATGATGTTCTTGGAGGTGTCGCAGGTGCACGGGTTTCCGCCGCCGGTGCTGATCCGGTATTGGTACTGTCCGTGCCGGTCCATGATGTTATTGATGACGACTTGAATCCCGATGTTGCGCAAGTACTCGTTCGTCGGCACGTCCATCGTGTTGTAACCGAACGACAGATCGAACGTGTAGAACGACGGCAGAAGGTTGTTGTAGCCCTCAATGGCACAATGATACGTGCCACCGCCGCCGGCGGCGTCGAGACCGCCGTTCGCAGCGCAGAAATTGCCGTTGACGTTGGGCGGCGGCCCCTGATTGTGGAAGCTGTGGCTTTCGTAGTTCACGAAACCGGTCAGGGTCCATGGTCCGTTGGACCAGCCGATGCGACCGCGATAGCGCATACGCGGGTCGTTGGGCACGCCTTGCGCTTCGTTGGGCTGACCCTCGGAGTTCGTGGTGTGGAATGAATCCTCGATCTCGCCACCGTCGACGTTCTGCTCCTTCTGGTGCAGATAGTAGGTGCCGACGATGCCGATATTGAAGGCGCCGATGTC
>Ga0111538_10012721_pt1 | contig 11122 bp, 9 predicted proteins | sample SoiMethybrSBSTD1_FD_79669 | JGI IMG/M metagenome (GOLD analysis project Ga0111538, IMG submission 79669) | Bulk soil microbial communities from a Populus tree surrounding site in Tennessee, USA - Soil MetaG P. TD hybrid SBSTD1 (version 2)... | ecosystem: Environmental > Terrestrial > Soil > Tree... | reverse complement strand
TGAACGGCGCCGCCAGCGCCACCCGGAGCGGTGCCGTTGACGTCAATCGCGCGGCGATGTACGCGTAGCCGGCCAGGAGGATTGCGCTCACCACGAGCACGAATGGATGAAGGAGGCGCCTCACCAACTGATGCTACCAGTAAACAGCCGGGTCTCTCGCGCGGAGGGTTGATCATGCCGAGCCCCGCCACCGTGCCGCGGTTCACCCTGGGACAGCAGCTGATGAATCTCGTCGGCATCCTCAAATACGGCATCTTCTTCTCGGTCCTGCTGGTCTTCCTGCCGCTCACCGCCCGCGACGGGGTGCTGCTCCACGGGCTACTCGGGGGCCTGTTCGTGGACCTCACGGCCTGGGCAATCTTCTTCGTCTCGCTAGGCCTGCTCGGGACGGCGTGGTCGTTGATGTTCACCGAGGGGTTGATCGTCGTCGGTGTCGAGCGCTGGCACGACGGCGGCGCGGCCTACCGGCCGTTCGAGACGGTCGAGAGTAGCCCCACGCAGTACGTGCCGGCCTGGGCGGAGAAGTTCTTCTGCGTGCCGATCACCGGGGCGCAGTTCGTCTTCTATACCCTGCTGGCGGTGCCCGGACTCTGGATCATCGTGCAGTACAGCGCCGCCGGCTGGCTCGGGGCTCTGGGCGCCGCCGGCGCGGGGTTCGTGGTGGGGTACTTCCTGCTCATCATGCTGTCGGCGCCCGCGGCGCTGATCGATGCCACTCACCCGCCGATGACCGGCCTACCGCTCGTCGAGCCGTTCTGGGCATGCTTGCGGAAGGTGCCGCTGGCCGTGAAGGCGGCACAGCTGTTCCGCAGCTGGGTCTCGATCGTCTTTCGGTTCTTGGGGATGACGGCATTCCTCCAGGAAGCGGAGGATGGGCGGCGCCGTCTGATCTACCCGTCACACTTCATCGCGGTGACGAACGTGATCGGTCTGGTGGTCTTGGCCACCGTCGTCGCCGTGGTCTTCGAGCCGGCGAGGCCGGCGACAACGCTCGCGACCGGCCCGGCCGACAGCGAGAGCAGCCGCTCGCTTCCCTCGCCCCCCGTGACGGGCCAGACGGAAGCGACGTCGCCGGCGCCGCCCACGGGGTCCTTGACCTGGTTCGGGGTGAGCTTCCCGAGCGAGCTCCCGGCGGTGCTGTACTTGCTCGTCATCGTGATCGGCCTGGTGCTGGCGTTCACCACCGTGCAGTCGATCCTGGGCCCCTACCGGGTGTCGCCGGTCCTGGCCTTGCTGGTGATCATGCTTCTTGGCTACCGATGGTCGGGCACGGACCACTACTTCCCCGTTGGCGCCCAGACGCCGCGCGACCGGGCCGCCCTCACGCCGGTCGCGGTGGCGAAGGCCGGGCCGCCGGGCCGCCGCAATCTCGTCGTGGTGGTCGCGTCCGGCGGCGGAATCCTGGCGGCCGGGTGGACGACGCTGGCCCTCGAGAAGCTCGTCGCCTCGCGCCCGCAGCTGCAGGAGGAGATCCGCCTGCTGAGCGGGATCTCGGGCGGAGCCGTCGGTGCTGCCTTCTACCTCGACGGCGCGCTACGGCGCGAGACGCCGACCGATGCCCGGGTGAAGTCGATGAGCAGCAGCCTGGCGGCGACGGCCTACGGATTCGCGTTTCGAGATTTCTTCCGGCTGCTCACCGGCGGAGTCGTGCCGCTCGACCTGGATCGAGGGCTTCTGCTGGAGCGCCAGTGGCTCAAGACCGCCAACGGCGTGGTCCGCGGTGAGGAGGTGGTGATGCCGCAGGGCGTGCTCATCGATCGAACGATGACGTCACTCCGTTCCCAGATTGCACAGGGCCGGATCCCAGCCCCGATCCTCAGCGCGACGATCATGGAATCGGGTCGCCGGGTGATGATGACCCCCGTCGACTTCGAACGTCCGCGCCGGGCGCGACGGGCGATGACGATGTCCGAGTTCCTCTTCGAGGAACGTCGGCGGCGCGCCGGCGAGGCGCTGGTTGCCGTCAACGAGTACCCGGAGCTCGACCTGCCGCTCTGGACGGCGGCCCGTCTGTCGGCGACCTTCGCCTTCGTGACCCCGGCCGCGCGGGCCGATCTGTTCGACGACGCGTCGACCGGCACCCGACCGACAGATCACCGCGGCCACCACATCATCGACGGCGGCTACTACGACAACTTCGGGGTGACATCGGCGCTCGACTGGCTCGATCCGGTCCTGGCCGCGCGACTCAACGGCCGCGATCTCGACTTCGACCGCGTCGTGATCATCCAGCTGCGCGCCTTTCGCCGGGCCAACCCGCGGGACGTCCCGCCGAAGAGCGGGGCGGTGGCCGCGTTGCTGGGACCGCTCATCGGCCTGGAGGCGATTCGCGACGGGGCGGCCGTCAGCCGCAACGACATCGAGCTGAACCGCTTCGCGACGAGCTGGACGGCGCGGCTGCGCCAACCCGTCAACGGCCGCCCGGTCGACGTGTGCGTGTTCACGCTGCAGCCCAAGCGGGGGGCCGAGGGTCCCATGTCGTGGCACCTGACCGCCAAGGACAAGAAGCAGTTGGCCGCCAGCTGGGTCGAGGAAGAAGCGCAGCAGGTGACTGACTATCTCGCCACGGGTGGCCGCTGCCCCGGGGCTAACCAATGAGCCGCGTCTTCGCCGCCATCGACCGCATCGACTCGCAATGGCTCACCACGTGGGTGCTGAGCGCCATGGTCGCCACGCTCGTGCTGGCCACCGTGGTGTCGGCAGCGGTCAGCCCGCTCGACGAGCGGACAAAGACGACGTTATTCGATCTGCAGTTCTCGGGCTTGCATCCGTGGCTCACGGATCGGCCCGAGGCTGGCTCGATGGCCGGGGCGCTCTTGCGCAGGTGGAAGACCGCGGGCGTCATCGATGACGCCCGCACCGCTCAAGGGATCGACTTCGCATTCCCCATTGCCTACGGCTTCTTCTTCCTCGGGCTCGCCGCGGCGCTCTGGCGGGCGCAGCCGGACTATCCGCGCGGCGCTCGCTGGGTGTGGGGCATCGGCCTCGGCGCGCTCGCGGCGCTCCTCGACGAGGGTGAGAACGCCTTCCTGTGGTTCATGCTCGCGCGACCAGACCAGGATCCCGGTCGCATCGTGCCCGCTCTCGCCACCGCGCTGGCGATCGGCAAGTACGCCGTGCTCGCCGCGGTCGTCCTGATCCTGGTCCTGGCGCTTCGCCGGGCGCGCGCCTAGCTTCGTCGGCCGTCGGCATCTCGGGGGTCTCCGGCGCATGCTCGCGCCCCACGTGGTATAACCAATTCCGAACCGCTTCTGCGGCGCGAAGGAGCAGCCATGGCTGATCTTCTGCTAGCAGGCACCACTCATTATCCCCTCCTCATGTACACCGACGACGCCATGACCTCGCAGATGGAGCGTCACTGGAAGAGTGACCGCGTCCCCGAGTACTGGCGCGATCAGCGGAACTGGCCGAAGGCCATGCAGGAGGAGTACGGCCCCGACGGCAGCAACGGCGCCGTGGCCGCGGCCGCCCACCGCAAGCGTCTGGTGGAAGGCTTCCGGCGCGTGCGCGAGGAGATTGACGCGTTCAAGCCGGACTTCGTCCTCATCTGGGGCGACGATCAGTACGAGAACTTCCGCGAAGACCTGGTGCCGCCCTTCAGCATCTACATCGTCGACAACTACGAGACGCAGCCGTTCTTGAAGAAGCGCTACAACACCGACGGCTCCGAGGTCTTCAACGTCTGGGGCGAGCCCTCCGACAACACCTACCGTCACGCCGGACATCCCGAAGGTGCCAAGTACCTCACGACGCGCCTGCTCGAGATGGGCTATCCGATGCCCTACGGGTACAAGACGCTGCACTATCAGGGGCTGCCGCACGCCTTCCTCAACACGCTGCTGTTCCTCGACTACGACCGCAAGGGGTTCCCGTACCCCGTGCTGCCGTTCCACGTGAACTGCTACGGCAGCAGCGTCATCAAGAATCGCGGCGGCAGCCCGCTCCGCGCGACCCCGGATGCGGAGCCCGATCCGCCGGCGCCCTCGGCCAAGCTCTGCTTCGACGTCGGCGCCGCCACGGCCCGTGCGCTCAAGGACAGCCGCTACCGCGCCGTGTTGCTGGGATCCTCGAGCTGGTCCCACGCGTTTCTGGTCGACAAGCACTACATGCTCTGGCCCGACAACGAGGCGGATCTGGCGCGCTTCGAGGAGCTCCGCGACGGCAAGGTGCACCTCTGGCAGGACCTGGCCATGAAGGACATCGAGAGCGCCGGCCAGCAGGAGCTCCTGAACTGGGTCTGCCTGGGCGGCGCCCTCTCCGAGCTCGGCGCCAAGCCGAAGATCATCGACTTCGTCCAGACGCACATCTTCAATTCCTCGAAGTGCTTCATGACCGCTCGGGCCTGAGGAGAGTCCGTCCATGCTGAAGACGCTGCACGAGCCTGAAGAACAAAAAAAGAACCGCCAGACCGAGATCAAGGAAGAGGCGAAGGGCTCCTCGCAGATCGGCCCGTTCGACTTCTGCCCGCGGCTCGGCTTCCGCGAGTACTGGTATCCGGGCATCAAGGCGAAGAAGGTCGGCCGGAAGCGGCCGGTCCGCCTGAAGATGCTCGGCGAGGAGCTCGTGCTCTTCCGCGGCAAGCAGGGCCAGGTGGTCGCGCTGACCGACTGGTGCCCGCACCGCGGCGCACGGTTCTCCAACGGCCTGTGTGACTTTCAGGGCACCATCACCTGCCCCTACCACGGCTACGTGTTCGACGAGACGGGGCAGTGCGTGGCCGGGCTGATCGAGGCTGTCGACTCCTCGCTGGCGCCAAAGATGCGGGCCAAGCGCTATCCCACCGCGGAGAGCAACGGCATCGTCTTCATCTGGATGGGACAGACCCCTCCGGTGCCGCTCGAAGAAGATCTGCCGTGGGAGCTCAAGGATCCCGAGGTCAGCGCGACCCGGTACGTCCGCGTGAAGATGTGGAACACGAACTGGACGGAGCCGGTGTGGCAGGGGATCGACTACCACGAGTACTACCTGCACCGGTGGTTCAAGTGGTGGCACCTCATCAACTACAAGCAGCAGTTCTTCCGCCCGAAGCCGGTGGTGACCAACGGCGTCCGCATCGTGGAGGAGGGCGACAACTTCGTCACCTGCACCCAGGAGCGGACCGAATACGGACAGAAGGAATACGCCGGGCTCGGCAAGTGGCCCCGGCATATCTGGTGGCGCATCCTGAAGCCGCTCAAGGCCGGTTCGGGGCGCTTCGGCCACCACCACAACGTGCAGCTGCCGACGATCGTCCGCGTGCCGCTCGGCTCGTCCAACCACCTGCGCTGGGGCGTTCCCGTCGCCGACTCGGACACGCGCATGTGGACGTTCACCGTCACCGAGAAGCCGAAGACGGTGTTCGGTCGGATCTATCAGGACCTGTGGTACTGGCTCTACCGCCGCGGGTACGGCGTCATCCGGATCAACGAGAAGGAAGACTTCCCGGTCTTCTCCGAGGGCGAGATCAATCCCGACATCCCCCAGAAGCTGGGGATCCTGGATCTCGGCGTCATCTACTTCCGGCGTCACCTCGCCCGTCGTTCGCGTGACTTCAAGCGCCTCGGCGGAGCGTGGGGCTGCCTGAAGCAGCCGCCGGACCCGGCGAAGGTGGCGGAGTGGACCGTTCAGAATCGGTGACCCAGGCGCCGCCGGCGGCGACGATCCTCGACGGCCGCGAGCCGTCGGGCCAGAGACCGCCGGTCGGCGCCGCCAGTCGCGTCGCCATTCGCTGTCGCGACGTCCACAAGTTCTACCTGGCCGGAGAGCGCTCGGTGTACGCGCTCAAGGGCATCAGCGTCGACGTGCGCGAGCGCGAGTTCGTCAGCATCGTCGGCAAGAGCGGCTGCGGCAAGTCGACGCTGCTGCACTGCATCGCGGGCCTCCTGCCGGTCAGTCACGGTGACATTGCGATCGGCGGCGAGCAGGTCTCGAAGCCGGGTCGTCGGGACATCGGGCTCGTGTTTCAGACGAGCGCCCTGCTCCGGTGGCGCACGGCTCTCGAGAACATCCTCCTCCCCGCCGAGATATTCGGTCTGCCCCGCCAGCAGGTGGAGGCCCGGGCGAGGCAGCTGCTGCGGCTGGTGGAGATGGATGGATTCGAGCATCAGTACCCCAATCAGCTCTCGGGCGGCATGCAGCAGCGCATCGCCATCGCGCGGGCCCTGGTGCACGACCCCTCCGTGCTCCTCATGGACGAGCCCTTCGGTGCGCTGGATGCCCAGACCCGCGAGACCATGAATCTCGAGCTCATGCGGATCTGGGAGGCGACGCCCAAGACCGTGGTGTTCGTCACCCACGATCTCCAGGAGGCCGCCTTCCTGTCGAACCGGGTGATCGTCATGAGCGCCCGACCCGGGACCATCCAGGAGATCGTCGACGTCCCGCTCCCCCATCCCCGCGGCCGGGACATGCTCTACAGCCCCGAGTTCGTGGCCACGGTGAAGCGACTGCGTGAGCTCCTCTCGGCTCAGCGCGAGGGCAGCCGGGATGGCACCTGAGGCCCTCGTCCACCCGAGCGACGCGGATCTCTACCGACACTTCTACGACCACGAGGTGCGGGAGCAGGCTCGGCGCCGGCGCCGGGCCCGCATCGTCAATCTCCTAGGCCGCTCGGTCATCGTCGCGGCCTTCCTCGGGCTCTGGACCGCGGCCGCGGCTGTCTATCCGCCCATCATCGTGCCGAGCCCGTTGGCGACGTGGCGCGCGCTGGTCACCGAGATCGGCACGCTCGCCCAGAACACGCCGCCGACGCTGCTCGAGATCGTTCTCGGCTTCCTGGCCGGCAGCGTGCTCGGCATCGGCCTGGGTGCCCTCGTCGCGCAGTCGCGCTGGGCCGAGATCGTGCTGCGGCCCTACCTGGTCGTGTCGCAGGCGGTGCCCAAGGTCGCGCTGGCGCCGATTCTCGTCATCCTCCTGGGCTACGGCCTCACCTCCAAGGTGACGCTCGCCGCGCTCATCGCCTTCTTTCCGCTCCTCGAGAACACGATCGCGGGGCTGCGCCGGGTCGATCTGGACAGCCTGCGGCTGCTCCAGTCGCTCGGCGCGACCCGCTGGCAGATCTTCACGAAGCTGCGTGTCTTCTGCGCGCTGCCTCTCGTGTTCGCGGGGCTCCGCATCGCGGCCGTGATGGCCACCCTCGGCGCGATCGTGGCGGAGTTCGTGGCCGGCAACCGGGGCCTCGGAGCGCTGCTCGTCGTCTCCATGGGAACATTCAGCACCCCGCTGCTCTACGCCACCATGGTCGTCCTCACCGCGCTGGCGTTCAGCGTGTACTTGCTCGCCACCTGGCTGGAGCGGAAGGCCCTGCACCGCTACAACCTCGCCGCGCCAAGAGCGTAGAGCGCCGAGACGTCATGGCCCAGACCGCGGATCGACCATCGTCTATGAGCACCTACGCGGTCGCGCCGGCGAGCCACCTCGTCGACGGCCGCGAGGTGACGCCGGCGATCACCCGACGCGAGCTCGAGGAGCGCGAGATCCGGGCGGTGCGGGCGCGGCGGCGGCGAGAGCTGATCACGCACAACGCGGCGCGAGTGGCCGTCTTCATCGCGGTCCTCGTCGGCTGGCATCTCCTCGCTGCTCGCTACGACAGCAATCTGCTGCCCGGTCCGCTCCAGACCTACGCCGGACTCGTGCGCAGCTGGAAGCTGATCTCGGCCGGCGCGGTCGCCACCCTCGTGGAGATCGGCCTCGGCTTCGGGCTCGGCGTCTTCGGCGGGCTAGTGCTGGGATCGATCATCGGTGTGTCGAAGACCATGCAAGGGGTCCTGCACCCGTTTCTCGTGCTCTATCAGGCGGTCCCGAAAACGGGGCTAGCCCCGATGATCGTGCTCATCCTGGGCTTCGGCATCCTGCCCAAGGTCGTGCTGGCCGCGATGACGGCCGTCTTCCCCGTGCTGGAGAACACCATCATCGGCGTGCAGCGCGTGGAAGAGGACAGCCAGCGCTTGTTCCGGGTGCTGGGCGCCAGCCCGGCCCAGACGTACTTCAAGCTGCGCCTCATCAATGCGCTGCCGTACATCATGACGGGCCTGCGCGGGGCCATCGTGCTCGCGACGGTGTCGGTCGTGGTCACCGAGTTCGTCGCCGGCCGCATCGGCCTCGGCGCGGTCATGATGACCGGCTACGCCCAGCTCGACACGCCGATGGTGTTCGGTGCGCTCCTCGCACTGACCGCGATCGGGCTCGCGTGCTACTTCACGGTGTGCCTCATCGAGACCCTGGTGCTCCGCTGGTTCAACCTCGAGCTGCCCGCGTCCTGAATCACCAATTAATCATTCTGAGAGAGATCACTCATTCCGAGAGGAGATGAACCCATGGCTGAGCTGCCCAGAGCCGCCGCACGCCTCGCCACCGTGGCCATCGGCCTCGTGGCGATCGCCAGCATTCTCGGCGGTCACGCGGCCGGACAACCGAAGCTGGCCAAGGTCACGGTCGGCCTGCCCACCCCTCCCACCGCCGGCACCATGTGGTTCGACCTCGCCAAGGTCCAGGGCTGGGACAAGGAATTCGGCATCGACCTCAACATCGAGCGGGCCACCGGCAGCGGCGCCGTGACGGCGCTGGTCGTGGGCGGCGGCGCCGACGTCGGCGGTGGTGTCCCCGACGCGCTCATGAACGCCGTGGCCCAGGGCCAGGATCTCGTGGCGATCTGGAAGCTCCAGCCGCCGGGGGCCCCGGTCTTCTGGGTACTGGCTCGCAAGGACGCCGGCATCGCCGGCTGGAAGGATCTGAAGGGCAAGAAGATCGGCATCCTCGGCCCCGCCAGCGCGACGAAGTACTCCACCGATCTGATGCTCTTCGCCAACGGCGTGGATCCATCGAAGGACGTCGAATACGTGAATCTCGGCGGCGTGGGCGCCTACGTCGAGGCGCTGAAAGCCAAGCGCGTGGACGCGGTGGGCTCCTGGCACGATCCGAACGAGACCGTCTTCAAGCCCAGCCCGCTCTGGCCCGAGCTCACCGCTCTGCCGGCGACGCTCTACCAGGGGGACGTGTACCTGGCCCGCCGCGACTGGGTGACCAAGAACCGGGACGTCGTCGTCAACTTCAACGCGCTGCTCATGAAGACGATGAACTTCTTCCTCGACAACCCCGACAAGGCGGTCGACATCGCCAAGGCGAAGATTCCCGAGCTCAGCACGGTCGATCGCGACAAGTCGATCCAGACGATCGTCGTGTTGCGGCCGACCCGCAGCCGCACCGGGCTCTTCGATGTCGAGGACATGCAGAAGTACGTGCCTCTCGCCGTGAAGGCGGGTCTCGTCAAGGGCCTCGACCCGGCGAAGTTCGACGCGTCCAAGCACTTCCTGAACGACTACGCGCAGGCGGCCGCCGCCAAGCTCAAGTGAGCCGGCGAGCCACCTGACCCGAGGAGAAGAGATGTTCAAGACGATCGGCGATCTGAACGTTCACTACGACGTGCAGGGCACGGGGTACCCGATGGTGCTCCTGCACGGTGGCGGATCCCGAGCCCAGACGTTCGAGGAGATGGTGCCCATTTTGGCGAAGTCCTTCCAGGTGCACACATTCGACATGCGCGGGTTCGGCGACACCCAGCGCCCAGCGCAGCCTCGCTTGTCCCACGAGCTCTGGCGCGATGACCTCCTGCGGTTCCTCGACACCTTCGGCCTCGCGAAGGTTGTGCTGGGCGGCTGGTCGCTCGGCGGCGGAGTCTCACTCAACTTCGTCATCGACCATCCCGAGCGCGTGAGCCACCTGGTCCTCATCGGCGCCATGAGCCCGCGGATGCCGAGCTCCGATCGCTCGGGCTTCCAGCGCCGCCGCGAGCTGATCGAGCGCGGGGCCACGGCCGAGGAGATCGTGAAGGAGACGTTCGAGTTCACCAAGAAAGCGTTCAGCCCGTACAGCCTCGAGCACAAGCCGCAGGCCGTCGAGGCGCTTCGGCAGGAGCACCTGCGGAACAATCCCGCCCACTATCTCGAGATGCTTCAGGCCAACGAGAATCGGCCGAAGATCGGTGATCGGCTGGGTGAGATCCGGTGCCCAACACTGATCGTCGTCGGGGAGCATGATGTCCGGACGCCGGTCGCGCTCTCGGAGGATCTCAACAAGGTCATTCCGAACTCGCTGATGAAGATCATCCCGAACTGCGGGCACTTCTATAGCTACGAGCAGCCGGAGCTGGTGAGCCACACGGTGCTGGGCTATCTGGAGGCGTTCGGGGCGGCGGCGGGGGCTGCGCGCGGCGGCTGCGAGGCATGCTGAACCCGCACGCCGGCGGCGAGATCACCGAGCACACGACGTCGAGCGCCCGCCATACGACCGGCTACCTCGCGTGCGGCAACGAGGACCGGCCGCTGATGATCTTTGTCCATGGGTGGCCGGAGCTGTCGCTCAGCTGGCGCCACCAGCTGCCGTGCTTCGCCGGCCTCGGTTTTCGCGCCGTGGCCCCGGACCTGCGCGGCTACGGCCGGTCCTCGATCTACCACGATCACCCGAGCTACGCGCTCGAAGCCATCGTGCACGACATGCTCGAGCTCCTCGACGCGCTCGGACGGGACCGCGCGGTGTGGGTCGGCCACGACTGGGGCAGTCCGGTCGTCTGGAGCCTGGCCAGCCATTACCCCGAGCGCTGCCATGCCGTGGCCAGCTTGTGCGTGCCGTACCTCGCCGACGGCTTCACACCTGCCGCTCTCCTGCCACTCATAGACCGGCGCGTCTACCCGGAGGCGGAATTCCCGGTCGGCCAGTGGGACTACCAGCTCTTTTATTCGGAAAACTTCGACAGGGCGCGCCAGACCTTCGAGGCCAATCCGCGCAACACCCTGAAGGCGCTCTTCCGAAAGGGCAACCCGAAGGGCAAGGGCCAGCCGTCACGCACGGCCAGCGTGCGGAAGGCGGGTGGCTGGTTCGGCGGGGCGGCCGCGGCGCCCGACATGCCGCTCGATACCGACGTCCTCACCGAGCACGAGCTGAACGTCTACGCGGCCGCCCTGCAGCGCAACGGATTCTTCGGACCCGACTCCTACTACATGAACACGGATCGGAACGCCGACTATGCGGGCCGCGCGAAGAACGGCGGCCGGATCGACCTGCCGGTGCTGTTCCTGCACGGCGAGTACGACTACACGTGCGAGACCGTATCCTCGCGGCTCGCCGAGCCCATGCGACGGGATTGTCG
>Ga0111538_10012720_pt1 | contig 11122 bp, 11 predicted proteins | sample SoiMethybrSBSTD1_FD_79669 | JGI IMG/M metagenome (GOLD analysis project Ga0111538, IMG submission 79669) | Bulk soil microbial communities from a Populus tree surrounding site in Tennessee, USA - Soil MetaG P. TD hybrid SBSTD1 (version 2)... | ecosystem: Environmental > Terrestrial > Soil >... | reverse complement strand
GCCTTCCTCATCGCGCGCAAGCATCGACAGCAGCGTCGCAGAAGGTGGCTTGCCTACCCATGAAGCGTGATTGCGAGTGCGCGCGACGACGATGCGCCGACTGTCGAGCACCACAGCAGTTCCCCCTTCAGGCAGAACGTTGCGCTTGACGATCTCCAGCACGGCCTCCGGCCGCAGCACCGCTGTCAGCACGTACGGAATCGAGTCGCCTTCGCGAATCGGCAGGCGCACCGCGAACACGTACATGTTGAGCACCGGGCTCCAGATGAGATTGCCGACGCCCGGCACTCCGGCGCGAACCGTCGCCTCGACTGCGCCGGGATCGATAGCCCGCGGCAAGGGAGCACCGAACGGAATGCGTGCATTGATCACGTGCTGGGAGGTCGGATCGGAGAGCACGATGTTCGCCCAGGAGGGACGGCGCTCCAGCAGCGCGCGAGCCTCGACGTAGAACCCTGCGAAGTCCCGCACACGCAGCCGCGGGCTTGCAGCCAGCGCATCCAGCGATGCGAGGGATGTCCGCAGCTCTGCGTCCACCGCAGCCATGACGGATCGCATCGTGTTCTCGGCAGCCTGGATCTGCTGTCGTCGCTGCGACTGCGCGTTGTATAGCAGCGTGGCGAATGAGACCAGGATCAGCGGCAGCAATCCAGCGACGACGATCCAGAACAGCCGGCGCTCGAGCGGACCGAGCGCAATCGTGCGCCACAGCCGCCGGATCGGGCCAAACGCAACTGGAGCGACTGGGGCGTCGTTCATTGACGTGTATTCTAAGGGTATGTTGTATCGACACGTACTCTTGGCACTCGTCATCTTGCTCCCCGCGCACGCAGTTACGCAGCACGATGCCGACGTCGAGACCTTATGTCGGCCGCGCAACGAAGCCGGCGACGAACCGGCAATCATCGAGACCCGCCTGGCGTCCGTGCCCGCGCTGATGCGCGTGCCTGCGAAGGTCACACAGCCGCCGATCCTGTTGTGGCACGGGTTCGGTCCGCCCGCGAGCGAGCACGCATTGATGGAAGCCCTGCCGCTCGACGAAGTGCCCGCGATCAAGATCTATCTCGGGCTGCCGCAGTTCGGTGCGCGCGAGGCGCCGGGCGGCCGCGAAAATATGGTGCGTCATCAGTCCGAGGATCTGGGTCGTCTCGTGTTCGAGCCTGTCGTCGTCGGAGCGGCGCGGGAGCTGCCGTCCGTGATCGCAGCCTTGCAAGAACTGCAATGCATTCGCACGCAGGACAAAGTTGGACTGTTCGGCTTCTCGGCGGGAGGAGCTGCGGCGCTGATCACGCTCGCCGAGGGCAAGGTGCGGGTCGGGACGGCCGTGATCGTCAACGCTTCGACCGGTCTGACCGCGTCAGTGCAAGCGTATGAGCTCGCAACGAAGAAGCAATACATCTGGTCCGACTACACTCGCGAGCTGGCGCATCGCACGGACGCCGTCGAGCGCGCTGCAGACATCGCGCGCGACCGCCCCGCGCTGTTGATCGTCCACGGGACCGATGACGCCATGTTGCCGGCGCAGAACGCCATCGCCCTGCGGGACGCGCTCGCGCCGTTCTATCGCGAGAGCGGCAACAAGCGGCTGCGGCTCGAGCTCATCGACTGGTTGTCGCATGGCTGGGCGGATTCAGCTCATGGCGACGACTTGCGGCGCGAGATCGCGGAGTGGTTCAGAGTGTCAGGCTAAAGCCTGGCTCCTTTGTCTCTATCAGGAGCAATCAATGCCGGTCGTTCAACACAACCCGCCGGAGCTGTTTCCGCCGTATCGCTGCTACACGCACGCTACGGAGATTCGCGGCGACTCGCGCCTGCTGATCATCAGCGGGCTCAACGGCTATCTGCAGGATGGCCGCACGATGCCGGAGTCGTTCGAGGAGCAGGCCGACGTCATCTGGACTCACATCCAAACGCTGCTGCGTGCCGCCAATCTGACAGTGGCCAATCTCGTGTCACTGCGGACCTATCTCGCCGACCCTGCGTACGACGAGGCGAACGTCCGTATGCGCGTCAAGTATCTCGGTACGCACGCGCCCTCCTCGACGGTGATCTGCTGTCAGCTGCTCGACCCGCGCTGGAAGCTGGAGGTCGAGGCCATGGCGGCCACCTGACACAGGCAGTGGACGCTGATTTACACTGTGGGTCAGGGTGTAGGTCGGGCTTCAGCCCGACTCTCTAATTAATCGGAGATCCGATGTGTAGGAACATCAAGACGCTGTTCAATTTCGCACCGCCCGCGACGGAAGAGGAGATCCGCGCCGCGTCGCTGCAGTTCGTCCGCAAGCTGAGCGGTTTCAACGCGCCTTCGCAGGCCAATCGCGCCGCCTTCGAGCGCGCCACCGCCGACGTCGCGGCCGTGGCCCGCACACTCATGGAGTCGCTGGTCACCACCGCGCCGCCTCGCGACCGCGAAGTCGAGGCCGCACGCGCCAAGGCCCGCGCGGCCGCGAGATTCGGCAGCTAGCTCATCTGGCTCTACTGCGATTGCGACGGAGTCGTCGACTTCGACTGCCCGTCGTCGTGCCAGCGATGGCCGGCGCCGCGCGGCGGGTGATCCGTCAGCGCTTCGAACTTCTTCATCTGCTCCGGCGACAGCACCGCCTGCAGCTTAGTGTTCATTTCCTGCTTCATCTCCTGGTGAGCCTTGGCGCGCTCTTCGCGCGTCGGCTTGGTAGCGGAGCTCTCCGCCTGCTCGTGCACGGCTTTCAGCTTCTCGTGCTGCTCGTCGAAGATCTTCTGGACTTCGGCCTTCTGCGAATCGTTCAGATCCAGCAGCGTGGCCATGCGGTCCATGTCGGGACCCTGCGGGCCATGATCGGGATGGGCGAGCGCAACGGCGCTGGCGAGCATCGCCGCGGCAATCAGTGCTACTCGTGATTTCATTGCATTCTCCGTGACTGGTCAAAGCGTCGAGGGGACGCGACTGTCAATCTAGAGGACGCTCCGTGGGGGTGCCGTAAGCAATCGTTACGGACTGTAACCGCGGCAACACGAGGCGGGCTTCCAGGCCGCCGCCGCTGCGGTTCGCGAGGGTCAGCGAGCCGCCGTGCGCCTGCGCAACGTCGCGAGCAATGCTCAATCCCAGCCCGGTGCCACCCGTGGCGCGATTGCGCGAGCTCTCCAGCCGATAGAACGGCTCGAACACGCGCTCCAGCTCGGCTTCCGGAATGCCAGGACCGTCGTCGAGCACGCGGATCGTCAACTCATCGGCACTGTCGGTGACCGCAATCGTCGCGTGCTCGCCGTACTGGAGCGCGTTGTCGACGAGATTACCGAGGCAGCGCTTGAGCGCGAGCGGCTTGCCCGGGAACGGCGCAGCCGCACGGCCTTCGATGGCAACGCTCGCGCTGACCTCGGCATAGCGACGCTGCAACTCATCGAGCAGCGCATCGATATCCACCGGCACGGTCGGCGCTTCGTCATTGAGCCCGCGAAAGATGCTCAGCGCGCCGCGCACCATGCGCGTCATCTCGTCGAGATCCTCGACACAACGCGTCCGCAACGCCTCGTCCTCGATCGACTCGACGCGCAACCGCAGCCGCGTGATCGGCGTGCGCAGGTCGTGTGACATCGCCGCCAGCACGCGCGTGCGACTGTCGAGATATCTGTTCAATCGCTCCTGCATCGCATTGAACGCACGAGTCGCGCGCTTCAGCTCGCGGGCGCCCCGCTCCTTCAACGGTTGAATCGCTGTGCCGCGCCCGACGGCATCTGCCGCTGTCGCCAGAGCGGCGAGCGGCCGCGTAATCGTGCGCGTCATCGCATACAGCACGATGCCGAGCATGACCGTGAGCAAGCCGAGCTCGATGACGAAGTGCCCGGGGAACGGCGGCGTGCCGCGCGGCGAGAAGGTCCGGAACGCGACGCGATCGCCGTCGGGCAGCGTCACGACGAGATCGAACATGCGATCGGGCGGCGGCGGTAGAGGGCCCGCTCCCTGTCCTCCCCCGCGCGCTGAGGAGTCGGAGCCGCCGAGCATCACGACGCGGCGATGCCCCATTCGCGGCGGTCGCGTAGTGACTGCGAATGTCCCGCCAAGCTCCTTCTGCACTTCACCGGCAAACGCGCGCTGCGCGCCCATGAAATCCTCGTGCGGACGCTCGTGCGCATGCCGCGACACGTGATCGGCCCGCAACTGGGCCAGCATCGAATCGCGCTGCTCGGGCGGCACCCGTGCGAGTTGCTGGCTCAGCTCGACGATGCTGGCGGCGGCCGCGCTCGAACCGCTTTCCGAGAACGCGAGCTCCCGCCGTTCGCGCAGCACGATCGACAGCAGGATCAGCAGCGCCGCGGCGACGACGGCGACAGTCGCTGCGAACAAGCGTCCGAACAGAGTCTCCGGCAAAGGCAGCCGCATCAGTACTGCTCCACCGGCACGCCGATCACGTAGCCCTCGCCGTAGATGGTCTTGATGATTCGCGGCGAGCGCGCATCGTCGCGCAACGTTTGACGCAGGCGGCTGATGCGAACGTCGATGCTGCGATCGAACGGATCCAGCTCGCGCCCGCGCACCAGCTCCATCAGCTGCGCACGCGAGAGCACGCGTGTCGCATGCGCCAGGAGCACCGACAGCAATCGAAACTCTGCGCCGCTGAGATGGGTCTTGGTGCCGTCGCTATGCGACAGCGCGCGCGTAGTGTTGTCGAGCTGCCAGTCGCCGAACCGATAGCCATTGACCTGGCGCAGATCCGGGTCGCGCGGCATGTGTGACGTGCGGCGCAGGATCGCCTTGATCCGTCCCACCAGCTCACGCGGACTGAAGGGCTTCGGCAGGTAGTCGTCGGCGCCGACCTCCAGGCCGAGCACGCGGTCGATCTCCTCGCCGAGCGCCGTCAGCATCAACACGGGGATCTGTGACTGCGTCCGCAGGTCGCGGCATAGCTTGAGACCGTCTTCGCCCGGCAGCATCAGATCCAGCACGATGAGGTCGACGTGCGTCTGCTCGAGCGTGCGCCGCATCGCCTTGCCCTCGGCGACTGCAGTCACGCGATAGCCGTTCTTCTGTAGGTAGTCGCTCAGCAGCGTGCGGATGTCGCGGTCGTCGTCGACGACGAGGATGTGCGGCAACTCGATCATGTACGGTTACTGTACACGTCGGTGTTACTCGACGCCCGCAGGCGCCGGTGCGACTTGTTACCAACTGTTGCAGCTTCACCCGGGCGGTTACGATGCAGCATTGACGGTTGGAATTGCGCTGTAGGAATGGTCGGACCCGTCGCCTGCAGCGGGCAACGGACCTTTCTATTTTTTCGGCGCGTTTTCTGGTCTCGCTGCCTGCTCGCGTGGAGACCGGATCGAATGTACAACGCACTGCGAACCCCTGCACTGGTCCTGGCAGGATGCCTGGCGCTGTCTGCCTGCGGCGGCGGCGGCGGAAACGATGCTGCCGCACCGACGCCGGAGCCGGTGCCGACGCAGGAGCCGCCGCCCGTCGATCCGGTGTTTCCCACTACTGAGTGGGTAACAGCGGCGCCGGCCGACATGAACATGGAGGCCGCAAAGCTCGACCAGGCGCGAGACTACTCGCTGATTGGAGGCGGCTCCGGACTCATCGTGCGTCGCGGTCGCGTCGTCTATAGCTGGGGCGATACTGCCGCGCTCTACACCGTCAAGTCGGCAAGCAAGTCGATCGGCGGCATCGCGTTGGGATTGGCGCTGGATGACGGCCGGCTGCAGCTTGCAGACTCTGCGCAAATGCATCTGTCGACGATCGGAGTGCCGCCGCAAAGCAATCAGGCGACCGGATGGCTCGGGAAGATCACCATCCTGCAACTTGCGACTCACACCGCGGGCTTCGAAAAGCCCGGTGGATTCGTGCCGCTGGTTTTCGAGCCCGGCACAACTTGGTCCTATTCGGACGGCGGGGCGAACTGGCTGGCAGACGTGATCACGCAGGTGTACGGCGAGGATCTGAACTCCCTGTTGTTCTCGCGCGTGTTCTCGAGCATCGGCATTACCGACGACATGTTGGTCTGGCGCGATAATTCCTCTCGCACCGACCGGCTCAACGGAGTCAAACGGCGCGAGATCTCCTCCGGCATCGATGCGAACGTCGATGCGATGGCGCGCATCGGCTACTTGTTCCTGCGGGACGGCCTCTGGGACGGAGAGCGCCTGCTATCGGAATCCTTTGTCGAGCTCGTGCATACGCCGCGCCCGGAGAGTGCCGCTGCAACCAACGCTGATCCGCAGCACGACCCAACTGCGCCGGTGAACTACGGCGTGCTGTGGTGGACCAATACCTCGGGCGAGATGCCCGGTGTGCCTCGCGACGCGTATTGGGCCTGGGGACTGGGCGACAACCTGATCGTGGTGATTCCGAGCCTGGACCTGGTGATCGCGCGCACGGGCAACAATCCCGACGATCCATCGCTGCCGCAGCTGCGCACGGAGCGCAACAGCGACTACAAGGTGCTCGAGCCGCTGCTGACGCCGATCGTCGAGTCGGTCACCGACGATTGAAGCCTTCAGAAGCGGTAGCTGGTCTCCAGCGCCCAGGTCTTGCCGTTGCCCGCCTCGCTCAACGGAATGCAGGCCTGCAGGCGGCCGGGCACCGGCAGGTACTGCAGGATCTGCGTCGCGCCGACCGCTGAAGTGAAAAAACCCAGCAGGGTGAGCTCTTTCATCGTGAGAATGAACGGCCGCATGCTCTGCTTTGCACCTTCGTTCGAGCCCAGTAGCGTCGTCAGCTGCTTCTTGATCGAGCGCAGCTGACTCACCGGCATCGTGCCCTTCTGCTCGAGCTTCTGCCAATCGCGCCGCTGCTGCCGACGCGCTTGCAATGAGGCCACGGCGCTGTCGTGAACGCTCTGCGCAAACGCTGCACGCTGCGCCTCCGACAGCTGCAGGAACGGCTTGCCCTGTGCCCTTTGTGCTGCCGCGTCGAAATCCGCGAGCCCACTGACGAAGGACTGCTGATCCTCGCTGGACAAGGCGTCCCGCACCATCGCTTCGATGAATTGCGGCACTCCGACGTCCTTCGCTCCCGGCGTGTCCGTGCGCGGGATGATGAGGTCGGCGATCTCCGCAATGATTGCGCGCTGCGCCTCGTCGAGCACGATCGGCGCGCCCGCTGCGGGCTTGCGCGAGCAACCGTTGAGCACAGCGAGCACGGCAGGCGCAGAGATCGCGCCGCCCATGAGCATCGCCACGCGCTGCAGAAGCTCGCGACGATTCATATCTTGTGTCACCTGCGTCATTTCAGATTCATCCGCTTGAGCTCGCCCACCGCGTGGTCGACGGCGCGCGCAGTGAGCGCCATGTAAGTCAGCGAGGGGTTCTGACACGCGCTGGACGCCATGAACGAGCCGTCGGTGACGTACACGTTCGGGCATGCGTGCACCTGGTTCCACTTGTTGAGCACGGAGGTCTTCGGGTCCTTACCCATGCGCGCGGTGCCCATCTCGTGAATGCCGAGACCGACGCCGATCTCGCGATCGTAGGTATGAACGGCCTTGAAGCCTGCGGCCTCGAGCATCTCTGCGGCGTCGTTCGCCATGTCCTTGCGCATTGCCAGCTCGTTCTCGCGCAGCTGCGCATCGAACGCGAGCAGCGGCAGGCCCCACTTGTCCTTGCGCGTGCGATCCAGCGTCACGCGGTTGGCATGATTCGGCAGGATCTCGCCGAAGCCTCCCAGCTTGATGTCCCACGGGCCCGGGGTCGCGCCCTGGGTCTTCACTGCGCCGCCGAACGTCGAGTCCAGCAGCAAGCGCGTCCAGCCGAGCCGGGCAGCATTGCCCTGGTAACCGAAGCCGCGAATGTAGTCGCGCTGCTCGCCGCCGAGATTGCGATAGCGCGGGATATAGAGGTCGTTGGGCCGGTTGCCGAGGTAGTAGCGATCCTCGAATCCCTCCACCAGCGCACTGGCGCCGACGTCGAGGTGATGATCCATGATGTTGCAGCCGAGCTCGCCGCTGTCGTTGCCGAAGCCGTGCGGAAAGCGTTTCGACACCGAGTTCAGCATGACGAAGGCCGAGCCGAACGTCGACGCGCACAGGAAGATCACCCTGGCGGTGAATTCCAGGTGCTCGTGAGTCTCGGCGTCGATGACGCGCACGCCGGTAGCGCGCCGCTCGTTGTCGTCGTAGATCAGCTCATGGACGATCGAGTTGGGTCGGATCGTCATGTTGCCGGTCGCTTCGGCCGCCGGCAGCGTGCTCGAGTTGCTGCTGAAGTAAGCGCCGAATGGACAGCCGCGAATACACAGATTGCGGTACTGGCAGGTGCCTCGCTGCGGACTGTGCGCGAGCGGAGCGGTCAGGTGCGCGACGCGGCCGATCGTCAGCTTGCGCTGGAACTTCTCGGCCATGGACTGCTGCAGGTGAGTTTCGACGCAGTTGAGCTCCATCGGCGGCAGGAACTTGCCATCGGGCAGCTGCGGTAACCCTTCAGCGCGACCGCTCACCCCGATGAAGCTCTCGACGTAGTCGTACCAACGCTCGATCTCGGCATAGCGCACGGGCCAATCGACACCGACCCCGTCGCGCGCATTCGCCGCGAAATCCAGATCGCTCCAGCGATAGCAGTGGCGGCCCCACATGATCGAGCGGCCGCCGACGTGATAGCCGCGGATCCAGTCGAAGCGCTGGACCTCGGTGTACGGATGCTCGGTGTCGTCGACGAACCAGTGCTTGGCTGCCTGGGTGATCGCGTAGCCCGTGCGTGCAGCCACTTCCTGGCGCCGCAGGTCTTCGTCAGTGGCACGGCCGCCGTACGGCAATTCCCAGATATCCTTGGTGGCGGTGGGGTATTCGCCGTGCCTGACCATGCGACCGCGGTCCAGCACCAGTGTCTTCAGGCCCTTCTCGGTCAGTTCCTTCGCAGCCCAACCGCCTGTAATACCGGTACCGACGACGATTGCGTCATAGGCATTGTTCTGCGCCATCCTTACCTCTCTCCATCGAACAGCAAGGATTGTGCCGACATGCTGCTGCGGCTGCCGCAGGAGATCGGCGCGCGCGCAGCCTGGGAAAATCTGCAAAACCTTGTAAAAAGGCGCTTGAACGAATCCCGCCGACGCCGTCGTCGGAATCCCTCCGACAGCAGCCGTCCCACGAAATTCCTGGCGGAACACCAGCGCGCGTTCATGCGTATGCGCGCTCGGGGATCGAGAGAGTCGACGACGACGAGCCGAGAGTTGAAGTGCCTTACGACGAGATGACGTTTTTCACCCATCAGGTCGGCGGACAGACCTACGGCGGCTGGTATCGGCAACTCGCCCCGCATGAGATCGAGATCATGGGTGCGGGCTTTCTGTGCAAGACCAGTTACGCCGGCAGCGATGAACTGTCCGTCGCCCGCTCCGTACTGGAAGAGTTCGTGCGCATGCAGATGCGGACCGGCGGGCGCCTGCAACCGCTGGACGCGCCCGATCACCGCGACAGCACGCCGCGCTGAACCTCCGGCAGACGCGCGAGAACGTCGGCGAGGCGCGCGAGCTCCAGGGGTTTCGTGAGATGCGCGTCGAACACTGCGCCGGCCTTCGTGTCCGCGGCTTCGACCGCGTACCCTGATAACGCCACGAGATGCGGCGTCTCGCCGCCCCGCTGCCGAATCAGATCCGCGAGCGCGTAGCCATCGATTCCCGGCAAGCCGATGTCCGTCAGCACCAGCTGCGCATCGAAGCGGTCCAGCTCGCGCAACGCCGCCGGGCCGTCGCGCACAGTCACCACTTCGTGACCTTCCATTTCCAGCAGCACCGCGAGCGACGTTGCCGCGTCGGCATTGTCGTCGACCACCAGGATCCTTCGCGATGCTGCCGGCGCCGCAGTCGCCGAGTCCGGAGCGCGCTCGAGCAGCACTCCCTGCGGCAGCGTGATCGTGAACTCGCTGCCGCGGCCCGTTCCAGCACTCACGACCTCGATGCGGCCGCGGTGAAGTTCGAGCAGGCGCTTCGTGACCGTCAGCCCTATTCCCAGGCCGCTCTGCGCGCGATCGAGCGACTGGTCGCCCTGCACGAACAGATCGAACACCTGCGGCAGGATCTGCGCGTCGATCCCGGCGCCCTCGTCGCGCACGCGGATCTGCACGTCGCCATCGCGCTGCGCGGCCGTGACGTGAATGTGCCCGTTGTCGGGCGAGAACTTCGAAGCGTTGGTCAGCAGATTGCCGATCGCCTGCGTGAGCCTCACCACATCGCCGTCGATCTTGAGCGGCTGTGACGGGACGTCGACGGTCACCGATTGGCGCCGGGCGGCAATCATCGGCCGCGCCGTCTCGAGTGCACGCTCGATGACGTCCTGGGCGACCAGGATCTGCCAGTGCAGCTCGATCTTGTCCCTAGTGATGCGCGCGACATCGAGCAGGTCGTCGACCAGCCGTGCAAGGTGCGATGCCTGCCGCTGCAGGACGCCGCTCATCTGCTGGACGGTCGAAGGCTCGTAGGCCCGGGAGCGAAGAATCGGCGCGATGTTGAGGATCGGGGCGAGCGGATTGCGCAGCTCGTGCGCCAGCATGGCGAGAAACTCGTTCTTGCGCCGGTCCGCTTCCAGCAGCAGGGCCTCGCTGTCGAGGAGCCTGCTATGCGTGACCTGCAGACGGTGCAGGATCTCGATCAGGGCCGCGCACACGAGCACGAAGAAAGTCACATGGGCGAGCCAGCCGATGGAATCGCTCCAGCGGAAGTCGGCCTGGAACTGCAGGGTGCACAGGACCGGGCTGGCCAGCGCGATCAGCCAGGCCGGACCGCGGCCGCTGAGGTAGCAGGTCAGCAGGACCGGCAGCACGAAGGGCAGCAATGGACTGTGCCGCCCGATGAGCGGCGTGAGCTCGGCGCGCGCGAAAGCCGTGCAGGCCAACAGCGCGATTGCCAACCCATAGCGAAGCCAGGCCGGTTCGCCCAGTAGCCGTGGGCCGACCAGCGAATCCCGGATTCGGGCCTGCATCACCCTCCCGACGCTCCCTTTCAGTGTTCTTGTTAGATGCCCCCGGGGGTCCAACGCCCGTCGGGTCTGCCAGTTCCCGGGCTATGATAATTCCTACGAGTCTTACTGTCGGGAGTCGCCGGTGACCGAAAGTTTCGTGCAATACGCCGCCACCACCGGCGGCGTCGCGACCCTGACCCTGCACCGTCCCGAGAGCCGCAACGCCATCGGCGCCCAACAGGATTGCCTCGATGTCATCG
>Ga0111538_10012719_pt1 | contig 11123 bp, 8 predicted proteins | sample SoiMethybrSBSTD1_FD_79669 | JGI IMG/M metagenome (GOLD analysis project Ga0111538, IMG submission 79669) | Bulk soil microbial communities from a Populus tree surrounding site in Tennessee, USA - Soil MetaG P. TD hybrid SBSTD1 (version 2)... | ecosystem: Environmental > Terrestrial > Soil > Tree... | reverse complement strand
TCGCGGCTGATCTCGGGCCGGGCCAGGGTGAAGTCCGCGATGCCGCGGAAGATGGTCTCGCCGGCGTAGCGCGGCGGGCCGTCGCTCAGGACGTGGCGTCGCACGACCGAGTGCAGGCCGTCGGCGCCGACCAGCAGGTCGCCGGCGATCGGGGTCGGGTCGTCCCGCAGCCGGACCCGCACCTCGCCGTCCGCCTGCTCGATCGACACCACCTCCGCGCCCGTCCGGACGGCGTCCGCCGGCACGCGCGCCGCGAGCGCCGCGTGGAGCGCGCCGCGATGGAGGACGTAGCCCGGGCACCCCGCCTGCTCGAAGATGCGCGTGAAGCTGACCTCCGCGAGCTCGTCCCCGGCGGCCGAGCAGACGAAGAAGCGCCGGAACGGCGCGCCGCGCGCGAAGAGCTCGTCGCCGACGCCGAGCGTCCGGAGCGCGCGCACCGCCCCCGGGAGGACGCCGAGGCCCGACCCCACCTCGCTCAGCTCGGGCGCGCGCTCGAGGAGGACGAACGGCAGGCCCAGGCGATGCAGCGCGGCGGCGAACGCCATCCCGCCCACGCCTCCGCCGACGATGATCGTCCGCCCGGGTCTCATTCGCCCGCCGTCAGCCGGTGGGGAGCCCGATGACGCGCCGGCAGAAGGTGACGATGGCCTGGACGATCTCCTCCTCGGCGCCGGCGTCGCGCGCGACCGGCGAGAGCGGGCCGACGAGCGTCTCCGCGATCACGCCGACGACCGCGGCGGCGGCGAGGTCGGCGTCCTGGCTCGGGATGGCGCCGGTCCTGATGCCCTCCCGGATGAGCGCGGCCATCCCCTCGCAGTAGCTCCGCCGGTAGAGGAGCCGCTCCTCGTCGACGGACGCGTCGAGCGGCTCGTAGACGAGCGCCCAGGCGAGGCGCCGGTTCTTCAGCGCGCGGCCCGCGTACGTCCCGACGACGGCGTCGAAGCGCGCGGCCATGTCCTGCGAGCCCGCGTGCGCGCCGCGCATCGCGGTCATCTCGCGCTCGGACACGGTGCGGAAGACCTCGAGGAACAGGTCGGCCTTGGAGTCGAAGTGGCGGTAGAGCGTGCCCGCGGCGACGCCCGCGCGGGCGGCGATCGCGCCGACCGAGGCGGAGCCCCATCCGCCCTCCTTGATGACCTCGGCGGCCGCGTACAGCAGGCGCGCCCGCGTGCCGCCGTCCGCCGCCTTCGGCGCCGGCGCGACGGCGCGCTTCACCGTGCGTCCGCTCACGGGCGGGCCCCGTCGAGCAGGGCGTGCAGGTTCCGGTGGAAGTGGCCGATGGCGCCCTCGAAGCGGCCGAACTCCAGGAACTCGTTCGCGCCACTCTCGAGACCGCGCTGGACGGCGAGCGCCATCGCCCGATCCTCCGCCCCGCCGTCGTTCACCAGGTTCAGCCCCTTGCCGGGCGTCGACGGCGCCTCGCTCGCGCGGGCGGCGCCCTCCTTCGCCATCACGTACGTCCACAGGGTCGCGCGGTCGATGCCGAGCGGCTCGACCACGACCAGGAAGAGGTTCGCGGGGAACGTCGCCACCATCGCGTTGGGGAAGAGGTGGTAGACGTAGGTGAGCTTGCCGTCGACCGTCCACTGCTCGCGCGGCAGCGAGCGCAGCTTGTTGATGGCGCGGTACGGGAACGCGATGCGGCTGTTCCGGCCGTACGTCTCCACGACGTTCAGGTTGTCGTACTGTAGCGGGTAGAACGTCTGCGGGTGCGTGGGGAGGATGTGGTAGCCCTCGAGGAAGCCCTCGACGAAGATCTTCCAGTTGCAGGGGAGCTCGCGCTCCGCCGCGACCAGCAGCTTCCACTCCGGCCCGATCAGCGGCGGCAGCGCGCCGAGGTGCGCGTCGATCACCTGCGTCGGGTCCTGCGACACGAAGACGACGCCGTTCCGCTCGGCGCACGCGACCGGCACGAGCCCGCGCGTCTCCTTGTCGAGGCCGAGGAACCCGTGCTCGTGCGGCACGTGGCGGAGCGCGCCGTCGAGGCCGTACGTCCAGCCGTGGTACGGGCAGACGAGCGCCTTCTCGCAGCCGCTCCCCGACGCGAGCTGCGTGCCGCGATGGCGGCATGCGTTGCGGAAGGCACGGACCTCGCCGTCCCTCCCGCGCACCGCGATGATCGGCGTCTGCGCCGCGTCGCGGGCGACGTACGAACCCGCCTCCGGCAGCGCCGCCGAGGGGCAGAACGGGATGGGATGGCGCCGGAGGACGCGGTCGCGCTCGCCCGCGAAGCGCTCCGGCGAGCGGTAGTTCTCCACCGGCTCGCGCCAGCTCGACTCGCTCAGGTCCGTCGTCCGGTTGTCGATGTGGTCGAGGATGCGCTGGATCACCGTGTTGTCGTCGGCCAGGATCGTCATCGCCTCACCTCCGTCGGCTGAATCTCACCCGAGCTCGCCGCGCCGCCATCCGCCCGACGCGTAGCGCTCGAGCCCCTTCCCGAACTCGCCGGTCCTGAGCGCCTCCATCCCGTGGCGGTACTCGCCGAGCAGCGCCGCGTCGAGCGCGAGCGACCACTGCTCGTACGACGAGAGACGGTCGTGACGGAGCGCCCCCTGCGGGCGGGAGGCAATGCCGCGCGCCAGCTCGATCGCCTCGGGGAGCGCACGCCCGGGCGGCACGATCCGATTCGCAAGCCCCATGCGCAGCGCCTCGTCGCCCGCGACGCCGCGCCCGGTGAGGATCAGGTCGAGCGCGTGGCTGTGTCCGATGAGCCGCGCCAGGCGGATCGTCCCGCCGTCCATCAGCGGGATGCCCCAGCGCCGGCAGTAGACGCCGAAGACCGCGTCGTCGGCGGCCACGCGCAGGTCGCACCACGCCGCGAGCTCGAGGCCGCCCGCCACCGCGTGGCCCTCGACCGCGGCGATCACCGGCTTGCCGAGGAGCATGCGCGACACGCCGAGGGGACCGTCGCCATCGGGAGCCACGCGGGTCGTGCGCGACGCGTCCTCGCGCATCGCCTTCAGGTCCGCGCCCGCGCAGAACTTCCCGTTGGCGCCGGTGAGGACGGCCACGGCGAGCGCGTCGTCCGCGTCGAAGCGGCGGAACGCGGCGGCCAGCTCGTCCGCGGTCGGGCGGTCGATGGCGTTGGCGACCTCGGGCCTGTCGATGGTGATCACCACGATCGGGCCGTCGACCTCGTAGCGAACGCTCATCGCTCCCTCCGTTTGGGCTTGAATTCCCGGCGTGAATCCCGATTCACAGCCTTAGTGAATCCGGATTCACGAGTCAACGGGGGGGGCGGTGACGAGCGCCTTGCGTCGAACGGCCGAACGGGTTGAGAAACGGGCAGCCGTGGCACGGAGTTCCGCTCTTTCGGGTGTCGCCAACATCGTCGGTCGGATCAACGCAACGGTACGGAACGGCCTCGAGGTCGCACTCCTCGGCGGGCTCGGCGCCGCCGCCGAGGCGTCGCCGAGCGAGGTGGTGCTCGAGCGGCCGGTCTACCGGCTGAAGCGGTACTTCCCGGCGGCGGCGAACGGCGGCCCGCCGGTGATCCTCGTCCCGCCGCTCATGATGTCGGCGGAGGTCTGGGACGTGTCGCCGGAGACGAGCGCCGTCCGCTTCCTGCACGAGCACGGCGCGCAGCCGTGGGTCGTCGACTTCGGCAACCCGGAGCGCGAGAAGGGCGGCCTCTCGCGCACCTTGACGGACCACGTCCTCGCCGTGAACGAGGCGATCGACCGCGTGCGCGAGCACAGCGGCCGTGACGTCCACGCGGCCGGCTACTGCCAGGGCGGGATGTTCATCTACCAGGCCGCCGCGTACCGGCGCTCCGCGGGCCTCGCGTCGATCGTCGCGTTCGGGAGCCCGATCGACGTCCGCAAGCGGCTCCCGTCGGGCGCGCTCGGCGACGTCGCCCACAACCTCATGGAGGGTCTCGGCGAGGCGATCGCCCCGCTCTTCTCGCGCGCGTCGATCCCCTCGTGGATGGCGCGGCGCGGATTCCAGATGCTCGACCCGGTGAAGGAGATCCAGGGCCAGATCGAGTTCCTGACCAACCTCTGGGACCGCGAGAAGCTGCTGAAGCGCGAGGCCCAGCGCCGCTTCCTCGGCGGCGGCGCGTTCGTCGCGTACCCGGGGCCCGCGCTCCGCGACCTCCTCGAGCAGGTCGTCGCCGAGAACCGCATGCTCTCGGGCGGCCTCGTCATCGCCGGCCGGACGGTGACGCTCGCCGACATCACGTGCCCGATCCTCGTCTTCGTCGGGAAGACGGACGACATGGCGCCGCCGGGCATGGTGCGCGGCATCCACCGTGCCGCGCCGCGCGCGGAGATCTGGGAGCGCGAGCTCCGCGCCGGCCACTTCGGCCTCGTCGTGGGCTCGAAGGCCGCGGAGATCACGTGGCCCGGCGTCGCCGCGTGGCTCGACTGGCGCGAGGGCAGAGGCGGACGCCCGGAGGGCATCGTCACGCGCGAGGAGCGCTCCCGGGCGCGCGCCGCCCGCGACCGCGAGGCCACGACACCCGCGCAGCTCGACGACCTGCGCGAGAACGCCGGGCTCGCCGTCCGCCTCGGACGCGCCGCACTCGGCGGCGTCGTCGGTGCCGTCACCGATCGCGCGCGCATGATCGGCCGGCTCGCGCAGACCGGGCTGCCGCAGGTCGCCCGCCTCGCACGGCTGGCCCGCGTGCGCGGCCGGACGCGCCTCAGCCCGGGGCTCGTCCTCGCCGAGCAGGCGGCAGCGCACCCCGGCCGTACGTTCTTCCTCTTCGAGGGACGCGCCTACAGCTTCGCTGACGCCGACCGGCGGATCGACGCGGTGGTCCGCGGGCTCGTCTCCGTCGGCGTGCGCGTCGGCGAGCGCATCGGCGTGTTCATGCGGACGCGGCCGAGCGCGATCGCGGTCGTCACGGCGGCGAGCCGGCTCGGCGCCATCCCCGTGATGCTGCGCGAGGGCGGGCCGCTCGCCGCGGAGATCGCGCTCGGCGGCGTGCAGCATCTCGTCGCCGACCCCGAGTATGCCGAGGAGGCGCGGCGCGCGTTCGGAAAGACGGTGCTCGTCCTCGGCGGCGGCGGTGCCCCGCGCACGCTCGGGCCCGGGCTCCTCGACCTGGAGCGCGTCGACCCCGACAAGGTGGAGCTGCCCGCCTGGTACGAGCCGAACCCCGGGAAGGCCGGCGACGTCGCCGTCATCCTCTTCTCCGGCTCGGCGGAGAACCTGCGCGCGCGGCAGATCACGAATGCCCGCTGGGCCCTGGCCGCGTTCGGCGCCGCATCCACCACCGCGCTCACGTTCCGCGACACGGTCTACTGCGCGACGCCCCTCTACCACCCGACGGGCATCCTCGTCTGCGTGGGGAGCGCGCTCGCGGCCGGCGTGCGGCTCGCGGTCGCCGCGCGCTTCGAGCCGAAGACGTTCTGGGAGGAGGTCCGCCTCTACGGCGCGACCGTCGTCTTCTACAAGGGCACGATGCTGCGCGCCCTGGTCGACGCCCCGTTCGATCCCGCGGAGCGCGACCATCCGGTGCGCATCTTCGCCGGCAGCGGCATGCCGCGGAACGTCTGGAAGCGCGTGCTCGCGCGCTTCGCGCCGGTGTCGGTGCTGGAGCTCTACACCTCGACGGAGGCGCGCGCCGCGCTCGCCAACCTGTCGGGCCAGAAGGTCGGCTGCGTCGGCCGCCCGTTCCCCGGGACCGCCGCCGTCGAGGTCGTCGCGTGGGATCCGGCACGGCGCACGCTCGCGCTCGGCCCCGACGGCTTCGCACGGCGGTGCGCGGAAGACGAGACCGGGCTCCTGCTCGCGCGCGCGGGAACCTCGGCCGACGCGCCGGAGCGTCCGCTGCGCGGCATCTTCCTGAAGGGCGACTCCTGGGTCTCGACGAGCGACCTCTTCCGCCGCGACCCGGACGGCGACCACTGGATCGTCGAGCACGTCGAGGACCTGATCTGGACCGCGGCGGGCCCCCTCCCCTCCATCCCCATCGAGGACGCGGTAGGGGACCTCGACGCGGTGTCGCTCGCGGTCGCCTACGGCGTGCGCCTCGAGGGCGCCGCCGGCGAGATCCCCGTCGTCGGCGTCGCGCTCCGCCCGGGTCGTGAGCTGGACGTCGCCGACCTGACGCGCGCGCTAGAGGCGCTGCCGCCGAAGGAGCGGCCCGTGGCCGTGCGGATCGTCGACGAGATCCCGATGACGCCCGGCTACCGCCCGCTCAAGGGCCCGCTCCGCCGCGAGGGGCTCGACCCGGAGCGCGTCACCCGCGTGCTGTGGCTGGACGCGGAGCGCGGCGCGTACGGCTGGTCCGACGTCGCGGCGTCGGCATCTACTCCGCGAACAGCGCGGCCATCGCCATTCGCGTGAAGTGCGCCGTGGTGGCGTCGCGATCGAGGCCGTCGGCGAAGCGCACCGACAGGATGAGCGCGATGACCGCGCGCACCGTCGCGCGCGCCCCCTCCGCCGAGAGCCGCGGCCGCACCGCGCGGAGCGCGTCGATCCAGGCCTCGAAGATCACCCGCTGCGAGCGCCCGATGCGCTTCCGCATGTCCGGGGACAGGTTCCGGCCCTCCCGCTCGGCCAGCGTGACCAGGTCCGTCTCCTCGATGGCGTGCACGACGGTCCGGCGGACGATCTCCGCGAGCCCCTCGCGCGGCATGCGCGCGCCATGAACGGCGGCGAAGACGTCGCGCTCGGCGCGCTCGAACGACCGGACCACCAGCTCGGCGAGGATCGCCTCCTTACTGGCGAAGTGGCGATAGATGGCCGGGCCGGTCATGCCGACGGCGGCCCCGATGTCCTCGATGCTCGTCCCGCGGTACCCGCGCTCGTGGAACAGGCGGGCGGCGGCGGCCACGATCATCTCGCGGCGGAACCGCGGCCGCTTGGGAGCCGCCGCGGCCTGCTTCCGCAGGACCGTGCTCACAGCCGGTAAATGCCGGATAACCTAGGCATCCTCAAGACGCAAAATACAGGGAAACGACGCGAAATCCCACTTGACTCGAAAGTTAGGCCCTACTAACTTCCGGCGCTCCAGCGCAAGGAGGCCCCATGCCGATCGACCCGAAGCTCGCGAGCAACGCCACGTTCGACAAGACGACCGCGTCCTGGGACCAGGACGATGTCATCCTCTATCACCTCGGCATCGGCGCCGGCGCCGGCAAGCCGACGGACCCGAAGGAGCTCGAGTACACCTACGAGCGCAGCCTGAAGGTGCTGCCGAGCTTCGCCGTCGTACCCGTGTTCAGCGCCCTCGGGCACCTCGGCGCCATCCCCGGCGTCTCCATCAACTTCGCCATGGTCCTGCACGGCGAGCAGGACGTCGAGATCCACCGGCCGATCCCGACCGAGGCCAAGATCGAGACCACGGGCCGCGTCGCCGGCCTCTACGACAAGGGCAAGGCGGCGCTCATCGTGCTGGAGGTGGCGAGCAAGCTCGCCGGCGGCGAGCCACTCTTCACGAACCGCTTCTCCATCTTCGCCCGCGGCGAGGGCGGCTTCGGCGGCGACGCCGGCCCGAAGCCCGGCAACGAGGCGCCGTCGCGCACGCCCGACGCCGTCGTCGAGAGCCCGACCGTGTCGCACCAGGCGCTCCTCTACCGCCTCTCCGGCGACAAGAACCCGCTGCACGCCGACCCGGACTTCGCGAAGATGGGCGGCTTCGACACACCGATCCTGCACGGCCTGTGCTCCTACGGCGTCGTGTGCAAGGCGGTCGTCGACAAGCTGCTCGACGGCGCGGTCGACCGCGTCGCGCGCTACCAGGCTCGCTTCGCGGGCGTCGTGTTCCCCGGCGAGACCATCGTCACGTCGATGTGGAAGGAGAACGGCAAGATCATCCTCTCTGCGAAGACCAAGGAACGCGACACGCCGGTCATCGGCAACGCCGCCATCACGCTCCGCTGACGCGTTGGAGAAGAAGGAGTCGACCATGGGCAAAAAGGTGTTCGTCATCGGCGTCGGCATGACCAAGTTCGAGAAGCCGGGCGCGCGCGAGTGGGACTACCCCGACATGGGCAAGGAGGCCGGGACGAAGGCGCTCGCAGACGCGGGCATCCCGTACTCGAGCATCCAGCAGGTCGCCGTCGGCTACTGCTACGGCGACTCCACGGCCGGCCAGCGCGCCGTCTACGAGATCGGCCTCTCCGGCGTGCCCATCTACAACGTCAACAACAACTGCTCGACGGGCTCGACCGCACTGTTCATGGCCAAGCAGTTCGTCGAGGGCGGCCTCGCCGAGTGCGCCCTCGCCCTCGGCTTCGAGAAGATGGAGAAGGGCTCGCTCGGCCTCAAGTTCACCGACCGCCGCCCGCCGATGGACAAGCACTTCCATCTCATGAAGGAGCTCCGCGGCGTCGCCAAGGCGCCGGGCGCGCCGCAGATGTTCGGCAACGCCGGCATCGAGCACATGGAGCGCTACGGTACCAAGCCCGAGCAGTTCGCGAAGATCGGGCAGAAGAACCACCGGCACTCGGTCAACAACCCCTACTCGCAGTTCCAGGACGAGTACACGCTCGAGCAGATCCTCGCCGCGCCGCAGGTGTACGGCCCACTGACGAAGCTCCAGTGCTGCCCGACGTCCGACGGCGCCGCCGCGGTCGTCCTGGCGAGCGAGGACTTCGTCGAGAAGCACGGCCTCGGCGCCCGCGCCGTCGAGATCGCCGGCATGGCGATGGCCACCGACTTCCCGTCCACCTTCGACGAGAAGAGCATGATCAAGCTGGTCGGCTCCGACCTCACTCGTGCGGCCGCCCGAAAAGTCTACGAGCAGTCGGGCCTCGGCCCCGAGAACGTCGACGTCGTCGAGCTCCACGACTGCTTCAGCTGCAACGAGCTCATCACCTACGAGGGCCTCGGCCTCTGCCCGGAGGGCAAGGGTGGCGAGCTCATCGACTCCGGTGCCGTCACCTACGGCGGCAAGTGGGTCGTGAACCCGTCGGGCGGCCTCATCTCCAAGGGCCATCCCCTCGGGGCCACGGGTCTGGCGCAGTGCTCGGAGCTCACCTGGCAGCTGCGCGGTGAGGCGGAGAAGCGGCAGGTGAAGGGCGCGAAGGTCGCGCTGCAGCACAACCTCGGGCTCGGGGGCGCGGCGGTGGTGGCGATGTACCGGAAGGCCGCGGCCTGAGACACCCGGGCGCGTGAGACGTGCCGCGTCCGCGCCGGCACATCTCACGCGCGCGTCAGAAAAACCGGCGGGCGCAGCCCGTCGCCTGCGGCTCGTTCGCGAAGCGTGCAGTCGTCCAGGCGACGAGCGGGTCCTCGAGGGGCGTTCCGGGCCGCACGATCGTGCCGTGATCGTGATCGGCGAACGTCCAGTACTCGAGCCGCTGGCCGGCGCCGCAGCGCTCCTCGACCCAGGCGTCGGTCAAGGTCGGCGCGACCACGGGGTCCGCGAGGCCCTGCGCGATCACGACCGGCGCCGCGATCGCATGGTCCGCGGTGTTCTGCGCGAGGCGCCTCGCCAGCGCGGCGTCGGTGTCGATGGCGAGGGCCGGGCCGTCGAACGTTCCCGTGAGCACGTCGATCCGCTGCGGGTCGTCCAGCGGGAGGAACTCGCAGAGGCCGGCGATCTCCGGCGCGGCCGCGAGCGCCTCGGGCCGCAGCGCCTGCTCGAACCCGACGTCGGGATAGAACCGGCTGTAGGACCGGGCGACGTACGGCCCGAGCCGCTTATTGACCTCGACGTTCGTCTCGAGGATGCGCTTCATGTTCGCGGCCGGGGCGATTGCTGCGACGCCAACGATCTCGACGTCCGGCGCGTAGCGCGGGCCGACGATGCCCGTCCACAGCGCCGCGTGCCCGCCCTGCGAGTGGCCCCACACCACCGTGCGCGAGACGAGCGTCAGCTCGGTCATCTGCCGCGCCGCGCGCAGCGAGTCGAGCGCCGCGCGCGCCGCGCCTTCCCCGATGATGTACGGGTGCGGACCTCCTTGCTCGGCGAACGAATAGTCCGTCGCGACTACGACCCAACCCGCCGCAACGATCCGGTCGCGCGCAGGGATGCCCTCGGTGGGCGCCGACAGGAGCGACGGCATGCAGCGCTGCACCAGGCCGGTCGTACCGTGCGCCCACGTGATCACCGGACGCGGGCCCGGGGGCGGATCGACGGGTGCGAACACGGTCGCCACCGCGGTCGCAGGCGTGCGGTCGTCCACCGTGGTCGTGTAGAGGATGCGCCAGCCCCGCATGCCGGCCGGCAACGTCACGTCTCGCAGCGGCTCGCCGCGCAGCAGCGCGCCCGGCCGGCGCGGTAGGCTCGCCGGCGGATCGTAGAACGCATCCGGCGCGCGCACGGTGATGCTCGGCACGCGATCCACGGGCGGGGCGCTCGACTCGGGCGCCGGCTCCCGCCGCGCGCACCCGGTTCCGGCCAGAACGACCGCAAGCAGCAAGCCGAACGAGTGAGGCCGCGCGGCGAACCCCATGCATCACCTCCTGCGCGGCGCGCGACCAGCCCACCCGTTCGCCGTCGTCTCGAACCCCTCGTACCCGTTCGCCGCCACCTCGTCGCACTTCATCACGTACACCGGGAAGCCGAGGTACGGCATGAACACGCGCGGCTTCCCAGGCACGTTCGCGCCCAGGTACCACGAGTTGCACGACGGATAGAGCGTCAGGCTGGCGACCTCGTTCACGTGGTCGACCCACGCGTCCTCGGCGGCCGTGGTGGCCTCGATGCGGTCGAGGCCCTTCGCGCGGAGCCAGGCGAGGCAATCGCCGATCCAGTTGGCGTGCTGCTCGACCGCGGGGACCATGTTCGAGAGCACGGACGGGCTACCCGGGCCGGTGATGATGAACAGGTTCGGGAAGCCGGCGGTGCCGACGCCGAGGTACGTACGCGGACCCGCCGCCCACTTCTCGCGCAGCGAGCGCCCTCCCCTGCCGCGGAGGTCGATCGCGGCGAGCGCGCCCGTCATCGCGTCGTACCCGGTGGCGAACACGATGGCGTCGACCTCGTGCACGACGCCCGCCACGCGCACGCCCCGCGGCGTGATCGCCTCGATCGGCGTCTCGCTCACGTCGACGAGCGTCACGTTCGGCCGGTTGAACGTCGCGTAGTAGCCGCTGTCGACGCAGAGGCGCTTGCAGCCGAGAATCTGCTTCGGCGAGAGCCGCTCGGCCACCGCGGGGTCCTTCACGATCTCGCGGATCTTGCGGCGCACGAAGTCGGCCGCCGTGGCGTTGGCGTCGCG
>Ga0111538_10012717_pt1 | contig 11123 bp, 11 predicted proteins | sample SoiMethybrSBSTD1_FD_79669 | JGI IMG/M metagenome (GOLD analysis project Ga0111538, IMG submission 79669) | Bulk soil microbial communities from a Populus tree surrounding site in Tennessee, USA - Soil MetaG P. TD hybrid SBSTD1 (version 2)... | ecosystem: Environmental > Terrestrial > Soil >... | reverse complement strand
CGAGCCAGCGTAACGTCGCGGTCCAGTTTTTGCGGTCTGCCCACACGTCCGTAGTGCGCTTTGGCTTCAACAGACCCAGCCGATCGTAGTGACGCAGCGCTTTGACCGTGACTCCGGCGAGTTGAGCGAATTCGTGGATTTGATAAAACCTGCTCAAGCAGCCCCTCCGCGACATGTTCATCTGTGACCTAAGGTCAGGGTCAAGCGATATTCCTGCCAAGCCGTCGTGTAGACTTCTTCATTGGCGGAACACCGAATGATTCGGACCATTCAATTCGCTCTGCAAACACGCGGCCACTGCGATGTGAAGGACGTCACGCCCACGGTCAGTGAAGCGTTGAAGAGTAGCGGACTGCAGGAAGGGCATGCGACTGTTTTTGTCGCCGGCTCCACGGCTGGAGTCACAACGGTGGAATTTGAACCCGGGCTTGTGAAGGATCTGAACGAGTTTTTTCAAAAGATCATTCCTGAAGGTCCGGACTATCACCATCACGATACGTGGGGCGATGACAACGGCTCCAGCCACGTTCGCGCGGCGTTGCTCAAGCCGTCTCTCACCATTCCGTTCCTGAAGGGCAAGCTCCTGCTGGGAACCTGGCAGCAAGTAGTGATAATCGATTTCGATACGCGTCCTCGAAATCGCGACGTGATCGTTCAGCTTGCGGGAGAGTGAAGGCGCCTCGAATCTGGCCTGATGGCGAAAGTCGCTATTGGCTGCCAAATCGGGCATAGAATCAAAGCCCCCCCGAACCTTCGGTTCAACGGGAGGCAGAACATGTTGCGAAAAACAGGTCTCGCTGCAATGACATTGTTGGCGCTGGTTTCGTCCGGCTACGGGCAAGTACCCAGGGGGAGCGGTCCCCAGGGGAGGCTCGCCGCGGCAGCCGCGAGTGATGCGCGCGGTCCGCGGAGTGTGTCGGTCAATATCGAGCAACAATCGAATCCGCTGGCGAAAATGGCGCGGGAGATCTCGCGGCAGTTTGGCGTCGCGATCGCCTACGAGGAGCCCGCATGGCTTGCGGCCGTCGACCTGATGCCGCTTGCCAACGCTCCCGAACTCCGGAATTCGGCACCAGAGGTTCTCGCCAGAATCAATCCCCGTTTGCGGGCTGCCGCGTTGGGATCGGTGAATGTCCAGGCAACGCTGTCATACGGGCAGGACGAGCTTCTCGCTGTCGGCGAGCTCCTGCAAGACGCGCTCGACGATCATGCGCGGCGCGGCAATCCTGGGATGTTCAAGGTCGTTCGATTCGGTGACGATGGCTATAGCGTTATTCCCACGAGCATTCGTGATGCGCAGGGGCAATGGGTATCGACATTATCACCGCTCGACGCGCGCATTTCCTTTCCTACGGAGAAGCGGACGCTGGGAGCCACGCTCGCCCTCCTTGCGAGTGCTATCTCTAAAGAGACTCGTGGAGAATTCGAGATCGGCGGGGTTCCGGGAAACGCATCCATCTTTGACACCATCGCGACGATTGGGGCAGACAATGAAGTTGCTCGGACGGTCTTAGCGAAAACACTCCGGGAACTGTCGCTCGGACCTATTGCGCCACCGAAGATCTGGTGGAATCTGGAGTATGCGGTGAATGGTAATTATGCACTGCCGAATTCCCCTATTATCAAGAGCCCGGTGTACAACCTCCGGTTGTACGTCGTCACCCGCACCGACAGTGCGGGTCGCAATCAACCCACAACCTTGCCGACAAAAGGCCAACGATAAAGCAGCACCAACGATTTCTATCGTTGAAACCTGCTGCGTCAATCTTCGTCGACGAAGTTAATTCCTGGATCGGTGGAGGGCTGGTCGCGCGCCTGAAAGACGCCAAGCGCACGGAGTTGCAGGTTGCCCGCAATCGCGTGCGGGAAGTGAGGCAGCGCTTGAATCTCTAGAGAATTGCATCGGGATCTACGACGAAACGCGCCGCTTCTTGTTGCCGGATTGTTTGGTCTGGAGCTTATCCACGGCATTCTTTCGTGCCAGTGTCAGGGCTTTACCCACCACTTCTTCGTCTGCAGAGGCCAGATGAACCTTTGTGCATCCCGCGCGTCCCCAGGCTCCGCTTTCAGGCGAAAAGGTGCGAGGACTTTCCCGGATGAACTCTTCCTGCTGATCGGGAGTCAACGCCACCATTCCCGACAACAAGTCGTGCTTCAGCGTGGCAAAGATCTTGCCGCGAACCCGAAAGTCCGGATGATTCATATGCGCGCTTTCCACGGTGTCTTTCATTCCCAAGGCAATGCGTCGGAAGTCTTCAGCGTTCACGTTTCCTCCTGGCGGAGATTGTTGCGCAGCAGGGCGGCGCCGTATTGTAGAAAATTGACCTAAATTGCAGCAATCGGCTCCCCTCCTCAGCAGGACCTCAGCCGGAGGAGGGTGGCTGCACGATCAAGAAAAAGTCCGCGAAGCCTCATTAATTCGTGGAGACGGGGTGGTGTGGTCCAGGAATTTTCTTGACCACATCCATTCGCATTTGATCTACCATGTATGACAAATGGCAGATCAACCAACCATCGGACAATTTGAACAGCTCGTGTTGGCTGCAATCCTTCAATGCGGAGATGAAGCATACGGCGTCACGATTCACGAATCAGTCGAGGCGCTATCGGCATCGAAGAGCGTCGCACTCGGCGCGGTGTATGCGACGCTCGACAGACTTGAAGACAAGGGCCTGGTTTCCTCGTGGCTTTCGGATCCGACTCCGGAACGCGGAGGGCGTTCCAAGCGGTATTTCAGGCTTGAGAAGCGTGGAGAACGGGCACTGCACGAATCGGCGCTTGCGGCACGGCGCATCTGCGAAGTGATGGAGAACGCATGGGGGGCCGGAGTATGGACCGGAAAGTGGAAGCCCGTCCGCCAAAGGTGATCGAAAGGGTCGTGCAACTGCTGATGCCACCGGCATCGAGGGAGCACGTATTGGGTGATCTTAGCGAACGCTATGTGTCGCCGAGACAGTATCTGATCGATGCACTCCGAACACTACCCTTCGTCCTGGTCAGCCGGGTGCGCCGAACCTGCAATCCGCCGCTCGACGCAGCTGTTGTGATCATGCTTTGGTTTTGGGCTGTTATCTGGGGGAGTGGAGAATATGTCTGGCTCGCCGCCTGCATTCCGGTATTTGTCGCGATCAGCGTGCTAATTCTACGCGGGGCCTATCGGGCCAACCATTTCGAATTTCTCCCTCCGCCCCTGTCGGATTACGAATGGGCTGCATTAGGCGTCCTGTTGTCACAAGCGATTTTGGAGATTACCTTTCCGGCACTCCTACTTTCTGCAGACGCTCTTTTGGGCGGCTTTCCGGTAGGGTTCGTGATGATTTTCTTCATGCGCTGGGAAACCTGCGGATCCAGATGCAGCAGGGATACTCGCGAAGCATTAAGAGAAGGGCAACGATGAGCGCAATTTCATTGTCTTTGATGTTGTTATTCACTCAGGTCCTTTCCCCGGGGGTGCAGAATAAACAGAGCGTTAGCGGACTGGTGATCCGAGCCGGGACGACAGACCCTCTGAGTGATGCTGAGGTCACGCTCAACGTCGCGCCTCCCTCTGCTGCTTTCCTTTCCGCTGTCAATTCTCTTGCGGCGCAAGGTATGTCGCAGGCTGATTTGACGGCGAACCTGATCCAGTTAGTTCCGTTGAGACCACAAGAGTTCCAGCTTGCGCTCAATCAGCTTAAATCGCGAGGTCAGCCGGAAGTCATAAGGCTGATGGACGAATGGCAAGCTGCAAGAGAAATGTCTGCAGGCTTTCCGCGCCGCACAACCACCGACAGTTCTGGACGCTTTTCCATTGCCGATGTGCCCAATGGACAATACTGGGTAATCGCGAAGCGCGACGGTTTTTTCGAAGTCTCCACGGGCGTGCGTCCACCGTCCGAGATGGCGTCTGTCGCGGTGAACGTCGGGGCGCAATCCATGTCCGATATCACGATCTCTATGGTTCCCGGAGCCCTGATCAGCGGGCGTGTCCGGGACGCCGCCGGACGCCCCCAGTCGAACGTGAACGTTCAGGTGTTCACAATCAGCTACCAGACCAACCAGCCGATATTGCAGCCGGTCGCTGCAAAAACCACCGATGATCGTGGCGAATACCGGCTGTTTTGGCTCAAGCCAGGTGAGTATTTCGTCGCGGCAACGCCTCGACAGGGCGCAGGGGGACCAACAACAAACCCGCAGGAGGTATACGTCAAATCGTTCTATCCGAATGCAGCAGACGTCACAAAGTCCATTCCTGTATCCGTCAGGATCGGCGACGAACTGAGTGGTATTGATATCGAGATTCAAGCCGTTGCGCCGCTGAAAGTCTCAGGACAGGTGATCAGCACATTACCAGCCCGCGAACCAAATGGACGTGGGGTTGTTGCTGCACCAGCCGCGACGCTCATGCTTTTGCGACGTGACTCTTCGATTCCGGATGACGCGACGGCCCGAGCTGTCGGCACAGTCGGGTTGAACGGATCGACGGGCAAATTTGAAGTTTCAGGGATTTTACCCGGCAGCTACGACTTATACGCAAGAATCATGGATCCCCGCGGTTCTGCGGGACCGGGCGGCGGTGGTGTCTTTGCGTGGGGCCGTACGCCTCTCGACATCTCGAATCGTGATGTGGAGGGACTGACAATCGGCGTCCACGCCAGCGTGGATGTCAACGGCGTGGTCACCACAGGCGGCGGTTCCCTTCCCTCGACGTTTGCTACCGTGAGAATCGCCCTTCAACCCGCTGGCAGTACCGCTAAGATTCCTCAATATCTGGGCGTCGCAAACAAAGTGCAGACACCGAAAGCCGATGGATCATTTACCGTGCCTGCGGTGGCCGAAGGCAATTACAGAGTCTATGTTCTCGGGTTGCCGTCAAACGCCTATGTCGCAGATATCCGGCAGAACACCACGAGCGTCTATGATTCCGGTATCTTGATTGGCGACAAGACACCCGAGCCCCTGGAAATCCTTCTCTCTACCAACGGCGGAACTGTTCAGGGAACGGTCTACACAAGCGACAAGAAGGTAGTTCCATTTGCGACAGTTGCACTGGTACCCAGTCTGGAACACCGTCAAAACACCGAACTGTTCAAGACAGTAACTTCGGACGCTCTCGGTCAGTTCGCTATTAGCGGCGTTCGCCCGAACGACTACAAACTTCTCGCGTGGGACAATATTCCATCCGGCGCATCTCAGACTCCCAGCTTCGTCGCAAAGTATGAAGTTCAGGGATCAACTGTTAAGGTTGCGGCGGGATCCAGGATCACCGCTGAAGTTCTTCTCGTACAGTCGGCGAAGTAACAAAAGTCATTGCCGCCTGTTCCCTGCTCTGTGACCTGAACAGAATTTGCACCGCGGTTCCTGGGCTGGCAGACTTCTAATCATGACCGATCGAGATCGCTTTTCCTTGAAGGGCCCTGCGAAGTCCTGCGAAATTCGACGGTCCTCGTTCTTGAGTTCCTGCGGACCCGACAAGTGTGAGCCAGAGGAGAGGACCGATATAACGCTCCTGGAGTTTCGACCCAATGGCTTTCTCATGCGCCAGCTCTATACGAACGCACATCACCCATTGGAGTGGTCGAACTCTTATGAATACAACGAGCATAACCAACTACTGAGGATTCGTACGAAGCAAGGCGGAATCGTTACAGCAACGAAGCTTTCGGAATACGACTCTGCAGGAAGGATCTCACGCGTTTATACGATCAACAAAGATGGCAACAAGCGCCTCTTTGAGGCCTACTTGTATGGACCGGGCGAGAGTAAGAGCAAGACCGTATACTTCGATCCTGATTTGGCTAAGGGTTCAACTTGTTTCGGAGTGGACGGAACTGATGCGGCTTATGGAGCGCCTGGAGCGACGAGCCTAACCTCCAGGTATGATGATCGCGGTCGGCCGACCGAACATCTCTTCAATGACGACACTGGCGACCTGGTGACCCGCGTCCAACTCCGATTCGACGAGGCAAGCAACGTTGTTGAAGAATTTTGCACTCAGCAGAACCTTCCGTTTGAACTGATGGGAAATATGAATGAGGAACAGAAGGAAGCGCTGCGCCATTGTTTTGGACGAAGGCACCGCTATGACTCACAGAACCGGAGAATCGAGACGTCATCGAACGGGCCTGACTATGACAAGACCACCTTCGCCTACAACGATCAAGGGGATATGATTTCGGCGATTTCTGAGGTTTCCACGACCGAATACAACCTGGCGGAAACGGGAGTTTTTGCGCCGTTGCAGGGAACAACGAGTACCCATCGCTCAGAGACGAACCTGCGCTACGAATACGATTCAAAACTCAACTGGACAGAGAAGATCGTTGAAGCTCCTGGCGGTCCGATCTGGAGTATCGAGCGTCGGTCGATCACCTACTTTGATAGGTGAGGCGTTCTAAACAAGGGGCCCCGGGGTTCGAGTTTCTCGCGGTTCCGAAAGCCGCCTGGCGAGCTTTTATGTTGGCTCCCCCGATGATTGACTGTTACTTTTGGGATTCACCAGCGGTCGACTTTGGTTTGGGCAAATGTCTGGAGTCTGCGCTCGATGGAAAACAATCAATTTGACACCATTGCTCCGTCGTACCGCCAAAGCATCCTGCCATGGATGAAAATCACGGGCGAATCACTGGAATTCTACGCCCGCTGCAGAATCCAATGGACCAGCCGGAAATTGAAAGCGCAAGGCATCCGTCCGAAGCGAATCATGGATTTTGGCTGCGGGGTCGGCGGCGCGATTCCGTTCCTGCAAGAGGAATTCGGCGCCAGTACGGAGATCATTGGAGTCGATGTCTCCAGAAATTCACTGGAGCTTGCCGCATCCAAATACGCTTCCGATCGTGTGACGTTTGAATATCTGGACCACCATTCCCCGAAGCAGAACCTGGATCTCGTCTACTGCAATGGCGTATTTCATCACCTCCATGGAAGTGAACGGGATGTCGCGGCGAAATACGTTCGCGATTGCCTTCGACCGGACGGTTACTTCGCGCTCTGGGAAAACAATCCGTGGAATCCGCTGATGCGGTACAACATGTCGCACGCCGAGATCGACAAGGACGCGGAGCCCATCCCCGCGATCAGTGGCAGAAAGATCGTGACCCGGAACGGCTTTGATCTGATTTCAACAGAGCACCTGTTCATCTTTCCCGCGTTACTGGGATTCCTCAGGCCGCTGGAGTCGCTGGCTCGCAGTATTCCAATCGGCGCCCAGTACGTTCTGTTTAGCCGAAAGTAGACTCATGGCCCGCAATCGAAATCTTACGCCGCGAGAGAAAACACGATGAGCACCGTCTGGCCCAAACGATTGAAGCCACTGACTCCCGAACAACTGCGAATCAAGAATGAATGGGAAAGCTATTGGCTTAGTGAAGGCATGACCCGGTATTCGTTTGTGGAAAAGTTCAATGCGGATTTTTTTGCGAGTCTAAAGGACGCGTCTCCACCGGGGCAGAGAATTCTGGAGATCGGACCGGGCAAAGGGAACTTCATCAGGAATTATCTTCAGCCCGGCGACAAGTACTTCGTAGTCGAACGCCGGCAGGATTTTTGCAATGAGCTTTCGGCACACCTGGAACCCGGTCATGCGGTGTGCGCCGACATTCAACAGGGGGTTCCCCTTCCTGATGGATCCTTCGATCGGATCATCGCCGTGCATGTACTCGAACATCTCCCGGACCTTCCACGCGCCCTTGCCGAGATCAACCGGCTACTTCAACCCGCTGGACACCTGGACATCGTTATCCCGTGCGAAGGCGCGCTCATCTATTCGGCAGGAAGAAAATTTTCTTCTGAGCGAGTCTTCAAAAAGAAGTTCAAGTGCGATTTCAAGCCGATCATCAGCAGCGATCATGTGAATACCGCCAAGGAAGTTCTGACGGAGGTTCACCGGCAATTCCATGTAGAAGTGAAAAAATTCTTTCCGCTTGGAATTCTGCCAGTCGTTGATTGCAATCTTCTGATTGGTCTCAGGGCGAGTAAAAGGTAGGCCTCCGCGCGCTGAGAGCCCGCGGGCAAGCCCTTATCCCCGTGTTGTTTCCGTTGCGCATGGTGATCGATTCGCCTATTCTACCCGTTTTGGTCTCTGTGCTGAGAAACTCCATGAGTTCTTTCCCAATTCGTTTAACACCGTCGTGGACGACTACAGCGCTCCTGTTTCTGGCGTTGACAGGTTGCTACCTGTGTCTATCCCCGGCAACGGTGGGCGCTCGGGGATACGTCGACGAAGAAGTCAAGTCCGGGCTAACGATGCTGAGCGCCATGACCGCATGGCTGAAAGACCGGCCGATGCCTGTCATGGCGTGGTCGCGCCATGGTCCTCTGCCGGTATTGTTAGACCTTCCATTTATCCGGATTGGAAAGGAAATCATAAGTCCGGATTTCATCATGTCGTTCCAGGCAGTTCTGCTAACAGCAGGACTGATGACCATCCTCTTTGTATGGCTTCGGAAGATCTGCTCTCCCGGCATGAGTCTGCTGCTGACGTTCACGGCGGCCTTCGGATCGATGCTGTGGGCGTACGCTTATATCGGTCTCGAACCGAAACAGTCCTTCTTCGTTCTGCTGGCGGGTTACCTGGGCCTGGCGAACGGCCGAATTGAAAGTCGAAAGCGCCTTTTGCTGTTCGCCGTAGTTTGCGGGCTTGCCATGAGCATGAAAGTCACCGGCATTACCATGTGGCCGGCGATCGCGTGGCTGATCTATGCGCAGTTTCAGGGAGAATGGAAAACCCGATGGAAATCCGCGCTGGTCGTGACGGCCGTGATCGGCGCCGTCTGGGGAGCGGCCGCCCTTAGCTGGGATCTGTATTGGGGGCCTATCGGAGGAGGTTACAACAGTCTCCGGAGCTATTTCGTGGATTTGCCGTTCCGGCCGTTCGTCAGCGCAATCGAACTGCTCGGATCGCCGGTAAAAGGATTCATTGTGCATGCTCCGGTGCTGCTGCTGACGATTTATGCTGTGCCCAAAGCATTCCGCACCCATCGCGACCTGGTTGTCTTCGCGATGCTTCTTCTGTTGTGTACGATCGGATATCTATCCCTTCTGCGCTATCACAGCGATGAGGTCTGGGGACCCCGTTACCTGCACCTGTTGGTGGCCCCTTTAACGTTGTGCATTGGAGCCGCGTGGCCCCGCTTCAGCCTGCGGCGCGACATTCCCCTGCTTGTCCTGACATCCATGGGGGTCGCCATCGCCTTTCTGGGCGCTTTCTTCTATTACGGCACGCGGCCGGGATTGATGGAGATGGCCGGTCAAAACACGATGGAAGCGATCACATCGGACCCGGTATGGAACGAAGTTCCGCTTGCCGCGCGATTGTTCGGAGTCTGGTGGAAGGGCGGAGGCCAGCCGGTCCCCTTTACTCCGTCACCTCTATGGGCGTGGACCCGACCTCCCTGGGTTCCGGCTGAAAAGAGTATCGACGATCTTTGAAAGTACGCCGAACCGCAGTCTGTGATGCTGCGCTATTGGCAACTTCCCGCTGACAGGACCTTACGGATCCTCGTCCGCTTCTACATCATGACGATGGTTGTCGGATTGTTGGCGTTTTTGGTGGTCCTCTTCAGGACGATCAGCGAATCAAGAGTTCAGTCCCCGGAACAAGACTCTTGCGGCGCCGGATTCGAACGCTTATCTTCGACGACTCATGATTGAGGCACGACCTGCTCGCTATTTCGTAACTGGAGGCGGCGGATTCATCGGAGCGCATCTGGTCCGGCGGCTTCTCGAAACCAAGTCCGCGCAAGTTACGGTATTCGACGATTTTTCATCGGGCCGGCGCTGGCACCTCGAGGGCCTGGACGACAGACTTCGGATCATTGAAGGTGACGCGAAAAATCAAGAACTCCTGCTCTCCGCAGTTGGTGATCACGACACTGTATTTCACCTTGCCTCCAATTCGGATATTGCCAAAGCCGCTGAAGAGCCCTCCATCGACTTTCTTAATGGAACCCTGCTGACCCACAATCTGCTCGAAGCCATGCGGAAAACCGGGGTGGGACGAATCGCGTTCACATCCGGAAGCGGCGTCTACGGTGAAGTGCCTCCGGTTCCCCTGCCCGAGGACTATCCGAAGATGGTTCCGATCTCAACTTATGGCGCCTGCAAGCTTGCCTGCGAATCGCTCATCAGCGCCTACAGCCATATGTTCGAGATGCGGGGAATGGTTTTCCGATTCGCAAACGTCGTGGGCCCGCGCCAGACGCATGGGGTCGCCTATGATTTCATGCGCCGGCTCACAATCGATCCGGAACGGCTCTTGATTTACGGGGACGGAACTCAGAGTAAGCCCTATATCCACGTGGAAGATGTATTGGACGCGTTTCTTCTGATCGAGAAGTCGCCAGGTTCCGGCTACGTTTACCACAACGTGGCGTCGGAGGATTTTCTGACGGTGCGGGAGATCGCGGACATCGTGGTCGAGCGCATGGGACTGAAGAATGTTCGCTACGAATTCACCGGCGGATCACGAGGCTGGAAGGCGGACGTGCCGGTTTACAGACTCGACACCAGGAAAATCCGCGCGTGCGGATGGTCCAACCGTCGAAACTCCCGTCAGGCCGTCGAAGCCGCGGTCGATGCCATGATGGATGATGTGCGGTCGGGACGGATTTAGTACGGCATGTTACTGGGAAATTCCATAAGGAATGTTTTTCTGACGGGAGGCGCTGGATTCATCGGCAGCCATGTCGTAGACATTCTGGTCTCGCAAGGTTATCGCGTTACCGTTTACGACAACCTGTCCAATGGCCGCGTCGAATTCATAAAGGATCACCTCTCGAAACCCAATTTCACATTCATCCATGCCGATCTCCTGGACCGGGATCGGCTGGACCAATCGATTCAGGGACACGATCTCGTTTGGCATCTGGCGGCAAACACCGACATCATCGGCAGTCACGAAAACCCGCTACGGGACCTTCACGACTCCGTAACCGCAACTGTAAACGTGATGGATGCGATGCGGCGCACGAGCATTCGCCCCATCCTCTTCGCGTCTACAGGCGCGGTTTACGGGGACCTGTGCGCGGAAGAGTCCGTATCTGAGGGGGCCGGACCTTTACTTCCCGTTTCCACTTACGGCGCCGGAAAGGTAGGCGGCGAGGCCTTTGTTTCGTCCTATTGTCACGTCTATGGTCTGCGGGGAT
>Ga0111538_10012713_pt1 | contig 11124 bp, 11 predicted proteins | sample SoiMethybrSBSTD1_FD_79669 | JGI IMG/M metagenome (GOLD analysis project Ga0111538, IMG submission 79669) | Bulk soil microbial communities from a Populus tree surrounding site in Tennessee, USA - Soil MetaG P. TD hybrid SBSTD1 (version 2)... | ecosystem: Environmental > Terrestrial > Soil >... | reverse complement strand
GCCTTCGCGCTGCTGCTGCTCGGTGTAGGAGGCGCTGAAGTCGTAGTTGAACGCGCCGTCGACCGCGGACGCCCACGGAAATGTCCACCCCATCCGCCGCTTGTACGCCTGCAGCTTCGCCAGTGGCGCTTTGGAAACCGCCATCAGCGTGACGTCGTGGTGAGCCAGGTGGACGGTGTAGCCATTGAAACCATCGGCGATGGTCGAGCACGTGGCGCAACCCGCCGTGAAGTCGGGTCCGAACATGAAGTGGTAGATGAGGAGCTGCGATCGCTCTCGGAAGAGGTCCGCCAGCGATCCACTTCCCTCCTCCGTCTCGAATCGATACGCCTTGTCGACGCGGACCCACGGCAGTTCCTGTCTGCGCCGCGCCAGCTCGTCGCCGCGGTGGGTGAGTTCCTTCTCGTCCTTGAGCAGCGCCAGACGCGCGGCGAGCCACTCTTCGCGCGTCCCGGTCCTGTGTGTCGTCATCGGTTTCCCCTTCGTCGGTTGTTCGTGAGTCGCTGTCTTCATACGACCTCCTCGTGTGCCGACCGTGAGATAGATTTAGCGCCAGGTATCGAACCGGTGGGAGTGACAAGGCTGGCGCGAATCCGATGGACTCGCTAATCACAGCGGCCGCGCGTGCCCTTGCAAAGGGGGATCCCATCGAGGCCTTGAAGTGCGTCGCCCTGCGCGATGACGCGCCTGCGCTCGCGCTTCGCGGCATCGCGATGGCACAGCTTGGCGATCTCGCTCGGGCCAAGGCTCTCGTGCGGCGTGCGGCGCGTGCGTTCGGTCCAAGGGAAGCGGTAGCTCGGGCGAAGTGCGTGGTCGCCGAGGCAGAAATCGCGCTGGTGTCTCGCGACCTGAGCTGGCCAGCGAAAACGCTCGACTCCGCGCGCGCGACTCTCGAGACACACGGCGACCGCGTGAATGCGGCGCATGCGCGATATCTCGGCGTGCGGCGGTTCCTCCTGATCGGACGTCTCGACGAGGCCGAACGCCTGCTGGCCGATCTCGACCCGACCCGGCTCACACCCGCGTTGAGGACGGCCCACGAGCTGGTGGTCGCTGGCATCGCCATGCGCCGGCTTCAGACGAAAGCCGCGCGCGCAGCGCTGGCGCGAGCGACTCACGCCGCACAGCACGCCCGTATTCCGGCGCTGCTAGCAGAAGTCGAGACCGCAGCTCACGTCCTGAACACCCCCGCTGCCCGGCTCATTGCACACGGCAGCGAGCGACTTCTGCTGCTGGACGAGGTCGAAGCGCTGCTCGCGTCGAACGCCTTCGTCGTCGACGCGTGCCGTCACGTCGTGCGTCATGCGGGTGTGGTGATCTCGCTCGCGACCCGGCCGGTGCTGTTCGCGCTCGCACGCGCGATCGGCGAGGCGTGGCCCGGCGATGTGACGAGGGACAGGCTCGTCGCGCGGGCGTTCGGAGGCCGGGATGCCGACGAGTCGCATCGGGCGCGACTGCGAGTTGAAATCGGGCGCCTTCGCAGGATTCTTCGAGCCATTGCGAGTGTCAGCGCAACCAAGGGAGGCTTTGCACTGATGCCGCGTCACGCACGCGAGGTCGTCGTACTGACGCGGCCGATCGAGCATGAGCACGCGACGGTGCTTGCGCTGCTGGCGGACGGTGAATCGTGGTCGAGCTCGGCGCTCGCACTGGCGCTCGGCTCGAGCCAGCGCAGCGTGCAGCGCGCGCTCGACTCGCTGGCGGCGGCCGGCAAGGTGCAGTCGTTCGGCGGCGGCCGATCGCGTCGGTGGATCACACCGCCACTGCCGGGATTCACGACGACGTTGTTACTCCCCGCTCCGCTCCCGATTGAATAGCCTGGTGACATGAAGCGATCAACCGCCGAGATCCTCCGTGAGTACGGACCGTTCCCAGGTGTCGACGATGTGCACGGTGTCACATACGACGGTCAGGACGTCTGGTTCGCCTCCGGAGACGCCATCAACGCCTTCGATCCGACCAGCGGGAAACCGCTCCGATCGATTGACGTCGCGGCGCACGGGGGAACTGCCTTCGACGGTCAGCACTTGTTTCAGCTCGCGGCGGATCGCATCCAGAAGATCGATCCGAAGACCGGCCGTGTGCTCGCCACGATTCCCGCGCCGGGTCGCGGCGGCGACTCGGGACTGGCGTGGGCCGAGGGCACGCTTTGGGTCGGGCAGTACCGTGACCGGAAAATCCATCAAATCGATCCTGAGACCGGCGCGATTCTTCGCACGATCGAGTCCAACCGATTCGTGACCGGCGTCACCTGGGTCGACGGCGAGCTCTGGCACGCCACCTGGGAAGGCGACGAGAGCGAGTTGCGGCACGTCGATCCCCAGAATGGAACGGTACTCGAGCAGCTCGAGATGCCCGCCGGAGTGAAGGTATCAGGGCTGGAGTCCGACGGCGCCGATCGGTTCTTCTGCGGCGGTGGACGAAGCGGCAAGGTGCGAAGCGTCCGTCGCCCGAAGCGGCGCTCCACTCCTTCCGTCTAGCGGACTGTGGCTTCGGCTCGCACGCTATCTTCGGTCGGCTCCGCGTAGAGTACTGGGCATGCCGACTCCTTTCGAAAGTGCCACTCTCAACCTTCAGCTATTCGAGCTGCGCCGCGAGCCGGTACTGCGGGAAGCGCGGGCGTGGTTCCTGGCGGACTTCAATCCCGAAAGCCTTACCGACTTCATGCCGATCGTGAGCGGCGACCGCAACCCGTCGTTCCGCATGGTCCTCGGGTATTGGGACATGGCGGCGTCGCTCGTCACTACAGGCGCAATCGACGGCGACGCGTTTCGGGCGGCACATACCGAAGTCTTTGCGACGTTCGGCAAGATTCAGCCGTTCCTGAGCGAGCTGCGCAGCGGCAGCGCGGAGCCCGACTTCTGCAAGCACCTCGAGGCCGTGGTGATGGCCGAACCGGATGCGATCGGGATCATGACCAGACGCTGCGCCGCCATTCGCGCCGCGGCGAAGGCGCGCGCGGAACGCTGACCGCGGACGCACGCGTCACGGCGTACGTGGCCGCCCCGCTCGAGCGCGGACCAGCCAGCACGCCGCCGGAAACCGCACGTCCTTCCCGTGCACATACCGATCGAAGGCCGGGCGAATAGTGTCGATGACCCGCGCGCGGGTCTCCTCGTCAGCCTCTTGCAGCGCGAGGCCGACCGGACCGAGGCGTGTGAGATACCGGACCAACTCCCGCTCCGGCATCGTGCACTCGACCTCGATCGGCTGGAGGGCGATCTCGGCCCAGCCGCTGTCTTCGAGAATCGCGACGACGCGCGGTCCGTTCGCGAAGGAGAACTGTCCCGGCACGTTCGGTCGGCGCGCGGGAAGGTTCGGCAGGATCGCAGCTGCCGCTCGCTCCGCCGTTGTCATGAACGGATTCTCTTCGGCACTTCGCCACGCGATGCACTCGAGTTCCGCCGCGTCAGTCGCCGCACGACGCAGGTTGGCAAACGCCTGGACAGGGTCGGCAAAGAACATCACGCCGAACCGCGAGATGATCATATCGACGCGCTCCGGATCGAACGGATAGATCTGTGCGTTGGCGCAGATGAAGCTCGCGGCCGCGCCTTCACGCTCAGCGCGCGCCCGGGCAGCGGCAATCATCGGCTGCGAGATGTCGACGCCGGTGCTCCGCCCGGTGGCGCCGAGCCACCGCGCCACGGCGAGCGTCGTACTCCCCGTCCCGCACCCAACGTCGAGCACATGAGTGCGGGGCTTCGCCGACACCGCCGCGACGAGCAGGTCCCGGATCGGTTTGTACAACTCGTCAAGCAGGTCTTGCATCTCGACCCACGCGTGTCCCGACGCACCGTTCCACAGCCTCCGCTGTTCGTCAGCAATGTCGTGAGTGCCATCCATAATGGGTGATCGTCGTGATCGCTCGCTGTTACCAGTAACCGAGAATCTCCACGATTCGCTTGGGCGGCGCGCACCGGAACCGGCCATGGTCCTGGCACCGTTCGCACGGAGTAATCACGCTGGAGTACTCCTCGGTGGCGACCAATTCCGGATGGAGTTCCAGCATTCGCCGCGCATGGTTCGACGCCTCATTGAATGAGCACGACATCTGTTCGCGGTGGTCCTGCCACGCGTCCGCGAGCGCTGACTCGCCGCCGACGCTCAACAACTCGAGAAAGGCGTGCGCATGCTTCGCCTCGATGGCACGGCCGGCGCGCAGACGGCCGTACACGTACGCGGTCGTCCTTGCCACCACATCCTCGAGCGCGACCACGTCGAGCGGCTCCGTGTCGACACCCAGTGGTCCGCTGCGCGACAACGTCGCGCCAAACGCGCGGAACACATCGACGCGCAGCGCGTGCTCCGGGTCGATCAACTGGACGAGGGTCTTACCCTCGAGCGCCTGCGGATGGACGTGGTTCAACAGGAACCGATCGGCAAGCGACTCGGGAATCGCCGCGAACCCGTCGACGACGAAGTCGATGTCGCTGAGCGATCGTCGTCCGGCGCGCCGGCCGCGCACGCGCAGGTGCGCATCGATGGCGAGGCTCCCGGTCAACGAGCCCGGGAAGCCGTGGGCCAGCAGATCGTTCACGACGTGCGTCGCGCGCGACGCGTCACCATCCTCGAGGATCGCTTCGAACACGAGCGGGCTGCATGATAACGTCCTTCTCCTCACATGCGTCACCCGAGCGGCATTCCAGACAGAATCGTCGAGAAAGTCGTCGCGCGCCGAGGGCGGCTGCATGCCTTCGACACGATCGATCCGAAGACGACAGCCCTTGTCGTCATCGACCTCGATGAGGCGACAGTCGTCGACGACGACACGTGGCAGCGGATCATCGCGACCGTGAACGCTCTCGCTGTCGCAGTTCGCGATAGCGGCGGAACGGTCGCGTGGGTGCTGTCGCGCATGGACAGGATGCCGAGGCATTTCAGCGTCATTCTCGGAACGGAGCTTGCGTCCCGGTACTTCAACGACGGTCAGAGGGACGGCCGAGGCACGAGGCTGTGGCACGGGCTGGAGCGCGAGCCTGCCGATCTGATTGCCGTCAAGTCCGGCGCCAGTGCGTTTTTTCCGGGCAAATGCAACTTGAAGGACCAGCTCGATGCCCGCGGCATCGACACCGTCCTGATCGCGGGGGCGGTGACGAACATCTGTTGTGAGTCGTCGGCGCGCGACGCCGCGGAGCTCGAATACAAAGTGGTGCTGATCTCGGACGCATTGTCCGGTCACGCCCACGGCCTGCACGACGCGACGCTCGCGACGTTCTATCGGATCTTCGGCGACGTGCGCCCGAGCGACGAGATCATTCGGCTCCTGCACTGACCGCCATCGTTTCTGAATCGTTGCGTCAGCCGCCGGCGTGCGGCATGCTCTGCGCGCGGAGGACACTCGAATGAGCGAGTGGGTGTATCACCTGTCAGTCCCGTGGATGGCCACCGTCGTTTTCCTCGTGACGGCCATCATCACCTGGCTGATTCATGCGACGGTCACGCGATTGGCCGTCGATCAACGGGCCCGTGCGTTCAAGGCAGTGACGCCGGCGCTGCTGCCGCCGCTCGGCATCGTGTACGCGTTGCTCGTCGCGTTTCTCTCGGCGCAGGTGTGGAACGACTCGCAGCGCGCGACTGTCGAAGTGAGTCGCGAAGCCAGCGCGCTCCGGACCGTCGATCTGCTCGCCGCCACCTTTCCACCCGACTTCGCGACACGGCTGCACGAGCTGCTCAGCCGCTACGTCACGCATACGGCGGACGAGGAATGGCCGGCGATGGCGAGCCAGGGTGTAACGCTGGCCGTCGCCCCGGCGCCTCTCAGCGAGGCGCTGCGCTTGTCGCTGGCGGCCGTGCCCACCACCGACGGCCAACGCGTAGCGCAGCGCGAAATGGTCGTCGCGCTCGAGCAGGCGCTCGACGCACGGCGGCAGCGCATCATCATCAGCCGTTCGTCGATCAACGGGGTGAAATGGGCCGGCCTCATCGGCGTGGCCATCGTCGTCTTGATCGCGATTGCGATGGTGCAGTGCGACAACAAGCCCGCGGCGGCCACAGCCATGGGACTGTTCGCCACGGCGGTGGCCATCTCCGTCGTGTTGATTGCCTCACACGCGCGCCCGTTTACGGGGCAAATCTCGATAGGGCCCGGTCTGCTGCGAGAGATCGTCCGTTGAAGACGCAGGCTATCCGGTAATATGCCGGCGATGACACCGCTAGGTGGCGTACGAGTGAGATCGATCAGCGCGGTTGCCGCGATGGTCGTCACCGCGCTGGGGACGATCGCCTGCGGCACGAGCGCACCGGCAGGTCCTGTCGTCCACGAGCGGCACACCATCGACCGCGGCGCTGCGTCGCACGCGCGTGTCGAGATCGACATGAGCGCGGGTGAGCTGGCGGTGAAGTCAGGTGCGGCGAAACTCCTCGAGGGCGATTACGACTTCAACATCCCGGTGTTGAAACCGACGATCGCGTACGCGGTGGAGGGCACCGTCGGCACGCTGAAGCTGTCCCAGGGTTCGGCGTCTGGCAACTACGAGAACACGTGGCGCCTCAGCCTCGACGAGACGACGCCGCTCGACCTCGTCGTCACGCTCACGGCTGGCGATGCGCAGCTGGTGCTCGGCCGCCTGAACCTGCAGAGCCTTTCGATTCGCCTCGGTGCCGGCGATCTTGTCGTCGATCTTCGCGGCATGCCGGTCAAGAGCTACAACGTGAAAGTGCAGGCCGGGGCGGGCGACACGACGATTCACCTGCCCGCCGGCGTCGGCATTTCCGCGCGTACGTCCGGCCTCATTGGTGACTCGAACGTCAACGGACTCGAGCAGCGCGATGGCCGCTGGGTCAACCCGCGCGCCGAATCGTCGGCCGTCGTCGTCGATCTCGACGTCCAGCACGCCATCGGCGACCTCAGACTGCTGGCCGAGTAGCCAAAGGAGTTCCATCGTGCACACACGATCGATTGGACGTATGCGGTCGGCGATTCTCGTCTGCGTCGTGCTGCTCGGCGCGAGCGGCGCCTCGGCGCAATCGGGCGGGACCTACAAGGTCGACCCAGGCTGGGCGCAGCTTCCGCAGGGAACGACGTGGAACGGGAATACCACCTGGATCACGGCGGACGGGAAAGGGAACGTCGTCGTGCTGGTGCGCACGGCGCCGTACTTCCGCGTGTTCACGCGTGACGGCACGTTCGTGAAGGCCTTCGGTGACGAGGGACTGTTCGAGAGCGCGCACAGCGTGACGATCGACGCGCAGGGTTTCCTGTGGGTCACCGACTCCGCGGCCCACGTGGTGCACAAGTTCAGCCCGGAGGGCCGCGTGCTGATGACCCTCGGCAAGAAAGGCGTCACCGGCGATAACACGTCGCGGGACTCGTTCAACCAGCCCAACCACGTTGCGATCGCGCCCAACGGGGACATCTATGTGTCGGACGGGTATGTGAACGCACGCGTCGTGCAATTCTCCAAGGATGGAAAGTACGTTCGCATGATCGGCGGCGTGAAGGGCTCGCAGCCCGGGCAGCTCCAGCTCCCGCACGGCGTGGCGTTGGATTCACGCGGCCGAATCCTGGTCAACGACAGCGACAACAAGCGCGTGTCGGTCTTCGACAAGGAAGGCCGGTTCGTCGAGACGTGGCCCTATCCCTCGCGCGGCGGGATCGCGGTAGCCGCCGACGACACGGTCTACGTGAGCGACGTCAACGACGGCATCGTCAACATCATGAAGAATGGGAAGCAGATTGGCAGCGTGTCTGCTGACCGGGCTCATGGCATGGGCATCGATACCGACGGCGCGATCTACGTCTCGGGCGCCTCGCGGATGACGGTGATGAAGATCACCAAGAGCCGATAGCGCACATCCCTGAACTTTTTCGTCGCCCGCTCCGTCTTCTCCCTTTGGCAATCTACAAGAGAGGCGCGGCGCCCTGTCCGCCGTCGCCTCGGCGGAGCGGCCTGTCCGCCGTAGCCTCGGCGCAGGCGGAAAATGAGCGACCAGACCGACGTCTTGCAGGGCACACTCGACCTATTGATCATGAGGACGATTGCCCTCGAGCCCATGCACGGCTGGGCGATCGCCCAGCGAATTCAACAGATCTCCGATGATCTGCTGCGCGTCCAGCAAGGCTCGCTCTATCCGGCGCTCCACCGCCTCGAGCACCAGGGCTGGATTACGGCGGAGTGGGGCGCCTCCGAGAACAACCGGCGCGCCCGCTTCTACGCGCTGACGAAAGCGGGGCGCAAGCAGCTCACGATCGAGCTCTCCAAGTGGGAGCGCCTCTCGGCTGGCGTCAACCTCGTGCTGCAACGGACCTGATCATGCGGCTCTGGCACATCCTGAACAGCCGGCTACGATCCGTGTTCTTCCGCGATCGCCGCGAATCCGATTTGCGCGAGGAACTGCAATTCCATGTCGAGCACGAAGCGGAGCGGCTGCGGGCTGCGGGGATGTCTCCCGAGGCGGCACGGTTGCAGGCACTCCGAACCTTTGGCGCAGTGGAGCCGATCAAGGAGGCCTGCCGCGATGCGCGTGGCACGACGGTACTCGACACCGTCGTGCGAGACGTCCACTACGCCTGGCGCTCGTTCCTCCGGGCGCCGCTGGCGGCCACGACGATTGTGACGACAGTCGGGCTCGGCCTGGGGCTCGTGACTGTCGTGTTCACGATCCTCAACGCGGTCTTCTTTCGCGTGGACGCGGTACGACACCCTCACGAGCTGTTCGCTGTCGCTCGTCAGCAATCGCCCGGCGCCGAGGCCGGAACCTTCACGCGCGCGCAGTATGACGCCCTCGTTCGCGAGACCGACGTCTTCTCCGAAACGGTCGCGATCAAGGGCAGCGCGGCCTTCGTCGAAGGCCGCAAGATGGAAGGCCCGCTCGTGACGGGGAACTACTTCCACGCCCTCGGCGTCACCGCCGCCCGCGGGCGCACGCTCACACCGTCTGACGACGAGCCCGGCCGCCCTCCGGTGATCGTCCTCAGCCATCGCACCTGGTCGCTGCGCTTTGCGAGCGATCCCGACCTGGTCAATCGCACGATCCGCGTGAACGGAGCATCGTTCCTGGTTGTCGGCGTGATGCCGGCGGACTTTCGGGGACTGACCTGGGTTGCGCCGGAGTACTGGGCGCCGCTTTCCCTGAAGAACGAGTTTCCCCGCACCGGCGAGGGCCCGCGCGACCCGGACAGCGTCGAGATCGTCGGGCGGCTGAAGCCCGGCCTGCCGCGCGAACAGGCGCTGGCGCAGCTGCTCGTGTGGGATTCGCGGGTTACGGCCGAACGCTCCGGCGAGCCGCCCGCGGCGAAGCTTGTTCTGGAACCGAGGACCGGCACGGTGCCGCTCTCGACCGAGACCATGCTGATGTTCGTGCCGCTCTTTTTCGCGTTCGGCCTGATCCTCATGATCGGCTGTGCGAACGTCGCGAACCTGCTGCTCGCCCGCGGCGTGGGACGTCAGCGCGAGATCGGCATCCGGCTGGCCATTGGCGCGTCGCGGCGGCGCGTGATCTGGCAGTTGCTCACCGAGAGCCTGGTGCTCGCACTGATCTCCGCCGCGCTCGCGTTCGGCCTCTCACGAATCGTGCTCGCCGGCATCGACTACACGCTGATGACGACGTTCCCGCCGGATATCGGCCACATCAACATCGCCGTGCCGCCGGCGGACTGGCGCGTCGCGCTGTTCCTCGTGGTCGGCGCGTTGGTTTCAACCGTGTTCTTTGCGCTCGCACCCGCACTTCAGGCCACCCGCCTCGAGCTGGTGCGGGCGATTCGTGGCGAGGTGGTGCGCGACAGCCGTCCCGGACGCGCCCGGGACGTGCTGGTCACGCTGCAGGTGACGGCATCGGCACTGCTTCTCATCTGCGCCGCGGTCTTTCTGCGCAGCTCGCTGGAGGCGGCCGCCATCGATCCTGGTATTCGCACGGCGGGTATCGTCAACGTCACGATCCGTGAGGAGCAGCGGCGCGGCGCCATCCTCGAAGTGGTCAAGAGCGAGCCGCTCGTGGCGTCGGTCGCGGCCTCGTTTCCGGGCTTCCTCGGCGGGCTTGGCTGGTTGCCCGGGCTTGCGGAAGGCGCGAGTGGCAAGTCTCCCGTCACCTATCAGTTCGTCTCGCCAGAGTACTTTGGCATCTACGGCATCGATCTCGTGCGTGGGCGCGGCTTCACAGCCACCGAGCGCACTGCAAGCACCGCGGTGGCGATCGTGTCCGAGAGCGTGGCCCGCCAGCTGTGGCCGAGCGCCGACGCCATCGGGCAGGTCCTGCGGGTCGAGCCAAATCCGTCTGCCTTGTTCGGAGGCGAAAGACGGAATGACCCGAGGGGCAATAACCCGCTGCTCGTCTCGCGCTCGGCGGTCGTCGTTGGCATCGCCCGCGACGTCGCGGGCTTTCGGCTCGGCGCCTTCCGGTTTGGTGGAGCAGGTATCTACATGCCGATCAGCGTCGAGGCGGCAGAGACGGCGCTGACGCTGCAGGTGCGTGTTGACGCCGAGCGCGCGCGCCATGCGCTCGTCGATCGCCTGGCCGCAATCAATCCCAACATGGGCGAAGTCTCCACGATGCAGGTCGTCGCCAGCGCAGAAGCCTATCTCCTGGCGATTCCACTCTGGCTGTCGCTGGTGCTTGGAGCGCTGGCGCTGCTGCTGACGTTGTCGGGGCTGTTCAGCGTGCTTTCGTATCTCGTCGAGCAACGCGCCAGGGAGATCGGTGTGCGGATGGCGCTTGGCGCGACGCCGCGTACCATCGCCGCGCTCGTGCTGTCACAGTCGGCTCGTCCCGTCGGCATCGGGCTTCTCCTCGGCGGCACCTTCACGGCCGCGCTCGGCGGCATGCTCCTGGCCACACCAGCGGCCGAATACATCGGGTCGAGTGTCCGGCTGTTCGACCCGATCGCCTACGTCGGAGGCCTGCTCTGGATCGTCGCAGCGTGTCTCTGTGCGGCGCTCGTTCCGGCGCTGCGCGCCGCGTGGATCGATCCGGTCGGCGCGCTCAGGCAGGATTGACACGTCCGCGGCGCTATGCCACCTTGTTCTCAGTGCGCGCTGGGGCGCCTCCGGTCCGCGGCAAGGATTTCCACCCAGACCCGGCCGTCGTACAACTCAACCTTCTTCCGGCCTGATGTAAGCGGACGGCAGGCACAACGGAAGGAAGGTGTCTGTGCCCACGCTCGACGATTTCCGCAGACAAGCCAAG
>Ga0111538_10012712_pt1 | contig 11124 bp, 10 predicted proteins | sample SoiMethybrSBSTD1_FD_79669 | JGI IMG/M metagenome (GOLD analysis project Ga0111538, IMG submission 79669) | Bulk soil microbial communities from a Populus tree surrounding site in Tennessee, USA - Soil MetaG P. TD hybrid SBSTD1 (version 2)... | ecosystem: Environmental > Terrestrial > Soil >... | reverse complement strand
GAGTGCGCGGCTTTCGAGCAGGATTTCAAGGGCCGGCTCGCGGCGCTCGCGGCGGGCGAGGGAGGCGCGCTTGCGAAAGCCGTGGCGCGCTACGAAGCGATCGACGACAGGCTTGGCCGGCTGATGTCCTATGCATCGCTGATGTATGCCGGCAACACCACCGATCCGGCGCGCGCGAAATTCTACGGCGACATACAGGAGCGCATCACGGCGGCGTCGCTGCATCTCCTGTTTTTCACGCTTGAGCTCAACCGCATTGATGACGCGCAGCTGGAGGCCGCGATGCGCGATCCCGCGCTCGGCCATTACCGGCCCTGGATCGAGGACGTGCGCAAGGAAAAGCCCTACCAGCTCGAAGATCGGGTCGAGGAGCTCTTCCACGAAAAGTCGGTGACCGGCTATTCGGCCTGGAACAGATTGTTCGACGAGACGATTGCAAGCCTGCGGTTCAAGGTTGCCGGCACGACGCTTGCCATCGAGCCCACGCTCAACTTTATGCAGGACGCCGACGGCAAGAAGCGCAAGGCGGCGGCCGAGGCGCTGGCAAAAACATTCAGGGAAAACCTGCGGCCGTTCACGCTCATCACCAATACGCTCGCCAAGGACAAGGAAATCTCCGACCGCTGGCGCGGCTTCAAGGACATCGCCGATGCGCGCCACCTATCGAACCGGGTCGAGCCCGAAGTGGTGGAGGCGCTGGTTTCGGCGGTGCGCGCCGCTTATCCCAAACTGTCGCACCGCTATTACGCGCTGAAGGCGAAGTGGTTCGGCAAGAAGCGGTTGCCGCACTGGGATCGCAACGCGCCGCTGCCGAAGGTGGCGCAACGGACAATCCCGTGGAGTGACGCGCGTGCGACCATACTGACCGCCTATGGTGCGTTTTCACCGAAGATGGCCGACGTCGCCGATCAGTTTTTCACGAAAAGCTGGATCGATGCGCCGGTGCGCCCGGGCAAGCAGCCGGGCGCGTTCGCGCACCCGACCGTGCCATCGGCACATCCTTATGTCCTGCTCAATTACATGGGCAAGCCGCGCGACGTCATGACGCTCGCGCACGAGCTCGGTCATGGCGTGCACCAGGTGCTCGCGGCACCCAACGGCGCGCTGATGGCACAGACGCCGCTCACGCTGGCCGAGACAGCGTCGGTATTCGGCGAAATGCTCACGTTCCGGAAGCTGCTCGCGGAAACCACCGACAGAAAGCAGCGCAAGGCGATGCTCGCCGCCAAGGTCGAAGACATGATCAACACGGTCGTGCGCCAGATCGCCTTCTACAGCTTCGAGCGTAAGGTGCACGGCGAGCGGCGCAATGGCGAGCTCACATCCGAAAAGCTTTGCGATCTCTGGATGTCGGTGCAAAGCGAGAGCCTCGGGCCGGCGATCGAGCTCAAGCCGGGCTATGAGACCTTCTGGGTCTATATCCCGCATTTCGTGCATTCGCCGTTTTACGTCTATGCCTACGCCTTCGGCGATTGCCTGGTGAACTCGCTCTATGCGGTCTACGAAAAGTCGGCGAGCGGTTTTGCCGAGCGCTATCTCGAAATGCTTGCGGCCGGCGGCACCAAGCATCATGCCGAATTGCTGGCGCCGTTTGGTCTCGACGCGCGCGATCCGAACTTCTGGGACGGCGGCCTGAGCGTGATCGCAAGGCTCATCGAAGAGCTTGAGGGCCTGGAGTAGGCCTTATTTTTCGGGCCAAAACTGATTAGATAATGCGGGTGAGCCCGCCGATGCCCCCAAACGACCGCGAACGGAATCGCTTTACCGCGCGCGCCCGGCGCTACGCGAAAGTCGGCACGCAGCTGAGCGGCACCGCCGCGCGATTTGCCGGCGCGCGCTTTTTCGGCGTGCCGCTCGATCGCGCCGCCAACGCGCTTGAACTTGCGGCGGCGCTTGGCGGGCTGAAAGGCCCTATCATGAAGGTGGCGCAGCTGCTGGCCACCATCCCCGATGCGCTGCCGCCGGAATACGCGAACGAGCTGATCAAGCTGCAGAGCCAGGCGCCGCCCATGGGCTGGGCTTTCGTCAAGCGGCGCATGAGTGCGGAGCTCGGCGCCGACTGGCAGAAGAAGTTCTCAGACTTCGAGCATCACCCGGCGGCGGCTGCATCGCTCGGCCAGGTGCATCGTGCACGCGCGATCGATGGCAGCAAACTTGCCTGCAAGCTGCAATATCCCGACATGCAGTCGGCGGTCGAGGCTGATCTCAGCCAGCTGCAGCTTCTGTTCGCGATCCGCAAGCGTTTCGATCCAGTCATCGACACGACCGAGATCGCGATCGAAATCGGTGCGCGGCTGCGCGAGGAGCTCGACTATTTCCGCGAGGCCAGGCACGTCGCGCTGTATGGAAATATGTTGAAGAACGAAGATGCCATCCGCGTGCCGAAAGTGTGGGCCGAGCTTTCGACCGGCCGTCTGCTGACGCTCGACTGGATGACAGGCCGCAAGCTGCTGGAGCACAAGAACGACCCGCTCGAGACGCGTAACAGGCTCGCCACGGCGATGTTCACGGCCTGGTGGTTTCCCTTCAGCCGCTTCGGAGTCATTCACGGCGACCCGCATCTCGGCAATTATACGGTCTTCGACAATGCCAAGGGCAAGCCGGCCGGCATCAACCTTCTCGACTATGGGTGCATACGGATTTTTCCGCCGAGCTTTGTCGGCGGCGTGGTCGATCTCTATCGCGGCCTTTTACGCAAGGACGATGCGCTGGTCGTGCACGCCTACGAGACCTGGGGCTTCAAGCGGCTCAATCGCGAGCTGATCGATGCGCTCAATATCTGGGCACGGTTCATCTACGGACCGCTGCTCGATGACCGCGTGCGCACCATCGCCGATGGGGTCAAACCGTCCGAATACGGGCGCAAGGAGGCCTTTCGCGTGCATCAGGCGCTCAAGGCCCGGGGGCCCGTGACGGTGCCGCGCGAATTCGTGTTCATGGACCGCGCCGCGATCGGCCTCGGCGCCGTGTTCCTGCATCTGGCGGCGGAACTCAATTTCTATCGCTTGTTCAATGAGGCGATCGAGCGCTTCAAAGTTGAGGACGTAGCCGCGCGACAAGCCGCCGCGCTCGCCAAGGTCGGTCTCCAGCCGTCCACCAAAGGCTGAGCCCGGCGGCGTTGCACTTGGTTGCCCTTCGGCCGCAATTGCGCTAACCCCTGAGCGCCCGCCATTTAGAGCGACTCGGAGAGCTTCCCCCATGGCCGACCACGGCACCGTCGAATACGCCACCGCCACCGGAAACGACTATGAGGCGCATGAAAGTTCTTACGAGCGCTTCGTGCACTTCACGCTGGTGGGCATCCTCTACGTGGTGACGATCCTGTTCGGCCTGGCGACCGGCGGCGTCATGGGCCACTGGTTTACGGCGGCGCTGATTTTTGCCATCGGCCTGCTCGGCGTGATCCCGGGATTGCTCAGCGGCGCGACAACGCCGAGCTATGTGTCCTTTGTCATCTGTTTCCTGATCTTCGCCTTCACCGGGCTGTCGCCGCACTGACGGAATTCACGGCTGGGCGGGGAGGCGCGAATGCGAATTGCCGTACCGCGTGAAACCGATGGCGGTGAACCGCGCGTCGCTGCAACCCCGGAAACAATCAAGAAACTCAAGTCATTTGGCGCCGAGGTCGCGGTTGCGCCCGGCGCGGGCATAGCCTCCGGCATTCCCGACGCCGAATTCGAAGCAGTCGGCGCCCGGATTGCCGACGGCGTCACCAAGGATGCCGACATCGTTCTCAAGGTGCGCCGGCCTGCGGCTAACGAACTCGCCGACTACAAGAAGGGCGCGCTGGTCATTGCCATCATGGATCCGTACGGCAACGAGGCCGCGCTCAAGCAGATGGCAAGCGCCGGGGTTTCCTCCTTTGCCATGGAGCTGATGCCGCGCATCACCCGCGCGCAATCGATGGACGTCCTGTCGAGCCAGGCCAATCTCGCCGGCTACCGGGCGGTGATCGATGCGGCGGAGGAATATGGCCGCGCGCTGCCGATGATGATGACGGCGGCTGGCACTGTCCCCGCGGCGAAGGTCTTCATCATGGGCGTCGGCGTGGCGGGACTGCAGGCGATCGCGACCGCGCGCCGCCTCGGCGCGATTGTCACGGCAACCGATGTGCGTCCTGCGACCAAGGAGCAGGTGGAAAGCCTCGGCGCGAAATTTCTTGCGGTCGAGGATGAGGAATTCAAGAACGCGCAAACGGCGGGCGGCTACGCCAAGGAAATGTCGAAAGAGTATCAGGCCAAGCAGGCCGCCCTGGTGACCGAGCACATCAAGAAACAGGACATCGTCATCACCACCGCGCTGATCCCGGGACGGCCGGCGCCGCGTCTCATTTCAAAGGACATGGTCGCTTCGATGCGGCCCGGCTCGGTGATCGTGGATCTGGCCGTCGAGCGCGGCGGCAATGTCGAAGGCGCGCAGGCCGGCAGCATCGTGCAGGCCGGCGGCGTGAAGATCGTCGGCTATCTCAACGTGCCGGGCCGGCTGGCGGCGTCCGCGTCGGCGCTTTACGCCAAGAACCTGCTCACCTTCGTCGAAACGCTCATCGACAAGAAAGAGAAGAAGCTAGCGGTCAATTGGGACGACGAGCTGGTGAAGGCGACGCTGCTGACGCGCGACGGTGCGGTCGTGCATCCGAATTTCCAGCCGAAGGCGGCCTGAGGAGAGCCCACATGGAAAATGTCGCTGCCGCGGTTGACCCCTTCGTTTTCCGGCTCTCGATCTTCGTCCTGGCTGTCTTCGTCGGCTACTACGTGGTCTGGTCGGTGACGCCGGCGCTTCACACGCCGCTGATGTCGGTCACCAACGCCATTTCCTCGGTGATTGTTGTGGGCGCGCTGCTTGCGGTGGGCGTTGCACTTGTTGCCAATGATCAGGGCCCTTTGTGGGCCCGCGCGCTTGGCTTCGTCGCGCTGGTCTTTGCTTCCGTGAATATTTTCGGCGGCTTCCTCGTCACCCAGCGCATGCTGGCGATGTACCAGAAGAAGAAGAAATGACGGTGGCTATGGACTCTTCACTTCGCAAAATGTCGCCGTCATGCCCGCGCGGGTCGCGGGCATCCACGTCTTTTTTTATGCCATGCCGCAAAGGCGTGGATGGCCGGGACGAGCCCGGCCATGACGAGGATTGAGCATGAGCCCCAACCTCGTCGCGCTGCTCTATCTGGTCGCCGGCGTCCTGTTCATCCTGGCGCTGCGCGGCCTGTCGAGTCCGGATTCCAGCCGGCGCGGCAATCAGTTCGGCATGATCGGCATGACCATTGCGGCGCTGACCACTTTGGGGTCGCATCCGCCGGCCGATCCCGTCGCCTGGGGACTTGTGATCGGCGGCATTGCCCTCGGCGGCGGCATCGGTGCGGTCATCGCGCGGCGGGTGCCGATGACGTCGATGCCGGAGCTGGTGGCGGCGTTCCACTCCCTGGTCGGCATGGCCGCCGTACTGGTCGCGGCCGGCGCTTTCTACGCGCCCGCGGCTTTCGACATCGGCACCGAAGGCCATATCCACGGGCAAAGCCTGATTGAAATGTCGCTCGGCGTCGCGATCGGCGCCGTTACCTTTACCGGCTCGGTGATCGCCTTCCTGAAGCTGTCGGGCCGCATGAGCGGCAAGCCGATCACGCTGCCGGGACGTCACATCATCAATCTCGCGCTCGCTGCCGCGCTCATATTCTTCATCTACGGCTTCTTCGTCTCGCAGAGCGCGCTGGACTTCTGGATCATCGTCGCGCTGTCGCTCGCGCTCGGCATCCTGATCATTATCCCGATCGGCGGCGCCGACATGCCGGTCGTGATCTCGATGCTCAATTCCTACTCGGGATGGGCCGCCGCCGGCATCGGCTTCACGCTCGGCAATTCGGCGCTGATCATCACCGGGGCGCTGGTCGGCTCCTCGGGCGCGATCCTGTCCTACATCATGTGCAAGGGGATGAACCGCTCCTTCATCTCGGTCATCCTCGGCGGTTTCGGCGGCGAGACCGCCGGTCCGGCGGGCGGCGCGGAGCAGCGCCCGGTCAAGCTCGGCTCGGCCGAGGACGCCGCCTACATCCTGAAGAACTCGTCAAAAGTCATCATCGTGCCCGGCTACGGCATGGCGGTCGCGCAAGCCCAGCACGCGCTGCGCGAAATGGCCGACAAGCTGAAAAAGGAAGGCGTCGAGGTCAAATACGCGATCCATCCGGTCGCGGGCCGCATGCCCGGTCACATGAACGTCTTGCTGGCTGAAGCGAACGTGCCTTACGACGAGGTGTTCGAACTCGAAGACATCAATTCAGAATTCGCGCAGGCCGACGTCGCCTTCGTTATCGGCGCGAACGACGTCACCAATCCGGCGGCGGAAGACGACAAGTCGTCGCCGATCTACGGTATGCCGGTGTTGCAGGTGTGGAAGGCGGGCACGGTGATGTTCATCAAGCGCTCGCTTGCGTCCGGCTATGCCGGAATCGACAATCCCTTGTTCTATCGCGACAACACCATGATGCTTCTTGGTGACGCAAAGAAAATGACCGAGAGCATCGTCAAGGCGATGTAAGCCGGCGCGCGTCGCCGCTGAATTTTCCATCTGAATCAAATTTGAAGTGTCGCGCACTCTTCCCGTTAACCGCGGCAGGAGCCGCTTGAGGATTGTGCGGCGCGAAGTGTAGACGGCTGCGTTGCAATAAATGTTTCATACAGTGCAATTTGCCGCATGGCCATTTCTGGGGAGGGACGCAGCCATGATCGTTGACCGCAGCGCATTGGGAATGGGAGAAATCGTTCCTTTCGGCCGCAGGCCGATTCCGCCACGCGCCTGCGTTCTCGAAAACAAGACGCATGTGCGGACATTTCTTGCCGAAATGCTTGATGAGCTTGGCTTCATTACGCGCGAGGCCATGACGGTCGACATCCGGACCATGCTGCGCGACTTCAGGCCCGACCTGATCGTGCTCGGACCGCTCGATGGCGGCCCGGAGGTGCGCTCGGTCATGCAGACGCTGCGGGCTCAAGGCTGTGCCGCGAAGGTCATGTTGTTCGGGGGACGAAGCTCCGCAGCGCTCATCCGCAATTATGAGTTTGGTGAAGCGGCAGGGCTCACGATGCTGCCGCCGCTCGGCACGCCGTTTCGTGACCGCGACCTTCACGCAAACCTTGACTGCTTCCTCCCGGTCCAGCCGGCGCCGCCGCTGCCCGTCGATGTCGACGAAGCGCTCTACAACGGCTGGCTGGAGCTCTGGTACCAGTCAAAAATAAATCCGCACTCGCTGGTGCCGCGCGGGGCCGAGGCTCTCGTGCGCGTTCGCCATCCCACCTGGGGCGTGGTGGCGCCGGCCTACTACATCCCAGGCGCGAGCGACCCGTTCCTTCACGGCCTGTCGCAATTTGTCGTCGCGAGGGTGCTGGCGGACTCGATGCAATTCGCCGCGGCCAATCACAAGGTCCAGATTTCCATTCGCCTGCCGTTGCAGGCGCTGGAAGACATGCAATTTATCGACCGGCTGATGGCGCATCTTCCCGACAAGGTCCGGGAGGATGGTTTCCTGATCGCGGTCGATTGCGTCGATCTGGTCAACGAGCTCGTTTTGGTTCGGCGTATCGCCGCTCAGCTGGCGGCGCGAACCATCGGGATTTCGATCGACGGCATCGATGCTCAGGGAGCCACGCTCGCCGGGCGGCGCGAATTGCCGGTCGTCGAAATGAAGGTCGACCGCAAGTACATCCGCGGCTGCGCCGACGACAGGATCAAGCAGGCCCACTGCGCGCAGATCGTGGCGATCGCGCGCGATACCGGCGCAAAATCCGTCGCCGAAGGCGTGGAAACTCAGTCGGACTTCCTCGTCGTTCGCGAGCTCGGGTTCGATCTGCTGCAAGGCCACATGTTCGCGAAGCCGATGGCGCCGCGCAAATTCGAGCGCGCGATGCTCGCCCGCCGTTACGCGGCGGTGGCGTAGCGTTTTGAGTCATTCCGGCGCGCGCGTATAAGCGCGTTCACGCGCGTCTTCGACGCGCTAAGGCGCGAACCCGGAATCCAGCCACCGTTAGCGGTTTCGCACGGCTACCGAAAACGGATTCCCCGCCCCGGCCCCCAATTTTGCGATGCGAATCGTCATGTACGCTTTCCCCCAAAAGCGGACATGTGCGGTGCGCCAGCGCATGTCCACTATGGGCCAAAAGCAGACATCGGATGCCGTGCGTGGGTTAGATCCGCCCGAGCAGCATCAAAATGAGAATGATGATCAGAATCGTGCCGATGAGACCAACGCCGCCATGACCGTAACCGTATCCATAGCCGCCGAAGCGCCCGCTGAATCCGCCCAGCAAGAAGATGACAAGGATAATTACAAGAATAAGTCCCAACGACATGATTTCGTTTCCATTTGCGGCACGTGAAAATTATCCCTTAGCGGACTTTACTACGAGCCTCAAGAAAAACCCCGGCTTCGCCTGCCGGGGCGTCTGGCATCTCAAACCGCCGAGGGGTCGACAGTTCGAATACGCACCAGCAAAGCTAAGCTCGTTTTGCCTGGAGCTGGGGCTGTTCTTTCATATTTTCCTCGGCAAGGAGCCGAATAATCATCAGCCGTTTGGTTGGATCAGTTTCCGTTTTAAGAAGCGCTTGAAATCTATCGACGTTGGCTTGCACGATTTTATCCATGGCGATCTCCATGCTGAGCGATCCGGCTTGGTGCAAGCGAGAGCCCGGCTTCGGGGATCAAACCGGGCTCTCCAAGATCACGCTGCGTGCGCGATCGGAGCGTAGGCGGGGACGGGGAGATCGCGGCCTACGCCAACAACCAGCATCGACATATGGTCGATGACAAAGGCTTTTAATGCTTGTTCATAGAGGCGGGCGGCATCGCGCTCGCCATCCCTGGCGGCCGCAATAATCAGGATTGCGATGATCTCGGGGGCAGACCCGAAATCTTGAAGCGATTTGCACGCTTGGTCGAAAGCCTTGCCCATCGCCGAAGTCGCGGCGTCGTCGAACCAAATGTTTGGAGCGGAATGAATATTCATAGTGACCTCCCGTGAAGCACGGGCGGGAGCGCTGTACTCTTACTGTCTCTCAGTCACCGAGGCCCGAAGCCGTTTCGGTGATGAAACAGGCTACCCCTCGGGAAAGGTGGCGGCTGTTCCATACAGACCACTTTTCGTCCTTTTACCCACTAAATGCACGCATTCCGCAGGCATTCACGCGACCGTGAACCCAATTTGCTCCGATCGGTCGACGCGATTGTGCTTGGACCCCTGTGTCTGGAAGCGTACACTAGCACATCACCTACAGCGGCTCTGCGCCCAGGCGTCGGTGGCTGAGAGACAATTGAGCTCCCGCCTGAATGGAGGGGAAGCTGTGATGTCTCGTGCGCCCAGATCAAAATCTATCAAGGTAAGCACGCACCCCAAGACGGCGGGCGCGCCGCTGTTTGATCCTGGGGTGTTTTTATCGACGGCGGCCGTTGGCCGCGACATTTCCAAGCATTCAAAGAAAGAGGTCATTTTTGCTCAGGGCGACGATGCGGACGCGGTTTTCTATATCAAGAAGGGCAAGGTCAAAGTCGCCGTCATATCCAAGCAAGGAAAGGAAGCTGTCGTCGCACTGCTGGGGCCAAACGAATTCGTCGGCGAAGGATGCTTGATCGGACAGCCGAAGCGTTTAGCGACCGCATCTGCGATGACGGAATGTGAGACGATGCGAGTGGCAAAGACCGAAATCCAGCGGGTCATTCATGAAGAGCCCGCATTTTCTGAAATGTTCGTCTCCCATATCCTGGAGAGAAATGCCCGGGTCGAAGAAGACCTGGTCGATCAACTTTTCAACTCAACCGAAAAGCGCCTCGCACGGTTGTTGCTGCTGTTGGCCAATTTTGGAAAGGAAGGCCGGCCGGAACCAATCCTTGCCAAGATCAGTCAGGAAACACTCGCTGAAATGATTGGCACGACCCGGTCGCACGTGAGCCACTTCATGAATAAGTTTCGTGAATTGGGTTTCATTGACTACAACGGACATCTCGAAGTCCATACTTCGTTGTTGGGTGTTCTGCTGGCCGACCAGCCCCGCACAGTGAACCTGCCGAAGTGACATATCTCATGATCGGATGATGATGATTGCGGCCGTCTGTGTAGAATATTGTTTAACTTCAATCCTTGCGAAGCGAGCAATGATCACGAAGTCACCCCCGCTTGTGGCTGTGCTGGTGCTGGGTTTTCTATTGGGACCGGCGTGCGCAGCAGAGATAAAATCGGACGAGTGTGGTCTTGCATCGGTCTATGCAACCGTGACGGAAGAGACGGCGAGCGGAGAAGATACACTTCCTGAGGATTTTACCGCCGCTCACCGAACACTACCATTTGGGACACTGGTCCAGGTCGACAATCAAAAAAGCGGACGCTCCGCAGTGGTGAGGATCACCGATCGTGGCCCATTCATCAGTGGAAGAATAATTGATTTGTCACAGGTTGCTGCACGCGCCCTCGGCATTTCCGGTTTGACGCAGGTCTGTCTCAACATCACATGCCCGAAAGTCGACCAGTCGGGCAAAAATGATTGTTGAGGTAGCGCGCTGTTAGTAGGACCACCGGCCCGATCATCAGGTAACTGTTCCGAAAATCTTTCCTATGCCGGCGGTGAGAGCCATCGCCAAAGCGCCCCAGAACGTCACTCGGGCCGTGGCGCGCAGAACGTTTGCTCCGCCTGCTTTTGCCCCGATCGCGCCCAAAAGAGCAAGGAAGCCCAAGGCCGCAGCAGACACGACCGGGATAAGCGCACCGGCGGGTGATACGACGACCATAAGCAAGGGCATGGCCGCGCCAACTGAAAACGTTGCGGCTGAGGTCAGTGCGGCCTGCACAGGGCGCGCGGTGGTGATTTCCGAAATGCCAAGTTCATCGCGTGCATGGGCGGCCAGGGCATCTTTCGCCATCAGTTGCCGGGCAACCTCAAGCGCGAGCGTTTTTTCGACACCCCGCTTGACGTAGACCTCGGCAAGTTCCTCTTGTTCGAACTCGACGTTCTCGCTCAACTCCTTGCGATCGCGTGCGAGATCCGCCCGTTCAGTGTCGGATTGCGAGCTGACGGATACATATTCGCCGGCAGCCATCGACATGGCGCCAGCCACCAGTCCCGCGACCCCTGCGATCAGCACTGCGTTCTGCG
>Ga0111538_10012711_pt1 | contig 11124 bp, 10 predicted proteins | sample SoiMethybrSBSTD1_FD_79669 | JGI IMG/M metagenome (GOLD analysis project Ga0111538, IMG submission 79669) | Bulk soil microbial communities from a Populus tree surrounding site in Tennessee, USA - Soil MetaG P. TD hybrid SBSTD1 (version 2)... | ecosystem: Environmental > Terrestrial > Soil >... | reverse complement strand
GCAAAAGACGAGGGAGGAGGATTCCTCAGCCTTTGACGAAACGAGGCGACTAGCAAACAAGGGGAAAAAGGAGCAGTCACTCGTCACCGTCTATGACACCAGCGGGCCGTACACCGATCCAAGCATCTCCATCGACGTTCGAGAGGGTATGGCGCCGCTTCGCCGTCCTTGGATTGACGTTAGTCTCATATCTATAGCGTCAACTGTCTTGAGTTGCTAACCGTCATTGTGAAAGTCGTTTGAGCTGATAGGTGCGGCAAATTCGTGAGCATTCCTGCAATCCGTGCCCCCGATAAGCGTGATAACCTCCAGAAGATATTAGGACTTGGTATACTCATCCGATCCTCGCCCATCACTCGCGGAAGAACGAGGGAAGTGCCGGTGATTAACAATCAGACAGTTTCGAGAAACTACAGCGTGGAGGAACTGGTGGCCGAGGTCGAGCGGCTACGGAACGAAAATGCCATTCTGCAGGCAGAATTGGCCCAACAAAAACAGACCACAGGCCGCGGGCCCTTATTCAAGCGGAGACTGTTGGTGTGGATATTCATCCTACTTGCCTGCGCTTCCGCTATTCTGGCCCCGATTGCCTTCTGGGCCAGGTCGACCTTCCTGGACACAAACAACTTCGTCAACATCGTGGCGCCTCTGACTGCTGATGAGACCGTGGCCAGGGCCCTGAGTAACGAAGTGGCCAGCCGCTTCTTTGTCCAGTTGGAGATTCAGAAACGCGTCAAGGAGGCACTGCAGGAGGCGCTTCCTGACAAACTCGATTTCCTGGCCCGCCCCATCGGCAACAGTCTGCAAGCGTTCACCCAGAACATCACTTACGAAGTCATCACCAGCCCGGAGTTTCAGGCGGCGTGGAATCATATCCTCCGACTGGCTCACTCCGCAGCGGTCGCGATCATCCGGGGAGACAGGTTGCTTCCGATCAGCGGAAGCGGCGAGGTTGTCCTCGAAGCCGCCGACTTGATGTTGAATGTCCGCGGCCGATTGGTAGCAGCAGGTCTGCGATTCCTTGAAAAGGCGCCCATTCCCCCTGACGTGGGAAAGGTGGTGCTTCTTGCCTCCTCTCAGCTGAGATTGATAAGGGAGCGCCTACAGGTGTTGGAGACTTTGAATTGGCTGCTGCCCTTTCTCGCCATTGCATTTTTCGCAGCTGCTGTTCTCATTTCTGAGGACCGACGAGAATCTCTTATGTGGATGTCCATTGCACTGGCGGTTGCCATGATGCTGTCTTTGATGCTTCTCAACCTGGTCGAAGGAGAACTGCTCCGTGAAGTGAGGAACCCGGCCAACGTCGGGGCCGTCAGCGTCATCTTCGAAAAGTTGACGGCAAATCTCGTGCGGATGAACGTGGGCTTGTTGATTTTGGGAATTGTCGGGGCAGGGGCATTTGCTCTCGCCGGCCCATACGCATGGGCTACTCGGGCCCGGCACAAGGCAGGGGACTTCCTGGCAGATCATCTCACACGCCCGACCCGCCGATTGAATCAGTGACAATAGCTTGCACGCGCCTTGTGGCCGATGTTTCCATCCGTCTAGCGACCCGCAGAAGAGGACAGGAGTCACATCGATAGCCTGACATTCAAATTCATTTCGAAAAACGAGCTTGCTGAATATAGTGACAAAACCCCTCACGCTCGATTCCCTGTGCCATTGGGAGAGCGGTGAACGCTTGAGAAGCGTTGACAAGACAGGCAGGGTGAGGGGCTACTCGCAATCGAAGAAAACACAAGAAATGTCTCGAAGTTTGCAAACATCAATGGAAGCTTCAGAAAACAGTGTGTGTATCAACGGCCCGTTCCCTTCTTCCTGATCTCTACCTGGGCACCGTGAGGGGAGTACTCCCGTAGTTTCTCTCGCCTCGGTCGAGCTGTGAAGTCGTGGCCAGCCGTTCCCGTCGCTTTGCATCTCACATGAACACCGTCCATCCAGCATGCCTCGACTGTGGTATTATCGTTGCCAAGCAGGAGATGCGGTGATGGTCATCTCAGAGATTCTTGCCTGACTCATCCTGTCAGGATTTGCCCCTCAACTGGACCTCTTGGGCAAAACCGGCGCTGCCCCTACTCGGAGAGGTTGGCTACCACCAAGCCAACCGCCTTTGTGATAGGACGAATGCTCTCTGTTGTTGGAGGACTTCATGCAAACCAAGCAAGCAACAATGGATGAGGCTCGCCTCAGTGCGATTACGTGCGGACCGTTGCCAGCCTCGCGGAAGGTCTATCTACCGGGCACGCTCTATCCCTTTTTGCGGGTCCCGATGCGAGAGATTGCGCAGACGCCAACCCAACAGCACGGTGCTTCCGGCAATCGCAGAGTCGACAATCCGCCCGTCACCGTTTATGACACCAGCGGGCCGTACACCGATCCAAGCAGTTCCATCGATGTTCGAGAAGGCGTGGCACCGCTTCGCCGCCCCTGGATTGACGCACGCGGCGATACCGAAGAACTTCCGGGAATTTCGTCACACTATGGACGTCTCAGGCTGGCCGACCCGCAGTTGGATTCGTTGCGCTTTGCGCACTTGCGCAGGCCGCTGCGGGCCAAGCCTGGCTGCAATGTCACGCAGATGCACTACGCACGACGGGGAATCATCACGCCAGAAATGGAGTTCATCGCCATTCGTGAGAACCAGCGGATGGAAGCGGCATTCAGTGCGCAGCATCCTGGTCATTCCTGGGGAGCCAATATTCCCAAAGCCATTACATCGGAGTTCGTACGCGACGAAGTGGCTCGGGGACGCGCGGTCATTACGGCCAACATCAATCATCCTGAACTGGAACCAATGATTATTGGTCGCAATTTCCTGGTCAAGATCAACGCCAACATCGGAAATTCGGCAGTCACGTCCACCATTGAAGAGGAAGTCGAGAAGATGGTCTGGGCCACCCGTTGGGGTGCCGATACGGTGATGGACTTATCTACGGGCCGCAATATTCATGAGACTCGCGAATGGATTCTGCGCAACAGTCCTGTGCCCATCGGAACCGTCCCGATTTACCAAGCGCTGGAAAAGGTAGATGGGAAAGCCGAGGACCTGACTTGGGAAATCTTCCGTGACACCCTGATTGAGCAAGCGGAGCAGGGTGTCGACTACTTCACCATTCACGCAGGCGTGCGGCTGCGCTACGTTCCGCTGACAGCCAGGCGGGTGACGGGCATTGTTTCACGCGGTGGCTCCATCCTGGCCAAATGGTGTCTCGCCCATCATGCTGAGAACTTTCTCTACACGCACTTCGAAGAGATCTGCGAAATCATGAAGGCCTACGATGTCACTTTCAGCCTGGGTGACGGACTCAGGCCCGGCTCGATCGCCGACGCGAACGACGAGGCGCAGTTTGCCGAACTTGATACCCTTGGAGAGCTGACGAAGATTGCCTGGAAACATGACGTGCAGACCATGATCGAAGGGCCCGGGCACATTCCCATGCACTTGGTCCAGGTCAACATGACCAAGCAACTCGAAACCTGCGGCGAAGCTCCTTTTTACACACTGGGCCCGCTGACGACCGACATCGCCCCTGGCTACGACCACATCACCAGCGCCATCGGGGCGGCCATGATTGGCTGGTACGGAACGGCGATGCTTTGCTATGTGACACCCAAAGAGCATCTTGGCCTACCCAACCGCGACGACGTGAAGGAAGGTGTCATCGCTTACAAGATTGCCGCGCATGCTGCCGATCTCGCTAAAGGCCACCCAGGTGCACAAGCCCGCGACAATGCCCTGTCAATGGCGCGATTCGAATTTCGGTGGGAGGATCAATTCAATCTCGGGTTGGACCCCGAACGCGCGCGCGCCTTCCACGATGCCACTCTCCCGGCCGAAGCTGCCAAGGTGGCGCACTTCTGCTCGATGTGTGGACCTCATTTCTGCTCGATGAAGATCACCGAAGATGTCCGGGAGTACGCGAGGCAGTTGGGACTCACGCCCGAGGAAGCCTTGAAAGAGGGTATGGAAAACAAGTCTGACGAATTCAGGGAAGCCGGCAGCAGCATCTATCAACGAATCTAGTGGATCGCGTGGTCAGGAGCAAACAATCCAGGGACATGAATGGAATATGCAAAGGCCCTTCAATATGAAGGCATTCACTGCAAACTAACCATCGAACGCCCGCGGCCCGGTGTGGCAGTCGTTCGAATCTCAGGCCACGATCTGGGCGAATTCGGAGACGTGGCTCTCCGTGAGCTTGAGAAGGAAATTGCTGTCCACGGACAGATTGAGCTCTTTGTTGATGCACGCGATGCTCAGAGTGCCTCCATCGACGTCAGTAGCACCTGGGCTATCTGGCTAGCTAAGAATCGACCAGCGTTCAAGAGCATCACAATGCTGACCGGCTCCCGCTTTGTGCGGCTCACGGCCGATTTCGTGCAACGATTCGCCGAGCTAAGGGACTTGATGCACATTGATACAGATCATGCGCTCTTCGACAGCTCCCTTGTCAAAGCCTGTGGGTCAAAACTTCCGTAAACCTTCGGGCTACAACGGGTATTGGGAGTCGTCAGAAGCTTTCCAGACTCGCCTCGCGAGAATTCACACGGAATTAACATCGCATGCATACATTACTGCTTGATCAGCACACTGCTCCGCGTCAATAACAGTGAGGACGGTTATGAACCCCAAGCCACATAGGGCCCTCGATGATGATACCAGATCCGCTACGGGAGACCATTCGATTGAGGATGAGGCACAAGAAAAGACGCAGTCGAAGAAGGCTGCCTTGCAGCAAAAGTGTGATGATATTCTGGAGTCGCTGGCAAGCTTCCAGGAGCTTTATGGTGGCATTCTGGCAGCACTGGCTGCATCGCATGAGCAGGCAGTGCAGGCCCTGCGCGATGAACTTCAGCAACTGAAGGACGCTATTCCCGACCTCGAAAAGAAATCGATCAAGCGGCTCAAGCTCGCTGGCACTCTGACCGCCATCGAGAACGAAAGTCAAAAAGCCAAGGTGAAGGCTGCGCTACGGCGCAAAAAAGACTTGAACCGAATCGACGACTTCCTCGTCGGAGCGTTTCGCACTCTGCGCGCGCTGAATCAGAAGACCCCAGGGCAGACTGGAGAGTGATCATCACGAATCTGCGAAGTCTCCTAGATTCCCGCCTTTACGCCTCGCAACTCCCTTCACCATCAGCTGCATGAGCGCTATCATGGACGCTGGATTCAAAATCATGCTGCCAAAAGCCAAACCCACCAAACCTGTGCTGCGCGAGGAGAGGATTCGAGAGTTCGCTTCGGAGATGGCGCTGCACTTTACGGGGGCGATCTTCGACAACCTGGAAGGATCGAAATCCGGAGAAGTGGAACCGCTTCACGACATGCGGGTGGCATCGCGCCGGTTGCGCGAGACGCTTCGTCTGTTTCAGTCGTACTATGCGCCAGTTCGTTTCCGAAAGTTATCCCGCAAGGCTCGCAGAATCACGCGTGTCCTGGGCCTTCCCAGAGAAATGGACGTGAATTTGGAGCTGTTGCGCCGCTGTCAGTTTGCCGGAGGCCTGGTGTTTCACGCCACTTGCGAGCACTTGCTGGCGCTCTTCGAAGCGGAGCAGGCTCGTTTGAAGCGCCGCATGCTACGGGAGTTCGAACGGCTCGAACTCAAGGAATTTGAGAATGATTTGTGCGTGCTGGCAGACAGCGCGGTGCCGCCTCGCAGCAAGACGCACCTGCTTTTTGCGGAGCATCAGTCGGCCGAGTTCGAACTCTTCATGCAACAAATGCCGCAGTTGTTACTCGACAAGGCCAAGCCGATCCTGGAGTTTGAGCCCACTCCCGATGCGCTGCAAAATGACAACCGCTTGCACGAGCTCCGCATCCGCACCAAGAAACTGCGCTATGCCCTGGAGATTATGAAGCCATTGTTACCTGCCACATCCGAAGAGCCCCCCATTGACCTTTGCCGCACATTGCAAGACGTTCTGGGTGATTTTCACGACCACACGGTTCTGATTGAACGGCTGCAGCGGCATCAACAGGAGATGCTGCAGAAGGGCCTTCTGCTCTTGAGCCATGGCTGCTCTCGAATCGCGGCTGAATTGCAGGAAGCCCGGCTATCGCTGACGCCGCAGATTGAACCGGCGCATCGTGAACTCGTCCGGGCGCTGGACGCGTATTTGAAACCCAAACAAGAGACCCCTGCCGCCCTGCCCACAACCGCTTGATTCGGGCGTATCCTTCTTCCAGCCAACAAGCGACAGCGCATTCGTATTGTCCATTCTAGGCGAAACCAAAACTCCCTCTGAGTCGTCTCTGCAAGTATCCGTGAAGCCGGTTGGCATAGAGCACGGAATACTTCTGGTTTTTGCAAAAACTCTGAGAGAGGTACGCTTACCCGTGAGACTGAGTGTGGCAATTTTGTCAATCGCGATAGGACTCATGATGCAGAGTCGAGAGAAATTTCTTGAGGCTCAGGAATTCCATGCGATTTCATTGGCATCAGCGCAGGACAGACTCCCACAACAAGTAGAAAATAGCGATAGCCCGGGATCCCCGGCCGGCAAGATGGATTCATCCCAGGAGCCTTCCCCATCTGAGGAAAAAAATGGAGTCAATACTGAGATCAATCCGATAACAGGCGTCGGAGCGGTCTCGCCGACGAACTATCAGGCATTAACGGGTGAGGATCGCTGGCGCCTGTATTTCAAGCAGAATTTCACAACCGTCGGGGCCTACCTGGGGATGTTTATGGGATCCGTCTTAGACCAAGTGGGAAACCAGCCTCCAGAATGGGGTAAGGGCATCTCGGGGTATGGTCAACGGCTTGTTTCCAGATTTGGAAGCGGCGTTATTCAAGGCACGATTCAAGCTTCTGCTTGTGCTGCGTTGGGACAAGATCCTCGTTACATTCGAAGCGAAAGCGAGCACGCCTGGCCCCGAATCGGACATGCGTTGTTGTATTCGGTACTGACTTACAACAAGGAAGGGAAAACAAGGTTAGCCGCAGCCACGTTGGGCTCTTACTACTCCAGCAGCATGATCGCTACTTCATGGCTCCCGTCCCGATACACGCCTCTGGGTGATGGCATTCGAGACGGGAACAGGCAAGTTATCTTGGCCGGCGTGTCAAATTTGATCCAGGAGTTCTGGCCTGAAGTCCGGAAGATCGTTGGCAGAAAGTGATTTGTGCCTGGGTGCCCAATTGACCCGGACACATGTCAGAGGCTCGACCGGCGTGGGGCCAAATATTAATGCCCCTTCCCGGATTGCACTTAATCATGAAGCGTAAATATCTGAGGTTCGCCCTGGCGAATCTGACCTTGATCTCATCGTTGGTCTGTGAGGCGCAGAGCAGTAGACCGGATCTTTCTGGAATCTGGCTGCTGGACAGAGAGAAGAGTGATTTGAAAAGCCCACCCATCGATACCGATCAGTCTCGTAAACCGGGGACTGGCGGAGGCGGAGGGGGCGCCCCGACCGGCAGTGGCCGGGGCATGGGCGGAGGTGGTAGCGGCATGGGTGGTGGCGGACGAGGCAGCGGGCGAGGGGTGGGAGGATCAACGACTCGCGCGGCTGGCGCAGCCCTGAAGCTTGATCTTGATTTTTACCAGATAGGAGAAATAGCAGACCGGTTGACTATCGAGCATGCCGACCCTGCAATTACCATAAAGCCAAGCGAGAACACGGAGGATCAACCGCTCCCGTCGCTAAGCTACACCGCAGATGGCAAAACCCACGAGACCTCCATGGCGAATGGCGGCTCGATCAAATCGAAAACGAGCTGGGAGGGACGACAGTTGGTTACCAAGTGCAAAGAGAAATCGGCACTAGGCTCTATCGAGGTCGATGAAGCGCGGAGCCTTTCTGACGATGGAAAGACTCTAATCATTAACCTTGCCTACAAGGGTAGCTCTTCGCACTGGACGGAAAAGGCAGTTTATCGAAAGGGAAAACAGGAAGATTTAGGAGTCAGCCCCCGAATATCACACACTAACTCTTAAGTACCATCTGGGGAAGACTTCAACATCAGGTCGCATCGTTACTGGTGGCAGAATCGAACCTAGGCCTCGGATGAGCTTGGATCAGTTGAGGCGGGCGAGTTGGGGCCAGCCTTCAAGTATTGAATTTGTCTTGTGGCCAAACGTCTCTCAATCCAGAGACCCCTTCCTATATCCGAAAGGCCCTTCCGGCTGCACCTGCAAGCCCCATTTCAGCCTCGCATTACTCAATTCTTTAAGTACTCCGCCGTCCCTACCTCAACCACCTGATCTTCAGATTGGGCCTCATTAACCCATCGAATTGATTCCATCATATCGGGATCATGATAAGTTGACGTTCGAATCACGCTGCCAGCCAAACGAAACGTATTTAGCGCGAATCGGAAAGGAGCAGGTCCATGAGCTTCTCCCCACGCATAGGATTCCTCGCCGTTCTTCTGTCGCTGCTTTCATTTAGCCAACTCTCGCTAGCCAAGGGACCCACAGAGCTACGTTTGCGCGGCTACTCGGTCATTCCTTCACCTCAAAAAGTGAGCCTTCAGGCTGAAGACATCGACTTCGATGCGACGTGGGCGTATCGCGGTGTTGGCGCAACACACGTCGCCGTGCGCTCGCTCCTCAACGATTTACGGGAGTTTCATGCCATCACGCTGAAACCAGCCGTCCCGTCAAGCAAGAACGTCGTTCGGCTTGCGATTGCTGCGGGAACTGTGAAAACGGCGGGGAATGGTGACGTGACCAGTCAAGGCTATTTGCTGAAGGTCGCTCCAGGGCTGATTGAGATCGTCGGCAACGGAGACCCAGGACTGTTGTATGGCGTCCAGACACTGTTGCAACTGTTGAAGCCCGGGCCCGGCGGGCGATTGCAGTTGCCGGTCGCTACTATTGAAGACTGGCCGGAACATGTCTTGCGCTTTCTTCATTGGGACACCAAACACCATCAAGACCGGATTGAAACCTTGAAGCGCTTTCTCGACTGGTCCGCACGTTTCAAGATCAACCGGATTGGCTTCGAACTGGAGGACAAATTCGAGTATCCGTCACATCCGATCATCGGCGCGCCCGGCGCCTTTACCACGGCCCAACTCCAAGAGATTGTGAACTACGGCTTGGAACGCTTTATTCAAGTGGTTCCTCAGATTCAATCGCCAGCTCACATGGCTTATGTCCTCAAACACGCGGAATTCGCAGATCTGCGGGCGGACGACAACAACTATCAGTCGTGCATGTGCGATCCCCGTACCGAACAGCTCATCTTCTCGATGTACGACGATGTCATTAAGGCCACACAGGGTGTGGACTCACTTTTCGTCTCCACCGACGAAGTCTACTACGCCGGCAACTGCACCAAATGTACGCGGCCCTATAACCCCGAGAACCGCAGTCTGGCATGGGTTGAGTTCGTTCAGAAAGCTCACGATTTCCTGAAACAGCGCGGAAGGCAGATGTTTGCCTGGGTGGAGTACCCTTTCATGGCGCAGCACACTGAGCTGCTACCTCCCGACCTCATTGATGGCGTTCTCGGAAACGACCCGGAGGAAATCAAACGTGAAAAGCAACACGGTCTCCGCCATCTGGCGTACACCTCAATACAAGGTGGCGACCTGCTCTTCCCGAGCTATTTCCTCCACGACAATGATCGTTACATCGCCAAAGGTCGCTTGACCTCCGCTTACGAAGAGATCTCCGTGCGGGCTCGTCCGGCAAAACCGATCGGGGTGTTCGGCGCAGCCTGGGACGATTGCGGTTTGCATAACGAAACATTCTGGCTGGGCTGGAGTACGGTCGCTCAGAACGGCTGGGCACCTGGCTTGGCGTCCGCAGAGCAAACGACGGCCGAGTTCATGAATGTCTTTTACGGACCGAGGGTATACCAAATGGTTGACGTGTATCAGGCGATGCAGAATCAAGCTCGCTTCTTCGAGCGCTCCTGGGACCGCGTCGTCTCCCGAGTTCGCGATCCAGGTTATGGAAACTCTTACGGCAAGGGCATCGGTACGATTCGCCGCGACTACACGCTTCCCAAGCCCGCATTGCCTAACTTGCCGGGGCTCGACTATACGCCGATCTACAATGGTGGAAAGTATGGAAAGCTGGTTGACAACGCCAGAAACGCGGCGATCGAAAACGATCTGCTCACTCATCGGATCCAGGAGAACATCGGTCGCGCCGACCGCAACCGCTATAACCTCGAAGTGCTTCTTTCCCTAGCAGAGTTCACCGGACATCAAAGCCGTCTCATCCTCGGCATGCGGAGCATTGAAGACAGGCTTCAAGCCGCTCGCGATGCAGCGGAAAAGGCTTCTCAAAAACAAGCCTTGGGCCAGTTGGTTGCGGCCTACGGACTCGCAAGAGAGATCGTTGTCGGAAGAAAGGATGTCTTTGCGAACTTGAAACGAACCTGGGAGAAGAGCCGCTATCCAAAGGGGCAAGAAGTCAACGGCAGGAAATTCGTTCATGTCCTCGACGACGTCAAGGATCACTGGGCCGACCGCCGCGCTGACCTCAGCTACATGATCGCTCCCGAAGAAAGTATTGGACTGGAAAAATGGATGGAGCAAATGGGAGCGGTTATTCAGGAATATGCCAGAGCACACAACCTGCCGGTGCGGCCTTTGGAAGAAATCAGGCTCGAGGATTAATTGCGGGTGCGCTCGAGAGACGTGCTATGCTCTCGCGACTTACTTTCACTTCCTTTTTCACAAAAACTCAAATTTAGACAAGCTATAGAAAGGCACCGTCGATGGGAACCTGGAAGGATATCCTCTTGGCAATGGTCATTCTGTGTGCGGGTGGTTATGTCGGCGCTGCCCTGCTAGGCGTAGTTCCATAAGCTCGATTCATTCGTTTCTGCCGCGAGACTCGCAAGCTCACGCCTGGTAAAGTTCTTGGGTGCCGCGTCCGCTACCAAAACCATCTCAAAAGGCCCTGCCCTGGAGGCAGGCACGTATTCTCACAGCATGGCGATCCCCCTCGCCCTCAACACCTCTCCCTGCTGAGGTGAGGTATGCCGAAATAGCCAAAGGGAAATTCCACACCACAAGACTTGCTGAATTTCGCGACTAACCAGCCAGTGGCTTCGCCCTTGATATCCGGTAGGATGCGTTATGCTCCTTCAACGCACCAAATCAATTTTCGAAGATGGTGCGTCAGAAGGAGTGACCCAACCTACTGACTGCTAACTCG
>Ga0111538_10012709_pt1 | contig 11124 bp, 7 predicted proteins | sample SoiMethybrSBSTD1_FD_79669 | JGI IMG/M metagenome (GOLD analysis project Ga0111538, IMG submission 79669) | Bulk soil microbial communities from a Populus tree surrounding site in Tennessee, USA - Soil MetaG P. TD hybrid SBSTD1 (version 2)... | ecosystem: Environmental > Terrestrial > Soil > Tree... | reverse complement strand
AGTCGTACCTGAAGAGTTATCGTGGTGGACCAGCGGAGTCTGTTCGACGCTCGGAGATTGAACGGCTGTATCGCAGCATCAACGGATCGCTGGACGGACTCGAGGACAGATTAACAGGAACAGGTGCGGCGGTAACAAGCAGTAACACGACGGCCGCGGCAACCAATCCTGAACCGACACCGACCGAAACTCCGAAGTCCGATCCTTCTCCTGATATAACTGCGCCTGCTCCTGCCGCGTCTCCCGCTCCTGATGCATCCCGGCCGATGTCAGAGGAAGACCTTCTGAACGCATCGAAGCGTCTGCGTTCGACCGTAAAGATCGCGGGACGCATTCTGGATCAAAACAAGGTTGGACTTGCTGACGTTGTCGTGGTGTTGATTAGTCCTTCAGGTGCGGTGATGGCGGCGACTACAGATAACGAAGGTAATTACTCATTCAAAGTCGCGCCCTCGCAAAAGACTTACAGAGTCATACCTTCAAAGGACGGATTCACCTTCGCTCCCCTCGACCGCACGTTCGCCGGTCTGTACGACGATCAGAAAGAGATCGATTTCCAGGCATCAAAACCGTAACTGTAGGAGCAGGAGCAGATGAGAGGTGCAGGTAGTTCCAAATGCCTGCCCCTGCAATCTGCTCCTGTCTGCTTCCGTTCCCAGCCAACCGCCTGTCTCTTCTTACCATCCAAACCCCTCGACTGTATAATCGTTCGCGAAAAGCCATGAAAAGAATCAAGCTCATTTTCCCGGGCCTTATGGCCGTTTTAGCCATGCTCACGCTGGCCCTCTCAGCAAGGTCGCAGCAGCCCGCCCCTCAACAAACCGCCGGTCGGTTTGATGTGACGCACTACCGCATCGAAGCTCAAATCATCCCGGAACAGCACGTTCTACGCGCAGGCGCTGACGTGACGTTTGTGCCGCTGGACGCGACGCGCTCGGTCGTGTTTGAGCTCAACGGCTCATTGAAGGTTGAAAGCATCGAGAAAGACGGAAAGGTTCTGACCGGAGTAGTTCAGGACCCGGTCGGTGTCGGCTCGCTCGGACCGAGCGTTCGCATCGACCTCGGTCAGGTTGTTCCCGCAAATCAGCCCGTAACACTGCGCGTCCGCTGGAGCGGCGCGCTCATCAATCCCGAAGGCGGACCGCTCGCGACGAAGCGACTGGCCTACGTCGGCTCGGAAGGTTCTTACCTGATGTATGCATCGCGCTGGTTTCCATTTCACGACTATGCAGCCGACCGCGCTACGTCAGACATCACGTTCATCGTTCCTTCAGGTTTGCAAGTTGCCGGCACGAGCGACGATCCGATTGTGGCCCAGCCCGCTCCGAAAGAAGGCGCGGTTCGTTATCGCTTCGTACATCGTCAGCCTGTTTTGATCGGAAATTTTGCTGCCGGACAGTACATCAACCGCAGCCTCCGATACGGCAATTACGATCTGCAGTTGTACGCGATGCCGGGCAGTGAAAAACGGCTCGAAGTGTTTGCCGAACTGACGGGTCGCGTGCTCGAGTTCTACACCAAGCGATATGGTCCAGCGCTCTTCGGCAACCGCCTCGTCGTGGTTCAGATCGACGATGAAAGTTTAGACACCTACTCGGGCCCGGGAATGATCTTCCTGTCGAGCAAGATGTTCGACTCCACGCGGCCCGTGCCTGAAGACAAGATTCAGAGAGAGATTGCTTACCAGTGGTGGGGACAGACTGTAGGTCTCAAATCGTTTGACGATGCATGGCTTTCGCAGGGTCTCGCCGAGTGGAGCGCGTTCGCCTATCGCGAGACGACGTTGAGCTCGGGCGGTCTTGATTCCGCGCAACGCGAGCAACAGGAACGCGCGCTGACGTTCGAACAAACAGCATCGATCGCACGCGCGCCGAGTGCGCTCGACGATCAGTCAGCAGCGTATCAATCGATCGTCTTTTACAAGGGCTCCATGGTCTTTCGTATGCTGCGCGAGACGATGGGCAAAGACAAGTTTGATCAACTGCTCGCCACTTATGTGCAGACTTACAAAGGCAAGAACGCGTCGATCGATGAGTTTGAAAAACTGGCGACAAAGATCGCGGGCGAGAACATGCGCTACTTCTTTGCGCAGTGGGTTGAAGGAACGGGCGTTCCGGAGTTCACCGTCGATTATCAGATCATTCGCACGCGCGGGGGTAAGTTCCGCACGCGCGGAACAGTGAAACAGAACCTCGAATCGCTGCGCATGCCGGTCGAGTTGTTGCTGAGAGCCGAAGGCGACAATCACACCAAAATAGTTCGTGTTGAAGGACGAAGTGAAGACTTCGATTTCGAGTCGAACGGTCAGCCGATCGAAGTCGTCGTCGATCCGAATAACAAGATTCTGCGGATGTCTGACGAGCTGCGAGTTTCGATCATTGCGCGACGTGGAATCGAGCAGATGAAGGAAGGGATTTACGCGGAGGCACAGCAGCAGTTTGAGGCAGCGCTGAAGCTCGATCGATCCAATTCGTGGGTGTACTACAACCTTGGACTGCTGTTTCTCGAACAGCGCAACTGGCAACAGGCGCTCGACAATCTCGAAGCCTCGCTCATCGGTAATCTGAAGCCGGCATGGATCGAGGTGTGGGCCCACATCAAACGCGGGAATGCTTACGATGCCAAGGGTGAGCGCAGCAGAGCGGTAGCGGAATACAACAAAGCGGTGCAGTCGGGAATCGACTACGACAACGCCCAGGCTGTCGCGAAGCGATACCTTGCGACGCCGTACGATCCCAAGGCCGGGCAAACCGCTGAAGCCGTGACGAGCAATCCGGCAAATTAGAGCCACAAAAAGGCACAAGCGAAACCACAAAAGAGCATAAATGATTAATGAATTTTGTGCCTTTTGTGGCTTCGCTTTGTGCCTTTTGTGCACTAAATGGCAACGATCGCGATCTTGTTTTTCTCCGCGGCGCGAATCATCTCATCGCGATCGAACATGAGCGTCTTACCTGCGGTGATGCAGAGGCACGTCGCGCCGGCTTCGACCATCGCTTCAATCGTCGGCACTCCAACGACCGGCACGTCGAAACGCATATCCTGATCGGGCTTCGCTACTTTCACGACCGTCAATCTTCCGTTAACCAACTGCCCGGCTCGCCTGATCGTTTCATCCGTGCCCTCCATCGCCTCGATCGCGACACACGCCTGACCTCGCACCACGATAGTTTGACCGAGGTCGAGCCGCGCGATTTCGCGTGCGATCTCGAGACCGTATTGAATGTCGTCGCGTTCCTGCCTTGACGGCTCGCGACGCGTGATCGTGCCACTCTTCGGCAGCGAGTCCTGTAGAAAACAGGTCGAATCGACGAGCTCAATACCTTCACTTTCTAACTCTGACGCAATCGCGCCAATCAATGCGTCGGTGTTGCGGCGTGGAAGCTTCAGCAGCACTTTCAGCATTCGCGCGTCGGGCACGGCGCGGCTGAAGATCTGAACGTGCTTCACCTGCCCCGCCATAATCGCCTTCTCGACACCTTCTTCTTTAAAGAAACGGATCATTCTTCCAAGCTGGCCGATTCCCACCCACTTTACGCGTTCGGCAAGCTGGTCCATCTGCGGGTCAGTCTCCTCGCGAATCGCAGCAACAACCAGCGGCACGCCGGATTGCCGTGCACCTTCCACGACCATGAACGGAAACTTTCCGTTGCCCGCGATCAGTCCGAACTTCATTTGGTAACGCCGCGCTGGGAGGCTTCGATGAAACGAAGCAAATCGGAAACTTCCGGAGAGTTGGTGATCTCTTCTTTAATTCGTTCAACCGCCTGGGTGGTGTTGAGTTTTGCGGAAAGTAAAAGATGAAACGCGTGGTGAAGCGCGTCGATTGCCGCACGAGAATATCCGCGGCGTTTCATGCCGGTGATGTTTAGCCCATAACACTTCGCGTGATTTCCGACAGTCAAAGCGAAAGGCAAGGCATCTTTAACGACGACCGAGTAGCCGCCGATGTAAGCCTCCTTGCCGACACGACAAAACTGATGCACGCCGGAGTACGCACCAATGTTGGCACGATCTTCGATACGCACGTGTCCCGCGAGTGTCGCGGCATTCGCCATGATGACGCCATCGCCGATCACGCAATCGTGTGCGATGTGGGCCTGGGCCATGATCAGGCAATCGTCGCCGGTCTTCGTGAGCATCCCGCCGCCGGCAGTGCCTCGATGAATCGTGACGAACTCACGAATGTTGTTTCGCTCACCGATGCGCGTTTCAGAGGGTTCGCCTTTGTATTTCAAATCCTGCGAGGCGAGGCCGATGGAGACGAAGGGAAAGACGTGTGTTCCGGCGCCGATGAAAGTACGGCCATCGACGACGCAATGCGAATCGAGCCGCACGCCGTCGCCAAGCTGCACCTCATCGCCGATGATGCAGTATGGTCCAATAAAACAGTCATAGCCGATCTGTGCACTGGGGCTCACCACTGCGGTGGGATGAATGGAGGCCGGGTGAGTAGCTGTGGACATGAATTAAATTCCAATCATCGGTCATCTATCATTTGATATTTATCATTTGTGTTTGAAGACCTACGGCGTCCTGACAAATGACAAATGGCAAATGATATATGACAAATGATTCACTCTCTTGGCGCGACGATGCTCATGATCTCGGCATCGGCCGCGAGTTGGCCCTCAACCTTGGCTTCGCCACGCATACGCTGCACGCGCGACCCAATGCGCAACGCGGTAACTTCCAGCACCAGCGTATCGCCAGGAACTACGGGCCTTCGAAAACGCGCTTCCTTGATGCCTGTAAACAGAACGAGTTTTTGATCGCGATCCTCGATCTCACGCAGCGCCAGCACGGCGCCAACCTGGGCCAGCGCTTCGACAACGAGCACACCCGGCATCACCGGCGCACCCGGAAAGTGGCCCTGAAAAAACGGCTCGTTAATACTTACCTGTTTAATTCCAACGATTCGTTCGCGTGGGACGAGCTCAACGATGCGATCGACGAGAAGGAACGGATAGCGGTGCGGCAGAAGTTTTTGTATCGCCTGTGAATCGAGAACTGTTTCCATATGCATCAGAGCCCACAAAGAAGCACAAGAATACAAAATGCTTTTCTTGTGCCTTTTTGAGGCCCTATTCAGGCGGAGTGATTGTAGCTGTTACAGGATTCTTGCTGTTGAAGTCTGCAATGAACGCGCGTGTGATATCCAGACTTCGATCGGCATACAGCAAAGGCGCTTGAGCAGCATCGATAATCACGTTGATGCCGCGCGCTTTGGCAAAGGCTTCGAGCGCTCTGCGAATCTCGTCTTCAACGGGTGCAAAGAGCTCCTGACGCCGCTTATCGTATGACACCTGCGCGTCTTCAGCTTTGCGTTGCGTGTCCTTCTTCAACTGTTCCAATTGATCGATCTTTGTTTGCAACGATCTTTGATCGATCGGCGTACCGGCAGGGGCGTCTCGTAGCTTGTTGATCTCAGTCTCGAGCGCCTGCGCCCGGGTTTGCATCTGTGTGATCTCGTCCTTGATCTTTTGGAACTCGCCATTCAGCTTCGTCAGTGTGCTACTGAATTTGGCGATACCCTCTTTCTGATCCAAAAACATCGCAGTGGAGATCAGCGCAATCTTGCTCGTCGGCAGAGCCGCGTCGGCGGCAGGTGACGCAGCCGGGGTTTGCGTCGGAGCAGGACGTGTCGGAGTGGTTGGAGCAGGCGTGGCTGCCGGGCGTTGTGCACTGACAGACGTGGCGATTGCCATGACCGTCAGTGCACTTATTGGAAACAGGTAATGTCTAATCATGATTCTTGCCACTAACTATGGTTTCGCCGCAGCGGGCTGAGGCGCGGGCTGCGTTCCCGTTGCCGGTGTTACCGCAGCGGTTGCCGGGTTCTTCGCGTTGAAGTCGTTAATAAACGCAGTAGTAATGTCGAGAGTGTTGGAAGCATAAAGCATCGGCATCTGGCTTCCGTCCATAATCACGGTGATACCACGTGCCTTCGCAAAAGCTTCGATTGCCTTCTCGATATCATTTCGCAGCGGCGTGAACAGGTCTTCGCGACGTTTCTGATACGCAGCTTCGGCGTCTTCAGTCTTCCGTTTCAGGTCGAGATTCATCTGCGCGAGCTGATCGCTCTTTTGCCGGATCGCGTTCGGATCGGCGACGCTACGCGTGTCGTCAATCTCTTTAGACAAGGTGTTGATCCGGGTCTGCAAGCCCTGCAACTCGGCCTGGCGCGGTTGAAACTCACGCGTCAGGATGGTGTTCAAACTGTGGAATCTCGCGATACCTGTTTTCGCATCCAGAAATTCGTTTGAAAAGATCAAAGCCATCTTACTGTCCGGTACGGCCACAGTTTGTGGAGCCGCAGACGTCGGGGCTGGGGTCGCCGGCTTTTGTTGTGCTGACACGCAAAAAGCGGCAGTCGTCAGCAAAGCGGCCGCAGCAAAAAAACGAGCTATCTTCATGACTTTCTTGTATTACTCCTTAAGTTGAGGCGATTGGACAAAGCCTTTAGTTGTTTGTCCGGCCGCCATTGGTTGGCTCAGGCGCTTAGAAAGTGCGCCCTACGCTAAAGCGAATGACTCTCTTTTTTTCGTTAAAGAAGAACGGAAAACCATCAATGACTTGGTTTGGCCTGGCATTTGGATTATACGCAAAGATTAGGCGAAAGGGTACATTGATGACCGGAACCTGGACCCTCACCTCGGCGCCCAAACTCGTGCGGTAGTCGCCGATTGAGTCAAACAAACTCTGCGACAACCTCACGATACTGTTCGTCTGCGCCTCTCCGCGAAGGAAGACCGGCTGGAACCCGCGCGGCAACCCCGTAGTAGGATCGACGTCGCCAGTTTGCGCCGTTTCAAGCTCACCCACGGTCACAAGGCGGTTGTCGCGTGCGACCAGCGCGCCAAAGAATGGTTGTGCAGCCAGGTTCGGATTATTACAAAGAGCCAATACGCTCAACGAAATCGGTACGGGGATGGGACCGAACCTGTCGCACTGTATCCGACCGACTGTCGAGAGGAACGGCTGTTCGACAAGGAAGTTACTCGAGAACGTTTGATCCCCCTTGGACCGCACGTTGAATGCACTTCCGATATCTGCGAAGGCGGCAAGACCGACAGTGTTGCCGATGATCGGTATGCGGTACTCGAAGTTTGCGAGTATCTGTGTATCGCCTCCGACTGAAGTGAACGAGCGAGGCAGAGATGCAACATTGCTGCCGCCGATGCCTGTGAACGTGCCCAGTACAGCAGCGCCTTGCAAACTCGGAATCGCAACCGGATCGCCGGAAGCATTCTCGGCTACGACGACATTTTGCGACGTGATAAACGTGTCGACAGGAGCGATCGGGCTAATCGAACGCACGTTGTAGCCACGGATCGTGAACTCGTCGCCGAGGAAGAAACGCTCAAAGATCGGAACGCCGTCTACGAATGCGAGTGAGTTCGCTTCCCTCACCTTTGCGGTCGTAGCAAAGCTGCCGACAGTTCCTGCGATGATGCGGAAGCCGAAGACTTCGGGGTGTTCGGATTTCTTGCGACGCATCGGAAAGTACTGCGTGTAAGAAATCGTCGGCTGATAAGTTCGAACGTCTCCACCAAGACCTGCGAGCGCGATGGCGGTTGAAATCTCGCGACCCTTCGTGGGATCGACACTCGCATTGCGCGTGTCGTAAGAGAACGTCAACGTGCCGCGGCTCGTTAAGATGTTCGGCTGATCGTAGACGACCGGAATGAACGTCTCAGGATTATTCGGATCGTTCCCCTGCGGGTCTTTCACACTCGACAGCGAGAGCTGATACGAAGCGCCCACACGTGAAAACTGCGTGAAGCGTCGCTTGCGATAAAACTCAGAGAGCGGTGCGCTGACGAAGAGCGATCCACCGTAAGATTCCCTCGTGAAGAGGTTCTCTTCGTCTACGTCCTGGAAATTGAGATTAAAAACATCCTGCTGCGCCTGGAGGTTCTGCGAAAGGAATGTTCCCTCGCCAAAGAACTTCTGCGAGAACGCAAATATTGAAAAGCCCGCGCTGATCGGTCTATCCCGGATATACGGCTCCGTGAACGAAAATTGGAAGGAGCGTTGGCGATTGCCGGCCGCAACGTTGAACGAAAGCACCTCACCACGGCCGAGCAGGTTGTTCGTTGAGTATTCGAGTCCGAAGAACGAACCGCCGATACCGGAAATACCACCGTTGAATGAGATCTGCTGGCGGCCTCGCTCATTCACTTTCAACGTTAGATCGACACTCGCCTCTTCATCGTTCGTGCGCCGGTCGACGTCTTTATCTTTATCGATGGGTTCGAAGTAACCGAGCTGGTTGAGCTTGACGACCGAGTATTCCCAGTAAGCATCGTTGTAGATGTCGCCTTCGTTGACGAGCACTTCGCGGCGCAGTACGTTGTCGCGCGTGAACGTGTTGCCAATAAACTCCAAACGACGCAACGTGAATTGCTTTCCTTCTTCGATCGTTACGGTGAAGTCGACGATGCCTTCGTTCGGATTTTGCGGATTGTCTTTGAAGGATGGAACCGGCTCGGCGGTGTATTCGATAAAGCCCTGTTGGCCGTAAAACTTCTTGAGGTTTTCAAAGAGGCCTTTGCTGACTCTTTCGCCGTTGGCGATGTCGCCTTTGTTGAGACCGATTACTGCCTTGATCTGATCCTCGGAGAAGATCGAGTTGCCTTCTACTTTGAACTCGCCGAGACGATAAACCTTCCCTTCGACAATCGGCACTGTGATACGCAGTCCCTCGTCGACAGAAGATAAAAACGGCAAAGGTAAGATTGGAAAACCTGTCCGGTGACGTCCGATACCCTCGACGCGCGGCTCACCGTGGCGCGCTTGCAGGTAACCTTTCGAACGCATGTAGTTGTCGACCAGCCGCAGGTCGTATTCGAGCTTCTCGCGATGGAGTATGTCCGAGCTCTTAAAGCGCGTTATAAAGCCCGCTTCTTTGACGTACTTCATCGCGCCGCGCAGTTGGCCATCACTGAAGACTGTATTTCCCTCGAACTGGATGTCCATGACACGAACGCGATCGCCTTCATTGATATCGAAAGTGATCGCGAGAGACGTCGCTGAAACTTCTTCCGTGCGCTCTTCGACGGTCGCGTTCGGATGGCCTCCCTCCGAGAGCAGTTCCTTGATAACGCGCATCGCTGCGCGAACCTTCACCGGATCGTAAATGCTCTCTTTCGACACGCCGACGCGGCGCTCGCGAAATGCCTTGAGCACGTCCGATTCCTGAATACTGCTGAGACCTTCAAACGTCAGGTCACGAATGATCGGAAGCTCTTTGACCTCGAAAATGACGTTCACGCCGCCTCGTGCGCCGTTTTCCGTGAACACGCGAGTCGCGGTTTTATCGAAGAAGGCGAGCGACAGGAGCGTCTGATAGTCACGCTGAACCATGTTGACGTCGTAGACGTCGCCCGGTCGCGTCTGAATGTAATAGAGAATGTCGTCCTTACGCAGACGGCGATTACCGATGATGTCGACGTTTTCTACGAGTCGCTGTTGTGTTTGGGGTTGCTGGGCTGTGACGCGTCGGGGCGTCGCGAAAGTTACGTAGATTCCTGACAGTAGTCCGAAAAATAAGAGCCAGAACGCGCGATATGAGTGCATAGGCACCAATTCCCTCAGTAGTTCTTACCGGGCCTCAGAAACTTCGGGGAGCTTTTGAATGCTGTACTGGCGCGAAGACAGCAGCTTTGATTCACAGTCATACGGGCCAGTTGCCAGCTTTTGAGTAGCAAAGTGGCGCATTATAAGCGAAAAAAGTTGAAAGTGCCACACACGGTCAAACAAGAAACTCAGCCACAAAAAGGCACAAAAGTCACAAATACTGGTCGATCCAATAGACACTCAAATTGAGTTCAGTTGTTTTGTGCTTTTTGTGCTTTTTTGTGGCTGATTAATGAATCAGGAGCGCGGCGTCGTCGGCCGTCTCCACGCCTGCTGGCCGGAAGTTGAGTTCATTGCCGTCGAGATAGACCTCGACCAGCGTCGCGCCTTCGAGTTGGCCCTGGATCAGGGCTTCAGAAAGCGGATCCTCGACGTACTTCTGCAAGGCACGCCGGATTGGGCGCGCGCCGTACAAGCGGTCCGCACAGGTCTTGTCGACAATCCAGCGCTTCGCCTCATCCGTCAACTTGATCTCGAACCCGTGCCGGTTCATCGTCTTGTTGATCTGATCGAGTTGCAACTGAACGACTTCGAGCAGCTCGTCGTCGAGCAACTGATCAAAGATGATGATCTCGTCGAGACGGTTGATGAATTCCGGGTTGAAGGTCTGGCGCACTGACGACATCACCATCTCTTCCATCTTTTCACGCGTGGCGTCGGTGTTAGCCTGGAAGCCGAGCGTGCCCTTCTTCTGGATGAAGCGGGCGCCGATGTTGGAGGTCATGATGATGATGGTGTTTTTGAAATCGACAGTGTTGCCGAGCGCGTCGGTCAGGATTCCGTCTTCAAACACCTGTAGGAGGATGTTGAAGATATCAGGGTGCGCTTTCTCGATCTCGTCAAACAGCAGAACTGAGTAGGGTGAACGCTTGATGCGTTCGGTTAGTTGACCACCCTCTTCGTGGCCCACGTATCCCGGAGGTGAGCCGATCAACTTGGAGACGGAGTGCTTCTCCATGAATTCCGACATGTCGAAGCGAATGAGCGCACGTTCACTGCTGAACAGGAACTGTGCCAGCGAGCGCGCCACTTCAGTTTTGCCCACGCCCGTCGGACCGAGGAACAGGAACGAACCAACCGGACGCAGCGGGTTCTTCAAACCGGCGCGCGAACGTCGAATCGCGCGAGCCAGCGCTGAGATTGCAGGCCGCTGCGAGATAACGCGCTTATGAAGCTCGACTTCGATACGCAGAAGCTTTTGTGTCTCTTCTTCTTTCAGCGAGTTGACGGGAATACCGGTCCAACGTGCGATCACGTCTTCCACGTCGTCGCGTGTGACTTCTGCTGAGACGAGCGCGTCTTCATTGTGAACGCGCGGGTTCGAACTCTCGCCGTAAGATCTCGACCATTCATTCAGCTCGTTCCAGTCAGCGAGATTCCCCTGTTCGCGTCTGACGCGGAGCTTCACACGCGCGCCTGCTTCGTCGATTACGTCGATTGCTTTGTCGGGCAGGAAACGATCCGGAATGTACCGGTGCGATT